>ERZ795060.965-NODE-965-length-36024-cov-8.245656_pt1 | contig 36024 bp, 29 predicted proteins | sample MGYA00375144_ERZ795060 | MGnify/ENA primary metagenome ERZ795060 (study PRJEB30189, sample SAMN05720157) | activated sludge metagenome | isolation source: anaerobic digester from wastewater treatment plant | place: Japan | collected 2015-05-15 ... | reverse complement strand
AAAGGAAACTTTAACTGAACCATCAACCCCAGCAAAATCAAAAGAAATCCAGCAACAATAAGAAATTTTGCCATCAGTAAATATTCTACCATAGTCTTGCGTATCCGTTGAGTTGCGATGGTCCCAGGTGGCGTCTTGTTGCCTGCATCTCTGGAATGTGATAAAGTTATATTCATCTTAAACACTGGAATAAATATGGAAATCTATCCAGAATTCTCAGAATTTGAAAAACTAGCAGGAAACTACAATCTTGTTCCTGTATGGACAGAGTTTCTTGCTGACCTTGAAACACCTGTTGGTGTGTTTATGAAATTAACGTCTAATTCAGAGACGAATTTTCTTCTTGAAAGCGTTGAGCAGGGTGGAAAACTTGGCAGGTACTCATTTATTGGCATTCAACCAAGGGAATTATTCAAAAGTACTGGAAATACTGTTGAATTTGTAAATGAAGAAGGTAATGTCAAAAAAATCACCACAATTGACCCGCTCTCAGAACTCGAGAAAATCGTCAGTTATTACAGGCAACCTGAAGATGTTCGGCTTCCTGCATTTGCAGGCGGAGCAGTTGGATACATATCTTACGATTATGTGCGTTTTATAGAGAAATTACCAGAAATTCTACCATCAGATTTTTTGTTTCCTGAACTTTATTTTCAGATGTGTTTTGACCTGGTTGTTTTTGACCACCTCAAAAGAAAAATTCAAATCATTAGCAATGCGAAAATAAAAAAAGGTCAATCCCTTAAAAATTCATATAAAAAGTCATGTGAAAAAATTGAATCCATTATTTCAATGATCAGGAAGCCAATTCCCTATTTCAGAAACAACAGTGCTGTTGATGCCGGAAAATTTATTTCGAATTATAAGCAGGATGAATTTGAGTCAGCAGTGACGAAGGCAAAAAAATATATCAGAGCAGGTGATATTATTCAGGTTGTTCTTTCTCAAAAATGGGAAAGAAACATAGATGTCAGCCCTTTGTCAGTATACAGAAGTTTACGTTCGGTTAATCCGTCTCCATACATGTTTTACCTGAATTTTCCTGGTATTTACCTTGTTGGTTCTTCCCCAGAAATCCTTGTCAGATGCAATGGTTCTGATGCATTACTGCGGCCCATCGCAGGCACCAGACCCAGGGGAAAGGATGATGCAGAAGATGAAAAACTTGCCGAAGAATTAAAAAAGGATATCAAGGAAATTGCAGAACACATTATGCTTGTTGACCTTGGAAGAAATGACCTTGGTCGGGTGTGCAGGTTTGGCTCTGTTAAAGTGACAGATTTAATGTTTGTTGAGAAATATTCTCACGTCATGCATCTCGTGACAAATGTGGTGGGAAAACTTGCAAAGGGGAAAAATTATTTTGACCTGGTCAGGGCATGTTTTCCTGCAGGGACTGTCAGTGGGGCTCCAAAAATCAGGGCAATGGAAATTATTGAGGAACTTGAAAAAAGTCGTCGCAGTGTTTATGCTGGAGCAGTAGGATATTTTGGATTTCATTCTGATATGGACTTCTGTATCACAATTCGTACAATGTTTGGCTCTGCTGATAAAATTTATATCCAGGCAGGTGCAGGGATTGTGGCTGATTCAGTGCCAGAAAAGGAATACATTGAGACAATAAACAAGGCAAAGGCACTGATGCTTGCCTATGAAAATGCAAAGAAGATGGATGCAATTTAAATAGGAAAAAAGATGAAGGTTATTTTACGTGCTGGCTTAATGATACTGATGGCAGTATTCGTTGTAAATTGTCAGGGAAAAAACAATGTTCGCATCATTGTTGAAGCAGAAGACATGACGGGTGTTAATCAGAAGAATTTTGGTCCAGGGCAAACATGGAATATTGGAAGATGGGGAATTGACCTGTATCAAAACATGACTTTTGGTGGTGTATGGGCAAGTAGACTTAAAACAGCGATAACTGATGAAAAAAATGGTGATGCAGAAATTTCAAAGATTATTGAGATTCCGCAGTCAGATACATACAAGGTCTGGGTGAAATACGAATGTCCGCCATTTTTTAATTATGCGTTCAGGGTAAGAATTATTGATAGGGCTGGAAATACTGTGTTTGATAAGATTTATGGGCTGTTAACTTCTGAAAAACACTATTGTTTTACAGATAAGGTTGTCAGGGGTTCATTGTACTGGCAGTGGGGAATTGACCATGACGCAGCAGAAGGCTATGATGTAAAACTGGATAAAGGTACCTATAAACTTAGCATTTCAAAAACTCATAATCCTGAGCCAGCAGGTTGTCGCAGTATTGACGTCGTCATGATTACCAATGACCTTTCCGAGCTTTCTGCTCCTAAATATCCGAGATACCCTTTACTTGATGAATTGAGAAGAGAAAATCATGTGTATTTCAGATTCAGGAACCTTTCAGAAAAGCCCATAACAGTGAAATGGAATCACTGGAATCACAGGTATCCTGATTTCTACAGCCCGATGTACAGGGATCTTGTAAGATTTTATGATGAAAACGGAAAGCAGGTGGCAAAAGAGGGAATGAAGTTTACAGGTGATTGGCCTGAGCCGATACAACCGGGAAAGGTCAGTGTCTGGTACGACCTTGGTCCGACAATGAATGTGGAAAGCACATCTCCTTATACATTCAAAGCAACCAGTGTTGATGGTTCAATAAAGAATCCTCGTTTTGCAGTTGAAATTGCTCTTGAACCGAATGAAAAAAAGATTGTGAAATCGTTTGAGATATCTCAGGATGAGGAAGAATTGACCATACTTGTTCAGCCAGATCTGTACACAAAAGAAGGCGTTGCATTTACGAAAAAGATTGCAGATATTTTCAGAGACATTACGATGCAATTGAATAAGGAAAAAAGAATAGGGCCGATTCCCAAAAAAATAAGGTTGTTTGCATATACAGGCAGGGTTACTGATCAACCAAATTCAAAATGGGGATTTGAAATTGAACAATCGTTCAGACATGCCCTTGGTATCAATACAATTGGTTATGTGAATGATGGTAACGAAGCAAAGAAAGTGATTGAGTGGTGGAAAGACAAAGGTGGTGTTGTTGAACAATCGTATTCATACCATCATTCTCAGGATATTCCAAAAGTGGTGAAAATGATAAAGGACAAACAACTTGAGCCATACTTTTATTATCTTTCCTATGGCGATGAAATTGGGCTGCCTGTGTCAAAAGCAGATGACCCGAAATTGTTAGAACAATTCAGGGATTTTGTAAAAAAGCATGGAGAGATACCTGAAAGTTTGGGCTGCGAGTACTGGGAAAATGTCAAACCAGTGAATTCTCCATCAAGTGAGATAGCACTTCAAATAGGAGTAATTTCTGATAAAAAGGATGCAGTATCAGTATCGCAAACAATGAAAAAATTGTACTGGTATAGCGTGTTGTTTCAGGAAGAACTTGGAATAAGGGATTTCGCTGAAAAAACAAAACAATTAAAGAAGGAACTTGGAGAACATGTCCATACGTCTGCAAACCTCGGTGGAATGCATCCTTTTTACTGGGTTCATCAGCAATCTTTTATTGAAGCATTCAAACATGGTGCAATGAGCCTTGCCTGGAGTGAGGATTACACATATTGTATGCCAGAGGCATCAGCACTTGTTATTGATTTTCTTGCATCTTATTTGAGAAAAGGAGCAAGTTATCATGACACTCCTATGCAATTTTATTGCATGCCACATTATCCAGGTTGTCCACCTGATTTACTCTTGAAAAATGCAGTACTGTTGTGGGCAAATAATGTAAAAGACCTTGACTTTTTCAGCGCAGGTTTTGACGGATATATGACAGAAAACTATATTGCCTATCGCGTGGGATTACCCACATTCAAAGCGATAAGGACGATTTCTGGCATGGCGGGTCTTATTGAAGATTATCTGGTACCTGCGCGTGTTGAAAAAACACCTGTTGCAATGCTGTTGAGCAAATCAAGTGATGTATGGGAAATTGAGGGGAAATCTCAATGGGACATCAAACCGGGTTCTCACGCAACAAATGTGTTTCAGGAAGAAAGAAAAAATATATGGTATGCATTGAGAAAAGCCGGCTACAGGGTTGATTTTATTACAGAAAACGACATAAAAGAAGGAATTCTTGATAGATACAGAGTACTCTACATTGCATGCCAGAATATTGAAAAACAACCAGCAGAAAAAATTAATCAATGGGTAAGAAATGGTGGGATTGTGTTCGCAACTGCTGCATCCTGCCGCAGGGACGAGTTTGACCAGCCATTAAGTACTCTTGATGAAACCTTTGGCAGGGGAAAACAGATTTCTTACCAACAATATAAAGGTCCATTGAGAGCAAAACTTGAACTGTTATTCCAATTACCCCTTGACTATATAATTTTTGACAATCAAAGTTCGAAAGTCCTTTGCAATAAAGAAGTATTTGAAGTTGCACCTGACGCAGAAGTTATCGCAAGATACTGTTCTGATGGTATGCCAGCATGGATTAAGAAGAAAACTGGTTCAGGACTCGTTTATTATGGAGGAACACTTCCTGGTCAGAGTTATATCCAATATGGGTTAAAGGTATTGCCATGTGGAAAAGGTGGAGTAAACCAGAGTTTTTGCCATTTTGGAGCAGGGAATTTAGAACCAGTACAAAATGACCCTGTTTCAGAAGATTTAATTCTTCTTCCCCTCAGGGAAAACGGGATATTGCCAGATGTTATTACAGACAGAAAAGGAATTGTGTCAGGAAGATTGGCATCAGAAAATGCCACAGTGATACCATTGGTAAATCTTGGTGAAAGTACTTCCATGAAGAACATTTCAATCAATGTGAATTCTTTGAATTACAATCCAAAAAAAGTATGGTCGTGTTTTTATCCAAAAGGGCTGAAATTTTCAGTGAATAACTCTCAGGTATCAATCAAAATACCCTCAATGGGTGCTGCAGATGTGATTGTTATAGAGCGGTGATATGTCTCTATTATATAAACCTGATTGGCACGAGACAAAGGAAAATTACAGGAAATGGTGGGCACACGAGTATTTTGGAAGATGTGCGATTGCTGTGTATGCTCCCAAAAAAAATGCACCGGATATCCCTGCGCCACCAGAACCAGAAAGTATTCATCAGAAGTGGTATGACCTTGATTACATCAGTCAGGTCAATTACTACAATCTCTCCCGAACTTTTTTTGGAGCAGAAGCATTGCCTATCTGGAATGGAGGTTATCCTGGTCATACCGCAATTCCCACTTTTCTTGGTTGTGAGGTACATCTTGATATGCGAACTGGCTGGTGGGAACCGATTTTGAAACAGGAAGATCTAACATTTGAACATCTTGAAATAGACGAAAATCATCCTGATTATAGATTTTCAATTGAACTTCTGAAAAGGGCAATTGTTGAAGCACAAGGGAAATGCCTTGTTTCAATAGGAGCCTTTGGTGGTTGTGGAGATACACTTGCTGCATTGAGGGGAACTGAAAGACTTTTGTTTGACTGTATTGAAAGACCTGAGAGAGTACGAGAGGCAGAATTGTACTTAACGGAGATGTGGTGCAGGCACTATGAAAAACTTTACAACATAATAAAAAAGGTGGATGAAGGTTCTACTTGCTGGTTTCCGTTATGGGCACCTGGAAAATTTTATGCTTCTCAAAACGATTTTGCTTATAACATTTCTCCATCAATGTTCAGAGAAGTTTTTTTGCCTGCAATAAAAAAACAGGTGGAATTTCTTGATTACACAATTTACCATGTTGATGGAATAGGTAATTTTAACCACATTGATGCTTTGCTTGAACTTCCAGAGTTACAGGCAATCCAGATTTTGCCTGGAGCAGGAAAACCATCTCCCCTTCATTTTATAGGGATACTCAAAAAGGTACAGAAGGAAGGGAAAAATCTTCATATCGCGATTCCTGCAGGCGAAGTGAAAACTGCCCTTGAACATCTCAGTGCCCGCGGACTCTTTATTTCAACGAGTTGTGAAACAGAAGATGAGGCATTGAGATTGATTGAAAATACATACAGGTGGTCAGAAGACCGTTCTTAATCTGGATTTGTCATAACAGTTGTTCTCATGCATAATAAATATAGAGGGGGAAAAATGCAGACAATTTTAATGATTGATAACTACGATTCCTTTACCTATAATCTTGTGCAATATCTGGGTGAGCTGGGATGCAGAATAAAAGTTTTCAGAAATGACCGGATTTCAATTGAAAAAATAAAAAAAATGAAATTTGACAAAATTGTAATATCTCCAGGTCCTGGCAGACCAGAGAACGCAGGAATATCAGTCGAATTGATTAAGGTATTTGAAGATAAAAAACCGATTCTTGGAGTTTGTCTTGGCCATCAATGTATTGGATATCTGTATGGCGGAAAAATTGTGGGAGCAAGATATTTGATGCATGGCAAAACATCTCTTATTTATCACAAAGACGAAAACATTTTTAAAAATATTTCCAACCCTTTTTCTGCCACCAGGTATCATTCTCTTGTTATTGAAAAGAATAGTTCGCCGGATGTTCTTAAAATCACAGCCTGGAGCGATGATGGTGAAATTATGGGTATCTGCCATAGAAAATACGGTATTTTTGGTGTTCAGTTTCATCCTGAGTCAGTCCTGACAGACAATGGTAAAAAAATTCTAAAAAATTTTCTTGAACTATGAACATAGATGAAATATTGACAAAAGCAGTTTCGGGACAGCCCATTACCAGAATTGAATCTGCTGAAATTTTCCGTCAGATTATGAATGGAAATGTTTCGCCTGTGAAGATGGCAAGTTTTCTTACTGCTCTGAGAGTGTCAGGGGAAACAGGTGAGGTTGTTGCAGGTGCTGTGGAAGTGATGAGGGAGAAATGTTTGAAGGTCAAAAGTACAGGAATTGTTGCAGATACCTGCGGTACTGGCGGAGATCACACCGGCACATTTAATATTTCAACTGCTTCTGCAATTGTTGGTTCTGCCTGTGGCGTAAAGGTGGCAAAACATGGCAATAGAGCCGTATCAAGTAAGAGTGGAAGTGCTGATGTTCTTGAAAAACTTGGTATGAATATTGAGATATCTCCAGAAAAGGCAGAGATGATGCTGGAGAAGGTGAACTTTACTTTTCTTTTTGCGCCTCTGTATCATCCTGCCATGAAAAATGTTGCTGCTGTGAGAAAAGAACTTGGATTTCGAACCATTTTCAATATCCTTGGACCATTGTGTAATCCAGCAGGAGCCAGTGTTCAAATACTCGGGGTTGGCAATAAAAATCTTCTTGACATAGTACCTGACGTTCTTTCTGGTTTCAATGTAAAAAGGGCATGGATTTTTTATGGCGAAGACGGAACAGATGAGATTTCAATAACCGGAAAAACAACAGTTATTGAAATTGGCGAAACAAGAAAAAAGTTTTCTATTGAACCTGAAGAGTTTGAGTTAAAGAAGGCAACATTAAAAGAACTTGAAGGCGGTAGTCCTGAGGAAAATGCGGAAATATTAAGGTTGATTATCAGCGGGAAGATGAAAGGTGCAAAAAGAGATGCTGTAATCTTGAATGCTGGTGCTTTACTATATCTTGCTGGAGTAGCAGGCAGTGTTATTGACGGAATGAAAACAGCGCAGGAGGTTATTGACAGTGGATATTGTACCGGACACCTTGAAAAAATTATTTCTATGTCAAAAGAAAACTAAACTTTTCTTTTTTTTTCTCATTTTGCCACTGGGCGTTTGTGCTCAACCTGAACAGGTAGCAATTCAACTTCTTGATATCACAAATCAGCGTGAACCTGTGATTAACATAATAAATTTGAAAATAGACCAGTTATGGCACTCTGGCAGGTATGAAAAGATATTTCCATTGTTCCATCTTGTTGTGCGACTTGACCCTCTGGATGAAGAAGCATGGGCAACAGGAGGATGGTTTTTGATTTACTGTGTTGCTCCAATGACAGGATTCCCTGAGAGCGAAAAAATCAAACAAAAAGGGATTGAATTTCTTAAAGAAGGTTTAACTCATAATTTTGATTCTTACAGACTTTACTGGGAACTTGCGTGGATTTACTATGCCAGAGGAGAATTTGGAAATGCAATTGCCTATCTTGATAAGGCAATTCAGTATGAACATCCTGCATATGTTGAAAACACAAGAGCGCATGCCCTTGAAAAACTTGGAAGAATTGATGAAGCAATAAAACAGTGGCAGGAAATAAGAAAGAAGTTTCCTGAAATGAGGTTTGTTGCAGAAAGATTCATCCTCAATCTTCAGAAAGAAAAGACAGATGTTAAACAAAATCCTTGAACATAAAAGGAACGTGGTTGAGCAGAAAAAATTGTCCATACCACTGGATGTTCTTAAACAAAGAATTCAGCCCACCGTATGCAGGTCTGTGATTGAGAGAACAAAACAACAGCCATTTATTATTATCGCTGAAACAAAAAAAGCATCGCCATCTGGTGGAATTTTTAGAAAGAAATATAGTCCTTCTAAAATAGCAGCATCATATGAAAAAGGTGGCGCTTCAGCAATTTCCGTGCTGACAGAAGATCGATATTTTCTTGGTTCTCCTCGTCATTTACAATCTGTAAAAAATACGGTGAGCGTGCCTGTCTTGGCAAAGGACTTTTTTATTGACCCATATCAGATATACGAAGCAAAAATGTATGGTGCTGATTGTATTCTTTTAATTATCAGGATACTTTCGGATGAGCAATTTATTTCTTTGTTAAGTGTTGCAAGAACATTAAATCTTGAAATTCTGGTTGAGTTACATACTGAAAAAGAAATAGAAAGGTTTTTTAATATTATGCCGGCCAGCAAGGGGATACTGGTTGGCATTAACAGTCGCGACCTGGACAGTTTGAGAATAGATCTGAACATTACAATTTATTTGATTTCACTGCTTAAAGGCGTTAAAATACCTATTATTGCAGAAAGTGGTGTTAACGACATCAAAACTGTTATAGATTTATACAATGCTGGTGCCAGTGGTGCGCTGATAGGGAGTCGTTTTTTGAAAGAAAAATCGCCAGGGATGAGTGTAACAAAATTTTTAAAGGAGATTTACGATGGATGAGAGAAAAATTCTGTTGAGTGAGAAAGAAATGCCTGTGGCATGGTATAATGTGCTGCCTGACCTTCCTGAACAACTTCCACCACCTCTTGATCCGAGGACAGGCAAACCTGTTGATCCGTCTGTTCTTGCTGCGATTTTTCCAGTGTCTTTGCTGCAGCAGGAAATGTCAGTTGAACCATGGATTGAAATTCCAGAAGAGATAAGACAGGTTTATGCAATGTGGAGACCAACTCCTTTGCACAGGGCAGTTGCTCTGGAAAAGTATCTGAAAACGCCTGCCAGAATTTATTTTAAGAATGAAAGTGTAAGTCCCCCTGGTAGTCATAAACCAAATACTGCTGTTGCACAGGCATACTATAATAAGAAGGAAGGCGTGAAAAGATTATGCACTGAAACAGGCGCGGGACAGTGGGGAAGCGCTCTTTCGTTTGCCTGCAATCTTTTTGGTCTTGAATGTGTGGTGTATATGGTAAAGGTCAGTTATCAGCAAAAACCGTATAGAAGAATCATGATGCAAACATGGAATGCAAAAATTTATCCGTCTCCAAGCGACCAGACAAACTATGGTAGAAAGTTGTTGAAAGAAAACCCGGATAATCCAGGAAGCCTTGGTATCGCAATTTCTGAAGCAATTGAGGATACAATCAGCGGCAAAGATAGTAAATACAGCTTGGGCAGTGTTTTGAATCATGTACTTCTTCATCAAACAGTTGTTGGCCTTGAAACACAGAAACAACTTGAACTTATCGGTGAAAAGGCAGATGTTCTTGTGGGTTGTGTGGGCGGAGGTAGCAATTTTGCAGGACTCGTTCTTCCATTTGTGAAGGATAAAATCAAAGGAAAAAGCGAGGTTGAGATTATTGGGGTTGAGCCAACAGCATGTCCGACAATGACAAAGGGACCTTACAGATATGACTATGGCGACACTTCAGGTTTAACGCCGCTATTAAAGATGCTTACCCTCGGTCACGATTTTATGCCACCTGGTATTCACGCTGGCGGGCTCAGATATCACGGGCTTGCTCCTATTGTGAGTATGCTTGTGGATAAAAAAATTGTCAGGGCAGAAGCAGTAGCTCAGACAAAGGCATTTGAAGCAGCCGTCATTTTTGCCAGGACAGAGGGATTTCTTCCTGCGCCTGAAACATCGCATGCCATCAGGGTTGTCATTGATGAGGCAAAAAAATGCGCTGAAACCGGTGAAGAAAAATGTATTGTGTTTAACTTCAGCGGACATGGTCACTTTGACCTGGCTTCCTATGACGCATATCTCGCTGGCAAATTGCAGGACTACGAATATCCTGAAGAAAAAATACGCGAGTCCCTTGAAAAACTTCCCAAAATTGAATGAAGGTCAAAATCTGCGGGATTACTCAAAGGAAGGATGCAGAGCAATGCGATGCTCTTGAAGTGGATTACCTTGGTTTCAATTTTTACAGGTTAAGTAAAAGATACATACTTCCTGAAAAAGCAAGAGACATTATCCCCTTCTTAAAAAGGGCAAAACCTGTGGGCGTATTTGTGGAACAGGATTTAGATTACATTAAAGGAATTGTTGACATGTGTAATTTATACGGGATTCAAATACATGGAAGTGAGAATTCAGAGTTCTGTTACAGAATTAAAAAACTTTTTCCAGACCGGATGGTCATACAGGTTTTCAGGATAAAAGAGACAATTCCTTCAAACTTGAACGATTTTGATGCTGACTATTATCTTTTTGATTCCTTTGATGATTCAAGCCCTGGCGGTACAGGAAAAACTTTTGACTGGACAGTTTTACAAAAAATGGAATCTATTGCGCAGAGGTCGTTTATCGCAGGTGGTATAAATCCAGAAAATGTGAAAGCACTTATTTCCTGTGTAGATGTGTATGGAATAGATGTTGCTTCAGGGGTTGAGAAAGTGCCAGGCATTAAGGATATGGAGAAGGTAAGACAGTTACTTGTGAAAACCAAAGGATGCGTGAATGACAAAATTACCTGATAGAAGAGGCAGGTTTGGTATTTATGGCGGAAAGTTTGCGCCCGAAACATTGATGGCACCGATTGAAGAACTTGAACACGTATACTTTACTACTGGTACAAGCAAACAATTTCGTAAGGAACTTGATTGTTACCTGAAAAATTATGCCGGGAGACCAACATCTCTTTACTATGCTGAAAGTTTTTCAAAGGAGATCGGATGCAGGGTATATTTGAAAAGAGAAGACCTTGCTTTCACAGGTGCCCACAAGATTAACAATACGATTGGGCAGGTTCTTCTTGCTAAGAAAATGGGGAAGACCCGGGTAATTGCTGAAACAGGGGCAGGTCAGCATGGCGTGGCAACAGCAACAGCGGCTGCGCTTTTCAAACTTGAATGCGAAATATACATGGGTGAACTTGATATGCAAAGGCAATCTCTTAATGTTTACAGAATGCGACTTCTGGGTGCAAAGGTCAATTGTGTGAAATCTGGCAGTCGTACTCTTAAAGATGCAATAAATGAAGCGCTGAGGGACTGGATATCAAATTTCAAAACAACTCATTATGTTATTGGCAGTGTCGTGGGTTTTCATCCTTTTCCAGTAATGGTCAGGGATTTTCAGTCAGTGATCGGAAAAGAAACAAGGCGTCAGATTTTAAGGGCAGAAAAACGACTTCCTGATTATCTGGTTGCGTGTGTTGGTGGAGGTAGCAACAGTATAGGGCTTTTTCATCCATTTTATAAAGACAAAAGTGTAAAATTTATTGGAGTTGAAGCTGCTGGAAAAGGACTTGATACAGATTATCATTCTGCAACACTGTGCAAAGGAAACCCTGGAATATTACATGGCAGTTTCAGTTATGTGCTTCAGGATAAATATGGGCAGATTCATCCAACCCATTCTGTTTCTGCAGGACTTGATTATCCGGGAACAGGACCTGAACACAGTTTTTACAAGGATGCGGGAAGGGCAGAATATTATGGTGTGACAGACCAGCAGGTTCTTAACGCTTTTCACGTTCTGAGTGAAAAAGAGGGTATCATACCAGCCCTTGAATCAGCCCATGCCCTGGCGTATTTATTAGAAAATAGAAGCAGATTTAATCCAGATGATATTGTAATTGTATGCCTGTCTGGAAGGGGAGACAAGGATGTGAACGAAGTTGCCAGAATTGAAGGGGTTCAACTGTGAACATCAAACATAAGTTTAAATTACTTGCACAAGAGAAAAGAGCCGGTTTAATTATTTATATCACAGCCGGTTGTCCGGATATCAATTTTACAGAAGAATTTGTCCAGAAATTACAGGACATTGGAGTTGATTTGATAGAAATTGGAGTGCCGTTTTCTGATCCTGTTGCGGATGGTCCGATTATTCAGGCGTCTTCCCAGAAGGCACTTGAAAACAGGATTAATTTAGATTCAATATTTGGTTTGTGTGACAGGTTGAAATCAAGATTATCAATTCCATATCTCTTGATGACCTATTACAACCCTGTGTATCAATATGGACTTGAAAACTTTGCGCGCGATTGCGCGGAAACAGGGGTTGCAGGTGTTATTGTTCCTGACCTTCCGTTTGAAGAAACTGCGCAGTTAAAGACAGAATTAAAAAAATTTACTATCGACCAGATTTCATTTCTCAGTTCAACGACATCTCCAGAAAGAAGAAATAAAATCCTGAAAAATGCTTCAGGATTTATCTATTACATTGCAGTGCATGGTGTAACCGGAACAAGGGATTTTTTGCCTGAAGAAACTTACCAGGATGTAGCGCGATTGCGAGAACAGGCACCCTTGCCTGTGGCTGTCGGGTTTGGAATTTCGAATAAACAGCAGATTTTGCGTTTGAAGAATTGCGCTGATGGTATTATTATAGGTAGTTTTGTTATGAAGGAGATAATGGCGGGTAATCATGTAAATTTGCTGAATACATTAAAAGAATTTCGACGCATCCTGAACAATCCTGATGAGAACTTTTGAGGGTGCGGTGTTATTTGACCTCAGTGGAACTTTGTCTGTATAATAGTTCTATGGGTAAACAGAATAAAAAACCAGGGAAAAAATCTTCAGGGAAGTTGATTGGGCTAATTGTAATAATCCTTCTTGCGGGTGGTGCGTATTTTGGTTATCAAAAATATCAGGCATACCAGAAGCAACTTGCTGAGCAGAAGGCAAAAGAGGAGGAGTTGAAAAAACAGCAACTTGCAGAACAACAGAAACGTAAAGAACTGGAACAGGCGAAACAGAAATTTGAACAACTTCTATCACAAATGAGAGAAGCATTGAAAATGAAAAATTACAATCTTGTCAGAGAACTTGCTGAACAGGCAAGAAAACTTGCCCTTGTTTATAATTTTTCTACTGATGAAATAGATAAAATTCTGAGGGAAATGAATCTTGCCATAGCAATGGCAAAACTTTCGCAACTCGAAAAAATAAAAGATCCCTATGCGCATCTTTATGTCAGAAATGAGTTAAAGAAAATTACGAGATATCCTGAAATTGCAAAAAGATGGGATAGGTTGTGGAAAAAGAGTTTTCAGGATGAATATACTGTACTGCTGGATCTTGCTGAAACTACTTCCGGTAAAGTGAAGAGTGGTGATAATCCTGAAATTAATTACTCATTGTCCAAAACATATCTGAAAAAAGCAAAGGCAATTGTTGCGGCAGGCAGGGCAATCCCGGATAAGGAACGTGAAAATGCTTTGCTGCAAAAGCAAAGTGATGGGTATCTTTCTTCCATCGGAAGAAGTTTCCAGCCTTCTGGTCTTTATCGCTGATTATGAACAAAAAAATCAATATTGGTATCATAGGATATGGAACTGTTGGCAGTAACACGGCATTGATTTTACGTGATAAGAAGGTGCTTTTTAACAGGCGCACAGGAATAGAGTTTCAAGTAAAAAAAATCTGTGATGTCGACTGGAAGACAAAAAGAGGATGGATGCCGCCAGTAACAATGAGAACATCTGATTATGTTGATATTATTGAAGATCCTGATATTGATGTTGTTGTTGAACTGGTAGGGAAATTTCAACCGGCATACGATATTATCAGTCGGAGTTTGAAAAATAAAAAGGCAGTTGTCACAGCAAACAAGTTTTTGCTTTCAAAAAAACTGTTGGAACTTTTGACGCTGGCAAATGGAAATAATACTTATTTAGGGTTTGAGGCAAGCGTTGCAGGCGCCATTCCTATCATAAAAACAATCAGGGAGAGTTTTGCGTCGAACAGGATTACAGCAATTATTGGTATTCTCAATGGCACTACAAACTACATACTTTCATCCATGACTGAAAAACATCAAACATTTTCACAGGCGCTTGATTCTGCAAAAAAATTGGGCTATGCTGAAAGTGATCCTTACCTTGACATTTCGGGAAAAGATAGCGCGCAGAAACTTGCCATTATTTCAACCTATGCATTCCATTGTCCAATTTCAGAGGACGATTTTTTGATTGATGGGATAGATGCTGTTGCACCAGAAGATATTGAATTTGCAGCAGAGTTTGGACACAGGGTTAAGTTGCTTGCTATAGCGAAACGAGTGGATAACACAGTTTCCCTGAGGGTACACCCTGCTCTAATTCCATCAAGTCATATGCTTTCTGATGTTGATGGTGTGTACAATGCCGTTTATCTTGAAGGAGATCTTTTTAACAAAATCCTTCTTTATGGTGAGGGTGCTGGAGGAAAGCCGGCTTCAAGTGCCGTGGTTTCTGATATTATTGAAATCGGTAGGAAACTGTTGATTGAAACCCATTTTTCTGAAAAATTTGTTATTGAACCAGAAATAACAATTCAACAACTGGATAATCTTGAAACCCGTTACTATTTGCGTTTCACTGCATTAGACAGACCCGGGGTTCTGGCAAAAATTGCTGATGTCCTCGGAAGAAATAGTATCAGTATCGCTTCAGTAATCCAGAAAAAAGAAAATCCAGAAAAGGCAGTCCCCATAGTTATGCTCACACACAGAGCAGTAGAAAAAAATATCAAAAAGGCAGTATCTGCAATTAACAGACTGACCTGCATAAAGGAAAAAACGCAGGTCATTCGTGTTGAAGACTGATTTTTTTCTCACAATACCGATGAAAAAAATAAAAAAAATTTCTATTTCAGTGCCGGGTTGCATAGGAAATGTTGGTAGTGGTTTTGACTGTATGGGTATCAGCATAAAACTGTTTAACAAATTTATCTTTGAAAGGTCAGAAAAATTTTCCATCTCTGTTTCGTCTTCAGACGTGGATAGTACCAGAAACAATTTATGTTATAAATCTTTTGAAAAAGTCTGCAGGGCATTTAGAAAAAAAGTCCCTGTTGTGAAATTGAACATAGATAACAAAATTCCTGCTGGCAAAGGATTGGGTAGCAGTGGCACTGCGGTTCTTGCAGGAATTATCGCGGGTTTAATTTTTTCCGGTGAAAAAGTGACTCTCAGAAAGGTTTTAAAAGCAGGCAAAGAAATTGAAAAACACCTTGACGATATTGCCGCAAGTTTTCTTGGAGGACTGGTGGTTGTTGCAGAACACAATGGAGAAATTGTCTGCAAGCAATTCGAGATCCCATCGGACATTTCGGCTGTATTTTTCATTACAGAAAAGGCATTCCCAACAGACACGGCAAGAAAAATTCTTCCAGAAAAAGTCCCACTTTCAGACGCAATCTTCAATGTATCAAGGAGTGCTCTTGTACCCGTTGCTTTCAGTGAGAAAAACTCTGAACTGCTTGGTATTGCATTGCAGGATAGACTGCATCAGATATACAGAAAAAAGGTTTATCCCCATTTCAAAATTTTATATGATTCTGCAATGAGATCCGGAGCTGCCGGTTGTTGTTTAAGTGGTGCAGGACCATCAGTGGTTGCTTTCTGTTTTGGCGATACTGAAAAACTGGTAAAAGATTGGACAGAAGTTGTTCGAAAAAATAAAATTGCGGGGCAGATAAGAATACTTGAACCTGGTGGACAAACAACATGGGGTATTTATTGACAGGCATTTTTGTATTAAAATACGAGACAGAGAGGAGTAAAGTGCTATGTATTTTATTGTGATTGGATGCGGGAAGGTTGGAAGTCAGCTTGCGAGGTTTCTATCGGAGAGTCACAATGTTGTGGTGATTGACAGGGACCCTGCAAGTTTTCAGGTGTTGCAACCGGTTTTTAATGGTATTACCATCGTTGGAAACTGTATTAACCTTGATGTTCTTAAGGATGCTGGAATTGAAAAGTGTGATGGCATCGCGGCTGTTACGAGTGATGATAATGTCAACATTGTTGTTGGTCAAATAGCAAGGAAGATGTTTCATATTAACAAGTGTATCATTAGAATTGTGGATCCTGTGAAGAACGAAATATACAGAAAACTTGGCTATGATGTGGTTAGCGGACAGAGATTGATTGCCGCAATCATAAGGGATAAACTTATTGAAAAGGGTACAACAACATATATTGTTGAAAGCGGAGAAATCACTTTTCTTGAAATTCTAATCAATGGGAAAAAATCTGGCACACGGGTTTCTGATTTGAATATTCCTGAAGAATTTAAGGTTGTTGTCGTGGTCAAACAGGATGGACCTGTAATTCCTGATGATGGATACGTTGTGAAGGAAGGAGATCTTATTATAGGAGTTGCGCGAATGAAGTCCATGCAAAGAATCAAAAAGAGTCTGGAGATCACATGAGAATCATTATTGTCGGTGGAGGAAAAGTCGGTTATTTTCTTGCTGAAAGACTGGCAAGGACGCATTATGTTTCCTTGATTGAGAAGGATAAACAAATTACCAATGAACTGGCTGGAAACAGAAATATTCTTATCATCAATGGGGATGGGTGCCAGACAGATATTCTTGTACAGGCAGGGGTAAAGGATGCAGATGTTGTTGCTGCTGTCACTGGCAAGGATGAGGATAATCTTGTGATATGCCAGATTGCAAAAGACATTTTTAAGGTTAAAAGGACAGTTGCGAGGGTCAATGACCCTAAAAATGAAGGGATATTTTTTCATCTGGGCGTGGATATCGCTATTGACAGTACAGCAATCATCGCAAAAATTATAGAAGAAGAGGTTTCTCTTGAGGACATGATAAATCTCTGCGCTTTCAAAAAAGGGCAGTTGTCTCTTGTCAGAATTGATTTACCGGAAGATGCACCCATAGTGAAAAAAAGTCTGAAGGAAATTGAACTTCCAGCAGAGGCAGTCATTGTGGCTGTGTTAAGAAAGGAACATCTCATAGTGCCTGACAGGGACTTTGTTTTTGAACAGGGAGATGAAGTCGTCGCTTTGACAAAGGTTGAAGATGAGGGTGAGATTCTGAACGCTTTAATAGGCAGGGTGTGACATGAAAATAAGATTAATGCGGTATCTCAATATGCTCAAAAAAGGGATTATTGGTATATCCATTGAACTTGTATATCCGTTGATTGTTACCATTTCTGCTTTTGTTCTCAGTTTTATCATGTTTATTTCGGAGATTTTCAATAGATGATTCCTGATTTTAGCAGGGATGATATTTCTGTTGTCAGTCATTATTTAGGGAAAATTTTTATTGCTTTTGCTATTGCGCAACTTTTCCCTGTATTTGTTGGACTGATATGCAGAGAGTTTAATCCTGTAATAGATTTTTTTATATCAATCATTGCATGTCTTGCATTTGGTTCTATTCTTCTTTATTTTTCGCCTTCTCCGCAGGAAATCAACTGGCGACAGGGAATGACAATTGTGGCTTCCAGCTGGTTTCTGGCGATGTGCTTTTCTGCCCTTCCTCTCTACCTGAGTGGTCATTACGAATGTTTTCTTGATGCCTGCTTTGAATCAATGAGCGCTTATGCAACAACAGGACTGGTACTTGTGAAGGATCTTGATCATATGTCTCATGCTCACAATATCTGGAGACATCTGATGTGTTTCATTGGTGGGCAGGGCATTATTCTTGTTGCACTTGTTTTCTTTTTCAGGGGAGGGGATGCTCTTAGAATCTATGTCGGAGAAGCGAGGGACGATAAAATTCTTCCCAATAGTATCACGACAGCAAGATTTATCTGGATGGTGAGTTTTACATATCTGGTTATCTGTTCAAGTATGCTTGCCATTGTGCTATTGTTTCATGGAGTTCCTTTTATGAGGTCTGTTTTTCACGGACTGTGCATTTTTATGGCTGGCTGGGATACTGCTGGTTTTGCTCCGCAATCACTTAACATGCTTTACTACCACAGTCCGGCATTTGAACTTGTGACAATTATTATCATTCTTCTTGGAGCAACAAGTTTTGGCGTACATTACGCTGTCTGGACAGGAAAGTTCAGGGAATTGAGAGAGGATTTTGAAGTAAAAATACTGATGTTTACGGTCTTTTTCACTTATCTGATTGTTCTTGTCGGATTTTCAGGATATACATATCAATTTGTTGATTCATTTTCATTTTTTAGAACGACATTCTATCAGATTATTTCTGCCCATACAGGTGCGGGATATACCAATACTTATTCATCCCAGCTTGCGCAATGGCCAGAACTGGCACTTTTTGGAGTTATTCTGGCAATGGGGCTGGGTGGTTGTATGAATTCCACTGCTGGCGGAATAAAGGTTTTCAGAATAGGGTTGTTTTATAAATCAGTGAAAAGAGAAATCCGCCGGCTTGCCTATCCTGAAAGTTCATATATAAAAGAATTTTTTCATCATCAAAGAGAGATTTCTCTGGATGACACAATGGTGAAGACAGCAATGATTCTTACAATATGTTATATTCTGCTTTATCTTTCAGGAGCAATCATTGCGAGTTTTTTTGGATATAGCTTTATTCATGGACTTTTTGAATCTGTTTCTGCTGCAGCAAATGTTGGTCTTTCTGTGGGTATTACAGGTCCTTCGATGCCTGTAGTGTTGAAATTCTGGTATATACTTGAGATGTGGGCTGGAAGACTTGAATTTTTTGCGATATTCATTCTTGTAAGATTTCTCGTAAAAAGTGTGAAAAGATGAAAACTGCAGGGATTGTTTTTACCATTTTGCTGGTTATGGTTGCTGTTTGCCAGGGTCAGAGTATTTCTGCCCTGGTCAGCAATCCAGATTTGTTTGATGGAAAAGTTGTGATTGTTGATGGTGAATTTGTTGGAGATATTATTGAGGGTAAAGATGGTTTCTGGGCAAATTTGCTTGAATCAGATGTGGCGATTGGTATATGGTGTCCACTGAGTGAGAGAGAAAAAATTAAATTTCTTGGCAAATATGGTGTTGAAGGAGATACTGTTAGAATTAGAGGCATATTTCATAAAATATGTGTGGAACATACAGGAGACATGGATATTCATGCCAGTTCAATTGAGGTTTTGCAACAGGGCAGGATAAGGGAAGAAGAGATACCGATGGAAAAAGTTATTTTTGCGTTTTCCCTGGGCATTGTAAGTCTTGCGGCGATAGGGCTGCTTCACATATTGACCCGCAGAGAATCCCCTCACGGTGATTGACAATTTTGATTCTTGCAATTGTTCCGAGAATATTTTTATCACCTTGAAACGCAACGGAGATTCCCTGAATATTTTTCCCGATTATTTGTGATGAATTTTTGACACTGATTTTTTCAGCCAGTACCTGGCAAGTTTTTCCAGCAAAGGAAGAAAGAATTTCATTGCTAATTTTTTTCTGCATGTCAAGAATAATTTTATGCCTGCGTTCCTTTTCCTGTTTTGATACATCATCTTTCATATTGTATGCCTTTGTCATTGGTCTTGGAGAGTATTTGAAAATAAATAGTTCACTAAACCGTGTTTTTTTAACAAGTTCATATGTTTGTTCAAAATCATGTTCTGTTTCTTCGGGAAAACCTACTATGATGTCAGACGTGATAGAAATTTCTGGCATCATGTCTCTTGCCATTTCGACGACCTCAAGGAATTTTTCCACTGTATATTTTCTGTTCATCTTTTTCAAGATTTTGTCAGAACCACTTTGTACTGGTATGTGCAGATGTTTGAGAACTTTGGAACATTCAGCCATTGTCTTCAAAATTTTTTCCCCTGTATCTTCTGGGTGGGATGTTAGAAACCCGATTCTCAAAAGTCCATCTATATTTGCAATCTCCCTGACAAGATCAGCGAAATCATAGCCATTAGTAAAATCCTTTCCATATTCATTGACATTCTGCCCCAGAAGAGTTACTGATTTAATCCCTTTTTCAACTGCGCATTTGATTTCCTGTAAAATTGATTCTGGTTTTCTACTTTTAAGTTTTCCTCTTGAAAAAGGAACGATGCAGTATGAGCAAAAGTTGTTACATCCCTTTGTGATGGGAACATCCATTGTAATTTCGTTGTTAGAAGGAATATACTCAAGGAATGGGTCGTCGCTTTCGCCTGTTCTGACAATAATTTGCTGTCCTGTAAAACCGCTAAGGTTATCAATGATACTTGCAAGGTGATTTGGTCCGCACACAATATCCAGAAACGGAAGTTGTTTCAATATTTTTTCACCATGAAGATTTGCAGTACAGCCGACCAGTCCCAGCAGGGCTCCATTTTTTTTCAGGTGTTTATTACTTTTGAGAAAAGAGAGTACTCTATTTTCGGCTTTTTGCCTGACGCTGCAACCAACAGCAATTACCAGCCCTGCATCTTTTATGCTTGCTGATTCATTCCAGCCAGATTTTACAAGCAATTTCCTCAATCTGTCAGATTCAGCAAAATTCATCTGGCATCCATAGGTTTTGATGAGAAAACTTTTTTTCATTACAGAATAGTTATTGTGAACCAGCCAGTTCTTTTATAAGCAATACAGTGGTTGAAATCAGAAGCCCTATCCAGGAAAAATTATTTGTGAGAATTTTTATACCTACGTTAACATTGATAACCTTCAGATTTAAACTTACCGTGTCAAAGCCTGATACAACGCCCGGCGCAAAAAATGGGAGATTTGTAAAACTCTCTGGCAGTAATAATGTTAGTATCTCGCCAACTGTCGTACCGATAAGGAAACTCAAGAACAAAATCAGAAAATATCTCATCAATTTCATCAAAATATTCTACTTTTTTATTTTCACTGAGTCAAAACCAATTGTTGTGTTTCTGGACTTGTTGCGTGTATGTGGTAAAATCCAACAATAACCGGAAGATCTATGAAAATAAAATCGTTAACACCTGAGAATGCAATATGTTTTTTTGGTTATTACGATAAGAACCAGATAAGCCCATCTGGTAAACATTTTCTATTTTTGAGGGTTGATTTTCAGAATAGGGAACCAGACGAGAATGATAAGGCAGAAATATTTGTTGGTGAGATTGAAAAAGGAAAATATGAAAAAATAGACGAGACATATGCCTGGAATTTTCAGCAGGGATGTATGCTTGGATGGTTGTCAGAAGAAGAGATTATTTATAATGTTAGGATAAAAGGGGAATTTTTTTCGAAAATCCACAACATAAGAAAAGGCATTTACAAAATATTGGGAAGACCTGTAAGTTGTTTTTATCCTGAAAAAAAAATCGCCTTGAGTTTAAATTTTTCAAGACTTGCAAAATGGAGACCCGGATACGGATATCAAGGAGTAAAAGACAGATTTGAAAATGAAAAATGGCCTGAAAAAGATGGCATCTATTTCATTGATTTAGAAACCGGTCAAAACAGGTTGATAGTGCCACTTTCAAAAATGCTTGAGTTCAGAAAAGAAAAGGGAATTCCAGATTCGTATGGATGGTTCAATCATACCCTGTTCAGCAGAGATGGAAAAAGATTTTGTTTTGTGAACAGGTGGAAAGAAAGACCTGAACAAACTCATAGAACAAGATTTATGACATCCGACATAGAAGAACGAGAAATATACGATCTGGTTGAATCGTATCTTATTTCGCACTTTGACTGGAAAAATGGAAAAGAAATACTGGCATGGGCTGAAATACAGGGACATAGAGCATTCTATCTTATTGAGGATAAAACAGGGAGATACAGAAAAATAAGTGATAGAATGCAAACAGGAGATGGACACTGTTCATTTTCAGCAGACAGGAATCGTATTCTTTACGATACATATCCCATCGAAGGATACCGCTATCTTAAAATTTTTGACACACAGAAAGACCAGGAAACTGTTCTGGGAAAATTCTGTTCAATACCTGAAATAACCGGACCAATCAGATGTGATTTACACCCAAGGTGGGAATCTGAGAATGCAATTACCATAGATTCAGTACACGAAGGTTATCGAAGGTGTTATCTCATAAAATTCGGTTCACTGTTTACTTGAGAGATTTTTTGATCGTTTGATAGCAGTATGATTATGTGATATATATTACCGAAAATTCAGAAATTATTTAATATTCTGGAGGTGCGGGTGTCGTTTTTAGCAACTCTCAGGGCCTTGCGTAATCGTAATTATCGACTTTTTTTCTTTGGAAACGGTATTTCTCTGATAGGCACCTGGGTTCAGACAGTGACTGTGGGCTGGCTTGTGTACAGATTGAGCCATTCTTCATACATGCTTGGAATAGCAGGTGCACTTGGTACATTGCCCATTCTGTTGTTTTCCATTTTTGGTGGCTATGTTGCTGACAGGGTGAACAGATTCAAAATTCTTCTTACAACTCAAACTTTTGCAATGATACAGGCATTCACACTTGCGATACTCACCCTTACTGGGCATATCAAAGTTGGTCATGTTTTCTTCCTTTCATTTGTCCTTGGCGCAATAAATGCTTTTGACATTCCTGCAAGACAGGCGTTTGTCGTGAACATTGTGGGAAAGAAAGAAGACCTTCCAAATGCTATCGCATTGAATTCTTTTCTTGTCAACGGTGCGCGGTTGATAGGCCCTTCAATAGCAGGTGTGCTTATTGCTGCTGTTGGTGAAGGTATTTGTTTCCTTATTAATGCGGTCAGTTACATTGCTGTTATTATTGCTCTTTTGATGATGCATACGCCGGAGATTGTAGTTGGAAATACTATTACGGATTCGGAAAACATGATGAAGAAGTTACAGGAAGGTTTTAAATACGTGAAAACCTTTGCACCGGTGCGCACAATAATTCTGTATGTCGCATTTTTCAGCATATTTGGAATGTTTTATGGAGTGTTGATGCCTGTATTTGCTAAAGAAGTATTTCGAGGCAATGCCAGAACGCTGGGTTTTCTGGTTGGAAGCGGTGGAATTGGAGCAATCGTTGGAGCAATTTTTCTTGCTTCACGTCGCGTTCATTCTGGACTTGGTAGAGTCATTCATTTTGCAGGACTTGTTTTTGGTGTATGTCTTATTCTATTTTCGCTTTGCAAAACTTTCTGGCTGGCAGTGATGATTTTAATTATTGTTGGCGCAGCCATGGTTCTTCAAATTGTGACATCAAATATTATTATTCAAACGCTTGTGCCTGACGAAAAGAGGGGAAGGGTGATGAGTTTTCATGCAATTGCTTTTATGGGCACTCAACCTGCTGGTTCATATCTTGCAGGATTATTGAGCAAGACAATGGGCATTCAAAATACAGTGATGCTTGGTGGGATTCTGTGTATTATTGGAAGTATTGTGTTGAAGAAAACTTATACGGGTTTTTTAAGAAATTTAAGTGACCAGGACCCACAAGAAAATTTGGTAAAGAAAATTTTTAACCCTTAACCCTGATATTTATTTGTAATCGGCATTCTTCTATCTTTCCCAAATGAACGCGGCGTAATTTTGATGCCTGGCGGAGCCTGGCGTCTCTTATATTCGCTTTTATCTACCATTTTTATGACTTTTCTGACAATGGTTTCTTCAAATCCGGATTTAATAATGCTGGCGATACTTCTGTTTTCTTCAACGTACATTTTTAAAATTTTATCAAGAATCTCATAGGGCGGGAGCGTATCAGTGTCTTTCTGGTTGGGTCTGAGTTCTGCTGTTGGTTCTTTATTGATGATACTATCTGGAATGACTTTTCCCTGACTGTTTCGGTACAATGCGAGTTGATAAACCAGTGTTTTCGGTACATCTTTAAGAACAGCAAAACCTCCAGCCATATCTCCGTATAGGGTCGCGTATCCTGTGCTGATTTCTGATTTATTACCGGTTGTGAGAACCAGGTATCCGAATTTGTTTGACAGTGCCATCAGGAGATTTCCCCTTATTCTTGCCTGAATGTTTTCTTCAGTAATATCGGGTTCTGCATCTTTGAAACACTGCTCGAGTGTTTTTAGGTAAGATGAAAAAATTTCATCAATGGGAATACTTATCAGCTCAATGCCAAGATTTTCTGTAAGGTGTGTTGCATCAATGTCAGATTGTTCTGATGTGAATCGCGAAGGCATGAAAACGCCTTTTACCTTTTCTTTTCCCATGGCGTCAACAGCAATTGTTGCAACAAGCGCAGAATCTATTCCTCCACTGAGTCCGATGACAACCTTTGTGAATCCGTTTTTTTCTGTATAATCCTTTAATCCAAGAACAAGAGCGCGGTACACTTCTTCTTCAACTGGAAGGTGTTTTGCAACAAACACAGGCACTGGTTCTTTTTTCTTCGGTTTAATGACAAGTTGAACATTATTTCTAAATTTTTTTGTTTCTATTTCAATGTCAGTGATCAGAAGTTGTTCCTCGAACGCCTGTGCCCGTGAAATGATTTTTCCTGAAGGTGAAACGACAAAACTCTGTCCATCAAACACAAGTTCATCCTGTCCACCAACCAGATTGGTGTAAATCATGTACAGATGATTGTTTTTTGCCTGATTGATTGCGATTTTTTCTCTTTCTTTAATTTTTCCCATGTGATATGGGGATGCATTGATATTGATGACAAACGATGCTCCTGACTTTGCCTGTTTGCCAGTTGGACCATTATTGTGCCAGATGTCTTCGCAGACACTGATTCCGAAAATACAGCCAGTATTTTGTATTTGAAGTTTAAAAACAGGACCTGTATCACCAGGTGCAAAATATCTTTTTTCGTCAAAGACCCCGTAATTTGGTAGCAATATTTTGTGATAAACCGCTTTGATTTTTCTCTGGTTCATGATGGCAGCAGCATTATAAATATTTGATTGTACCATATCAACAAAGCCCACGATTGCGACAATGTCATCTGTTTTACTTGCAATGGATTTTAAAATTTTGATATTATCTTCAACAAAAGATTTTTTGAGTAAAAGATCTTCAGGTGGATATCCTGTAATGCTAAGTTCAGGAAAAGCAATGATGTCAACCCCGATTTCCTGCGCTTGTTTTATAAAATCAATAATTTTGCCTGCATTGCCAGTCAAATCACCAACTGTGGTATTGATCTGACCGCACGCGATACGAATTGAGGTTTTTTTCATGTTATTTGCCTTTTTGTAAAACACGGTTTTTATAGTATACTTCTATCACAAATGAAATCCAAATTTTATGTAAAAAAGGTTACTTTGTTACTATTTTCCACAAATATAATCCCCATTTTTTTTGCAAATAATGCAATTTCTTTATGCAGGCAGTCAATCGAAAAATACCTGACAACAGGTGAAACAATTGAATTGAAAAATCTCGCTGATACCTTTGTTGAAAAAATTCCTGTTTTCATTTCTTTGAAAAAAGGAAATCAAACAAGAGGTTGTGCTGGTACTTTTTCATCAGAAAATACTTTTGCTGAAAATCTTGTTCATTTTTCCATTATTGCGGCAACCCAGGATTTTAGATACAGACCAGTTGATATACAGGAGTTGGATGATATCAGAATACAAATTACAATTCCGCAGCAGCCAATAGAAGAAATACCCTGCATAGAATTTTATAATCCAGACACTGAAGGACTGATTGTTAAAAATCAGGATAAAGTGGGAATAGTATTACCAAAAGAAGCAAAAACCTCTGAGTATGCGTTGAAGATAGGTTTAAGAAACGCAGGGATTAAGGATACAGGCGGAATAAAATTGTTCAAGTTCAAGGCACAAGTTTTTATGGAGGAGAGAAGATGAAAAGAATGATCTGTGTTGTTGTCTTTGCTTTTGCTTCCATGTGTTTTTGCGACACGATTACTGGTATTGTAAAGACCACAGATGGTAAACCTGTTGCTGGTGCTGCAATTCAAATTTTTAAAAGCAGGTACAATGAAAAAAACCTTGTAAAAACAGTTATTTCTGATAGATATGGAAAGTTTGCCATTGATGGTCTTGAAACTGGTTATTACAGATTGGTTGCGTCAAAAAAAGGATTTTGTGATGATAATTCTGGTACCATTGAAGTAAACCAGCCAAAATTTGGAATTGCCAGTCATGAGATGATACTAAAAAAACCTGGTTCAATCAGTGGTTTTGTTTATGACCCGGATGGAAAACCATTGCAATCTGCAAAGCTGGTTGCCACAAGAAATAACAAATCCACAATCACAGATAGCAGGGGTTTTTATAAAATTGATGGACTGGAGCCAGGTACCCATTACATTTATGCAGAAGCAAAGGGGTTTGTTAAAAACCACGTGTCTTCTGTGGCTGTTGAGGAAAACAAAGAAACAGCGGGTATTAATTTTACTCTTTCATATGCAGGAGCAATCAAGGGAGTTGTTGTTGATGCTGAAACAGGCAAATCTGTAGAAGGTGTCAGTGTTGAGTGTGATAGCATTCAAGGGTATTTTTCTGGAAAAACAGATTCAAATGGCAGATTTTTTATTGACAATTTGATTCCTGGAAAATATAACCTGTCATTATACAGGCAGGGTTATGAATACACGAATGTGAGTAATATTACCATAGTTGCTCAGGAAACCACTGATGCTGGACAGATGAAAATCAAACTCAGACCAAAATACTTTAATCTGTACTCAAGTGAATGGCTTTTTACTCCTGGTGAAAATGTTAAACTTCATTTCAATGCGTATAGAATTTCCTCTGTAACAATGAATATTTATGAGATTGACCTTTTGAATGAAATAAACAGAACAAAAAATTTCCCTCGCTCAATCAAAGAAATGTTGATGTCTGTTGATATATCAAATCAAAAGCCTGTATTAAGCAAGAAAATTGATATTTCCTATAAAACCCCCTTAACCGAACTATCAGGTAGAACAATTATAGCAGGGACCTTGCCTGAAGGTGTATATTTGTGTGTGATAACACCAGAAAATTTGCCGCCACAGAGACAGTATTTTTGCGTAACTGATGTGGGTTTTATTTCAAAAACGTGTGATAACAAATCTATTGTTAATGTTTTTTCAATTTCAAAAGGTATTGCTCTTGCGGATGTGTCTGTTTATGTTTTTGACCACTGGTGGAATCTGAAGCAGGAAATCAAAACAGATAGCTATGGGCAGTTTGTTCTTGATACAAACCAGAAATTTCTGGTGAAGTCAGGAAAATCTTTTGCGTTTTCAGATATTGTTTATCAAAATTATTATGGAAGTGATGATAGAAGAGTGCTATACGCATATACTGATAGACCTGTGTATAGACCAAATCATACAGTTTATTTCAAAGCAATTCCAAGGATTGATGCCGGTGATAAATATGAAATGGCGCACATTACCAGTTGTCAGGTAAAAATAAGTGCGCCAGATGGAAGCACATTGTATGAAACCACCCTGGTACCGCAAAAAACTGGTTCAATTTATGGCGAGTGGACAATCCCTGATGAGCCACCACTTGGCACTTACTCATTAAACTTCACTACACAGGGGAAAGATATTTTAAGTGGGAATTGTGTGTTCAAAGTTCTTGAATATAGAAAGCCAGAGTTTTCCATTGAAGTGAAGACAGACAAATTGATATATCTCCCTGGAGAAAAAATCAATGCACTGATTTCAGCAAAGTACTATTTTGGAACACCTGTAAAAAATGCAGATGTTATGTGGGCTGTGTATTCAAAACCATCGTACAATGATGAGTTTGAGGATTATGAAGGAGAATATGAGTATGAGTCATGGTGGCGCGGCGCTCTCATTAGTTCAGGCAATGTGAAAACCGATGAAAATGGAATAGCAGTGATTGAAATTCCGACAAAAAAGTCATACCGGCAAAAGGAAGGTTATTCAATTGAAGTGAAAATGACTGACTTAAGTAGAAGAGAAATCACATCAAGTGCAAAAGTTCTTGTTGTTCCTGGTACTTTTGAAATTTCAATTTCAACAGATAAATATGTTTATTCGCCTGATGAAGAAATACCTGTGAGTATTTCAGCAAGGTACTACCGAGATAACAGTCCAGTTATTGGAAACCGCTTCAGTATTTCTGCGAGTCAGGAAACATACGACCAGAAGAAGAGAAGATGGACTTTCAAGGAACTTTTGAATAAAAAGTTTGTGTGTGAAGGAGAGAAAGCAACAATAAAAATAAAGCCATCAGCAACAGGTTATATCAAAATTGATGTGCAGGGAATAGACCAGTTTAACAATATCATTTCTGCCACCAGATATGTATGGATTGCAGGCGAAAATTATTATTCGTCATGGTATGGAAGAAAAGAAATAGAAATTGTTTCAGCCAGGAAAGAATATGAGGTGAACGACACAGCAAAGATCCTTATCAATTCTTCTTACAAAGATTTGAATCTTTTGTTTTCAATTGAAGGCACAAGATTATTTGAAACAAAACTTATAAGAATGCAGGGAAATTCAGCACTGATTGAGATACCAATAAAACAGGAGTATATACCAAACATCTACATTTCAGTATGTGGCGTGAAAAACAAAAATTTTATTTCTTCAAGCAAACCATTAAAGATTGCCTGTAAAGAAAAAGTTCTTAATGTTGAAATCATTCCAGAAAAAACTCAACTTGAGCCCGGTGATAATGCTTATTACAGAATAAAGATTACTGATTCAGAAGAGAAACCTGTTTCTGCTGAGTTTTCTATGGGGGTAGTGGACGAATCAATTTATGCAATTTCTGGTGAACTTGTTTCAAAAATTGAAGATTTTTTCTATGGCAGCAAAAGAAACAGGGTTTCAACCTTTTATTCTTTTAATCGCTGGTATTATGGTGGAGCAGGAAAAGATTTCAGCCAGCAGGATATCAGAAGAAATTTCAAGGATACTGCTTTCTGGCTGCCTTATGCATTTACTGATTCAAATGGCATATCAGATATTCAGTTTAACCTTCCTGACAATCTTACGACATGGAGAACAACAATTCGTGCCATTACTTCTGATACAAAAGTCGGTTCAACAATTAATAAAATCATTACCAAAAAACCCCTGATTGCAAATCTCATCACACCAAGATTTGTGGTTGAAGACGACAGAATCTTGATTTCAGGAGTCATTCATAATCAGACAGGGAAAAATCAAAAAGTTTCTGTTGAACTGAAAGCAGAAGGACTTGATATTCTTGATGAAAAGGAAAAAACTGTTGAAATTGAAAACGGGCAATCATCAAGGGTTGACTGGAAAGTTAAAGTTAATTCAGTGAAAAATGCTGTGATTACCCTTTTTGCTCGCTCATCAACCTATAAGGATGCGATGGAATTAACGCTTCCTGTGTTTTCGTACGGTGCTGATGAACGATATGTTTTTGCGGGCAGATGCGATGATACAAGGATAGATACATTTCATATGCCAGCAGGGACAATTCCAGCATCCATTGACGCAAAATCTTACATTTATCCGTCTTTGGTTTCTGGTCTTTTTACAACTCTGGACGAACTTGCCAGATATCCTTATGGATGTATTGAGCAAACGCTCAGTGGATTTTTACCTGCTGTGCAGGTGGCTAATACGATTTCAAGAATCAACAAAGAAGACCTTGATTTTCTTGCGGGTGATAAAAAAAGATTCGATGAGATGATGAAACAACTTCCAAAAAAGGTGAGCGACGGACTGATAAAGCTTTATAACTATCAAAATCAGGATGGTGGATGGGGATGGTGGTCAGGTGATTCAAGTAGTCCCTATACATCAGGTTATGTAATGTTTGGGCTTGCTCACGCAAAAAAATCCGGTTATCTCATCAATGAAGAAAAATTTGAATTGGGTAAAAATTTTCTCAAAAATGCAATCAGTTCATCTCAGGATTACAACCAGAAGGTTTTCATGCTTTATTCTCTTGTGTACGCGGGTGAAAAAGATGCTTCCGCAGTAGTAGAAGATATTTATAAAAATAGAAACAAACTTCATCCATATACATTGGCGCAGTTGTGCCTGATTCTTCAAAATCTCGGCGATTGGAGAGCAAAAGACCTACTTAATGAACTTTGCAGTAAACTGATAAAACCGTCTCCAAATTATTGTTACTGGCAGGGAGAAGATGGTCATTACAGCTGGATTCATCATAATATTGAAACCACGGCATGGGGGCTCAGGGCAATTATTGCGATTGACCCGAAAAGGCAGGAAGTACCGGGTATTTTGAGATATCTTGTGATGAAGAGACAGGGTGGATTGTGGATGTCAACAAAAGATACAGCGATGTGCCTTTTTGCCTTCACAGATTATCTTGAAAAAAGTGATGAACTTACACCTGATTACACATTACTGCTTTTAATCAACAACAATGAAGTTGCAAAAGAACATATTACAAGAGAAAGTATAAAGAAATTTAGCACCACTATTAATATTCCTCCTGAAAACATAAAAGCAGGCAAAACCAATGATATTAAAATTCAAAAACAGGGCACAGGGAATCTTTACTATACGCATCTCATTAAATATGCTGTGAGAGATGTAGTGATTCCTGATTTTGATAGCGGGTTCAAGGTGTCGAGAAGATACACTGCGCTTGAACCCCGTAAGGTGCAGGATGCCAGCGGAAATACAGTATATGTCTATGACGAAATTACAGGACCATTGAAAAGTGGAGAAAGATTCAGGGTGGAAATAAAAATTTCTGGTGAAGAAAAATATGAATATGCGATGATAGAAGACCCGATTCCAGCAGGTTGTGAAGTTGTTCAGGAAATACCAGGTGATAACTGGTGGTATTGTAGAAAAGAAATCAGGGATGAAAAGGTGGCGTTTTTCACCACGTTCTGGTATGACAAAGAAAGGACTATTTCATATCAATTGAGGGCTGAAACACCTGGTTTTTACCATGTATTGCCGACAAAGGCACAGTTGATGTATCTACCTGAAATATGGGGTCGTTCAGGAAGCAACACATTAATAATTGCGCCATGATGAAAACTTTCTCCAGACTTGTGTTACTATTATCAGTTTCTAGGCTGCTTTGTTACGCAGGTGAATTCAAATATCAGTGGGCTTCATATACCACATATTTCAGAGCCGATATTGACCAGAGGCAACACAATATCAACATTGCTGCAATGTATCTTGATGGATTTGTGCTTTGTCCAAAAACAATTTTTTCGTTCAATCAAGAAGTGACTGAAAAAATTCCACAGGAACAATTTGGCCCTGCTACGATTCTTTCAGGTGAACAAAGAACATTGGGATACGGCGGTGGGCTTTGCCAGGTATCTTCAACCCTTTATGCTGCGTCTCTTTATGCAGGGCTTTCCATTCATGAAAGGAAACCACATTCAAAACCAGTAAACTATATTGGCATTGGACTTGATGCCACAGTGTCAAATGATGAAGGGACGGACCTGAAGATTTTTAATCCCTACAATTGCGAACTTGTGATAAAAGCATCTGTTACTGCCAATGCTCTCACTGTATCAATTTTTGGCACCAGACCAAAGCCAAAAGAGATAAACATTTTGGTTACAAAACCAGAAAAGAAAGGAAATTTTCTTTATACCACAACAATAAGAACTGTTTCTTCACAGGGTAAAAAAGATTTTTCAGAAATTGTTTCACGAGACAGGTATCTTTTGCCAGAGTGATTTTTTATCTGAATCTTCTGTGTAACCAGGTGAACCATTCTTCAGGACTCTGTTTTACATAATACTCTATACGATTGTAGAAAAACTGAGTATTGTTTTGATAATCCTGTTCTGGATTTGTTGTTTTTGCAAGATTGTAGGGACCTTCAATAAAAATCGTGTGCTTGAATTTTTTTCTGCGCTTGATAAACACACCAAAAACACTTGCGTCAAACCTTCTTGCAAAAACAGCAGCTCCTGTTGGCGCCTGCACAATTTTTCCAAAAAAACAAACTTCTGTACCTTTTCCTGAATGCTGGTCAATCAAAAGGCATAATGCTTTTTTTTGTTTCAGCCAGTCAAGGGATAAACCAATTGCCTGAGAAAGATTGGCTTTATTGATGCCAAATACTCCTTTTTTCCTTCTGATCCTATCCATATATCTGGCAAGATACTGATTGTTTGCATCCCTTGCTATCCATGTGACCGGTAATCCCGCATAAATCAGGGCAGCAATCATCAGCGCAAAATTGCCAAGATGAGCGCTGACAAGTATCACAGGTTTTTTTGATTGACATACCTGCATTAAGGGTTCAATATTTTTGAATTCAATCAATGTTAATGCGCACTGTGGATGGATCTTTGTCCATAACGCCCATTCAATGAAAAAAAAGGTATTTTTTTCAATGATTTTTTTTGTCATAAAGGTTCTTTCTTCTGGAGACAATTGATTGCCATAGGCAGCAATAATGTTATTTCTTATTTTCTTTTTCAGTGAACCTGCGATGATATAAAAAAATTTGCCTGTGGTTTTGCCTATCCGTGGATAAAGCATTGAAGGCAACAATCTTATGATGTTGAAAACACCAAAAAAGAATAAATATCCGAATATATCTGCAATGTGTTCACGTTTTTTTCTTCTCATGGACTTATTGTACTTTATAAACTGATTTCCTGAAACCGGTAGATTTTGTTCTTTGACCGATATCGCAATAAAATATATCATATACAGAATAAGCCACAGGCGCAAATTTACACTGTTAACAAAATTTATTGATATGAAAGAGCAAATAAAATCAGTGAGGGGAATGAGGGATATTCTTCCGGATGAGACGCAGCGCTGGAAGATGCTTGAGTCATTGATTTTCAGGGCTCTTGAAGGATTTGGGTTTGAGGAAATAAGAGTTCCAGTAGTTGAAGAACTGAAACTGTTTCAGAGAAGTGTTGGTTCTTTTACCGATATTGTTCAAAAAGAAATGTATGTGTTCAAAGACAGGGGAGACAGGGTTCTTGCTCTCAGACCAGAAGCAACTGCTTCTGTTGTTCGTGCATATCTCGAGCACAAACTCTACGAAAAAAAGAGAATCACGCGACTTTACTATTGGGGTCCTATGTTCAGGTATGACAGGCCACAAAAAGATAGGTACAGACAGTTCTATCAGGTTGGTGCAGAGATTTTTGGTGGAGAGAATGCCCATTTTGATGCAGAACTTATCATAATACTGGCAAAAGTTTTTGAAAAAATTGGTGTGGCTGATTATATTTTTGAAATTAATTCAGTTGGTTGTAATCAATGTAAGATAGATTACAGCGCACAATTGAAACGATTTCTTCAGGATAGGGCTTCTCATATGTGTCAGGATTGTCAGACAAGAATCCAGAATAATGTGCTACGTGTTCTGGATTGCAAGGTTGTTTCCTGTAGAAGCATTATAAAAGAAGCGCCTGTTATTCGGAATGTACTTTGTTCCAGGTGTAAGACACATCAGGAAACCCTTTACAGGATTCTTGATAGTCACAAAATTCCATACAGGGAAAACCAGCATCTTGTCAGGGGGCTTGATTATTACACAAAGACAGTGTTTGAGTTAAAAATTGCAGACAACGACAATGCAGTGGCTGGTGGAGGACGATACGACAATCTTGTTGGTGAACTTGGTGGTCCTGAGACAGGTGCGTGTGGGTTTGCCATAGGGATGGATAGATTGTGCAATATGGTTTCTCCTGAAATGAAAAAGGTCATTACAGTATTTGTTGCTTTTCTTGGCGAACAATCCCTGCAACAGGGAGTGAGCATCATCAATCAATTCAGAAATGACCATATAAAAATCGTTGCGGATTATACTGATAGGTCTCTCAAAAGCCATCTGAAAAATGCTGATAGGGAAGGTATTCAGCATGTTCTTATTCTTGGCGAAAACGAATTGCAGCAAGAAGGGTTTCTTTACAGAAATATGAAAACTGGATTTCAAACAATTGTAAAATTTTCTGAACTTTCACAATTTTTGAAGGAGTTGAAGGATGCTTAGAACTCATACATGTGGACAATTGAATCTTGATGCTGTTGGTAAAACGGTTGTTCTTGCAGGCTGGGTTTCTTCAATACGAGACCATGGTAATATCATATTTTTTGACCTGCGGGATCGTTATGGACTGACTCAAATTGTATGCAATCTTCCCCAGATGTCAGAATCTCTTGTTGAAAAAGTAAAAAAAATAAGACAGGAATTTGTTATTCGGATTTCAGGAAACGTTGTTGCCCGTGCGCCAGAAACAGTCAATCCCAAACTTTCCACTGGTTCCATTGAAGTGATTGCCGAAGATGTGGAAATTTTGAACAGTTGCGACCCACTTCCCTTTGAAATCGTGGAGAGCAAGACCATAAACGAGAACACACGGCTCAAATATAGGTATCTTGATTTAAGAAGAGATGATTTGAAAGAAAACATAGTGTTCAGGTCCAGGTTTACAGGTAGGATGAGGGAATTTTTTTCCTCTGAAAGGTTTGTTGAAATTGAAACGCCAATTCTTACAAAGAGCACGCCAGAAGGCGCAAGGGATTTTCTTGTGCCATCAAGGTTAAATCCGGGTAATTTCTATGCGCTTCCACAGTCGCCACAATTATTCAAACAGATTTTGATGGTATCTGGTTTTGATAGATATTATCAAATTGCCCGTTGTTTCAGGGATGAGGACCTTCGTTCTGACAGACAGCCAGAATTTACTCAGGTTGATATTGAAATGTCATTTATTGAAGAAAACGACATCATAGATGTCTGCGAGCGCTTACTTAAACATGCTATTGAAAAAACAACAGGTATAGAAATAAAAATACCATTTCCAAGATTATCATATGAGGATGCCATCAACAGATTTGGCACAGACAAACCTGACCTTCGGGCAGGAATGGAGATTGTTGACCTTTCAGAACTTTTCGCTAATTCTGGAAGCAGCATTCTTGAAGGTATCCTGCAGGCAGGACTCATTATTAAAGGCATTGTTGTTGAACAGGGAGAAAGTGTATCAATAAAAGATGTTGATAACATCAATGAGTTTGTAAAACAAAAAGGTGGCAAAGGTGTAGGATGGATCAGGTTCAGAAACAACGAGATTGTTTCTCCATTGAAAAAGTCCTTGAAAGAGGGGACTGTTGAAAATTTGATGAAGGCGTTGAAAATCAAAACCGGTTCACTACTACTATTTCTTGGTGGACAACATCAATGGGTATGTGAAACCCTTGGTGAAATCCGGCTTGATCTGTGCAGAAAACTAAAACTGATAAACGAAAAAACATTGAATTTTTTATGGGTGGTGGATTTTCCATTATTTGAGTACAACAAAGAAGAAGGCAGAATTCAGTGTGTTCACCATCCATTTACGATGCCGAAAGAACAGGACATAGAAAAGATTGAGGTTGATCCTTTGAAGGCAAAATCCCGCGCTTATGACCTCGTTCTCAATGGTACAGAGATTGGTGGCGGAAGCATAAGAATTCATGATAGAATCATTCAGGAGAAGATTTTTTCAATTATTGGAATGCAGCCCGAAGAATACAATAATAGATTTGGTTTTCTGCTTGATGCTTTGAGCTACGGCGCACCACCGCATGGAGGTCTTGCTTTTGGTCTTGATAGAATGGTGATGATTCTCAGAAACGAGGATTCAATAAGAGAAACCATAGCATTTCCAAAAACCCAAAAAGGTGTGTGTCCCTTGAGTGGCGCGCCTGGAGTTGTGAATGAAAAACAACTCAGAGACCTTTACATAAAGGTTGACTTTAAGCCAAAAGAATGATAAATTGAAGTATCAATAAAAAGGGGAAAAAATGAGAAAGTATATTGTTATATTTGGATGTTTTGCATTATTATTTTCTGGTTGCAAAATGTTCCAGGCAAAACAGGATGTTGCAAAGGTGTCTGCTCCTGATGAGACATCCCAGACCCAGCAGATTTCGTCTGAGTCAACACAGCCCCCACAACCGGCTTTCCAACCGTCGAAGAGCGCGCAGAAAACACCTCGTTCTGAAAAACAGGAAGCTGAAATTCAGATTATGCAGGCAAAG
>ERZ795060.959-NODE-959-length-36182-cov-13.100645_pt1 | contig 36182 bp, 30 predicted proteins | sample MGYA00375144_ERZ795060 | MGnify/ENA primary metagenome ERZ795060 (study PRJEB30189, sample SAMN05720157) | activated sludge metagenome | isolation source: anaerobic digester from wastewater treatment plant | place: Japan | collected 2015-05-15 ... | reverse complement strand
CCTTGGTAATTGGGAGGGATTTTTAGTATTACTCCGCATGAGCATTTTAGGAAATTAAATTTTTGTGCTTTCATAATGGCATCGCCAGCATTGCGTACATTTTGATGTGGGGTGGTTTCTGCTGAAGTAGAAGGGGGCTTGATTGTTTGGTTCAACATTTGTTGTTCTAATGGTAGAGGAGGAGGCACAGTGCCTCCCACAGAAGTATATATCGTAGGAGTAAGTTCGTTAGTTGATATGGTATATTTCTTCTTCCATTTTTTACCTTCTATTTGTTGCCATACTTGTTCGTATGTGGCTGTAGGGGTTCTTGCAATGGTTCGTAGAATCTGGATGCGTTTTAGGATAGGGGGGTGAGTGCTGAATATTGATGAGGCATCAAGTTTATTTGCTTCTAATGGGTTGATTATATACATAGGTGCTGTTAGTTGATTTATGTTTATGGGTGGAGTTTGCTGATATTTTTTTGCAATTGCCTCTAATGCAGATGCTAAACCTTCGGGGTTTCGGGTTAGAACAACGGAGCCTGCGTCAGCTAAGTATTCCCTCTGTCGTGAACAGGCAAAGTAAATAAGTTGTGCTAAGAATGGGGCTATTAAAGACAATAGCAGAGCGAAGATGTACACCACTATCAGGAACAAAATAACTCCGCCTGCGTCTTTTCTATTACGGCTACTATAACGAGCAGAACCACGAATACCAGCACCGACAGCTTCGCGCAGTCCTACGACCAATAAAATTATTGTCCCAAGTGAGACAGCGAGCATGGTCATGTATAAGGTGTCTCTATGAACAATATGACTGATTTCATGAGCAATGACCCCTTGTATCTGGTCGCGGTTCATATGGTTGAGCAATCCTCGTGTTACTGCGACAGCACAATGTTCTGGTGACCTACCTGTGGCAAAGGCATTCATTGCTGGGTCATCGATAATATATATTTCTGGCATTTTAGGCAATCGTGAAGCGATTTTCATTTCCTCTACGATGTTAAATAGTTGTGGATGGTCAGCTTTTTCAATTTTTATGGCATTACTGATGGATAGGAGCATATTCCCTCCCGAATAGAAGGCAAAAATCATCTGGATAAACCATGCAACAAAAGCAACTATTGCACCGAGTGGTCCCCAGTATAACCATGTAAAGAATTGCACCTCTTCATAGGTAAGAGATTCTCGTGTTGATGAAGGATGTTGTGGATAATTAGTTCTATAGTGTTGTTGATATTGTTGATGTGGGGATTGAGCCAATTTTTCGTCTGAAAAGGCATAAGGTTCCGTAACGAAATAATAAGCATAAGCCAAAAAAGCACCGATAATATAACCAATCATCAACATAAACAACAGCATTACACCTGCAAGTATAATTGAACGACGTTTATTTTGGCGGACAAGTTCAAACATAAGTAGATTGTACACCCTACAATAGTAGATGATTAGAATGATACTTTAGGGACCGCCCGTTCTGCTGAATCTTGAACTTCAAAGAAGGTTTGTTCCTTAAATCCGAATATTGCCCCAATAATATTTGTTGGGAACATTTGAATTGCATTATTAAATGTCATCACCGCGTCGTTATACGCCTGCCGTGCGAAAGAAATACGGTTTTCTGTCGATGTTAGTTCCTCCTGCAATGCTAAGAAATTCTGATTCGCTTTTAGGTCGGGATAATTTTCTACAACAACGAAAAAATTGTGCAATGCCTGTGTAAGTTGCTGTTCCGCTTGAGCACGCTCACCGACAGAACCAGGACGCATCGCTAAATTACGTGCCTGCGTAATATTTTCCAATGTTGCACGCTCATGTTGCATATAACCCTTTACCGTCTCTACCAGATTCGGAATTAAATCATGACGCCGTTTCAGTTGCACATCAATTTGAGACCATGCATTCTTTACCTCATTTAGCAAACGAACGAGCCGATTATACGCACTGATGATAAATAGAATGGAAAGCACAATGATTACCAGAATACCAACCAAAATCCCTGTTGTCATAATCATATTCTCCTGTTTCAATAGCCCAGATTTATTCTCAGGCTATTAATTTGTATTATCATACCATACAGAACACACGCCATAATATTCAAATAAAATTTCTATATGTTCTTCTTTGAGCCCAACAATAATAAATTGTAAGTCTTTTGTGTTCTTCCCTAAAAATGCGTAATTATTTTGATTTGAAAATGTTCTTCAAGATATTGGCACCTTCAAACAAAAATAGGTATACTAATTGTTACTAAATTGTAAGTATGATAATATTAGGAGGTAATAATGAAACGTAGAGACTTTTTGCGGATTCAATCTGCGGGTGTGCTTTCTTTATTTTCTTGGTCATTGGCGAGGCAAGTATCGGCTGATGTTTATTTGCGAGTTGCATTGTTCAAGTGTGATGCAACTCCACCTTTAGGTACGCCATGGTACCCGAGTTACAAGCCTTTGGATACCATTGAGCATCCTTTGCTTGCTAAGGGACTAATTATTGAGACAGATAAACAGCGATATGTCTTATGTGCAATTGACTGGTGTGAAATTGCCAATCGTTCATATTATAAACTCTGTGAAATGATTGCGACTGCTGTTAAAACTGAGCCCAATGCTGTTTTTGTTCACACGGTTCATCAGCACACTGCCCCGATGTGTGATGCGGATGCATTTGATATTATTGGAACAATTCAGAATCCACCTCCCTGTCCTAAAAATGAGGTGTTTGATGAAATTTATCGAAGGATTGTCCAGTCCATTGAAAGTGCTTTACCCCAATTAATGCCATGTACCTCAATAGAAATTGGTAAAGCAAAGGTTGAGAGGGTAGCGTCTAACCGCCGTGTAGTTATGCCAGATGGTACAATAGCCACACGTTCCAGTTCTTGCAAAGATCCGAAACTGATTGAGGCGGAGGAAGGATTAATTGACCCATACGTGCATACTTTGAGTTTTGTCTCAAAGGCAGGGAGACCTATTGTAAGGTTGCATTATTATGCTACGCATCCGCAGAGTTTCTACTGGGATCCACGTGCCAGTTATGATTTCCCAGGAATGGCACGGGAGGAAATGGAAAAAGAAGAAGGTGTTCCGCATATCTATTTTACTGGTTGTGGTGGAGATATCGCTGGGGGCAAATATAATGATGGTTCTCCTGAGGCACGTCAGCAGTTATATCAGCGGATGTTGGAAGGAATGCAGAAATCAGTGCAGTCTTTACAAAAGGATATTATTGCCGAACTGCAATTTAAAGTGACCTCAGTTTATTTTGAACCTGCTAATGATAAACATCATAGTAAAGAGAATTTAGAGAAGATGATGAATGATACGAATCAAAAACATCATGTTCGCATTGACTCAGCTATGGAATTGGCATGGCAAAATCGCACAGGACAACCTATCCCCATTGCAGGGCTACATTTTGGTAACGTATCTATTTTAAGTTTACCAGGTGAACCTATGGTTGAATTTCAATTATATGCTCAGCAATGTGCCCCGCATAGGCATGTTTTTGTGGCAGGTTATGGGGATTGTGCTCCAGCATATATTTGTACAGAAAGGTCTTTCAAGGAAGGTGGATACGAGCCGTATGCTTCTCACGTTGTCCCTGCTTCTGAAACAAAATTAAAATCTGCAATAAAAGAAGTATTATTATAAATAAAACAAATATGACGTCTAATATTAAAATGGTCAAGAATAAACAGTGAAAATTTTTATAGAGGCAATGTCTCTTTATAATAAACATCTACAATATGGATAACCCTTTAGTACGCATTTTAGTGTTGAACTGGAATGGGATGGAACATTTGGAGGAATGTTTTTCATCTCTTGTGGAGGGGTGTCAACGTGAAGATGTGGAGTTTGTTCTTTTAGATAATGCCAGCACAGATGAATCAGTTACTTATGTGCGGGATCGATTTTGTCACGACCCACGTGTCGTTGTGGAATGCTTGGATAAAAATTATGGATGGTCAGGCGGAAATAATTATGGGATTAAGAAGTCCATTGAGAAAGGGGCAAAATATATTTTCCTTTTGAATAACGATGTAAAGGTTGAGCGTAATTGTATTGAAAACTTGCTTGATATGGCTGAAGCCACTCCTGATGTTGGGGGGGTGGCTCCTAAAATGCTTTTGTATAATCAGCCATGGTTATTAAATTCAATAGGATTAGAATGTTCTATCATAGGTTCCGCATGGGATCGTGGTTTAGGACGTGTGGATAGTCCACGTTGGGACGAAATAACGGAGGTTGTTGGTATCTGTGGTGGTGCTATGTGGTTAAGAACAGAGGTATTACTTAAGACAGGCTTTTTACCAGAAGAGTATTCTATTTACCTCGATGACTTAGATTTGTGTCTGCGGATATGGAGCGTAGGTTCCCGAATATTAACATGTCCGAATGCAGTAATTCACCATAAGTTCAGTGCAACATGGGAAGGTTCTCCTGATAAGATTCGGCAAAAATATTTTTTAAATACACGGAATCGATTTTACCTTATGGAGCGAATGTTTCCAAGAAGTTGCTTACCCGAAATTATTTTTTGGGTAGGTGTTGGGGAACTGAAAGCAATTGGAAATTCTATAAGGAAATCGGAGTTTTGGCGGATTATAAAGCATATGAAAGCATGGCAGGAAGCCATTAAATATTATTACGAAGCGAAAAGATGGAGGCGTGAAAATCAACATATATTTCAAAGGCGTCAACAGGATTTATTTTGGAAATTAATTAGAAAACAACCTTTGTTCTGTCCAGAAATTGAGTTGCCTGTAGAAGGTTGGTATAAACCTAAAAGGGTCTGTGGTAGGGAACTTCAAGCCATGAGCAAATTTGCAACGATTTATCATAAAGGGGGTATGCTATCTTTTTCCTGTGGTAATCCATCGCCATCAATGGGCAATATTGATATAATAGTAAGGTTTAATGATAATGTTATTGAACATATACAAACTACACAATTTAAAAAGTATATACTTGATTTGCCTGCAGGCAAGGTTATATTTGAAGCGAATAAAATATTTGAAGTGGAACAACACTCCATCGCTCCTTATGATATAGGAGCATGGTTTGAATTCAATACTTAATTTTGTTTTGAAGGAAAGGTTTATAATGTCTAATAAATGGAAAATCCCTCCTTCTTTATCGAATTTGTTTTGGAGGAATTTTATCCTCTTTTTAATCATATTACTTGTTATTGTCCTTTCGTGGTGGTTAGGTTCCATTGTGGGTAGATACTCCCTCCAGAATCTAATAGCCAAGCCGTCACCTCCTTCGTCCCAAAAGATTGATAAACCGTCTGATAAAGAAAATGGAGCAGATGAAGACGTGCCATTTTATCTTTATGTTGGTGGAGACGCATGCAGTGACATTGCCCAGCAAGAAATTAAGTATGCGACGGATATAGGTGTCCCCAATCTGATAATCGATGCACTTTTCCCTTGGCGAGGTTCTGATGACTTGCCAGAGTTATTTCGTGTTTTGCAATGTGTAAATGAAATAGCTCCAGATGCAAAGTATTGGGTTTATTTAGATTTAAATCCACCAGAGGAGTGGTATCAAGGGAAGTCCTCTGTAAATATGGTAGTGAATGGTGAAGTACAACCTTTTGCATGTTTTAATTCACCGATATGGAAAAAATCTATAGAGGAAGGTTTTGCCCTTTTAGTTCATGGGCTACAATCTTCACAGGTTGGAAAACATATTGGTGGGTTTATACTTGGCTTTTTAAAAGACCGTCTATGGATAGCTCCAGGTATTGATGAATCGGAGTATGCCGTAAAAAGTTTTTGCACATGGGTACAGAACCGTTACACAACTTCTGAAGATAGAATAGCGGTATTTGGAGTAGACACGGTAGAACCAACGTGGGTTTTGGAGAACCTTCATAAATCAACTGAAACAAACAGCAATTTTCTATCCTATAACGAAAATGCTGTTACTATAAGTTATCGCAGATTTTTTAATGAAAGTCTTGCGGATGCTATTGGTTTTTGTGCGATGACACTGCGTCAAATTCTCGGAGAATTAAAAGTAAAAATATGTGTACCCTATGGTTTTAATATGGAAACATCAGAGCCAGCATCTGGACAGTTTGCATTGGGAAATTTAGTTGAGAGTGATCTTGATAGTTTTGTTTTGCCAGTGACTTATGTAAATCGTGGAATAGGTGAATCTGGTGGACCCAGCGGAACAATAAATACCTTATTGTTACATGGGAAAGAGGTATTACTACTTGATGATACTCGTACGGGTGTGTCTATGGATATAGCCACAAGGAAAATATCTCGTATTAAGGGGGTCCGAAGTGAAAATATTTATGCAGTTCAAAAACGAAATTTAGGAATAGCCCTTGTTCATAACACAGGACTTATTTGGACTGACCCAGAGGGAAAAGGTTGGCTTGCAGATGCTGAACAATGGAATTTGTTCAAAAACATGATGCAAATATATGTTAAGCAGACAACGTTAGCGAAAGATACTAAAAACAAATTAGCCTTACAGCAAAAAGCGATTAAGAATATTTCAGGGACAGAAGTACCGCCGAAAGAGGAGCCACTACCGAAATTGCAGGTTGGTAAGTATAATACAGATGAATTACAAACAGAATTACCAATACCTACTCCATTTGAAAATATTCTATGGGAACCGTTAGCAGTAATAATTGATGAACGGTTCGTCGATATTCTATCACCTAAAGGTATAGAGTTTTACTCAAATGCTGTTAACTATATGCGAGACCAACTGCTTAAATTAGGTCTTCCTATTGAATTTTATTTAATGCAGGACTTGCTCGATGAACGGATTCCCAAAAAACTTATTTACTTTATTTTTAGTTTTTCTCCATCTCAGGAAAAAGAAATTGAAACGTTACATAGAATATTTGAATCAGATAAGGCTATTGTAATCTGGTATTATGTGCCTTATTGGACTATGTCTGGACAAACACTGGAAACCGTACACAATATTACACAAATTGGCATTAAAAATTGTGATGCGAAAACAACTGCAGGTTCTACGATGGATTTAGATGGTCGATGGCTAAATAAGGATGAGACTTTTGGAAACATGGATATTGTGGAACCTCTGGTTTATATCGATGACGAGGATGCCGATATTATTGCTCGTTATCAAGCAAATGGGAAGCCGAGTATTGCGTTGAAAACTGTTAATGAAAAATGGATCTCGGTCTTGTATGCAGAACCTGCATTAAATTACCTTGTACTTCGTGAAATTTTTTCTATTTTGGAGATACCTATAGCCATTGCGGAAGGTAGTTCAGAGACACCAGATACACTACTGGTTGGTACAAATACGTTGATTATACACACGAAAGGTATTGGAGACCGTATACTACAATTTAATCAATTTCTGAATATTGAGAATCTGTTTCAACCTGAGCAAAAATGGTTTGAACGTGAAACCTTACTGCTTTCACTCGGCAGTGGTGAAACAATATTTCTACAATTGTTACCCCGATAATGTGAAACCAGATTGAATGAAAATAGTCCATCTTATTTAGTATAATGAACTATTCACTTTCTTTTCTGAACAAAAACAATAAGGAGAAATGATTATGAAATCTTTAACAAGACGAAGTTTCTTGAAAAGCACCGCAGTGTTGGTTGCTGGAACTATGGCTGTGGGAAAGGTCTTTGGTGCAAATGAACGCATCGGAATTTGCACCATTGGCTTTAATGGTCAAGGCGGAAGCCATATTAAAGACATCTTAGAAAAATCGAATGAAGCAGAAATCGTGGCTCTATGTGATGTCGATAAAAGGGTTCTGGAGCGAATGGTCAAAACAGTAGGCTCTAAACAGGGCAAGACTCCAAAGGCTTACGAGGATTTTCGTGAAGCAGTCCAAGACCCGAATGTGCATGCTATTACTATTGCGACACCTAATCATACTCATACATTAATAGCGGTTACGGGATGTAAAGCAGGTAAAGATGTATATGTAGAGAAACCGATGTCCCATAATATCTGGGAAGGAACGCAATTAGTAGAAGCGGCGAAAAAGTACAATCGCATTGTCCAACACGGAACACAGAGCCGTTCTGATAATACTTTAATTCGTGATATAGCACTAATTCACAAAGGTTTCATCGGCAAAATTATGCATTCTCGTGGTTATGTGTACAAGAATGGGAATCGTTTTGCCATAGGTCATGGTGAACCTGGCAATCCTCCCGATTATTTGAACTGGACATTGTGGCAAGGTACATCTCCCGACCATCCATTTATGAAGAATAAAGACCGCAAAGATAAACCTGGTTTATATGTCCATTATGATTGGCACTGGTTCTGGGAATATGGAAATGGTGAGATTGGTAATCAAGGTGTGCACGAAATGGATATAGCCTGCTGGGGACATAATCGCGGATTGCCTATAAAAGTATATAGCACCGGTGGAAGATATGGTTGGGATGATGACGGACAAACACCAAATACACAGGCAACATCGTTCACTTACGAAGACGGTTCTATGGTTACATTTGAGGTTCGCAATTTAGGCTCTTTCCAAGAAGCAGATGGTGGAGACTGTGGTAATAGTTTCTTCGGCACGGAAGGTTATTATGTGCGTAGAAAAGGTTTTTTTGATTATAAGAATAAACCTATTCCTGTAAATGAACCTTTACCTGAAGACTTAGATAAGTGGGATAGATTCTTCCGTGCTATTCGTTCTCGTAAGGAAGAAGACCTGCCAGTAACTCCTTATGATGCTCATATTTCATGTGCCCATTGTCATTTAGGTAACATTGCATATCGTATTGGTCGTTCCTTGGAATTTGACCCAAAGACATTAAAATTTAAAGATGACGAAGCAAATAAGTTAATTAAACGTGAACAATATAGAGAAGGCTTCGAGCCTGTTGCTTAATAAAACCCGCATTTTATCGCCTTCGGGGCATTATCAAAAAGAAAAAATGTCCCGAAGGTAATTTTTTTTCCAAAAAAGGATTAAATGACTTGACTTTTAGGTTTAAATATGGTAATATATATTTAGAATTTAATAGTTGCAGGTATAATAAAATAACCTAAACCTCAATTATAAGGAGGCAAAACGTGAAGAAGTTAGTAAGCCTTACACTCGTAGTTCTGTTAGCTCTTTGTGCATTTGCAGTATTTGCTGACAGTTCTACACCGACACAACAGACCACTCAAATCAGACAGGTAAGAGGTCTCGCTGGTGGTGCTGGCGGAACCGGAGGAATTGCTGGACTTAGTGGTGGTGGTTCCGCTGCAGGTGGAGCAGATATTACTGTCGCACAGTATCACTAATCTGTTTATGAATTAAAAATTAAATATGAAGGGGTAAAAGGGAGGGTTTTTTATTAAATTCCTTGCGGGGTGTAGCTCAGTCCGGTTTAGAGCGCTTGGTTCGGGACCAAGAGGCCGGTGGTTCAAATCCACTCACCCCGACCATGAATTAGATAGTTTAGTGTGTGTAATTTAATCTTTTTTAATTCCATCCTTCTTTCCAAAAAAAGTTTTTTATCAGCACGTTAATATACAAAAATAAAGTATCGGAATTATTTTATAACTTATTGTTATTTTAAATTTTGTTATATTTGTATTTAAGAGGTGGGTATAAAATAAATTGGAAAATTGGAAGTTTTATTGAATAGATGATTACATTTTATAAGAAAAGACTTCTGTGAGCCATTGGAGGAAAACGTGAGTTCCTGGAAATTCGGGGAGGTCTCGGACAAGAATTTCAAGTTCGCCTCGATCAAACCAGAACCCATGTCGATTCGGACAAACATCATAAATTATGCGGTTATTTTCGGGAAGGGATACCTTTTGCATATTAGTTCTACAACGGGGACATAGTTTCTTTACTTCGTTGGTCATTGATGTTGTGAATAGAGTTTGCTCATCAAAATCAGCCCCTAATATCAATGGCAATTCTTCCGAGTCGAGCCAAACACCTAAACATTCTGGGCAAAAGTCTATCTCTATGTCATTATATTCCATAATGAGTAATATTTGTTTTTTGCAGTTAGGACAAAACATAGAAAGTTTTCGCTTTTCTTTTTTAGTTGCTTTTATTATAATAGCAAAATGTATATAAAAATAGTAACTTTTGTTTTTTTTTGTAAGGAGATAATTATGCCGATGAATCGAAGGGAATTTTTACAGGGTGCGATTACGACAGGTTTGTTATTGCCAAATCTCCCGTTTTGTGAAACGGACTATAAAGAACATAATGTAGTCATGTTGATGTCGGATGAACATAATCCACGATATACATCAGTATATGGTCATCCTTTTGTGCAGACTCCGAACATGGAACGAATGGCAAAAAGTGGCGTTGTGTTTGAGAATGTATACTGCCCGTCGCCATTATGCCTTCCGAGTCGAAGTTCGGTAATGAGTGGATTATACAATCATGAGACGCAATGCTATAGTAATTGCACGTTATTTTTGGATGATTTCCCTAACTATGGTTCTATTCTGGCGAAACAAGGAGTACATACAGTCTATATCGGTAAGGCAGATGTGTACAGAAAAATCGAGAATATGGGATTTAGTGAGGTTTATTATGGTTGGAACCGTGGGACTCCAGGAGATACTGCTATTCAGCGGAAGCCGTTGCATATCCGCAAAGGGGCTGGGAAGGAACGGGCAAAAGGTTGGGGAGCACAAAAAAATCCACATCAAAGAGACCGATTAATGGTGGACACTGCAGTTGATTGGTTGAAAACGAAAGGGACGCAATTAGATAAACCGTTTGTTTTGTGGGTAAATGTTGTTGCACCACATTTTCCTCATTTTACAGAGCCGAAGTTTTGGGATATGTATGAAGGGAAAGGTGATGTTCCACAGTATGGACCTGACCAACCTTCTGCACAACATCCTTATGCGGTTGATTTGCGAAACCATTTTGAAACAGACCAGATTCAAGGGGAGGATGTATTGAGACTGAGACAGGGATACTATGGTTGTGTTAGTTTTGTGGATGAGATGATAGGAAAAATTTTAGATATACTGGAACAAACGGGACTGAATAAGAATACGGTATTTATATACACATCTGACCATGGAGAGATGTTGGGAAAATTTGGTATGTGGTGGAAATGCTCCATGTTTGAGGATTCTGCTCGTGTGCCATTGCTTGTCTGTGGTCCTGGTTTTGAGGAGGGACGACGTGTCCGAACACCGATAACCACATTAGATGCACAAGCGGAGTTCTTCCATGCTACAAAACGGCAACGACCTAAAAGTTGGAAAGGTACCGCTTTACAAAAATTACAGAAAGAGAATCCAGACCGATTCGTTTTTGCAGAGTATCATGGACACGGCACGCGGGGTAGTAGTTTTATGGTTCGTAAAGGAGGATGGAAGTTTATTTGGAATTCAGATGCACCTCATCAACTATTCAATTTAGATGAAGACCCAGAAGAACTTAACAATTTGGTCAAAGACAGTATGAATAATACCCCCTCTATTGTCCGCGAACTTGATGATTACCTGCATTCCATTTGTGACCCTGTCATAGAAACACAAAAAGCAGAAATGAAAATACAAAGACAATTGGAAGAGATACGTAGGATAGAGAAAGGATAATAGACATAGCACTTAAAAATGTATACTCTGTCTGCATAATAGGTCGAACATGTAAGAGAGGATAAGAGGAAGAGTATAAATTTAATTTATGGGCTAAAATACGTGTCCATAAAACTCAAAAATTTATTTTTACTCCAGTAGTAGCAACAGGTCCTTCAATTTCATTCTTATGTTCCCTTTCGAAACTCTTTATATCAAAACCGAATAAATATCCTATTCCCATAAAAACATCTGTCCGTCGAGTTACAGGAACATCCGACACAACACATGGAATAATGGAAATAATATCTATTCCTTTCGTTTTTTGATATGTTATTGGGATATCGAACAATTCTACTTTTCCCTTCCCAGACGCTTCAAAATGTGAGTAGTTAATAATTAAGGATAGATAAGGTTTAGTTTCGAGAATTGTTCGTTTTAGTCGACTTAAAAATTTTTCATGTTTAATAGAATCAAATTTGGTTTTTCCAAATGGAAAATAATCCATCCCTGTTTCAACAAGAAGTTCGATCCCTTTAAGGTCTAAACGAAATTTTAAAGGTCCGTAACGATGGCTATTATTAATTTCCCATAATCCACCGCCCAATCCGATCCAAAAGGAAAAATAGTTTCCACAGTGGAGACCAACTCCTGCCCAAATGTCACCAAATAACCCTATTCTTCGCATGTCTCTAAATGTTACAATATCGTGCCATCCTGGTATTGTTCCTTTTCCTATCTCATTAACTATGTAAACTGGTTTTTCTGAATTCAGTTCAGGAAAATATGCATAGTGTCCTATCAGAAGGTATAACCCTTTTGTCTTATCTATAGACACATCTTTAGTTTCTTCTGAATCATTACAAACGGTGGTGCCTCCTTTTATTGTAAGACGTTCGTTTTCTATATCTGATGGAGAGATGTCCTCTTCCTGTGATTGCTCCAAAATTGAATTTTGTTTATCGTCAGCACGGATAGGTAACGAACTTATAATTAGGAACAAAATCAAAAATATTCTCCCTTTAAGGAGATAATGACTATAAGTCGTTTTATGAAATCTATTAATATCGGGTGAATTTCTCTCTCTTTTGTGTAACATCTACTATCTATACGTTTCGTTGTGAAATTTTATTTCAAAATTCCTGAATAGGCATCATGGTTTTATATTATAAAGCAAATTCAGTATAAATGGAAAGATATTTGAAAATCTCTAAATGAAGTTCATTTAAGGGCTATATAAAGAGAAAGGAGAGAAAAAAACGGAAAGAGAGGCGAGTTTAGTAAATAATAACAGCAAGTACGTCGATGCATTGTAGTTTTAAAGTGGAGGAATTAGTGGACACGGGGATAAAGGAGTTCTATCGTTACGGTGGATATATGAGTTGAGAATGTGGGGTAGACCATAAAGTAGTAGAGTGACGTTTCAAAACAAGACGAAGTTGAATAAGTCAGACCGAGATCTGTTCTAATTCTCATCAGATTTTATCTAACGATAACGGGTAAACACATAGGTCTGTACCTACACAATATTTTGCCTCATAAAAACATGTATAATGTATATAAAACCTCTCTAATTACTTGTTCAGAGACATAATTATGAAATATCAAAAAATAAAATGGAAGTCTTTCCTTGTATTATTGCTAACTTTTTTCATGTTTTGGATTCATTTTCCATGCTCTACAAATGAACCTTGGGATTTTTTCTCATTGCATGCGTTTGACCATTTAGATAATTTGGATAAACAAGCAGAACCTGCATATCAATGCGGTGTGTCTGTTATTTATGCAACGGGGGTAGGTGTATGTGGATACATGGGTATTCCTTCCTCTGAGCAATGGGAAAAGACTAAACAGGATGTTCAAAAATATGTCCAACATGCAAAATCTCTTGGCATCCCTGTAGTTTTAGGTTATTTGTGTTCTACTTCTATTGTTGGGATAGAAACCTTCGACAAGAATTGGCAACCTGAACTTAAACAACAATTCTCGAGCACACCTAATAATTGGCTTCAACAAAATATAAAAGGAGAACCCCTCCCTTCATGGTATGGTGGTGATTATCATCCTGCGTGTATGAATCATCCTGATTGGCGAAAATATGAAAAATATATGGTGAAAACGTCATTAGAGATTGGATTAGATGGTATCTTTTTTGATAATCCGACGGTGCATCAACAGGGATGCTACTGTCCTTATTGTATGCATAAGTTTTTACAGTTTCTTGAATCCAAAGGGGAAAAAGTTGAAGACACCTCATTAGACGCATTGAGAGAATTAACACAAAAGAAACCTGTTGAATTTAAACAGTTTCGTTGTACCATTGCTCGCGATTTTCTCTCAGAGATAAGGAATTATGCCCGAGAAATAAATCCCAAAGCCCTTATTACTGCAAATAATAGCCTTAACACTCCAGAAGTGATGTTCTCTCAATGCCATAGATATGCATACAATATAAAAGAGATGAGTAAATCTCAGGATTTTGTTGTTATTGAAGATATGCGGTCAACACCGCGTCGCACTGCCCAGGGGAAAATAATAGAGTGTAGCCCTGTGTACAATCTGGTAAATTCTGTCATTGGTTCAAAGTCATTAGTGGCTGTAACTATAGCCGATGGGGATTATCATACGCCACCTAATCTCACGAATCTGGCTATATTCGAAGCATTTGCTCGAAATACAAATTATATGCTCTGGCCTACCTGGGAAGAATCCCAACGTGAAAAGATGATTCAGGGTATTCGTCCCTTCGTGCAGTGGCTTAAACAGAATGCTTCCCCGATAATCACGTCAAAACAGAGATACGATGTATTATTATATTTTCCTTTTGATGAATGGATTGAACACGAGGATTGCAAGGAATTAAACATAGCAAAACAATTAACTCAAGCGAATATTCTTTATGCAGTTGCATCAGAGGATAATATAGAAAAATATTTTTCCGTAGCCAATATAATACTTGCCTCTGAACCAGGGCTTATTCTGCCTTCACATTCCAAGTCGATATTTGAACTATGTAAGAGACATAACAAAACGTTTATTGATACATCAAGTCACACATTTTTAACGGAATTATACTCACATCTTCCTCATCCATCATTAAAGATAACAGGAGACGAAATGATACGGGGTGTAATAAGAGAAACAGCGGAAACTATTTTTGTTCTACTTTATAATTTAAACATCGAACGCATTTCTTCCTATGAAGATAAAGTAGTACCTGCTCGAGATATTTCTATTTCCATCCGAGTTTCTAATTCTCCTATTGGTAAAGTATTATTATCCACACCTGAAAAGGAACAAAATATTGAAGATTTTAAAATTACCAAATTAAGTGATAATCAGGCATATCTCACATTCCATATCTCAGAATTACCTCTCACTGCCATCATCTCAATAAATCACTTATAAGAAAATATTGTCAAAGTACCAAAAACTATAAATATCTTTTTCCTACGAAGTTACCACGAATTAAGATTGAGAATTACACAAATAAATAAAAGTAGTTTCTAATCTCTTCCCCATTATTGCTATTTTACCCCTCTATACATATTAATTATTGTGAATATATAATGTGAGAAGGTGTAAGTATTTTAAAGTTTAATGTAAATTTACTTCTTTTTGGGTTTTTTCTTTTTAGGTAATGTGGGTTCTTTTTTTTGTCGCTTAAAATATAACACGGAGGTAGTGAGAAGAAATAAAATTATTAGGGTGATGATTATAAAAAGAATTGGTTTGTTTCGTATATTTGAGGTTGTTTTTTGGTCTATTGTTGTTCCTTGCTGAGGTGGTGTTGTATTTTTAGTCTGCTTGTCGGGTTCTGATGTAGAATTACTTTCTGAAGTAGTACTGATTTCTCCTGGAAAAGTAGTGCAAGGGAGAGAATTCCCTTCTGGGTCTGCTATTACTGGGTTGGTCAATTTTATAATCTCTTTCCCTTGTGGCATTCCTTCTGAAAATTTGATATGTACGGAGACAAGAGTCCCACTCTGAATAGATTCCTGATTTAAGCCTGCAATAATAGTTCTGTAAATTCCCCGATTAATTTGGTTAAATGATACCATTTTCCCTGCTTGTTGAGCAGATGTGCCTACTGTCATCTGTGAAATGGTCATCCATGTCGGTATATTAATATCAAACTGCACCCCAGATACTTTTTCGGAAAGTCCTGTTTTAATTTCAATCGGAATAATTACTTCCTTTTGTCCCTGTTCTAATTTGATCTTGGCAGGTTCGATTGCTACTGCATAGGTTAAATTAGGGACAACTAACCAACAAATAAGGAATAGAATCATTCGATATAGTAGTGTTTTTTTTATGGTGTGTTGGAGCTGTCTTTTTTGTTCCATGTAGGTATATATTGAAGTAAGATTGTTGAACTGGTCAAAAGGAACAATGTGCCTATAATTGCTATCGACAGTATAATTAAAACGTTTTGAAACGTAGTAATATCCGAAGTAGAACTCCTCTTTGTTTCTATTGTAATACATTCTCCTATCCTTCCTTTTGTATTTGAAACATAGGGTATATCCAGAGCAAGGGAGATAGAACTATTAATATGTTTTTTATCATTTGGATACACTTGTGACGCATCTTGTTCATACTCTTTATAGATGTCTGTTGTTTTAGCATCTAATGCACCTAATATAGAAACATTCGTATTTTGTCGACCTGTCAAGTTCTTTTCTCCAACAGGTTTTGAGGTAATTGAACGAGATACAGAATCTTCGTTTGAAGTAATATTCTGGTATGAGTTATAAACATCTTCTCGTTGTGAGATTGTTCGGGGTAATAAGTTGTTATTTGAATTTACAAATTTCGGATAATTGGTTTCCTTCCTTGTATCTGTGTTCAATTGTTGTTTGCTATGTGTTATATTTTGTATTTTTCCGCTTATGTTATCATCACCAAAAGTGGGAGGAAGATAACCATAACCAGATTGATTCAACAATTCATAGTCTTTTGTCATTATTTGAGTTTGAGATATTGTGTCTTCTGTTTGTGAGATATTCTGGTTATGGTTAGACAAAAAGGATTCGGGTTTGTGCATATTATCTTGAGTGATATGCTGGATAGATGTATTGTTAACATCGTATTCCAATCTTTTCTCTGGTTCTATTAATGTTTCTGAACTCGATGTCTCAGTCCTATTCTCCGAAGTGGTATTCTCTGCCTTTTCACCTTCTGCAGATAAATCTGTGTTATCCCCTTCAGTAACAGTGTTGTTTTTAACATTTCCTGGAACCGATGTCCCATTTGGTGATGTAAATACGATTTGAGTGATATAAAATCCTTGAAATGGTATTTGTTCCGTTACTGGCGTGAATATCATCTCACATAATGTACCCGAAGGAATGAGGGTATTGTTAAACCCAATTATGATAATCCGTAACTGACCATATATATCTGAATATTGTAAGACTTTGCCTGAGTTAGCAATACTTTCCTCCGCAATAATATTTTCTAATTTCCAGTTCGTATTATCATAAATACATTCCAATTGGACACCACTAATAGATTCATCTGGTAAAGTTGATAAATTTATCTTTACTTGGCATAAGTTATCACTGGTTAGTGATGTTGTTTCTAAAACGGCTGGAAATATCCATGTTTGAATAGCAAAAATAACAACAAATACACATACGAAAAGGGAATTGTCCCCTCTCCTGTGTTGTGGTATGTTGTATTTTCGCTTGTTCATTATCACTGTCCTACTCCTATAAAGAGCCTAATGCAAAGCCATCTTCTGTCCCTGATGCAGGATAATACCCACCAAAATTGTAAATCTGTATTAACCGAAGAAGTTCGTATAACTGAATACGCCAGTTTGGTGTCCCATAATAGTCACTACTATGAGTCGCACAATCCCTATTACCTACATTTACACCGTAACCGTCTTCTTCTGTGCACGAACAGTAGAAATAATTGGAGTTATATAGTTGTATCACTCGCAATAATTCCGCCAATGATATTTTCCAGTCATGGTTCTGGTCTGCACTATGATACGAGGTTCTTTGTATGGTTAATGTCCCAGAACCTGTCGTTGTGGGTACTGAAGTGCCTGTTGGACTTGATAGGATAACATTACTTAACGAGAGTAGAACATCCCCAGCAGGAGCTGAAGCACAAGCCTGTAAACTGAGCTCAGCAACGCTCCCGCTCGGGATGATATTCTGATTTAACCCAGCAATTATAACTCGGATGTTCCCTGGTGCTATTTTATTATATTGGAGTTGCTTTTGAGCAGAAATCACTGCATTTCCAGCAGTGATACCTGTAACGTCACATGCTTTTATTTCATAAAGCACATCAAATTGTAAAGCACTAACAGACTCGTTAGAGCCCAGACTTAATGACACATTCACCGTTAGACTGCTTCCTGCATAAGCGGACTTGCTTTCTACGGATAGTGTCGCTGAATACACAGAAGTAGAAAATAAGTTATGTCCTAACACCATTATAGTCATCACAGTTATCCAGTCAAGTCTATAGCCGTTGTATAGTTGCATAGATTCATTTTCATTCTTTATTTTCTGCGTAATCTAAAATTCCATTACCATTTGCATCAATATCTAAATCATTTGGGATACCATCACCATCTGTATCCGTTTCCGTTTGGTTGTCAGGGTCAAGATAGTTTGGGATGCCGTCAAGGTCATTGTCCTCAATAAAATCAGGAATCCTATTTCCGTTAGAATCGAAGACACAACCTGTTCCACTACAAAGGTATGCTTCAATGAAATCGGGGATGTTGTTCCCGTTGGTATCTGTCACCTCGGGAACATCCAATGAATTTAACCATTCCCGAACCTGTTGCTGAAGTTCTTGTTGTAGTTGATTCATGACAGTATCTACCAGACTTTCAATCCCTGGAATGCCAACCTGAGCCAAATAACTTTTTAGCATTTGTGCGAAACATTGAATTAATGGTTGAACCATCTCAGGGTAGCCATTCCTTTCAATACCATTCAGGGAAGGGGTAAGTAATGTGTCGAGATAAGGCTGGATACAGGTCGCTAAATTTTGAATTAGCCCATTGAATAATGTTTCGTTAAATCCTAAACTTTGCAAATATGGAACCGCAAGAAGTTCAGCCTTAAATTGATTAATAAACTGCTCATAAATATCTGGAATTTGATTGTTATTTTCATCCGTAGCTGGTAATGGTTCTGCTATACTACCAAGTAGATGTCTTATATCGGGCAATATGATATTTGCCTGCTGTAAGTTTAAAGTTCCTAATAACAAAGTTTTTCCTGTAGACAGCTGAGTTAATGGAATAGACAACATATTTTGTTGTCCAATAGGTGCAGTAATAAATGTTGACGCTGTAGAATTACCACCAGAAATAGAAGGACGCATGATAGCCAGGGTCCAGGATGCCCCAATTGGGAGGAGCATCCGGAAATTACCATTAGAACCAGATATCTCAGTGGAGACAATGCGACCATCATCCGACAAAGCCACAACAGTGCCTGTGTTCCCCGACAGGTTTGCTCCCTGCTCTAAAGGTACATTCCCTTCAACTGGCTGAACTAATCCTCCAACGCCCAGAACTGTATTAATTAAAATCTGTACATCTAAAATGTCAACCATATTATTCTGGTTAGCATCTGCCATAGGGACATGTTCACCTAACCCTATCGCAATATTAATTCCATTCTGAATATCCAGAATATCAATTTTGCCGTCCTTGTTTACATCACCAAGAATAGCATCCACAGTTCCCCATGACAAGGACGATATTAATAATAGAAATAAAATAGGTGTTATCCTCAATACAGGGGAACATTGGTTTTTGTGAGTATTTAATTGCTCTCGCATATATAACATCCTTCTTTTTTAAGAAAAATCATTGGACTAAAAGTTAGATTAAAGAATATAAAAAGGGATATATTAACTAACAGGTGGGGCATGACAAAGAAAACCTAACAAAAAATAGGGCTCTTTTCCCGATATCTGTGTTTTCTCCCTAAAAATTGTGCATAATTTTTTTGAACCCTGCTCTATATTATTAATAACTGAAAATTGATGCTTTACTATGTTTTCCTTATTACTCTGGCAATATCTGCTCAAAACATTTAATACCGCTTCATGAGCAGGTTTCCCCTTACCTTTTTCTTGCCATTTCCTACTTAAACGATTCAGTAAAAGTTGCAAATCTATAACATCTACTTTACCGTCACCATTCTGGTCTTTAACGGATACTCCTGTTACCTCACCATTTAACAAGGAATGATGTAATAAATTAAGGTCAATTACATCTATCCGCCCATCATTATTTAGGTCTCCTGAACCATATCCCTGCTCAAATTGCCCCGAAAAAATAAATGCACACACAACCCCACTAATGACGAACAAATAACAATATTTTTTCAATCCCACATTATTTACCACATTATAATCCAATAATTTATGTTAATTATACCTGATTCTAATAACAACTTTAAATAAAATTTTGCTTCACAGATCATTATCAATGAAGAGGTCTTGATTCGGAAAAGATTAAAAATTTACTCAGATACCTTTTGGAAAAGGATGAAATGAGAGTCTTGTGTCACTATTGCCTGTCCATCTCGTTCTTTTCATCTATCCTATCTACTCTATTGCATTTTTAATTTTAAGGCATCAATAATAGTGAATAAATTTGCACTACTATATCTTTTGTGTTATGATTATAGATAAAGGTATTGGTTTATTGTTATGTTTATAAAACATTCTCCGTCTGCCCTTCAAAAATTGTCCTTGTTAGTTAATGGGGCAAAATATGATGTTTCTTGTGCCTCAAGTGGTGTTCAGAGGAATGCCACGCTGGGTAAATTAGGTTCTACTCTTAGTGGAGGGTTATGTCATAGTTGGTCATCGGATGGAAGATGTATTTCCTTATTAAAAACATTACAAACAAATTATTGCACCAATAACTGTGCTTACTGTGTTAATCGTTGCAAAAACAATATTGAACGTACCTTTATTCAACCTGATGAGTTAGCAAAGATTACGTATGAGTTTTATCGTAGAAATTATATTGAAGGGCTATTTTTAAGTTCTGGAATTATGCATAATCCAAACCGCACGATGGAGTTGATGTTAGACACTGTAAAGATTCTGCGAACCCGTTATCAGTTTAATGGTTATATCCATTTAAAAATTTTACCTGGTGCTGAGGACAACGCTATTGAGGAAGCCATCCTCTGGGCAGATAGAGTGAGTATCAATATCGAGTTGCCAACTCAATCTTCATTACAACAATTAGCCCCGCAAAAAGATATGAACCAAATTCTCCATACTATTCAGAAAGTTAATAGCATACGTGAACGTCTAATGTATACATATAGGGGAAAAGGATACCTTGCCCGTAGTGGGCAAAGTACTCAAATGGTTATAGGGGCAAGTCCAGAAAGTGATAGGGTCATATTAACACTCACAGAGTATCTATATAAAAAACAACGACTAAAACGAGTATATTATTCTGCATACGTGCCTATTAATGAGGATACCTACCTCCCCGCTATTACCACTAAACCACCTTTACAGAGGGAACACCGACTTTATCAAGCGGACTGGCTCCTCCGTTTTTATGGCTTTTCAATTGATGAAATCCTATCCGAACAAGAGCCCAATTTAAATGAACAATTCGACCCGAAAGTGTGGTGGGCACTAAATCATTTGCACTTATTCCCTATCGAAATTACAAAGGCAGATTTGAATCAGCTTTTGCGGGTTCCAGGCATAGGTCCTATTTCTGCAAAACGAATTCTCCGTGCAAGAAAAGGGACAATACTTGACCTTGATATGTTGAAAAAGTTAGGAGTCGCCATAAAGAGGGCAAAATATTTTATAACTGTTAAGGGGAAATATTATGGGGGGATAGCCTTAAATAGTCCTCACATGTTAGCCACACAGTTAAAAGATGAGAATACTCAAACCTCTACTGACGCAATGGATTTGTTTCAATATGAACTGGCTAACAGATAAAAAACCAGACCACGATACCAATGAATTATTCCCTTCACAAGAAGAAAGAACAATTTCCCAGCTTATCAGAGAACTTTATCACTGTCCAAATACTATTAAAAAAACAATCTACTATTATCTTCTTTCTGAAACAGCTGACCTTGCCTCTATTGAAACATTTATCCGACAATCCATTCAAACAAAGTATAGACCAATAGAAAACATACATAACCCTTCAGTTTACAATATTTTACGGATTGCCCGACAAGTACAACGACAGATTCATAAGTTGCAGGGACTTCTCCGTTTTAAGGAAATAGAAGGTGATTACCTTTATGCTTCGTTCTCCTCTGATTTTGACGTGATTGTTCCATTGACTTTATATTTTTCACAACGGCTCAATACCGAACGTATTATTCTGCACGATACAAAACGACATAAAGCCATGTATGCCGAGCATGGCAAACTTTATACCATACAGGTAAATGGTAAACTTCCTGCAGATACGCCAGAGGAAGTATATTTTCAGACTTTATGGCGACAGTATTTTGAAACGGTAAGTATTGAGCAACGAAAAAATAAAAAACTTCAAAAACAGAATGTCCCATTAAAATTTCAATCGTGGGTAAGCGAGTTTAAGAGTAATACAATACCTCTTCCTTATTTACATAAGGAATCTATAGACACAATGATTAAAGACATCATGACCCAAATTTTTGATAAATAAGTGCATTTAAGAAGGCACTACGTATTTGTGGACCTAATTTTTCACCAGAGTAGCCATCTAATAATCGGACGTCTAATGAATAAAATGTTCGAGGGAAATAGCAAGCCCAGATAGGAGTATAAACCAGTTGATACACATCGGAGGTGACCTCATCTGGTGTTATTTTCATGCCTCGTTGACGTAACAGTTGTTGCATTAAGTTATACTCTGCAATTTGTTTTACTTCATCTAAAGAAATGTTGGGTTCGACAATGAGGTGATAATTTATTTCAGGATTCTCATGGACATCACGCATACGTTCAAACCGAGCTGTTGTTTTTGACCATGCATCCACAGCAATAAATGTTTCTTGCATCTTTTCTTTCCCTGAACATAGCCGAAAACGAACAATAAATGTAGGCCAGGCAACAAGCTCATAACGTGGTAAATTTTGGACTGGTAGAGGAGAAGTTTGACCAAAAATGGAAAATATGGGGTATATCCATTTTAATCGCAAACGGTAAAGCCATGGCACAGGTAGATGTAAAGGAACCTCCCTCTCACTATATCGCAATGGAATATAGCCAACAGGTATAGATATATTCACGAGGCAATTCTTTTCCGAATAACAAAACCGTAGAATATAGATCCAACACCGATAAGTGTCATCACAAGACCACAAATGAAATTAACAACGGCAGGCCGAATATCCCCTGATTGTAATGTAAAAACTGTTCCGAAAATAACAGGCAACCCTAATGCAACAATGAAAATTCCTAATGCAATATATAATTCCGCATCACGTCGAGCTAACTGCACGCCTGTATTCCGAACATCATCGATTCGATGCATTTCTGAACGTTGTTGCTGGTCAGTAGTCGGTTTTTGTTCTTCTGACATCTTTTCTCTCCTATTATTAAAAGTAAAAATAAACTATAATATGGGGAAGCATAGAAATAATCGTCCAAATTCTCAAATCAGTCCATAAACTTTCATTTGTTCTTCCTAAATTTACGTATTCCTTTTTCATCCCAAAACACACCCAAAGCATCGTCCCCAAAAACATACCCAGTGCACAGATTTTTGCCCATGGTTGATATGTTTTCTCTAAAAACCTATTGATAGGCTTAAATATAGGGCTTACAATTGGGTCAAAAACTCTGCCTAACCAGTCTAAAAAAGCGAGCCAACCATCTACGACCTTATCTGCAAGATGAAAAATAAATGATACTTCAACCTTAGGAACATCCAAATCCTTTGCCGAATTTTCCTGTGCATAGACATTATTGGAAGCTGTCATCAAAACTGTAATTATAAGAAGAGATAGGAAAAACAAATTAAAGTGTTTTAAATGTGTGCGGTTAATCATGACTGAATCCTTTCTGCGAGAGCCTGTTGTGCTTTTGTATCATGAACTACCGAGCCCCAAACCAATCCGCGGATTTTTTCCTCAGATTCAGGGGGTGTAAGCAAACTAACAATCACAATAACAATTAGGGAAAATACAAAAGACCACATCGAAACAAAAAGGAATGGGTCTTCTGCTGGGAAAAGATTCGGTACACACCAAAGCACGAAGCAGAAGAAAACCCCCAAAACCAGACCTGCCAATCCTCCCCAACCTGTTGCTCGTTTCCACATAATACCGAGTAGAAGCACAGCCAAAGATGGACCCTGAAACAATGATAAGATTGTTTGGATGAAGTTATATATACCACCTACCCGCGAAATTTGCTCTGCAAACAAAGCACTGGAAATAATTAAAAATAGAGTAAAACCTCTTCCAACATATAAAGCCTGCTTCTCGTCTAAAGAACGTCCTTTTCCTAACGTCCACAATTTATTAAAAATATCCGTAACAAAGATAGTAGACGCAGAACTTAACGTTCCTGAAATACTGGACATTAACGCTGCAAATAATGCGGCAAACATAAGCCCACGAAGTCCTGGGGGTAACATCATTCGAATCATTGTCGGAATTACTTTGTCTTGCTCATGAAGGATAATATTCCGTTCATGCAGATATACAATAGCACAAAGTCCTGGCAATGCAACCATAAGCGGGATAAATGATTTTAAAAACCCAGCCATAAGCATCCCCGCCTTTGCATCCCATTCTGAACGGGCACCTAATGTGCGGTGAACAATTGCCTGATTTCCACTCATATAAGCAATCGCCAACACAATGCCTAAACCGAAAACAATACCAGTCCATGGAAAAGGATTTTCAATGCTATTAGGTAAAAGGATTGTAAAATGATTTGCATACTCAGGACCGAGAGCCTCTATTTTTGCACGCATTACCCCCCATCCACCTACTTCCCATAAACTCAACGCCAATAAGCCCAATCCACCTACATACATTACAACCAATTGCACCACATCCGTCATAACGACTGCGGAAAGACCGCCTGCAAAGGTATAAAATCCTGTTACACCTGCCATAACCCAAACTGTATATATGGGTTTATATCCTAAAATGGTATATACCAAATCATCAGCAGTTGTCCAAAGCATAATCATCAAGGACAATAACATAACTGAGGTCCATATGAGTGCATTTATAATCTGCACAGCTGAATTATATCTTCGACCTAAGAACTCAGGGATGGTAAATACCCCTGACCTCCAAAAATAAGGAACGAATATAAATGCTGCAAATACCATCGCAGGCATAGAACCTAACCAATCAAAATTTGCCGCTGAGACACCATATCGGTATGCATTTCCCGCAACACCTACAAAATCCAAAGCACCAATATCACTTACAACAATTGAGAAGGCAATTGCCCAGAAAGGTAACGCTTTACCCGCAATGAAAAAGTCGCCCGCATTCTCAATATATTTGCTGGTAAAAGTTCCTAATAGGAAACATCCTACCATATATACGCCGATGATGGTCAGGTCTATCCAATGCAGTGTTACATATTCAACCACGACAAAACTCCTTTTATGGTTGAGTTATTTTAATTGTTACTAATATTGTTTCAAAGCTGTTGACGCCCCAATTCCAAATAGTATATCAAAAGAGACTTGAATTGCGAAAAATGGTTTTACATAAAATCAACAAAAAAAATTTAGACTACACTTCTATTCAAAAACAGCAGAACAAGTCACATTAAAATTAAAAATACAGTTACACAAATGCAAAACATATCAGAGATAAAAGATAATATGAATCAAACATTCAGATGAAATTATATACTTGGTAACCAGAGGAATGTGATAAAGAAATGAAGCCATCTTTTATGCAGTATGACACCTCGTACGTAGGTTTATCACCACAAGGTGAAAATATAAAGCGGATGATGTTTTATGATTATCCTAAGTGGGTTCCTGTGCAGGTCTTTTTTTTATCTGCCTGCTTAACTAAATATAAAACAGCCATCAATGAGATTATGGAAAAGCATAAACGATTATTCCCACAATATGATAGAGTTGATGAAAACAATCCTGTGGAATATAAAGATTTTTATGTAGAAGGGGAAGTGACTGATTGTTGGGGATGTGTCTGGAAAAATTTACATGGTGGTATGGTAGGTAAAGTAGCAGGACATCCACTCGAACATTGGGATAATTTCGAGGAATGGAAAAAACATATCCCCAACCCAGAAACCGATGGCATTTTAGGACCTAAAGATTGGGATGGGATAGCAAAAGAAATTCAAAAGAAAAAGGAACAGGGCTTATTCTCGCCCGATTTTGCATTACCTCATGGATTTCATTTTATGTTGATGTGGGACTTACGTGGCTTTGAAAATTTTATGTTAGACATGCTTATAGGTGAACCTCGACTGGGAGAATTGATGAAAATTATTATGCAATATAACAATTATTCTGTCAAAAAGATATTAGATTTAGGTACACCTTTTTTGGGACTTGCAGAAGATTTGGGAATACAGAATAATTTGCCAGTTAGTAAAGAATTGTGGAATAGATATGTAAGACCAGGTTATGAAATCACAGCTGGCGAAGCAAAAAAACGAAGTATCCCTGTGTATCTACATTCTGATGGGCATATATTGCCCATCATACAGGACCTCATCGAGTTAGGAATAACTCTACTTAATCCTCAGTCCCGTGCCAATGGTATTCAACCCTTACGTGAACATGTGTTCCGTAAAGTGGCTATTAACCTCGACCTTGACCGTCAATTATTTCCCGTCGCAGAAAAGGCAGATATTAAAAAGCATATTGATGAAATCTTCGATGCGTTCTATTTGCCTGAAGGCGGATTAATGCTAAATATTGAAATTAATGAAGATGTTCCATTGAATATAATGGATTATCTTTTTTCACTTGTAGAAGATTATTGTGGCTTACCTAATCCAGAAAATACAAATTTTTCAAAAGTAGGGTTGTTTTAGGGACAAGATAAGTCTATAATGGTAACGTAGAGTTTTTACAGAAAAATACTATTAAAACATTAAAAAGATTTTTGTTTTAATAGGAAATCTTAAAAGAGAAAGGATAAACAACCTATGATTTACTATCAACAAATAGCACAACAATGGGATAGACTAAATGCCCTTTCACCAGAAGATGCAAAACTTTTAAATCAATCCATAGAAGACGGAGCTTTTGAAGGGTTTAGCCAGTTTTCTAATCAATTAATGAACGATTTAACTAATTCGTTCCCAATAGTAAAAAATTTCTCTTATAATGATATCAATCAAATTAAAATATGTTTCATGCATGCCGTTTATTCAGGTTACCTTATCTTTGTCGCATATCAATTAATTGCTAACATTAAAAGACCCTTATTGCAACGAGGTATTAAATACGACCCAACCCTGATGACGGAATACAATAATATAATAGTTCCACCTCAACCAAACAGTAAAAATGTAGTATTTTTCAGATTGCTTGATGACCAACCAGCAATTGAACTTCTTTTCGAAAAAGTTACATCTATTGAATTAAATATATTAAAGAAAAATTATCTGGGTTTTGGGGAATTATCATCAAACATCGGATTTAAAATTAGGGATTTGATAGCCCGTGGAGTTTTCATGGGGTATGGACTCGGATATGCTGAACATAGTTTAAGAGCATAGTTTGTTCATTTTTCATTTAAATATGATAAATTTGGCACTTTCTAATATATCATAAATCTTTTGTCTATTCCTTATTATCTGTATATTGTTTAACATTTGCCCCGCTATGGGGTTCTTAGAACTTTAATAAGATAAGGTATTTTACACATAAACTAATCCTAAGTTGAACGGTATCATCATTTCACTGCATAATAAACTATATAATGTAAAAGCAGGTAAACCGTAATATAAAGGAACTAAAAATGAAAAACTGCTATGTATTTATAGCCATAATATTTTTACTTATGTTTACTATAAATACCTTTGCTGAAAATAGCAACATAACCATAAATGATGAATTTTTATCTTTCTTTTATGGCCAGAGGAAAATAGCTGATTACCGATATACAAAAGTCCCATTTAAACCCTATATCAAATGTTTCTATACTCCGTCAGGATTGCAAGTTTTAGAAGATGCTCCACATGACCATCTTCACCATCATGGTCTCATGTTTGCTATTCAGGTAGGTGATACAAATTATTGGGAAGAAAGTGAAAAGAGTGGACATCAAATCCACCAAACATTTTCTGCTGTGAATATAGATACAAATACAACGATAACAATGAGTTCATTTATTGAAGAGTTAAACTGGAAAAGCCCCGCAAATGATACCCCTCAATTAACAGAGATACGGAAAGTTTCATCTGGATATTGGGCACAGGAAAATGCCAATGTAATATTTTGGGAAACACACCTCGAGAATCCATCAGATACAGATACTGCTAAACTTTCTGGGCATCATTACTTCGGATTAGGAATGCGACTTTTAAAGACACCTTTAGAAAATGTAAATATTATTACCCCCGTAGAAGATAATTTGGAGAATGTTCGAGGTGATGAATATCTCCGTAATGCTCCGTGGTGTGGAATTGTGGTAAAAAACGAAATAGGAACGTTCACTTTGCTAATAGTAGACTCACAGGAAAGTCTTCGTTTTCCATCTCGCTGGTTTACGATGAGAACACCTTTTGTATATATATCTGCAACACGAAACTTATGGAAAGAGACGTTTGAAATACCACCGAAAAATAAAGTGTTATGTAAACATGCCCTTGTTTTATGGGATGGGGAAAAGACAAAAGAGGATTTAGGAAAGGCAGTTGAAGAGATAAATAACGTGTGGAAATAAACATAAAATTATTGTAAGGAGAAACATTATGGAACATTCTCAAATGAAGAAACATCAAAATATGAGTCGTCGTAGTTTTATCAAGACGACAGCAACAGGATTAATTGCGACTGCAAGCGTATCCGCTGTGAAGAGTTCAATGGCTCAAAACAATCGACTGGGAATTGGCGTTATTGGCTGTGGTGGACGTGGTACCCATTTATCTCAGGTAGTAAAACATTTGCAAGATAACGATAAAACAGTGCAGTTCAAGGCATTTTGTGATATATATCGCCCTCGTTTAGATAAATTGGCAGATATTTACGGTGGCAAGAAATATATGGATTATCGAGAATTACTAAATGATAAAGAAGTTGATGTTGTTATTATTGCTACACCTGACCATCACCATGCCCGTCAAACAATAGAAGCGGTAAAAGCAGGCAAACATGTATATTGTGAAAAACCCATGACTCATTGGACACAATGGGAATTAGCAAAACAGATGACAGAAGCAGTAAAACAATCGGACTGCGTCTTCCAAATTGGAACTCAGGCAATGTCAGACAGCGTTTGGAAACAGATGAAAGAACTGGTGGAACAAGGGAAAATCGGTCAACCTGTGCATGTAGAATGCGGTTATTTCCGATTAGGTGATTGGGGCGAAAGAGGTATGCCAATTGATGACCCCAACGCTAAACCTGGACCCGACTTAAACTGGGATGCGTTCTTAGAAGATGCTCCAAAACGTGAATTTGATGTTAGTCGCTTCTTCCGCTGGAGAATGTATGCAGATTATGCTGGTGGAATGTCCACAGATTTATATCCCCACATATTAACTCCTGTTGTCTATACTATCGGCGTCCACATGCCGAAGATTGTCGTCGGTATCGGTGGCAAATTACGCTATGAGGAAAGGGAGATTCCTGATACGTTTGACATGCTTATTAATTATGATAATAAAACTGACTTGGCACTTTTAGGCACGCAGGCAAATGAATATCAGGGGACATCCCTTCGTGGACAAAACCGAGTCCCTGTCATTCGTGGATGGGAAGGGACGTTAACAATAAACGAGGAAGATATCGTGTTCTGGCCTGCTAAAGCACTTAAAACTCAAAACCCCGAAAAAATACCCATTCAAAAAGGAGAAAACTTGACCGATTACCTCCGCAGTTTTATCGATTGCTGTATACGTAAAGATAAAAATACATTAAGCCCGATTGATATGGCATTCGAAGTCCAGACAACATTGATTATGGGTATGCTGTCATGGAAAAACAGTAAGATGTACACCTATGAAGATGGAAAAGGACCTGTGGCATTATAATAGAAATTAAACTGAAAAGGATTGAGTTATGGGAAAAATAGGTATCGGAATAAATTTAGAATTTGTCCGCCACGCAGATAAACCCTTCGAGTGGGGTGTCGATAAGGCGGCAGAATTGGGCTATGAATATGTAGAGCCGATGGTGCATTGGGGCAGAGAACTACTCAGCGAAGCAGGTTATTTCCACAGCGTTTCCATGTTAGATGACCCTTACCGTATTAAAAAAGCGTGTGAAAACGCAGGTGTCAAACTATCTGGACTTTCTTCCCATTGTCCACTTTGTAAACCAGAAATCAGCACAGAATATCTAAAACAGGGAATCCGATTTGCTGGAGAATGTGGTGCCCCCGTAGTCAATACTGACGAAGGACCTAAACCTAAATGGACCTCCGTAGAAGAAGACCATGTTCTGATGCGATATGTTCTTATGGAAGCATGTGCCGTAGCAGAACCACGAGGAATCCTAATTGGATTAGAACCTCATCAACAATATAGCAAATCCCCCGAAGGGTTAGACCGTATCTATTCCCTTGTTAAATCCCCCATATTAGGTATCAATTTCGACACGGGCAATAGTTTCCTAAGTGGTCAAGACCCAATTGCATGGCTGGAACATGTCAGTGATAGATTAGTTCATTTACATGCAAAAGATATAGCCATGCAACAGGCAGAAGCAGAGCGAGGGAAAGTTACTGGAACGCCAGTCGGTTGTGCTTGTGGTGATGGCGTTATCGATTGGGCAAAGGTTATTACTATCTTGAAAAAAACATCGCGGGACATCGTTATGAGTGTTGAATGTGGAACTATCGAACAAGCCGAACGGAGTATAAAGTACCTTAAAGAATTACTCAAAACTGTTGAAGGCTGATATCTGATACTATCTAAAAAATATATATACCCATAAATAAATAATACACAGCGAAGAAGCGAAATATACGTTTAACACATAAATAAAATGGGGGAAACGATGTTTAAAAGGTACTACTAAAATGAAAAAGGTTATATGTACTGTATTAATTTTTGTAACGTGGTGTAGCCTTTTTTCTACTGCATCTGTTCAGGCAAATGAAAAGATTAATAACCAATCCCCCTTATTTACTCTACCAAAAAATATGTGCTTAATTTACCACGGCTCATCCACACGAAGGCAGTGGAAAGCAGATGATTTTATACCCTATCTTATATATCATGATAAGGAAACAGCAAACTCAACCCCTCTTTTTGATGCGTTTTTATTAATTGAATATCGTACTTCTGATGGAAAATATTTCTGGGGTGAAAAGAATGAAAAACAGATTGCCGATGTTAAAGATTGGGCATGGTTAGCACAGGTTTGGCATACCTGCCTGAATGAACTAAACGAGGCAGTCAAAAACCTTCACAACAAAAATGTTATAAAAGAAGATATTGGCATTATCATTACTATTCCTGAACCAAGCCTGAATTTTAAAAATTTCGGTTCCCTCTCTGCAGAGGCATCCAATCTAAACTTTCAAAATGAGACAGATAGAATTACCGCAATACGATGGTATATCGAAAAAGTAATTACTGAGTTTTCATCCGCACACTATTCAAACTTAAAACTATTAGGATTCTATTGGCTTGGAGAATCCATACCGCCAGAAATGGAAAACACTGTAAAACAGACTGCCGATATTATACATCAGGCAAATCTCCTTTTCTTCTGGATCCCTTACTTCACTGCAAATAATGTGTGGGCATGGAAAAAGTTAGGTTTCGACTTTATGTTTTACCAGCCTAATTACTTCTTTGAGGGGAAAGGTGGTGATATTCGATTAGGCTTAACTGCTTATCGGGTGGAACAATTTAATTGTGGTGTAGAAATAGAACTGGATGACCGCATTTTAAATTCTGATGTTCACCAATTACGATTCTTAAAATACGTACAAGCGGGTGCCCAGTTTAAATGGAACCAGAGACCAATGGCGTGGTATCAAGCAAATGACACGATATATAAATTAGTTAAAAGCGAAAATGAAAAACAACAGGAGATATATCAAACAATTGCCCGCTTTATAACGCAAACATATCAGCCACCAAGAACGGAACCATCAATATTAGAATATAAAATCCCAGATCACAACGGGTTCAATCTGGCACACCGCAATAACGGCACAAAAGTAATAGAACCATCCTCCGGTTTCTGCCTATCTCTAAATCCGGAATGGGCTATCGATGGCGATGTTGACTGTTACTCTGGGACATCAGGCTTCGCATGCTGTGAGATTCCCGGCAAAATACAGATTCAATTCGCTGATACTGTAACAATAACCTGTGTACAAATGCTTCTGTTCAACCTTGATGAACGATATTATCAATACCGCATCGAAACATCCCAAGATGGTAATAATTGGAAAACCATTATAGACAAAAGTCAGGGCGAATATCGTGGGTGGCAAAAAGATACAGTTTCACCGCATCCTGCCCGTTACTTACAGGTTATCCCCTTACTTAACTCCACAGGACAAAACCTCTTTCAAATCGTCGAATTAGAAGTGTATTAATCTTAGAAAACTAAAAAGGTACCACAAGCATTTTTTGTGCCGACGGGATTAGAAATGCAGAGGATTATATTAAAAAGTGGATTTACATTATATTTATAATGCAACCTTGTAATTATATCGTTGTCGTTTAGATATATCTTGTATAGATGTTCCTATGTTTTATTCTCTATATTTTGATAAATTAAAATAGATGTCCAGAAACATTTTTACTACAAGGAGAAGATATGAATAGTTCAAAGTTGAGTTCTAATAATTACATGTTTAGATTGGGTCTATTATCTTTAATTATGGTTTCCTTAACCATTAACAGTTTTGGTCAGGATAATAAAGTATATTTAGATAATTTAAATTTGAAAATTGTTAAGCAGGGCTGGGGTGAACATCCCAAAAAAAATCTATCATGTATAGGAAATCCGATTAAATTACATGGGCGGACATATAATCGAGGTGTTGGCACTCATGCCAATGCTGTGTTCTATGTTTACTTGAATGGTACAGGCTCGAAATTTGAAGCCACTATAGGAGTAGATGATGAAACAGAAGGCAAAGGGTCTATTATAGCTCGATTTTTTGGTGATAATAAGATTCTATATACGACACGAATATTAAAAGGAGGAGAAAAACCTGAAAAAGTTTCAATCGATTTACGTGGGATAACTAACTTCATAATCTCTGTCAACGATGCCTTTGATGACATATCCTACGACCATGTGGATATAGCGGAAGCAGTTTTTACAATGATAGATGGAGAACCAAAACTTATGGTTCGCCCTAAAGAAGAACCGTATATACTAACGCCACCTTCATCTCCCTGTCCAAAAATCAATAGTCCACGAATTACTGCAGTTAGACCTGGTAACCCCTTTATATTCCGTATCCCTTGCACAGGTGAGAGGCCAATCCAATTTCAACTGGAAGGATTGCCAGAAGGATTAACTGTCAATTCGGAAGGTATTATATCGGGCACAATCGCAAGTCGTGAGCCTAAAACATATAATGTCCAAATCACGGCAATAAATAAACATGGAAAAGACCAGAACAATTTAAGCATTGTTGTGGGAGACACACTGGCACTAACACCACCGATGGGTTGGAACCACTGGTATACCCACTATGACAGAATTACTGCAGACATCATGAAGCAATCTGCCGACGTGATGATTACCTCTGGGATGGCAGATGTCGGTTATCAATATGTAAGTATTGATGATTGTTGGGCAAATTCAGAAAACCACCGTGACCCAATGCGGGTCGGTCCCGCCAGAGATGATAATGGAAATATTCTCCCTAACAAGCATTTTCCAAGTATGAAGGAACTGACTGATTATATTCATTCCAAAGGGCTTCGTGCAGGTATTTACACGTCACCAGGTCCTAAAACATGTGCCAATTTTACAGGAACCTATGAGCATGAGGAGCAGGATGCAAAACAATTCGCAGAATGGGGCTTTGACTTTCTAAAATACGACTGGTGTTCCTATTCAAGTATCCTGTCTCCTAAGGAAATTGAAAACCTTAAAAAACCTTACCAGAAGATGGGTGCAATACTTAAAAATTTGAACCGAGATATCGTATTCAACCTGTGTCAATATGGCATGGGTGAAGTATGGAAGTGGGGTAAAGAAGTTGGTGGACATTGTTGGAGAACTGCTGGCGACCTCGGCTTTGAATTACTCCAATACCACGAGGTTGCACGAAAAAACGCCAGTTATTGGGAATATGCAGGTCCTGGTGCATGGAATGACCCAGATTATATTCTCATAGGCTATAGTGGAGATGCCACCGTTTTAGGTAAACCCAAGCCTTGTCCCCTTACACCAAGTGAACAATATTCCTACATGTCTCTATGGTGTCTTATGGCTTCACCTTTATTTTACAGCGGTGATATGACACAATTAGATGAGTTTACAAAAAATGTATTGTGCAATCCTGAAGTTATCGAAATCAATCAAGACCCAGCTGGCATTCAAGGACATCCCGTCCTTACTAATAAGGAACTATATTACGAAATATGGTTAAAACCACTTCACGATGGGAGCACTGCCATCGGAATATTCAATTTAGACGAAATTGAACAAAATATTTCTGTGCAGTGGGCACAAATTGGACTGAAAGAAAATCAAAAAGTTCGTAACCTATGGCAACAGAAAGATTTGGGTACTTATGCTAAAGATTTTTCAATAACAATCCCCCGACATGGTGTCGCTTTACTTAGACTTATACCACAATAAATTACATCATATTAATAACATCCAATTCATTAATAGATGGGGTATATATAGGGGTATATATTTGAGGACATTTCTTATGTTTCATTTTGATAACGTTGATTTATTTAAGGCAGGTTAAAAATCTGTATTTGACTTATTTTTATGTAATTTTCCACGTGCAATGGAGGTAAAGATACCTATGAAACACAAAAACGCAAATACCGCAAAAGAAATTTTCATACTTATTAGGAATGTAGGGTAATATTCTGGGGTTATCTGCACATTGCCAATATAAAGCGTTGAAATTAACATAATAATGCCCATACTGGTCATCTGTCCAGTAAGTCGCATAGTGCCCAAAATCCCTGATGCAACACCATAAAGACTCTTTGGTATAGAACTCATCACTGCGTTTGTGTTTGGAGAAGAAAAAAGGGCAAAGCCAATGCCCAACAGTGCTAAATTTGCAATGACAAGGGATAAAGATGTGTTCTTACCTAAAAAAATGAGCATAAACAGGGCTACCGCATTCAAAAACATACCTGAGGATGCAACAAGTTGCGGTTCAATCTTATCAGATGCTCGTCCAGCGAAAGGTGAAAAAATAGTCATCATCAATGGTTGGGCAAGCAAAATCATCCCTGACCTTTGAGGATTAATTCCTTTTATATATTGTAAATACAAAGCAAGTAAAAAAGTAACGCCGAAAGTAGCACTATAATTAATCAATGCGGAAATATTGGAAAAAGTGAAAATAGTGTTATCCCGAAAAATAGTTGTATTAATTAATGGATTTTCTTGGTGTTTCTCCCAAAAAACAAATAAACACAGACATAAAAAACCTACTATGATTAGCCACCACGATAAAGAGCGAGGTAAAATAGATATGCCATACATCAAAGATATTATAGACAGTGGATACAGAAAAAAGCCTAACCAGTCTATTTTCCCATCCTTAGACTCTTTCCACTCACCTTTTAATTTCCAGATAATAAGAATAATGGTTGCTAATCCAATAGGCAAAATGGTAAGAAAAACACTTCGCCAACCTGCATATTGAGTTAAAATTCCACCGAGAAATGGACCGAGAGATAAACCAAGATAAACCGCAGAAGTACTAATACCTATCGCTTTGCCACGTTCCCCAGAAGGAAATACGGAGGTCAAAATTGCCATACCTGTTGCCATAATCATAGCCCCACCAATCCCCTGCAAAACCCTGAACAGGAGTAATGTAAAAATAGATACAGATATGGAACAGAGAAACGATGAAAAAGTGAACAGAATAATACCATAAAGGAACACCTTTTTCCTACCATATAAATCTGCTATCACTCCAAAGGGAACAAGGCAAATTGCAGAGGTAAGAATATAGGACGTGGTAACCCAATTTAACATAACCACACTGGCAGACAATTCCTTACCAAGAGATGGCAAGGTTATATTGACAGCAGAGCCCATAAATGGCGTCAAAAATGAACTTAAAATAGAAATAAAAAGTACCATCTTTTTGGTTGAAGCAGTATCCATTCGCACTCTTCCTAAAAAACAAAATAAAAAATGAAAACAATATTATACATCAAACTATCCCCACTACTGAAAATCACATATAATTCAGCATATACAATAGATTAAAATGAATTAACCACAGAGGATAAGAGGAAAGGATTGAAAAAACTCTGTGGTTCTCTGTGTACTCTGTGGTTAAATGTTCTTTGTCGT
>ERZ795060.957-NODE-957-length-36228-cov-10.208996_pt1 | contig 36228 bp, 31 predicted proteins | sample MGYA00375144_ERZ795060 | MGnify/ENA primary metagenome ERZ795060 (study PRJEB30189, sample SAMN05720157) | activated sludge metagenome | isolation source: anaerobic digester from wastewater treatment plant | place: Japan | collected 2015-05-15 ... | reverse complement strand
GCTTTAGTTCAGGTCTGTCCCTGTTGATTGTGCAGGTAATATAATAGCTAGCCCCTTTTTTTAATATTCTATTTCTTCTCATAAAAAATCCTCCTTTTTTTAAAAAAAGTATTTCTATATATTAATCACAAATTTTTTGAGAAAATCCTTTACAATTTTTGAGAAAAAATTTAGTTTTTTTTGAAAAAAATTAAAGTGAGGGACAGACCTATAATTTTTTTTATGATTAAAAGAGGGACAGACTTATAAATTTTTTATAATTAAAATTAAAATAGGGACAGACTTAGCCTTATACTGATGTGAAACTATTTTTCATATAGATGTCAATAACTTACAAATTAAAATTTTGTTAGTATATTTAATTTAATTTTTTGACAAAATTAAAAATTTTAAGTATTTTAGATTGAGAAATTTAGATAATGAGGAGAATATGAAATACATTGGTGCTCATGTTAAAACTGTAGGTGGTGTTCAGGAAGCTCCTGTAAATGCCTATAAAATTGGAGCAAAAGCCTTTGCTCTGTTTGTTAAAAATCAGATGCAATGGAAAGCCCTACCATTTTCAGAAAAAACAATAAAAGATTTTAAAGAGAATCTTGAAAAATATGGCTATTCAGTGAAAAAAATTCTACCTCATGATGGATATCTTATAAATCTTGGTAGCCCGGATAAAGAAAAAAGAGAAAAATCCATTGAATCTTTTCTTGAAGAAGCAAAAAAGTGTGAACAACTCGGCTTAATATACCTTAATTTTCATCCTGGAAGTCATCTTGGTAAAATTTCAGAAGAAGAGTGCATAGAGAATATAATCAATGCTCTTAATTTTGCCATAAAAGAGACAGAATTTATTACATTTGTGGTTGAGAATACTGCTGGTCAGGGCTCAAATGTGGGATATAAATTTGAACATATAAGAGATATAATTAATGGCATAATTGATAAAAATAGAATAGGAGTCTGTCTTGATACATGTCATACTTATGCTTCTGGTTATGATATCACCACAAAGTATAAATATGAAGAGACAATTAATCTTTTTGATAAAATTGTTGGATTAAACTATTTAAAGGCTTTTCATATAAATGATTCAAAGAAAGGTCTGGGCTCAAGAGTAGACAGACATGAAAATCTTGGTAAAGGAATAATGGGTATGGAGCCTTTTAAATTTATTATGAATGATAAAAGATTTGAAGAGATGCTTTTTATCTTAGAAACAATAGATGATACTTTATGGGAAGAGGAAATTAAATTACTGTACAGTCTTATAGATTAATACTCTCTATACTTTTTAATAATATCACTTGTAGTTGTAAAAGTATAACCAGATCTTATCAATTCTGCAACTAATATTTCAAAATCATTAAAAAGCCAATCTTCTCTTATTATAAAATTTTTGCCGGTATTTATTTTTATTACCATTCCCGGTTTTATGTTATTAAGTATTCTCTCTATAAGAGCACTACTATTCATATAATACTCTTCTCTAAGTTCTCTATTTGTCAATCCAACCCAATCAAGAGAATCAAGATTATAAGAAATATATGTATAACCACTCTCTTTAGCGTATGTTACTATTGTCTCATTAAAAGAAAACATTGGTGCATGCCAGTATGGTGAAAAATTTTTATTTGTTATCTCAAAAAATCTCTCTTCATTTATTGATAATCCCTGACGGATAAATGTCCTATCAATCATAAAATTATTATTTGTTAAATCAACATAATATTGAAACATATTTGCTACTTCAACATCAAATTCTGAAATTATTTTTGTAAGGGTTTTATTTATACTTATAAACTCCCCATTTATAAAAAATGAACCTGTTATTTTAAAATCATTAATAGCAGTCAAAATAGGAAATATTCCTTCCCCAGTCTTTATACAATCAAAGAGAAATGCTATTTCATACTTCTCTTTATTTGGAGAATAAAAATATGAATAGTCTAAGGTTATCTCTGGCTGATACAATTTATATCTTAAAATCGGAAGTCCAGTAACCTCAAACTGCTTCCCGGAGAATAATTCTTTAATATAGACTCCTTCTTTATAAAATCCTTTATTTATCTCTCGTGAAAGTAATCTATAATACTTATTAGAATTTTCCTTTTTTAATTCAAAAGAAGAAGCATAACTCTTAATTAAATTTCTTTTTTCTCTATCAATAGTAAAATTGTTATTATTTAAGATTACACCTATCTCATTATTTATAAAACCAGCATCATTAATCGAACTTGCAAACAATGGCTTAAAAATTTTAATATCTCCCTTTATTAAATATGTAATATATCTTCCGCCAACTATCCATTGATTATCAGAAATATTTATTGATTCAATAACTGGTTCATCTTCAAAAGACCATTCATTTTTTAAACTATTAAAGTTAAAATAATAACAACCTTTTGATGTATTGACTAAAAATCCAGTCTCAGATCTATTTATCGAAATTCCATAAATTGTAAGATTCTCAAGTTCATTTGGATAAAAATTAATTATCTGAAAGTTATTATTATTATCTTTTTTTATTAAGAATATACTCTTATTTAAAGTACCATTTAAAAGAACATTTAAAGATATTACCCCCTCTCCATTACTAAAAATAAATGCTTTATCAAATCTTATATTATCATTTAATTGAATATAAGGATTATTCTTTATATCATCCAATAATGAATAGTAATAAATGGAGTTGCCATCCTTTACAATGAGAAATTTTTTTGCCTTATCATTATAAACAATTGAATCAAATGCCGGTTCTATCGTAAATGGGATTTTTCCAAAAATTTCACCCTGTCTTAAATAATTTTTGTATATAGATCTTGAAAAAAATTGAGACGGGTTAGCCTTATAAAGGATATTATTCTCGATCCATAACAGATAATTTTCTTCTGTCCAGTAACAATTTTTTAAAGAAACATCAGCAATCCATCTCCATTCTTCAGAGAGACTCTTATTTTTAAAAAAATCCAGTAAGGAAAAATAATAGATCTTATTATTTTTTTGATAAATAAAATAATTTGAATTAATTGACCATAATCCAGTTTCATATCCTGGCATTATTTCTACATCTTTTACTATTTCATAAGATTTATTATTAACTAAATCATAAAGATAGATCGATGCCTTTGTAGGTGAAGTCAAAACCTTCCCAATTGCATATTTATAATCATAAGAAAAAGAGACTCGTGCCGGTTTTAATATTAAAAATTCACTCTTATTTGTAAAAGAGGGATAAATAGAGACATCATTCATTTTCTCATTTAAAATATCATAACAATATAACCCAATTCTATTCTGAATATATATCTTCTTCTCTTTTTCGTTATAAAATAAATTTTCTGGATAAAATGAGATTGCTTTAAAATTTGTCTGATTATTCTTAAAATTTCCGCTAAAAAGAGTCTTTATCTCTTCCCTATTGCCTATTTTTTCAATAGAATTAAAAATAAAATCATTATTTTCATTAATAGATAAAGGAGTAAATTTTAATTCAGAAAAAATAAAGAATATAATAAAAAAATTAAAAAATAGAGTAAAAATTTTCTTCATTAATTACTTAATCGGAGAATATAATCAATAAATTAAATTACTTGATATTCTATCAATAAATTCAAAAGCGTTTACTACCTCTTTTGCTGGTGGCTCACAAAGTGTTGCAAGATCTCCAGTCATTATGCCACTCTCTATTGTATGAATAACGCTTTTTTCAAGTCTATTGCTGAATTCTATTAACTCTCTATTATTGTCTATCTCTCCTCTTTTTCTCAATGCTCCACTCCATGCAAATATTAATGCTGTGGAATTTGTAGATGTCTTTTCACCCTTTAAATATTTATAATAGTGTCTCTGGACTGTTCCATGAGCCGCCTCATATTCAAAATAGCCGTTTGGTGAAACAAGAACAGAGGTCATCATTGCAAGACTACCAAAGGCACTCGCAACCATATCACTCATAACATCACCATCATAATTTTTTAATGCCCAGAGAATTCCTCCTTCTGACTTTATAATCTTTGCAACAGCATCATCTATTAAAGAATAGTTATATTTAAGATTATTGCTCTCAAATTTTTCTTTATATTCTTCCTCATATATTTTTTGAAATATATTTTTAAAATTCTGATCATAAATTTTTAGAATAGTATCTTTTGCAGAAAACCATAAGTCAACTTTCTCATCCAAAGCATATTCAAAACATGCACGAGCAAAACTCTCTATCGAAGATATTGTATTGTGAATACCAAGGATTATTGATTTTTCATCTGTTTCTATAATTGTCTCTTTTTTAATATTACCATTCTTATCAGTCACAGTTATTTCCAGTTTACCACCGTTCTCTGAAAAAATTTCTGCTGGCTTGTAGATATCCCCATAGGCATGACGACCAATTATTATTGGCTTTTTCCATGATATCACAGATGGCTTTATATTCTTCACAATGATTGGTTTTCTGAAAACAGTTCCATCAAGTATTGCTCTAATTGTCCCATTTGGACTCTTCCACGCTTTTTTTAAAGAATATTCTTTAACCCTATCATCATTTGGAGTAATTGTGGCATTTTTAACACCTACTCTATGCCTCTTAATCGCATTTGCAGCCTCTATTGTGACTCTATCTTCTGTTTGATCTCTATTTTTTATACCAAGATCATAATATTCTGTATTTAAATCTATAAATGGTAGAATTAATTTTTCCTTAATAATCTGCCATAAAACCCGTGTCATCTCATCTCCATCTATCTCGACAATCGGGTTATTCATTTTTATTTTGCTCATAGTAACTCCCATTAGATTTTTTTTAACTTATATCACTAATTATTTTTTTTGTCAAAAATTTAGCAGAAGCCATTTTACTCTGGGTGTGATTTTATTTTTAGACAAAAATTTTTTAATTTTTTTTTAAAAGTTGTAAAGGATTTTCTAAGGAATTTTGTGATTAATATATAGAAATATTTTTAATATAGGGAGGTTTTTTATGAATAAAGAAATTTTAAATTGTAAAAATAATGATTACCATGAACTACATTTTGTAACAACTATGGCAATTAAGGAGAAACTTGCAAAGATTGCTAAAAATGAGAATATCTCTCTTTCTAAACTTATCTGCTATGTATTACAAAAATTTTATGACAGGATCAAAAAAAGATACTGTTTTGGACCTGAGGATGAGAATGTTTATGAAAGAATAAATGCAGATGCCTCTATACATTTTTATTTACCTAAGGAGGATTATAGATTTTTAAAAAAGATCCATGCTGACTTGAATTTTTTCAGTATGGCAAAATTGTTAAGAAGCATACTTAAAATTTTTATTGAAGAGTATGAGAGAATGGGGATGCTCGGGTTTGAAAAGAAATGTAGTCTTGTGACATTGAGATTATGGTTGAAACTGACAAAGATAAAGAGGTGGTGGAAGAGCAGAGAATTGTCCCACTTTAAAGGGAATTTCACGCCCTTCTACAAAGCAATCTACAATGATTCTTATCAAGTAATAGGCTTTGAAACTTATTATTGATAAAATTTATTAAACATTTTATAAAAAAATAAATAATATTATTATAATACTTTTCTCAAACAAAATTAACCTTAGGATAACTCTATCATTTTACCTGCTTAAAAATAAAATCCCACACTTTATTCCACAATTTTATAAATAAACTTGATAAAATTTAATATTTTTGTTATTTTTAGGCAATATTTTTAAAGGATAAAAAAATATGTTAATTGACTTTAAAAAACATGGTGGGATTATACCTGTTATTACTCAGGATGCTAATACTGGCAAGGTTTTAATGCTTGCTTATGTGAATAAAGAGGCTTTTGAATATACTCTAAAAACCAAAAAAGCAACTTATTGGTCAAGATCAAGAAATAAGATATGGTGTAAAGGAGAAGAGTCTGGAAATTATCAGGAAGTGGTTGATATTCTAATCGATTGTGATATGGATACAATAATATATAAAGTAATTCAGAAAGGATTGGGTGCTGCCTGTCATACAGGATATGAAAGTTGTTTTTACAGACATCTGGTAAATGGTGAATGGGTTTATAATAACGAACCTAAAAAATTCGATCCAGAAGAGGTTTATAAAAAATAAAATAATTATAAAGATTCAAAATCCTCTTCTGTAAGAGAGTCATTTATTGCTTTTTCTATAATTAATTTTTTATGTAGTTTACTATTTTTTTCTGAAACAATATCAACGATAAGTTCCTTTATTTTTTTAATATCTTCCTCGTTATTTAAGTCAAAAGTATTTTTTAATTCATCAAAAATTTCAATGACCAGTTTATATAAAGAGTCATTTAATTTATAATTTTCTTCTTTTTTCTCTTTATTTTCATTTTTACTCTCATTTTTGATATTATTTTCTTGTTTATTATTAAAAGATTGAATTTTAATATCTTCTATTTCAAGATTTACTATCTCATCTGGATTATAGACTTCATTACAATCATTTAGAGGGTTTATATTCTCATTATCAACATTTTCCTTTAAAATATTTTTTCTTTCAATTAGTAGTTTTAATATTCGTTCTTTTTTATCATCAAGATCAAAAAAAGTAGATAGAGATAGTAAAGAATTAAATATTTTTTGTATAATATTCTGTATAAATGGATCTATATTTTCAAATATCAAATCTATTGTATCTTGATTATCACTCTCTTTGAATATATATTTTGATAATTCTAAAATATTATCAAAGTTGGCTGATATTTTAGTAGAATATTTTTTATAGGAGAAATTCAAAAAAATATCAAATTCTTCACATATAAATTTAAAATATGCCTCCTCGTCATCCTCTTTTTTTTCGTTGATTTTTACTATTATATCTCTTAATAGTTGATCGCTCTCTGAAAAGATAATTGTATCATAATAGCAGAGTTCTAATAATGAAGTAAATGTTGACTTTTTATTAATTTTTAACTCTTCAAGTGATAGTATTATTTTTTCTCTTATTGTTGAAAAGCATAGATCTCTTAATTTATTAGAATAAAATATAAATTTTTCTTTTATTTCTTCTCTTATATCACTATTTTCTGAAAAAAAAGGATATATTAGAAAATAGAATAATTTATTCAATACCTCTTTAAAATCACTATCTATTGATATTTTTTCAATATTAAAAATATTATTAAGATAAATTGTCTCAAAATAATTAATATTTTTTATAATTTTAAAATCAAGTTCACATATTATTTCAAGAATAGTCTCTATTTTTTCTTCTTTTGCTATTCCATTTAATATTTTAGAAATATAAAACAGCCCCATATTATGAGTTGATATAATCTGGAATAGATGTTTTAATAGTTCTTTATCATATAGGTTAACTATTTCATAAATAAATTTATTTATTGTAACATCTGGTGATGACTTTTCTTTTTTTTCTATTTTACTTAAAAAAACCTGATATTCATTTAATAATTCATTTTTAAATTCTTGATCTGAAATAAATTTTTTTAGAGTTAATAAATTGTCTTCATTAAAATTAAAAGATATTATATCATTTAATAATGAATTTTTAATATTTATATCTATTTTTGATTTTTTATTATTAAAATATCTTTTTAAGATCTCAAAAATCTTTAAGTTTGACATTGTTACCGACTTTTGCCTAATTAGATTATAGAGCCTTTTATTATTTTTTATATTATCCCACCAGAAATAAGGTGGGACAATATAAACTATTTCTTTAGAATTTTCGCTATTGCCTTTTCTGCCTCATCCTGTAAAGGTTTACCAAATTCAGCACCAGTCTTTATTGTTTCTAATTCTGGCAATGGAATCTTACTATTCATATCTCCAAGTGCTCTTACTATTACTCTTATAAAATCAACTGCATATTCTTTTTCAAAAGTAATTTTTCCACCTTCTTTTAGTATTTTGATATATAAAGCAAGTCTATTAGTTAAAATTCTTACAACCTCTTCATTTCCTATTTTTCTTAATGCTTCAATCGTGGCTTGATCTGATTTCTCATCCTTATCATAACTCCACTTTAATTTGATAAGTTCAAGAGATGTTGGATCCCCTGCTTTTAATTCTCCTAAAATTGTTACTGCTAAATTTTTTATTCTTAATATAATATCTTTTTTAACAAGGTCCTTTGCTGATAAATCATTTAGCATTCTATTTAAAGCAGTATGACAATTTTTTATTTTCTTCTCATCTGGTGATTTTGATTTAAATGAATAATTAAGAATATCATAAACAAGTTCAAGATCTTCATTTGTCTTAATAATGTCATCACAAATTGTTGCAGCATCATTCTTTTCTGCAATTTTATCTCTTACTCTTGTTGCTATATCTCGTATTCTTTCATTATAAGCATTTACAGCATAAAAAACTTCTAAGAAAGAAGTTGGATCTAAAAAAAATTCAAGGCCAGTAAGGCAACCTTCTATCATTATAAATATATCTTTTACTTTTACATCCCCTAATCTTTGTTTATTATTGTAGTATTTTAACTGCTCATTCAAGAATGGTAATAATTCTCTATTTTGAGATTCACCTATAAGAAACAATATATGTCCTCTATAATCTGATCTTGATACCTTTTGAAAAATATCTCTGAAATATGGGGCTGCCTCTTTCATTTTGAGTTTTGAAGCAGTTAATATTGAATAATATGCCCATTCATCAAAAGTTCTTTTTTCAAGCATATCGTTTTGTAAAAAGTAATTGGCAACATCCACAAGAATGTCTGTTATAAAAGATTTATATTCCTCTGTTGCTACTTTATAAATATCCTTTATTCTTTCACTCTTTTCTCTTATATTCTTAGCCTGATTATAAAGAATTCTTTGAGTTTGAAGATTGGCTATAGGTTCATACTGAGCATAGATAAAATTAATGCCTCCTATTATTAAAAAAATAGAACATATTTTTTTTAACATTTAGTTCTCCTTATGTTAAATTATAAAAGATTCATTTTTTAATAATAAAACTTATTAAACTTTCTGTCAATATAATTAATGCAATAATTTAATATTTTTTATATTTTTTATAATAAAAGGTATAAAAATATAAAAAATACAAAAAAGTATAGGTATAGAAAAATAAGAGATAAATACTGGTATCTTTATCATTGTTACTGGTGGTATAAGATCAAGTATTTCTACAAGTTTTAAATATATTCCACATAATATATTTATTATGAAAGAAATAAATTTAATTTTTAAAGTAAACATACTAAAAACAAGAAAGAATAGAGATATAAAAAGAATTTCAAATAAAGGGACCATTATGATTGAACTTATTAGTGAGAAAAAGGCTATTTTTCTGAATAATGACCATTGTAATAATAAAATAGATAAAAATGCCGAAACTGTAACTGAAATTATTGATTTTAGTTTATCTGGCAAAAAAATAGGTAATTTTTCTTCTATTGATTTAGAAAAAAGTAGAATTCCAAGAGTCGCTAAAAATGAGAGTTGAAATCCAATATCAAAGATTGAGTATGGATTTAAAAACATTAGTAGAATACAGCTAAAACTAAGAATAGTGATACCTGATGTCTTATTGCCAGCTATAAAAAATAGAGCCATAATGCAATACATTATGAATGCTCTTTGACTCGATGCTTGAGGTATAAGAAGAAGTATATATATAAATAAGAAGATTATACTAAATATATAAGACTTTGATTTTGATAGAAAGAAATTAAATAGAGAAAAAAATATCGAGCCTATGAATCCAATGTGTAATCCACTTATTGCTATAAGATGTAAGAGTCCAGTATCTCTAAAATCATTTAAGGTCTCTTCATCCATCTCATTTCTTAATCCTAAAAATATAGATAGAATAAAAGATGAAGATTTGTAATTTAGATTGATAGTTATACCATCAATTATGTATTCTCTTAGATTATACACTGTATTTTTAATTAACTCAGTCCACCAGTCTGCCTTGATATTTTTTATAACTCTAAAATCATTCTCTTTGATATAACATATTCCATATACATTTTGATAGTATAAAAATCTTCTATAATAAAAATCAAATATTTTTTCTTGAGCAAAAGAGATTTTTTTCTCTATGGCAAGAAGATCGCCATATTTTACTATTTTTCTATCTTCTGTCTTTATCTTAACAAGAATATTAAAATTTTTTACTTTTAAATAGTCTATGACTTCACTATTTTTTATACCAATTACTTTGAATTTAAAAGAAAGTTTGCCATTTTTATAAATAGGATAACTATTAATATAGCCTATAAATTTTTCACTTATAATTATACTCGAATTTGCCTCATTATAAAATTTTTCTATAGAATTTAATCTTATCATAAATAAAGAAAGAATTATAATAGCAAATGGTATTAAGAGTAGTAAGAAATACCTTTTTAAAAAGAATATTAAAAAGATAGCACTAAAAATTGAAATTATAAATATAACTAAAAAGTGTAACAATGTAAAAAATTCTTTACATACAACAAAAATAATTAGCATCAATGCTGTGAATAATGGAAAAGATATAACTTCCAATAACTTTTTCATATTTCACCCCTTTTTTTTAAAATATTTTCTATATATTAATCACAAAATTTTTGAGAAAATCCTTTACAAAAAAAGAAAAAAAAATGATTTTTTTACAAAAAAATCAAATATTTTCCTCTTATAAAATAAAATAATAACTTGACAATTTTATTTAATATAGTATTTTATAGAACTAGATTTTTATATTCGAGGTAACTAATTTGATTAAGATAAAGGCTTTTAAGGCAATAAAACCTGCTAAAAATATAGCAGAAATGTTGATATCACCACCGTATGATATTTTGACTCTTAATGATTGTAAGAATCTTGTTAAAAATAATCCTTATTCTCTTATTCATATTACCAGATCTGAGGTTGATTTAGCACCTAATATTAATCCATATTCAGAGGAGGTTTATTTAAAGGCAAAAGAGAATCTTGATAATTTTATTAAGAATGGTTATCTTACTCCTGATAATAAGGAAAAGATCTACGTTTATCGAGAGATAAAAGGGAGTCAGAGGCAGATAGGTTTTGTTGTATGTAACTATGTTTATGATTATGTGAATGGTTTTATAAAAAAACATGAAAATACAAGAAAGGATAAAGAGGAAGACAGAATAAATCATTTAAAATATACAAAGTGTCAAGTAGAGCCGGTCTTTCTCATATACAGAAAAAATCATATTCTTAATGAGATACTTGAGATGACAGAACTTACAGAGCCATATATTTCTGTTAAGAGTAAGGATGGGGTTGAGCATACTCTATGGGATATAGAGAATAGTCATGTTATTAATAAAATAATCAAGGAATTTCAAGGAATTGATTATTTATATATTGCGGATGGTCATCACAGAATAGCATCGAGTGTAAATTATGCTTTAAGAATGGATGAGAATAACAGCCAAAAAGAATTTAGAGAGTATCAATATTTTATGTCAGTTATATTTCCAGAAGAGCAGCTTACTATTTTGCCTTACAATAGAGCAGTTGTTGATATTGATGGACTTTCAAAAGATAACTTTATCAAACTTGTATCACAAAATTTTACTGTTAGCAGTGCAAAGCCAAATGATGGAGAATATGGTTTTAAACCTAAAGAGAAGGGTGAAATTGGTATGTATGTTGGGGGTGAATGGTTTTTGCTAAGAATAAAGGATAACCTATTTGTAAAGGACGATTCTATAAAGTCTCTTGATGTCTCTATTTTACAGGACTATTTACTCGAGCCAATTTTAAATATAAAAGATCCAAGAACCGACAAAAGGATAGAATTTATTGGTGGTGTTAAAGGGACAGAATATTTAAAAGAGATCGTTGATTCTGGTAGATTTAAAGTTAGTTTCAGTATGTATCCAACGAGTATGGAGGAGTTATTAAGAGTATCTGATTGTAATTTACTTATGCCACCAAAGTCAACATGGTTTGAACCAAAATTGATTTCTGGCCTATTTTTACATTTAATAGATTAGAGTTCATAATTAGAGCATGGATTTTTAGGAAAGAATTATGGAAAAGATAATCAAAGAAAAGATTAATAATATTTCTTTGTTATATAAAATTATACTCTATTTTTCTGCTGGTATATTTTGGGCATTAGCAAATATTGTATATTCTTTTAGTTTTTTGACATGGTTTGCCTTTGTCCCTTTTCTATTTTTAGTAAAATATGAAAATTTTAAATTGAGTCTTTTATTGTCCTGGATTTTTGGTTTTTCTGCATATATATTTAGTTTCTGGTGGTTACCTATTCCAATTATTACATCATTATCAAACTGGTTTTTACCAAAATATTTAACATTTCTTTCTTATATAATAGGATGGCTTATCAATATTATTGTTTGTTCCTTTCATGGATTGATATATGTTTTAATAGTTTTAATAACAAAGGTGATATCAAGCAAGAAAGGATATCTTTTTTATCTTACATTGCCATTTGTAGCAACAGTTATTGATTATTTTTTCCCAAAATTATGGGTTGATCAGATAGGATATTCTCAATATCTATTTTTTCATTTTTCTCAGGCTGCTGATCTTTTTGGAGTTGCCTTCTTAACATTTATCATTTTTTTATGCAATTCCGCAACAATCATATTGATAGAATCAGTCTTATTTAAGAAAGATATACATTTTGCTGGATTTTTATTTTTACTTGTTATTTTTTCTATAGTTATGCTTAGCATTTATGGACATTTTAGATATAATGAAATAGTAACAATTTCAGCCCAATCTAAAAAGGCTAAAATAGGAGTAGTACAGGGTAATTTTTCTGGATTTGATAAAAGAGATAGTAAAAAAATAGATAGTATGATTGAGACATATAATGAATTATCAAAAAGCATTCTGAAAGAGTTTCCAGATCTAATTGTCTGGCCAGAATCTGCTATACCAATTTTAATAGATTCATCAATAACAACTCTTGATTTTGTGAAAAAGTTTAATTCTGTTCCTCTTCTTTTTGGTTGTCATACATCAAGACTGAATGACAAAAAATTTAAAGAGGATTTTTTTAATTCTCTTGTGCTTGTGGATTCTGAGAATAAAAAAATTTCTGAATATCATAAAAGAAAATTGTTGCCATTTGTAGAGGAGTTTCCTATTAGAGAACTTGATTTTATAATGGGATGGTATGGAATAAGTCAATTTAGTAGAGGCGATGAATCAGTAATAATGAAAATAAAAGATATTAAGTTTTCACCAAATATATGTTATGAGGCAGTAATCCCAGATTTAATTAGAGAATCTTTGAAGAAAGATGATATCTCTGCTAATTTAATAATAAATTGCACCAATGATTCATGGTTTGGCAACAGTGTTGAACCAAAGTTACATTTGCATATAGCCGGATTCAGAGCAATAGAAAATAGAAAGACATTTATTAGATCCACATGTACCGGAATTTCTGCGATATTTTTACCAACAGGTGAAATACTATACAAATCTGATATTTTTAAAAAAGATGCTTTTGTATATGAGGTTCCTTTAATTGAGATAGATACTCTTTATTCAAAAGGTGGATATCTGTTTGTATATCTTATCAATATTATTACTTTTATTGTTTTAGCCATTGCAATAATTAGAAAGATACTATTTGAAAAAAAGAAGAAAGATTTGATAAGAAATACTCATCACAAAAGACTCTTATATAAAGTATGGATTGAATGATTTTTTTATTAGTGGTTTATAGATGAATAAGAATAAAACAGGAAAATTAGGCGAAAAAATAGCAAAGAATTATTTAGAAAAAAATGGCATAAAGATAATCGAGGAAAATTATTTTACTAAATTTGGAGAAATAGATTTAATAGGAATTGAAAATAAGACGATAATTTTTATAGAAGTCAAGCTCCGATTTAGCAATAGCTTTGGTGCGCCTTACGAAGCTGTTGATCTAAAAAAATGGGAGAAACTTCAAAATGCAGCCTCTTTATATTTAACCGAACATAATATTAATGATATGGAGTGTCGTTTTGATGTGATAAGTTTATTATATTTAAATGATACAAAAAAATTTAATATTGAGTGGTTAAAAAATCAAAGTTTTTATTGATTAATTTTGAATTTGAGGGTATTATATATATGGTAAAGAAAGCTAGACCTAGAAATCCTAAAAGGATTAGAGAACTTAAAATTAAAATAAATGAAGAGCAATATCTTGAAAAAGCTATATCAAGAATTGCAATTTTACTTTCAGAGGAGATTCTTGGACTGTGAAAAAACATCATAAAAATTTTAACAACCGTAATAAAAAAGATTTAAAGAATAAAGATAAAAATCAGAAGAATAACAGAGAGATAAAGGCTGTGGTAACCACTGTCAATAAAAATATTTCAGAAGAAAAATCCAAAATAGATAGTAGTCAAAATAAAGGTATAAAGATTAATTTTTTAAATAAAAATAAAACAGATAATAAAAATGAACAGAAAGAGCAAAAAAGGGAAAAGGTAATCATTGATTCTAAAAATTTAAAAAGCAATCAAAATAAAAAGATTATTGTAAAAAGAAATAGAAGCATAATTCCATATAAGATTAATATTTTTTCTTCTGAGTTCTGTTCTATTTGTAATAAGAAAATAGAAAACATGTCAACCTCTATTTTTCAAAAGGATAGTGGCAAATATTTTCATTTTGATTGCGTTACTTCTGAAATAAGAAAGAGAGTGATATTAAAACCGAATCAGAGGTTATCATATATTGGCAGTGGGACATTTGCAGTGATTGAGGATGAAAAGATTGATGGGAAACAGAAATTTGTAATAAAAGAAAGAATAAACTACGCTAAATAGTCGTTTTACTCCATGAATAAATTTTTAATAGAGACTTACGGTTGTCAGATGAATAAAGCAGACTCGAATGGGGTTATTCAAAACCTTGTAGAGAATGGCTTTATTCAGGTTTATGATGATAGAGATGCTGATATTGTAATATTAAATACCTGCTCTGTTAGAAAGAGTGCCGAGGATCGAATCTGGGGTAGACTGGGATATTTTAAGAATCTTAAATCAAAAAAAGATCTTCTCCTTATCATCATGGGATGTATGTCTCAAAGATTGGGGGAAGATCTTTTACTCTCTAATTATGGCATTGATCTGGTAATTGGTAACTTTTTTAAAGACAGAATAGAAGAAATAATCAGTAATTACAAAAAAACAGGTCAACGATTATTCATTGAAGAAAAAGATATAAATTTTTTTAATTCTTATCCGGAAAAAGATAATCCTAAAAAGGCTTTTGTTACAATAAGCCATGGATGTAACAATTTTTGTTCTTATTGCATTGTCCCATATCTTAGAGGAAGAGAGAAATCAAGAAGTTCAAAAGAGATAATTGATGATATAAATAATTTATGTAAACAGGGTGTTATTCAGGTTACACTTCTTGGCCAGAATGTTAATTCTTATGGACTCGATAACAATGATATTAACTTCCCTAAATTGTTGAAATTGATATGCAAGGAGACGGATATTAAATGGATTAAATATTTATCCAGTCATCCAAAAGATTTTACAGATGAACTTATAGAGGTTATATATTCAGAAGATAAGGTATGCAACTATCTTCATCTTGCAGTCCAATCAGGATCAAATAAGATTTTAAAGAGAATGAATAGACATTATACGGTTGAAGAGTATATAAATAAAGTAAGTAAACTAAAGAGTTTAATTCCAAAATTAAATCTTACCACTGATATTATTGTTGGTTTTTCTGGAGAAACTGAGAGTGATTTTTTGGATACAGTTAATCTTATTAAAACAGTAGAATTTGATGATGCATATATGTATAAATATAATATTAGAGAATCGACTTTAGCAGCAAAGAATTTTAATGATGATGTTCCAGAAGAGGTAAAACTCGAAAGACTTCAAAAGATTATCGAACTTCAAAACAGTATTAAGCATAAAAAAAAGTTAACTAGAATAGGAGATATATTTGAGGTAATACCAGAGAGATATAGCAAAAAAAATGAAAATGAAATTTTAGGGTTAACAAAAGAGGATCTTGTTATACTCTTTGAAGGGACACAGGAAGACTTTAATAAGATCCTTAAAGTAAAAGCCACAAAAGTAATTGGTGGCTCTCTTTTTGGAGTTATTGAAAATTAAACTTTTAATTTTGGAGAGTAGTAAGATTCTCCTCAATCTTTCTTAAAGTCGACTCAAATTCTTTTAATTTTTCTTTCTCTTTTTCTATTACATCTTTTGGAGCCTTTTCTAAAAATGATTTATTATTCAGTTTTGCATAAGTTTTATCATAATCTATTTTTATTTTATTATATTCTTTTGTCAGCCTCTCAATCTCCTTTTTCTTATCAATAAGCCCTTCGAGTGGAATATATACCTCGCACTCCTCATTTGCTCCAACACTGGCTCCCTCTGGCCTATTTTGATTAGCACCATATTGTAAGTGCTCACCTTTTATAAGAAAGAGTATTTCCTTTTCATAATTTTTACAGAAATACTCTATATCTTTATCAGAACTCTTTATAATAGCACTTATCTTTTTATCAGTTGGAATATTGTTTTCTGCTCTTATCTTTCGTATGAGTGTAATCATATTTATAAATTTTAATGCCGATTTATACTCTTTATTATACACTAATTTAGAATTGTATTCTGGATATTCTTCTATTGAAATTGATAAAGAGTGGTCTGGTAGTTTATGATATATCTCTTCTGTTATAAAAGGCATTATTGGATGAATTAATTTTAAAAATTCTTTTAGAATATAGATAAGTAATGATAATTTATCCTGTTTTATATCCTCATTTTGAGAGAATATTTTTGATTTTGATAGTTCTACATACCAGTCACAAAAATCGTCCCAGAAAAAATGATTTAGAGTTAAGGCAATATCATTGAATCTTGCTTTATCAAAATAGTTATTTACATTTTTTATTACTCTCTGTAATGAAGTTAGAATCCATTTATCAAAGATATCCAGATTAATATCTTTAATTTTTCTAATCTTAAAGTTATCTGGAATATTCATCAAAATAAAACGGGATGCATTCCAGATTTTATTTGCGAATTTACTTCCTATTTCAAAAGAGTCTATTTCATTACTATTTTTTTCTTTTGGAAAACCCAACTTTAAATTTTGATTTGGGCTAACAATAGCAACCATTGTATATCTTAATGCGTCTGCCCCATGTCTATCGATAACTTCAAAAGGATCAATTCCATTACCAAGGGATTTTGACATTTTTCTACCATGAATATCCATTACCATTCCAGTAAAAAAGACATTCTCAAATGGTATATCTTTCATAAAATATAAGCCAGCCATTATCATTCTTGCAACCCAGAAGAAAATAATATCAGGTCCTGTAACAAGTGTTGTTGTCGGATAAAATTTTTTTAACTCTTCTGTCTCATCTGGCCAACCCAAGGTAGAGAATGGCCATAGCCATGACGAAAACCAGGTATCAAGAACATCCTCATCCTGTCTGAACTCTTTTGAGCCACATTTTGGACAGATATCTGGTGTATTATACTCTGCAGTAAAATAGTCACATTTTTGACAATAATATACTGGAATTCTATGCCCCCACCATAATTGTCTTGATATACACCAATCTTTTATATTATTTAACCAGTTAAAATAGACCTTTTCCCATCTTTTTGGTATGAACTTTATTCTACCATTTTTTACAACCTCAATAGCCTCTTTTGCAAGTGGTTGCATCTTAACAAACCATTGATCAGAATATCTTGGCTCAATTGTTGTCTTACATCGATAACACTCACCAACAGCATGTTTATGATTTTCTATTTTTAAGAGTAAACCAGATTTTTCAAGATCTTCTACAACCATTTTTCTACATTCATATCTATCCAGTCCTCTGTACTTTTCTGGTACATTTTCATTCATAATGGCATTATCAGTCATTATGTTTATAAAAGGTAGATGATGCCTTTTAGCCATTTCAAAGTCTGCTGGATCATGGGCAGGTGTTACTTTAACGGCTCCGGTCCCAAAATCTGGATCAACATATGAATCAAAAATAGCCTTTATCTCTCTTCCAACAAGAGGAAGAATAAAACTTTTCCCCCTGAACTTCTCATATCTCGGATCTTTATCATTAAAGGCTACTGCTGTATCACCAAGCATTGTTTCTGGCCTTGTCGTCGCAACAACTACAAAATCATCGCTATCTTTAACTGGATATTTTATATACCAGAGTTTACCCTGTTTTTCAGAATGATTTACCTCATCATCGGCAAGAGCAGTTGTGCATCTTGGACACCAGTTTACTATATATTTTGATCTATATATTAAATTATTCTTAAAAAGTTCTATGAATACTTTTTTTACAGCAAGACTTCTTTTTTCATCAAAGGTAAAGGCATTATAATTCCAATCGCAACTACATCCCATTTTTTTTAGTTGTTCGATAATTGATTTTTGATGTCTTAAAGCAGTCTTCCATACTCTATTTACAAAATCTTCTCTGGTAAAATCAGTTCTCTTTTTCCCCTCTTTTGCAAGTTCTTTTTCAACTACATTCTGAGTTGCAATTCCAGCATGATCTGTACCTGGAACCCATAAGGTTTCATAGCCACACATTCTTTTATATCTAATGAGTATATCCTGAATGGTATTGTTAAGCCCATGTCCCATATGTAATACACTTGTTACATTTGGCGGTGGAATTACAATTGTATAAGTTTTACTTTTCTTACCTTTTTTTGGTGTAAAAAGATTATTTTTAAGCCAGAAATCATACAATCTATCTTCAAATTCTTTTAGATTATAATTTTTGCTTAATTCTATTGCCATAAAAAAGTCCTCAATTTCAACTATTTTTTGGAAAATATTTTATACTAAAAATTTATTAAATTGTCAAAATTATTTAATCTTAAATTTTGGGATGTGGACGATTTTATTTTTAGACAACTTTTTTAAATTTTTTTCTAAAAGTTGTAAAGGATTTTCTCAAAAATTTTGTGATTAATATATAGAAATATTTTTTATGGAGGGTTTTTATGAATACAAAATTAAATTACAAAAAAGATCATGAGCTACATTTTGTAGCGACTTTAGAGATGAAGAAAAAACTTGCAAAGATTGCTAAAAAGGAGAATATATCTCTTTCTAAACTTATCTGTTATGTATTACAAAAATTCTCTGATAGGATCAAAAAAAGATATTGTTTTGGTTCTGAGGATGAGAATGTTTACGAAAGAGTAAATGCAGATGCTTCTATACATTTTTATTTACCAAAGGAAGATTATAGGTTTTTAAAGAAAATCCATGCTGACTTAAACTTTTTCAGCATGGCAAAATTATTGAGAAGCATCCTTGAAATTTTCATTGAAGAGTATGAGAAAATGGGGATGCTTGGGTTTGAAAAGAAATGCAGTCTTGTGACATTGAGATTATGGCTGAAATTAACAGAGATAAAGAGGTGGAGAAAGTGCAGAGAATTGTCCCACTTTAAAGGGAATTTTTCCCCATTCTACAAGGCAATCTACAACGATTGCTATCAGGTAGTGGGCTTTGAGACATACTATTGAAAAAATTTATTTTAAATTCTAATAAAAAAATAAATTAGACTATTACAATCTTCTCTCAAACAAAATTGAGCGTGGCATAATTCTATCTTTTTATCTTTCTAAAAATAAAATCAAATCCTTTTGACTATGCGTATTTTTCAAAATAAAATTTAAATAAATATTTGACATTTTTATCTATTTTTGAGAATATATATTTATATATTATATACTAAAATAAATTTTATAAAAATTAGATTTTTTGTTAATAAATTTAGCATTTTTTAGACGAAATATATAATAAGATTTTTAATTTAACAAAAAAATAGAGGGTGCCCTATGTCATCAATTGATGATATTAAGAAAAAATTAAATATTGATGAAATGGATGAAGAAACTCGTAAAAAAATGTTTAATAAATTTATAGAAAAAGGTGGTAAGGTAATAGAAGAGAAGGCAAAAAAACAGCAGGCTTTAATAATTAATAGAGAAAAACAGAGACTAATAAATGAAAAATTAAAACAAAGGCAGGAAGAACTTAATAGAAAATACGCTCAAACTAGAAATAGATTTAATCAAACGGAAATATCAGGTAAGAGAATAAAACATAGTATTTTTACTTTTATGAGTGGTGTTATAAATGGCTATTTTTCTTTTTCTAAAAAATTTAATAAGAAATTTTCAAGATTAGTAATAGAAGAACTTCATAATATTCTTTCTACATTAAATTATCTTACTGGACTCGTAATTAATCTTGAAACAGAAAAGAAAATAGAGGCAGCTGAGTTGTTGAATAGAAATGCACCTTATACTTTTGAATTAATAATGAGAGCCTTTGATCTAAATAAAGTTAGTAGTATAAACAGAATTCAGTTGTATTTTCAAAAATATAATAATGTCCTCTGCCCAGAAATAATTTCTGATATAAAGGTGTTATATAAAGACATGGTAATAATATATCCTTACTGGGAATCTCTAAAAGAAGCTGTATGGAAAGGTTTATTAGTTGTTCATCAATTAATTGGAAAAGAACCTATGGTTCAAAAACAAAAGATATATAAATTTATCGATTCTATTTTTTCTATATTTTTACCAGGATTTCATTATATTTTGATTTATAACCTTGGTGTAAAAGTTCCTCTTGAATATCAATCTATGTATACTTTTGTTGATGTGAAGCCAGAAGAAGAATTTGGATGTTTAACCAAGCAACTCCTTGAAGAAAAAAAGAAATTTTTAGAACAAAAAGAGAAAGAAAAAGAAGAGAAAAAGAAGGTACTGGAAGAGTCTGTTGAAAAAAGAGAAATGGAAAAAATTCCAAAGCATACTCAAAAAGGGCTTCAGATGATAGATAATATAATTGAAAAAATTCCTTCACTTTATAAAACTGATTCTGAACTTTCTATATTTGAAAAAAATGAGAAAATGTTATATTTTTATACTCTTTTTAGAGAGTTTGACAAAGAGTATTCTTTTATACTGACAACATCTCAGATAAAAATAACCCCTCGATTAGAGAGTGGGAAAAAAATTGATATAAAGGGGGAATTTGAGGAACTCACTATTAAACAGGCTGAAATAGTAAATTTTATAAAAGAATATACTGCTTTAATTGAGCAAAAAAAATCAATTGAGGCTACTTTTAAAAATGCACCTCTTGCAATGCAACAGAAGATAAATGTATTAAATTCTAAAAAAATGCAGACATTCAATGAGATAAAAGGTAGATCATCTTTATTCTTTAAGAAATTAGAGAATGCTTTACAAAAATTGATTTTAGATTATCAAAAAGATAAACTCTTATTACAAAATGGGGATGATCTTCTTCATTTTGAATTGGGAGAGAAGAAAAAAATTGAAAATGTTAAAATTATAAATGCAATTGCTATTGTTTTTAGTTTTGCTTCTGGTTTCTATTATTATCTTAATTTTGATAAACTAAGTCAGAAAGGACTTTATATTGAAGAGATAAAATCAGAAGAGAAAGATGAAGATGTCGCTAAAGAGATAGATAAAAAAGGGGAAATAGATAAGAATACTAAAGAAGTTGATAACGAGTAAAACTAATGAAGTTTAAAAATATATTTCTTCTTATTCTCTTTTTATTATTTTTTTATATCTTTTTAAATATAAAAATTGTAAAGAATGATTCAATGTCTCCAAACTTAAGAAATAACTATATTGTATTGACTAATCCATTTTTTAGTATGAGAACAGGAGATATATATGGATTTAAATATAATAATAAAATTTATGTTAAAAGATTAATAGCACAACCTTTTGATATTATAGAGATAAAAGATGGTAGAATTTTTATAAACTATTTACAATATCGATCTTTCTATGTTAATAAATTTGACAGAGTTGGGCCATTAAAACTTAATAAAGATCAATATTTTTTTATTGGTGATAATGAATTAAATAGTTTTGATAGTAGATCATTTGGTTCTATTGATAGAAAAGATATAAAATTTAAAATTTTATTTATAATTTATCCTTTTAATAAAATAGGTTTTTTAAGATGAATCTTATAAGATTAAGAATAATAATAATTTCCTCTGTGATTATTTCTTTTCTGATAATCATTAGAATAATATATTTATCCACTCTTAATCCCATGGATTTTGTTCTTTATGAAAAGAATGAGTTTAACTATAATAGAGGAAATATATATGATAAAAATGGTAAAATACTGGCAATAAGTGACTATTTTTATTCTATCTATGTAAATCCAAATGAAATAACAAATAAAAGAGATTTTTCAGATAAAGTATCAAATATTATAAAAATATCTAAAAAAGAAATTTTTGATAAGATTAATACAAACAAAAATTTTGTCTGGATAAAGAGATTTTTAGATGAAGATATATATTTAAAACTAAAAAATGAAAATATAAAAGGGTTATATTTTAAGAAAGAATACAAAAGGGTATATCCTAATAATAGACTTCTTTCTCATACTTTGGGTTTTACAGATATTGATAATAGAGGTGTGGAAGGACTGGAAAAGAGTTATAATAATTTTCTTATTTCAGAGCCAGATTTAAATGAAAAAGAGGAGAAGAATAATGGCTTAAATATATATTTAACAATAGATGCAAATATTCAGGCAGTAGCAGAATACTGTTTAAAGAATGGAGTAGAAAGAGAAAATGCAGATATCGGAACTCTTATCTTTATGGATGGTAAAAGTGGTGAAATAATAGCAATGGCAAGTTATCCAGATTTTGACCCAAATAGATTTACAGAGCATAAACAGGAAGATTTTAGAAATCCGGCTATTTTTAATCAGTATGAGCCCGGTTCTGTATTTAAAGTTTTTACCATAGCGTCACTTTTAGACATGGGATATGTTACTGAAAATGATTACTGGGTATGTGATGGTATTTTTGAAAAAAATGGAAACAAAATTAAATGTACTGGAATTCATGGAAAGATTAATATTGCGGGAATTATGAAATATTCATGTAATGATGCAACATTACAGGCATCTGATAGAATGTTATCAAAAGAGTTTTATTATTATTTAAAAAATTTTGATTTTGGAGAATATACTGGCATAAATCTTTTAGGAGAACAGAGAGGCCTTTTAAGAGATTTGAATAACTGGTCATCCAGATCCAAGATGGCTATTTCCATAGGTCAGGAGATAAGTGTAAATGCTCTTCAGATCGTAAAAGCAGCAACAACTTTTATAAATGATGGGATTATGCTCGAGCCTCTACTTGTCAAAAGCATTAAAGATGTAAATTCTAAAACAATTAAAGAATTTACAAGAAAAGAGATAAGAAGGGTAATTAAAAATGGAATATCAAAAATTATTGTTGATTCTATGATAGAGTCAACTGCTACTGGCGGAAGTGTTCGTAGACTTAAAATAGAAGGCATTGAATTTGCAGCAAAATCTGGTACTGCTCAGGTGTTTGATACAAAATTAAATAGATATTCAGAAGATAGAGTAACATCATCCCTTCTTGTTCTATTCCCAGCAAATAATCCGAGATATATAATATACACAGTGTATCACAATCCTAAAGGAAAGATAAAATGGGGCGGTATAATCTGTGCCTATCTTTTGAATGATTTTATCTCTAATATAATTGGTTATATGGATTTTGATTTAATAGAGAAAGTTAAAATAAATGAAAAGGATATCAAGTAGTTTTTTTATCAGATAAGCTAATCTTTAAAAAAGGCTGGTATAAAAAAATTACTGAATAGCATTCTTGCAATAGTTTATTATAAAAAGCAAATATTGATAGAAATGATTATTTTTATAAAAATTTTATCTGTTTTAGATATAATCTCTGTCCAAAACAAAGTAATAAAAAATTTTGTAATTGATATAAAAGTAAATATCTGATTGTATTATATTTTAAATTATCTTTATATCACTTCATTTTTTCTAAGTTACATTTTTAAATTAGAAAATTAATAATGCCAAAAGATAATATAAATAATTGCTGGGAAATATAATTTCAATAATACGACAATTGTCCTATTCTTTTCCTAATTTTCTCTCTACAATAAAAATATTTCATCTATAAAAAATGCTAAATAAAGAAATTTAAAAACCGAAATATAAAAAGGGGACAATCTTCTAAAAAGGGGAATAAGTATTTTATGTTAGAGCAGTATCTTCAAAATCATCTAATTGCATATATTGGCAACAAAAGAAGGTTATTATCTTTGATAGAAAAAGCAATTGAAAAAACCGATTTTAAAGGAAAAAAGGCTAAATTTTTAGATCTTTTTGCTGGTAGTGGAGCAGTATCAAGGCTTGCAAAATCTCTTGGCTTTGAAGTATATTGTAATGACTGGGAATACTATTCTTACATAATAAACAGAGCATTTATTGAATTAGACAAAGATTTTTTAGACAACTCTTTTAAAAATTTTGGTGGCATTGATAATGTTTTAAATATTTTGAATAAATTAAAATCTCCAAAAGAAAAAGATTGTTATATTTCAAAATACTATTGTCCTAAAAATGATCAAAATCCAGATCTTGAAAAGGAAAGAATGTTCTGGACAAATTATAATGGTAAAAAAATAGATGCTATAAGAGCAAAAATAGAAGAATGGAAAAACAATAATGAAATCAATGAAAATGAGGAGACTTTACTATTAGCACTCTTGTTATATGAAGCATCAACAAGATCAAATACATCAGGGGTATTTAAGGCTTTTCATAGAGGATTTGGTGGAACAAATGGTGACGCTTTATCAAGAATTCTAAAAGAGGTAGAATTAACAGTTCCATGTTTAATAAATGGTGAAAAGTGCTATGTCTTTAAAGAAGATGCAGTTGAATTGTCTTTTATGTTAAGAAATATACAATTTGATATTGTATATCTTGATCCACCTTATAATCAACATCAATATGGTTCAAATTATCATCTTTTAAATACCATTGCCTTAAATGATAAGCCTTTAGTTAATGAAAATATTACTATTAATGGGAAAAAGATTAATAAATCTGCTATAAGAAAAGATTGGATAAAGACAAAGTCTACTTTCTGTTATGCTAAAAGTGCAAAACAGGATTTTGAAAAGATTCTCAATAATATAAATTCAAAATACATACTTATAAGTTATTCTACTGATGGGATCATACCTTTTGAAGATATGCTTGAAATACTTTCTAATAAAGGTAAACTGGATATAGTTTTAAGCGAGTATACAAAGTATAGAGGGGGAAAACAGGCATTAACAACAGAGGTAAGAAATATTGAATTTGTATTATTTGTCGATACTTCAAAAAAGAGTGATTCTAATGATATTATAAATGTTCAAAAGACGATTCTAATAAATAAAATAAAATTAATGGCAAAAAAGACAATAAATTTAGTAAGAGCAGAGACAGTTGGTTTTGAGAAAGATTATAGTAAAAAGTTCGGTGAGATATATTTTTCTAAAAAATACGATGATCTAATATTAGATTTTTATCTTTTTCAAAATAAGATTAAGAATATTTCTGTTTTAAATAATCTATTTTCTTATGATCTTAACACAATATCAAAAATATATGAAGATTTTGAATTCATTACAAACTTAACAAAAGAGGATGAACTATATATTATTATAAGTGATATAGTAAAATATTATATAAATAAAGATTATGAAAATGCCTATGATGCTTTTGCCGAAATTCCATATTTATTGTCAAAATTTAATAATAAAAAGGCATATATCCAATCATTAAAGGCTATTGAAAAAGTATTACATACAATCATAGAAACAAAGGACATCTGGGACAATTTATTAGAGAATAAAAATTTTTATATGTTAGAAAAAATTATACTAAAAAAGTTAAACTATTCTGAACAGAATTCTAGTGAAGTGATCCAACTTAAGGAAAGGATAGGAGCTCTTTATGATGAAATAGTAGAATTCTTTGAAAGAAAAAGTAAAGAGTACCAGAAAGTCTCTATTTTATTGGAAAACAAAAAAATATTACGCCGTGGTTAAATATTTCTAACAATAACTTGAAAGTGGTGGAAGTTTTATTATCTCACATTCACCCGTCTCTGTATTAAATATTACTTTTAATGCTTCCTTCTGTAGAGTGAATTCATCTATTATTTCAATCTTTGACATATTTAAAAATGCTTTAACAAATTCAACATTCTCTTTTTGAATAGGAAGAGATAAATTTATCTTACTTAAATATGATGCCCCATATATTCTTGCAGTAAGATCTTTCTTAAGACTGCCTAAATTTTGAATATCATATATAAGTTTCTCAAGAGAAAATATACCATACCTGAGATCTTTTTTTTCAAAAAAATCATTATGTTTATCTTTCATAATTACCCCTGGTAAAACAATATGATTCATACCAGCATTTTTTCTTTTTTTATCATAAAGAACAACAGATACACAGGAGCCAAGAACTGTCTGCAAGATCATAGGTTTATTTGTAACAAAAAGCCCACCGATTGGTATAATTTTTACTTCAAGATTCTCTTTTGAAATAGACACTGTTACTACCTCTCTTTTATTTCAAAACCCAATAATTTTTCCTGAATAAAGAGTTTTTCTATCCCTTTCCATGAAGATACCACATAGTGATCTTTTATATATTTATATTTGTCATTTTTAGAATAGTAAAAAAGTGGATGCTGAATCTTTATTGGTATAATATTATTATTAAGGTATGCAAAGATATCAGACTTCAAATCCCCTATTCCAACACCATTTTTACTTATATCTGTTATTTTTTTTAAGACTTCTGTCTTAAACATCCCTAAACTATTATTATAATCCATCTTTCTTGCTAAAAGAGGCCCTGGTGGAAAATTATTTTTTTCAAGCCATATTTTTGTTATTCTTGTAAAAGTTTCTTTTCTTCCAGTCAAATAGATAATCCTAAAAAAATTAGAAAGTTCATTTAAGAAATATTGTGAGTTGTAAAGAGCCTTGATATGTAAAACATTATTTGAGATATATAAAAAAATATTGGTAGCAGAAAGTGTAAAATCTATATCACATATTATATATTTTTCATCTTTTTCTAAAAAACAGACACTAAAAGGAATTTTATATATTTTATTATTTTTATTAATTTCAATTAAATAATTATTCAGTGGAAATTTTGTATCTTCTACTTTAAATGAAATTTGATTATCCTTAATTTTATCTTTTGAAATAATATTGTTCGATTGATCGTATATAATATACTCACAATCATTATAATTTTTTTTATTTATAAAAAGAGAAAAATAATCTGTTTTACCTTTTTGTAATATTAGATCGCTGTAACAAAACATAGATACGTATAATAAAGTATTTTTTTTATTTTGTCAAAAAAATTGAGTATATAAAGATAAAAAAAATAGTTATAGATTAAAAGATAGAAAAAACGCAAAAGATTATTAATTACTTAACTTTAATTTTTTTTAAAAAAAAGGAGGGTATTTTTTGTTTTTAAGTTGTGTTATAGGTATGAACCTGCAAGAATCATTATAGACGGTAATTTTGATTATTCCATCGCTAATTTTAAGTCAACAACTGATTAAGATAATTAAATAATCTCTTTAATTTTTGCCAATAAATCATCAAAAATAACCGGTTTCTGAAAGACTGCTTTTACATATTTATTGCTCTTTATCTCTTTCATCATATCTTCATATCCAGGATCATTAACATAAGCAGATACAACAATAATTTTTGTCTCTGGATATTTTTCGGATAAAAAATCTATCACCTCTTTGCCATTAAGATTTTCCATTTTTAAATCTGTTATTATCAGATCAAATTTAATAGACTCATGCAAGTCTATGCCACATGAACCATTTGTAGCGATATTTACCTGATATTTCATTAGAGTTAAGAATTTTGTCAATGGTTTTAGAAATATTTCATCATCGTCTATTATTAAAATCTTTTTAAATATTGACTTTTCTACCACTTTATCAACCCCTACTATTTATTAAATTTTTTTTGCTTATTTTTCAATGTTTTTTAATACTTTTTTCATATATTAATTATATCAAATAATAAAAAAAATACAAATTAATTTTATTATTTAATAAAAAAATTATAGTTATCAAAATTTAATATATTTTAAAATCTATTCAAGAATTTCTACAACAGGTAGAGGTATCTTAAATATCATAACCTTTTCTTTATTAAAATCAAGTTGTGATAAAATATTTCTTGTCTTTATAATCTCATTTGTGCTAAGATCATCTCTTAAATAATAGGTATTTTTACCTTTATTAAAAGCATACAGCATAAATTTTTTATCACTATTTTTTTCAAGTCTATTTAAAACCTCTTTTTCAAATTTATAAATTGTAAAAGTAGAAGGAATTAATCTTCTTATCATTTTATTAAAAGATGTCTCTTCTCCGCTTTCAAATACTCTTATATCAAATCTTGTATTACTAAAATAAGGAACAAGTATTGCTATATGATAAAAAGTTGGAATCATCGGTTTTGTATCTCTTAGTCTATTAAACACAATAACATAAAAATAGCCAGAATCTTTTTTTTGATCCCTTAACAAAATCTCCTTTAATTCATCAAAATAGTATCCTCTATTTTCCATATAAAAGGCATATTTATCATTTTTTAATTCTTCACACTTTATAATATTATAATTGTAATATGAATTAATGTTATCTATTATATTTTTTGTCCAATCAAGGCCAAAAAAAGGGTCATATTCTTCTTCATATCTTTCATAAGCTTCATTCACTCTATTTTCTATTCTTCTTCTCTTTAAATCTGAGATTTTCATCCATTTAAAATCTTTATGCTTCAACCTTATATAGTTATCAGCAATATCCTTTAAAAAACCACTACAATTTACACCTTTTTTATCATCTTTCTGTAACTCCTCTGTCTTTATTAAAACATATTCTCCAAACTCATTTCTTGCACCATCACTATTATAATTTGGATTAAGAGATGGGGATATCACCTTCTCTATAAATTTATTTTTGATATAAAAATCATCTTTTTCCACCAAAATTTCGTTATCAATCTTATTTTCCCTTATTAAAGATAAAAAAGCATCCCTTGATAGATATCTCAATGAATCAAAATCAAAATAATAAAATAGATTCTCTCTATACTTTTTGCCATTAAATATAACATCAAATTTATTTTTCTTATACTTTGAAAATAGTAAATATGCATTACTACTCTCCTGAAAATAGAATCTACATTCAATAAGTTCTTTTTTATAATTAAATTGATAAAATACTCTGCCAAAGAAATTCTGTCTTTCATTTTCACCAAGTGTGTAAAAATACATTACATAATCATAATCATTAAAATTAATACTTTTAAAAATAGAATCTATTTTTTTTATATCTTCACTCTTTATAAATTCTATAAGATTATAATAATTCTTATTACTTTCATAAAAATCCAGTAAAAAAATCGCATCTTTATCTTTTATATTTCCTATTATCTTTTCAAAAGTACTACTTTCTATTTCCCTTGGAATTGTTCTAATACAGATAAAACCTATTGTATTATTATCATAAGTTCTTATTGTATTTACAAATTTTTCCCAGTTATTCTCACTATAGAAAAATAGTTTTCTTATATTTACAGAATCAATAAGAGAGGTTTCAATAGCAAACAAATTTAAAGAGAGTAATATAAATATTTTACTCAATATAGATTTCATCTTTTATGGTACCATCTTTATTAAAAATAGCCTCTTTTATTTTATCGGAAGACTGATCTTTTTTCTCAATAAAAATTCGTCGAGATGGGGCAAAAAGAGGGCTTATTTCATAAATTTTATCACTATCTTTTTGAGTAACAAACTGAGTTTTTAAAAGCCAATCATAATGAAGAGATATCTGTCCTTTAATACAGGTCTCAATAGAATCAACCCCACTCTTATTTTTTAGGGGATAAAACTCCTCGTCTCTTAATGTTTCAAAAAAGGCTGATCTTTTTGACAATGTGATTGTATCAAAAACAAATGTTTCAAATTTTAATACATCTATCTCTTTCTTTTGAGGGATATCCCCGTAAAAATCATAGGCAATAGTCTTTTTTTTCGCAGTATGAACCGGCAATTTTTCTGTAAAATTCAATAAAAAATCAACATCAAAAACATGAACTCCAATGGAGCCCATTAAAAATTTAAGAGATCCATCATCATTTTTAGCATACATTAATTCTTTTGGTATGTCAGAGTATTCTATAATTGCATTTCTTCCATTCTTTTTACCAATTGAGCCCAATTTTTCTTCAGGGTACAACTTTTTTATTACCTTTGTCGTAACCTCTGAATTCTTATAAATATGATATCCAATAAAAAATGGATCAGCCATATCGATCAAAGGATTATCAACCTGAAAATAGGATATATGTCGTATGCCTGCTTTCTTAATATCTTTTAATAAGCCACTTTTAAAAAAAGCTGTCAATATTCCACCATGTCCATCTGGATTTCTAAAAAGTTTTGATTTTTCTGCTAAAATTAATTTATTATCAAGTGTAACAGATGGTAGCATATTCTGTGTAAAAAATACAACATTCTCTTTAATAAGTCCAAAATAGTTATTTTTTGAAAAGAAATCAACCGTGTCTTTGTTATTATCTTCTGATGTCATTATAAACCATTTAAAATGATAATTATAATAACAAGAATAGAATTTTATCTTTTCTGCAAAAATTTGAAAAAGAGACTTTTTCTTTATTGGAGAAACAGGAAAACACCCCTTTGGTGCATCAAATCCCAATCTTGACCCCTGTCCACCAGCAACAGTTAAAAAAGCAACTTCTCCTTTTCTTAAAGCATTTTCACCTATATCAGAAATTTCTGGATATTTAATTCTATCCTCAATTGAAAAATATTCAGTTGGTTCAAATGTAAAATCTTCTATCTTTTTATTTTTGTAATTATTATAGTAAATATTAATTGCTTCAATATCTACCTTTTTTAATTCTTCAATAAGATTATCCTTTTCCGAATCATTCAATTCATCCCAGAAGTAAAATATATGAGAGTTATTATTATTAATAAATTTCTCTATTATCATCTGTTCGTTTTTATTTCTTCCAGAAATTTTGTTCATAATTCCCTCTTTTTTTGTAATATTTCAAGCATTTCTTCAAGCCCTTTTTTTATAATTTTCAAGTCAACTTTTTTATTTGTAGAATTGTTATTTAATGCTTCTCTCGCACCCTTTATTGTCATCTTTTTTTCATATAACAATTCTTTAATTTTTAAAATAATCTCAATATCATTTCTTGTATACATTCTATGGCCAAATTTACTCTTAATAGGCTTTAGCTGAGAAAATTCCTTTTCCCAGAATCTCAAAACAGTCTCTTTTATGCCAGTTAATTCAGACACCTCACCTATGGTAAAATATTCTTTATTCCCAATGTTCATATTTTTCTTTTCTACTAAGAAGTCTCTTTAATGAATCCTTTAGATCAGCTTTTTCATACAGAATTCTATAAAGTTCTTCTGTAAGAGGCATTTCCACACCAAGAGATTTAGCATAATTATAGATTGACTTACAATTCTTTACCCCTTCTGCAACCATTGTCATTGAACTTAATATATCATCAATACTCCTACCCTTCCCTAGTTCCTCACCAACATACCTATTTCTTGAATGCTTTGATTGACAGGTTACGATAAGATCCCCTATACCAGCAAGACCAGAAAAGGTTCTCTCTTTTGCATGAATCTTTTTACCGAGTCTTATGATCTCAGCAAGACCTCTTGTTATAAGAGCAGCCTTTGTATTATCACCAAATCCAATACCATCAGAAATTCCAGCAAGAATTGCAATAACATTCTTACATGCAGCAGCAATTTCTACCCCAATTATGTCTTCGTTTGTATAAACTCTGAAAAAATCTGTCATAAATGCCTTTTGAACCTCTTCGGCTAATTTGAGATCAGGGCATGCTGCGACAATTGTCGTAGGAATTCCTCTACTAACCTCTTCAGCGTGCGTTGGTCCTGATAATGCAACAACTCCTCTCTTTTTAGGTATAACTGTATCGATTATTTGACTCATTCTCATAAAAGTCCCATCTTCAAGTCCTTTTATCACTGTTACTAAAAGTTGCTTTTCTGTGATAAAATCTTTTACATTATTACACAAATTTCTTAAGGCAAAAGAGGGCACTGCAAATACAACAATTTTAGCATTTTCTACCGCCTCTTTTAAATCGTTTGTTACTTTTAAATTATCTGGAAATCTTATGCCTTTTAAAAATATCTTATTCTCCCTATCCTGTTGAAATTGAATTGCAAGATCTTTATTGTATTCCCACATTGTTACATCAAATTTTTGACACAACATAACGGCAAGGGTATTACCCCATGAACCAGCTCCAAGAACTGCTATTTTTTCTTTTATATTATCCATATATTTCAAACTCCATCTTATTTTTTATTTTATTTTACTTTAATTTTTGAAGTTTGTCAAAAAAAATAAAATAAAAAGATTTCTTGAAAATATTTATATCTTATGTTATATTGATATAGTCTCTATTTTAAATAGAAATAAAAATATATAATAATCTTTTTGCACTTAATTAAAGCGAAATCATCATGAAAAAAAAGATTTTTGAACAGATTGTTTTACTTTACAGTATTATAAAATGGTTTATTTTAGCCACCATTATTGGAATAATTGTTGGATTATCCACCACTATATTTTTAAAACTTCTAAACCTTAGTATAAATTTCACAAATAATTTTTACTTTTATTTTTTGCTCTTACCAGTTGTATTCTTTTTAAATATTATTTTAACAAAATATGTTGTCCCAGAAGCAGAAGGACATGGTACAGAAAAAGTCATTGAAGCAATACATAAAAGAAATGGTAAGATGAACCCTTTAATGGTTCCAATAAAATTATTTACGACAATTCTCACACTCGCATTAGGTGGATCAGCTGGTAAAGAAGGGCCATGTGCTCAAATAGGGGCAGGGCTATCCTCTATGTTTGCAGATATATTTAAATTTAATGATACCGATAGAAAAAAATTGGTAATTTGTGGAATAAGTGCTGGGTTTGCTTCTGTTTTTGGTACTCCTATAGCTGGTGTAATTTTTGGCCTTGAGGTATTAGTTGTTGGTACGATTATGTATGATGTTTTGTTACCTTCGTTTATTTCTGGAATAATAGCCTTTGAGGTTTCATCTTTTTTAGGTATTAAATATTCTTACTATCATATGGCATTACCTTCTGAGTTTACCAATATTTTCCCTTTAATACTTTTAAGTGGGATATTTTTTGGATTATGCTCATTCTTTTTAATAGAGGTATTGAATTCTTTTAATCTTTTATCAAAAAAGATAAATATATGGAAACCATTAAAAGGTCTTATAGGTGGAATGGCATTGATAGTATTAACCTTTATATTTTCAACTCAATTTTTAGGACTTGGTCTTAACACAATTGAAGATTCTCTAAAAGGTATGGATATAGTATGGTATGCATTTATAATAAAAATAGTCTTTACTGCAATTACCTTAAACTTTGGCGGTAGTGGTGGAATTTTAACTCCCATATTTTTTATAGGCTCAACATCTGGAGTATTATTTGCAAAAATTTTTGGACTAAATATCTATAGTTCCTTTTTTGCAGCAATTGGAATGGCTGCTCTTTTAGCAGGAGCGGCAAATACTCCTATTTCCGCAAGCATTATGGCAGTAGAATTATTTGGAGTTGGAATAGCCCCATATGCAAGCATTGCCTGTATCATAAGTTTTCTTATCACAGGACACAGGAGTGTATATCCGTCTCAGATGTTAGGATTTAAAAAATCTATCCTCATCGATGTAGAAGTCGGCAAAGAGATTAATACTATTAATCCTGAAGCAAAAATTCAAAATTCCAAGTTGTTAAAATTTATTTTTGACAGGATAAATAAAAATAAGCCTGAATAGATATTTGTAATTACATTATTGCTCTATTTTTTTTGTCAACTTTTACAACAATTGGTTTATAAGATTTTGCCTCCTCTTCTGTCATAATAGCATAAGAAATTATTACAACTTCATCACCAACATAACCAAGTCTTGCAGCAGGCCCATTAAGACATATAATACCAGAATTCCTTTCACCTTTTATAATGTAAGTCTCCAATCTTGCCCCATTATTCATATTCAATACCTGAACCTTTTCAAATTCAAGCATATTTGCCCTTTCAAGTAGATCTTCATCTATTGTGATGCTTCCCTCATATTCTAAAATACATTCTGTAATTGTCGCTCTATGTATTTTGGATTTCATCATATTTAAAAGCATAATTTAACCTCTCTATTATATAATATACCAAATTTTACATTTTTTGTCAAAAAATGAAGTTTTAGAAATGTTAGACTTATCACTACCAATTAATTTCTTCACCAATGATATGATTATCTATAAGTCTTGTTGTCCCTATAAAAACTGCCAGAGCAAGAATATCCCCATTTTTAACACTTTCCTGATCAATCATATCTTTATTTACAATTTTTACGTAATCAATCCTTGCAGAAGGAACAGATTTAATCCTTTTTTCAATAGAAGAAATAATTTTATTACTATTCTTTTCACCATTTTCAATCATAGAAATAGCTTCTTTGATAGCAATATTTAAAATAGTCGCATCTTTTCTCTCTTCTGGTGTTAAATAGCTATTTCTTGAACTCATTGCAAGGCCATCCTTCTCTCTAACAATAGGGCATGGAATAACCTCTATATCAAAATTAAGATCCTCTACCATTTTTGAAATTATTATTAACTGTTGAATATCCTTTTTACCAAAATATGCTCTATCCGGGGTAACAATGTTAAATAGTTTTGCTACAATTGTGCATACACCCCTAAAATGCCCGGGTCTTTTTACACCACATAAATTATTTTGTAATTTTTCTATATCTACAAAAGTAAGAAAATTATCACCAAAAATTTCCTCTTTTTCTGGATTAAAAAGTATATCAACTCCAAGTCTTTCACATATATTTTTATCATTTTCAAATGGCCTTGGATATTTATTAAAATCCTCACTAGGACCGAATTGAATAGGATTAACAAAGATTGAGACAATTGTCGTATCGTTTTCTTTAATAGATCTTTCTATTAATGATTCATGCCCCTTGTGAAGTGCTCCCATAGTAGGAACAAATCCTATTTTTTTATTATCTTTTTTTTCTTTTTTTATTAAATCTCTTATTGTTTTAATATCTTTTACTACTATCAATTTTATAATCCCCTTATTTAAATTCAGATTTGAGTTTTTCTATTATATCTTCCTCTATTTTAAAAGTATTAGAAATGTCTGGAAAAATATTATTTTTTACTTCGTTTATATAATTATTTACCCCATTTTTTATATCTATAGAAATATCAACAAACTTTTTTACGAATTTAGGCACAATATCTTTAAATATACCAAGAGCATCATTTATAACAAGAATCTGTCCATCTGTAAATCTTCCAGCACCAATGCCAATAGTGGGGATTTTTAATTTTTCTGTTATAAAAGAGGCTAATTTTTCTGGAATACATTCAAGAACAATAGCAAAAACGCCGGCATCTTCAAGTAATAAAGCATCTTCTACTATTCTCTTTGCATCGTCAAAAATTTTACCCTGAATCTTATAGCCACCGAATATATTTATTGATTGAGGTGTAAGTCCAAGATGTCCCATTACTGGAATTTTAGCATCAATAAGCCCCTTTATTTTATCAATAATCTCTCTTCCACCCTCAACTTTTACAGATTCTGCTCCACCTTCTCTTATTATACGGCCAGCATTTCTTATAGTATCCTCTTTACTTATATGATAAGATAGAAATGGCATATCTGTAACAATAAATTTATTTTTTGCTCCCTTTTTCACTGCCTTTGTATGATATATCATATCATCTATTGAAACAGAAAGAGTATCTTCATTTCCCTGAAAGACCATTCCGAGTGAATCTCCTATTAGGATAGCATCAATTTCTGTCTCATTTAGAATAGATGCTGTGGAATAATCATAACAGGTAAGCATAGTGATCTTCTCTTTTCCTTTTTTTTCAGAAAAAAGCGAAATTGTATTTTTCAAGCTTTCTATTCTCCTTAAAATTCCTTTTTTTAAACATAATATAATATTTTTTAAAATTTGTCTATTAAAAATATAGACTCATAATTAACTAGGGTGTGATTTTATTTTTAGGCAAATTTTTTTTTAATTTTTTTCTAAAACTTGTAAAGGATTTTCTTAAAAATTTTGTGATTAATATATAGAAAATAATTTTTTGTTAAGGAGGTTTTTATG
>ERZ795060.954-NODE-954-length-36284-cov-15.851997_pt1 | contig 36284 bp, 26 predicted proteins | sample MGYA00375144_ERZ795060 | MGnify/ENA primary metagenome ERZ795060 (study PRJEB30189, sample SAMN05720157) | activated sludge metagenome | isolation source: anaerobic digester from wastewater treatment plant | place: Japan | collected 2015-05-15 ... | reverse complement strand
TTTATAAATTAATTATAACATATTTTTTTAAAAAAATCAAATTTTCAGAAGGAAAAGACTTTCCCCTATTGGAGAAAGTCCATCACTAATTGCCGATATGGAATAATATATTCTTTTTTAACTTTAATTCTTATAAATTCTGGCAATTTTTTCTCTAAAACAAGTCTATCATTCTGAATATGCTTATAGAATCCAAGTTCTTTTGCTTGCTTGCGGAAATCCTCTTCAAGTTTTAGAGTATTTGCTTTTGATAATGATATATACCAAACATATTCAAAAGGAAATTCCTCACTTGCGGAATAATTTTTTAACTTTGGATTACTTTTACGATGTTCACGACGTCGGCGCGGTAACTCACAAGTTGTACCATATTTGAGAAGGAAATTATTTTCCTTATCAATATAGAATCCAAGATAGAAAAATTCTTTTTTACACCTTCCTTTTTTCATCTGAACTTCAATATCCATTATACTTCTCCTTTCTTTTTATGATATTAGTATATCCTATTTGCGCGAGAAAGTCAATAAAAAAGTTTAGACGTTGAACGTCTAAGGAAAGAAAGACCGCAAAATTGCGGTCAATCCATTAATACTAATTATTACCAGGTCATTAAGAGTATATTTGTCTTCTATTTATTCTTCCTCCTTATCTTCTAAGCCATAGAATGCGTCACATTCTTGCTCACAATCTTCGAGAGTGCAGTAACCATTCTCGAAGTACGGACACAACCAACCATTGATTGGACACTCAATCATTCTATACACTTCCTTTCCTTTATTGTACTTAAAGTATAATACACATAAAGAAAAAAGTCAATAAAAAAGTTTAGACGTTGAACGTCTAATCTTTTTCTAAAAAGAAAACATACTTTCGTATGTTTCATTTTTTTATTCCCACAACTTTTTTTCCATTTTTTTCTTTTGTCGCATACACCAAGCAAAAATTTCCTTTTCGATTAAAACATCTTCCAAACCTGTATGACATTCAGTATATTCGATATTTCCTGTCATATACTTGTAAAGGATTTCCGCCGTCATTCGCGGACGTGTTTCGTCTACCATAAAGCCATTTTCTTTACACCAGCGCACATAAGATTTTTGTCTTGCCACAGTAGACTTTACCATTTTTAGAGTATCCCACACTTCAATGCCATAGGGCAGGAAGTAACGATACTTCGAGCAGGTCAAATATCTTTGCGTTGTGTTCATTGCGCGATAGTCAAATCTTGCATTATGGGCGATAATAGCGCGCACATTGTACTTTTTACACAAGTCGGCAATATGTTTGCGAGCGGTATTATACCGAACCATTTTGCGAGTGCCAGCCCGCAGGTCATCTTCATATTTCGGAATTTTTTCCGCATAGTATGCAATTTTCATCAGGTCCTTCATGCCCACAAAAATCTCATAAATCACGAATGAAAACGTTTCGTAAACCTTGCCTTTTTTGTCGTGGATAGCGCCGCCAATATCGTATACCAAAGGGTCATCAAGACTGTTGGCGGTTTCGGTATCAATAGTTAAATAGTAGTTTTTGCGCCGGTCAATTTTTACCATTTTTCCCTTCTCCTTTAATTTATTTTTTATGGTATAAATATAACCGATTTTTCCGATAATGTCAACATTTTTGTTTAGACGTTGAACGTCTAATCTTTTTTAATAAAAAAAGAGTCTTGCGACTCTTATAAAATTTTGGTTTCACTTACAAAATATTTCGCATTGTATTGTTTTATAATTTCTTTTACATTTTCACTTTCTTTTTGTGTTGCACAATATGCATTAAATATTGTATACTTTCCAACATTTGGAATAAAGTTATGTGATACTTTCGCAAATTCTAAAAGTTTATTTACATTATCCGTATTCGTGCCAAGTACTGTAAATTCAATCTTCCATAATTTATCTTTTCTTTTCTTTTCTTCGATAAACTTTACAACATATACACCGATTAAGTTCGCAAGTGCTACGATTATCACTTTTACCCATAAATTCATATCCGCATTAGTATATACAATAACGATTGTATATAAACCATAAGCAGCAGCATTAACAAGAGCAGCGGCGGTCTTTCCGCATTTTATTGTGGCAATAGATTTTACAGTTTGAATAATGACGTTTGCGATATTCAGAATGATAAATGTAATTAGTAAACTCATTTTCTTTTTTTCCTTTCTCTTTTCTATATATAGTATAACTCTTTTTCGGAATTTGTCAACTTTCATTATTAGACGTTGAACGTCTAAGAATTATTTTAGAAAAAAATGCGGATTACTCCGCATTTTCCTCTTTTTTCTTTTTTTCCTCTCTCATTTTTTTGTCACGTTCGATTTTTTTCTGTTTCGCAATCTCTTTAGCAAGTTTTTCCTCTTGCTTCCGTTTAGTTTCTATCCGATAATTTTCCGCTTCAGCATAGCCGTCATACGGCTCACCATCTCTTGAACCTTTTGGAATTTGAACAGTTACAGTTATGAAACATTCATTTCCCAGCTCATCAACTGCAGGAAACATAACCGTTCCTGTTTTTGTCTGCTGGACGTCCTCACCTTCATTCGCAAAGAAGTCTATGATTTTTTGTAAAGTCCTACTTCTTAAATTGTCAATTGCTTGTTTTTTGTTCATATTATCAACTCCTTTCTACACTCTTATTATATTTATATTGCCGAAAATGTCAACTCTTTTTTGAAAAAAATATTAGACGTTGAACGTCTAAGAAAAAAAATATGCCGATTTCTCGGCACTCTTTTTATTTTAACATTTCCTGTAAAACTTCAATAATGTTTTGTTCTGTTGGATTGATTGCCGTTCCTCTCCACTTCGCCCGAACTTTTTTATTATCATCAAAAAGTATTCCTTTTTTATCTTTTGCCACATAATCCTTTCTTGTACCATACTGTATAAAATGCGCCTCATCAAGCTTTACGCCTAAATATTTATTTAACCATTGTTTTTTAGCTTGTCTTACAGCCCTCTTATATTCTTTAGTACCGCTTTTTGACAGCCATGTTATAATACCAACACCATAGCCTTGCGCCTTAGCTTTTATTAGCAGCTTACTTAATATAGTCATATCGCACATAGGTCTTGCCTCAAGGTAGGGTGCAACGTCTCCACCGTCGATACGTGAAGACCAATTCTCAACCGAATATAAATCGGCAATTGTTCCGTCCATGTCAAAGTAAATCATTTTCATAGTACTAAACCTTCTTTCCTTATCTTGTGCTTATAGTATAGCACAGAATATTGTATCTATCAATAATTGACCATAGACGTCGAACGTCTAATATTTTAACATATTAAAATATTAAAGCATTAAAATATTAAAGCATTAAAACAATAAAATTGTTTGTGAATATTTTATCAATCAATCAAAAAAATTTTTTTTATTTTTTTTCAAAAAGTACTTGACATTATAAACTGCATCTTTTATAATAAGACGTAACAAGGGGAAACAATCCCAACAAAAAAAAAGAAGGAAGGTAACAAAAATGGCGAAAAAGTTGCGTAAAGAAGAACAAGAAAAAAGGATAAATGAGTATATCGCGTACTGCAGGAAAAATCAAATAGAAAAAAACGATAGTGGTGCAAATGGTAAAATTGCCGACGTTTTATGCCGTGAATATGTAGTAAAGCGTTTATATTCTACTGACGTAAAAGCCCGTAAACCGTCAAGGAAAGATTGTACTTTCAAGGGCAAAGACGGCAAAATGCATAATATCGAATTTAAGACCGGATGTGGTGCATTGGCTTATGAATACGATTTAGATGTGATAGAAATTGAAAAGCTATTGCCCGACGTCGAATATATCGGCTATAATCCGGAATTTTTCGACAGTATGCCCGTAGAAAAGCAGTTTTTTATCATGACGCGTGATGATTTTTTCAAGATACTTATGAATTATGACGACAAAAAACCTATGACTTGGTTTAAGCTTAATAAATCGCGTAGGCAAGTAAATATTCAAACATTTACTAATAGCAGGAAAAAATATGATTATTTGCTGGATTGCTTGTTCAATTTTCCCACACTTGAAGAATTTATAAAAGAAATGAAATAGAGGCGAAAAGCCTCTTTTTTTTTACTGTTAATGCTTTAGCGCTTTAATACTTTAGCACGCTAAAACATAGTAGGGGGGTATGTTTTGGGAAATAGCAAAAAATGGTAAACCAAAAGTGCCGCCCCTGGTACATTTTCCCCTCGAAACAAAAATTTCATTTTTATATCCTTAAAATTCTATCTCGAAACAAAAATTTCGTTTTTATACTTTTAAAATTCTATCTCCTCCCCAATTTAGTCAAGCCATATGCTACCAATATTAATAATCCTAATGGCCAGCCTAACGCAACATCCACTCTATACCCTTGTCCCACGCCCCATACTACAACTACAACATAAATAATAACTCCAATTAAAACTGCTAATCTTTTCCCCGCGCATTATAATTTTCTCCTTTTTCTTTTATTATAACTCAAATCTCATAAAAAGTCAAAATCAACTGAAATTTGACAAAGACCTCCCCTCCGTGGTATAATATAATTAGGAAAGAAAAAAAAGAGGAGGCCTATGACTAATAGACTTAAATTAGATTTTACCATTTCCTCTCTTGAAGAGAGGACGTCTTTCGTAGACAACTATCTAATAGAAAATAAAGAAATTTTTGATATAAAACCCCTAACAGAAAAAGAATTAGAAACAATCGCAAACTATATATTATGGGGTAAAGATAAAAATGGTAAAAATGTTAATCAATTAAAAGAAATACAACTCGAAACGCGCAATAAAACCTGGGATAGAAAAAAGGAAGAGTCTCTTGATGCCCTAATCGAATCCCCAGCCTTTAAAGAATCAATGATTAAGAATTATTCCGCGCAAACACGCGTGCGCAAAGAATCATTCTCTCGCTCTCAAGCCCGCAAAGAAGCACCACCATATATCCTCGAAAGGTATGAAGAACTTTGGCGCGAAATTGATGCTCTCGATTTAATGATAAACTATTATGACCTCGCGCATGGTAAACGGAAAAATCCCCCTCGTGAATCTCTTCTCAACCGCTTTACTCCAGAGGAACAAGAAAAACTTAAAGAGAAGGCTTCACACCTAAACCAATTTTCCTACCTTAAAAAACGTCACTTACTGGTTGAACTCCGTCGTGAACAATTTACTTTGCGCGACTCATATAAGTCTCAAGTCTCGCGCACAACTGTCGAGGCCTATACTCCGCCTACAACATCTTTCTTTGATACAGAAATCCCAGTCCTTCCACTCGGTCTCTGTAACAACCAGCCAATAGACAAAAAGATTTTTCCATTAAACCATATTCCTGAACCGCAAGACTTCTCCGAAAAAGAATTGCGCGAAGTCTCTTCCCGAATTTGGAAGTCACCGGCGCAACCTAAGTTATGCTTCGACTTCCGAGAAATGGAACATATCTACAAAGCATTTCAGATTTATGAAAACTTAGTTGATGAGTCTATCACCGCAGATGTTGAATCAACTCTTCACCTTTTCATCACCACTCTTAATTTCTATATCCAGTTTGCCAACTTAACACCCCTTCAAATGGATATCCTGCGCCAGAAAATTTCCAAACAGAAGAATCAGGACATTGCTCTTTTTATTAATAAAAAATACAACAAAACATATAACGCCAATTACATTAGTACTATCTTTCGCCAAAAGATAATTGCCGCGATTAATAAAGCTGCCGCACTCCATTACGAAATTATGACTAATATTTTCTTTCCTGAGAACTTTAAAAAGTGTAAACAGTGTGGCAGAACATTACTTCTAACTAGCGACAATTTTGTGAGAAAAACAAAATCAAAAGACGGTTTTGTGTCCCGTTGTAAACAATGTGATAAGAAAAACCGACAGGAGAAAAAATAATGGAAAAATTTTTAATACAGTTATCAAAGCTCGAAGCGGTAGAGTTTATAGGGGTCGCGCACTTATGCGGTGCTCATCTCCTTCAAGAAGATAATAAGACACCACGAGACTTCGCAGATATCTTGCGCGACATCCTCAATAAATATGAAACGCTAAATCGCAAAAAGCGCCGCGAACTTGAGAAGATACTGGCGCAATCAAATTCAATAAAACGAGGAGGTAATTAATATGCCTCTTGAACCTAAAATTCCAAAGAAGCCTCATGCCTTCTCAACAAAAAAGTGCGCGAAGTGCGGAGGAGTTTTTGGCGTAGATAGTTTCTCTCCCACTCACTCAATCTTCTATCCAGATGGATACCTTCCAATTTGTAACGATTGTATCTATTCTTGGTTAGAGGAAAAAGAGTTTAATTGGGCCGCCGTTGACAAACTTTGTCAATGGGCAGGTATCCCCTTTATAGTAAAAGAGTGGGAGCGATTATCAACTCAAAATACTCCCGAAAACTTATTCCCCGTTTATGCGCAGGTCTTCATCTCGCAAGACTATGAGTCGATTGGGTGGGATGACTATTACAAACAATATAAGAAACTAAAAGAAGTTGGCTTAATTGAGGAAGAAATTCCTCTTGTGCGCGAAGAAAAATACGCTAAATTAAGACAAAAATGGGGCGGCAACTATAATGATGAAGAATTATCTTACCTAGAAGACCTCTATAAAGGTTTACTTATATCCCAAAACGTCAATGGCGCCCTCCAAGTTGACCAAGCAAAGAAAATCTGTAAGTTATCGCTTGAAATTGATTCAAGAATTCGTGCCGGAGATAAGGATGTTGATAAATTACTTAGCTCGTATGATAAGCTCGTAAAAACTGCAGAATTTACGCCAAAAAATACCAAAAATGCGACAGACTTCGATTCTATTGCTGAACTTGGTTATTGGCTTGAAAAAAGAGGTTTCGTTAATAAGTTCTATGATGGAGTTACACGTGACATTATTGATGAGACTCTTAAAAATATTCAAAACTACAACCGACGTCTTTATATTAATGAAGGTGGTATTGGTGAAGAGATTACTGAACGTATTAAAGCGCTGAAGAACGTTCAGGAAATGGAAGATTATTATGATACTCAAAAAGAATATAATCTTGAGGATTATGATAATGAGGGCTATGAAGTAGAAGATACTGAATTTAATCCTATGGGAGATGATGAAGATGAGTAATATTATAACTCTTTGTTCTCCCGACCGTTCTGATTTCAATTCTCATCGGGTCTTATACCGTGATGGGATTGAACTTGAGAAGGGAGTTATTATTTCTCAAGATTTCCTTGAGCGCAATGAAGAGCTTTTAAAAAAATATTTTCAAATCTTCTCAGCCTATCCCGATATATATTTGGATATTATAAAACCCGAAGCCTCCAACTTTAATCTCTTCCCCTTCCAGAGAATTTTCTTGCGCGCTTGCATGAGATATCGTTCAATCTATATTACTGCGGCCCGCGCCGCATCCAAGACCTTTCTTTCAATTCTTGCTAAGTACCTTCAATGTTGTTTTGTGCCAGGTCATAGAGGTTTTATAGTTGCGCCAAACAAGAACCAGGCCGCCAAAATTTCAAAACAAAAGATTACCGAAATTTGGCGCATTTGGCCTTTACTTGAACACGAAATTGAAAAAGCCAATTTCGGTAAAGACTATGTTGACCTTTTCTTTAAAAATGGTTCAACCTTCTCTATTGTTGGTGCGCTCGATTCTGACCGTGGTCTTCGTAACCACTCTGGTCTTATCGACGAAGCGCGTGACCAAGACGGTGATATGATTTCAGAAGTTGTCCTGCCTCAGTTAAACGTTTCTCGTCGTATGGTGAACGGAGAAGTTAACCCCTATGAAAAAATCAATCAGCAAACCATTTTTGCTACATCCGCTGGCACGAAGTCTTCTTATGCTTATGAACGTCTTATCGACGTTTTCGAAAAATCAATTATTGACCCCGATAATAATTTCTGTATCGGGTTAGATTATAGGATTCCAGTTATGCATAACCTAATTGACGGTAACTATGTGCGCGAACTTAAAATGTCACCTTCATATAATGAAAATACGTTCGCGGCTGAGTATATGGGCGTGTGGTTAGGTGGCTCTGATGAATCTTGGTTTAACTTTGACAAAATCTCTCGCTACCGTAAAATTAAAAATCCAGAATGGGTCGCAAAATTTAGAGGACAGCCGTCTGTTTTCTACTTAATATCAGTGGACGTAGGAAGGTTAAATGACCAAACAGTCGCTTGTATATTCCGCGTTAATATTAATAATAATAATAATAAGTTCTATTCAACCCTTGTAAATATCGTGGTACTTGGTCGCCAAGCTGAAACAAAAACATTTGCTCGTCAGGCGATAGAATTGAAAGAGTTAATTGCGCGATACAACCCACGCGAAGTGGTTATCGACTGTAATGGTTTAGGTATTGGCCTCGCAGATGAAATGATTAAAACTCATCAAGATTCCCAAGGTAATGAATTACCCTCTTATGGTTTCTTTAATAATGACGATTTTAAGAAAATTCAACCAAGAGACTCCATTCAGATTCTTTATTCATTAAAGGCTAATGGACCACTCAACTCTAAAATCCACGGAAACGCCTACACTAGATTAAATAGCGGACTTGTTCGCTTTTTAATAACTGAGCAAGAAGCGCGCAGCGCTTTACTTGCTACAAAGATTGGTCAAAAGATGGGGTTTGAAAAACGTATTAAGCGCCTTATGCCTCATGAGTTGACAACAAAATTATTTGATGAGATGGCTAATCTACGTTTAAAACGTACTGGTCTTGACATTACTTTGGAGCAAATTAATTCTCGCTTTCCAAAAGATAAATATTCTGCATTTGCTTATGGGCTATGGAGAATTAAAGAATTGGAGGAGGATAATTACAAAAAAGTAAAAAAGAGAGGAGACGGAAAACGTCGTTTAGTCTTCTTCACAGGAGGAAATTAAATTGGAAAATCATGAAAGAGATATAAGCCTTTTTAGAAAGGCGTATGACGGTATGATTGCCAAAAATGAAGCCTCTTGGAGTGACCCATTTAATAATTATAGACGATATAACACCAAGTTAAAAAACTATACATTAGAGGAAGTTGATAAGATTATTAATAGTGGCTCACTTGCTGAACAACAGAAACTCTCTCGCAACTATTTTTACAAAGATGGCTTTTATAAAAGGCTTATAATCCACTATGCTACCCTTCTGAAATATGTTGGTTTACTGATTCCTAATCCAAGCTTCGGCAAATCACTCTCCGCTTCTCACATTCAGAAAAGGTACTTCTCTGCTATGGATTTCATTGATAATTTAATGTTGCCTGATATGCTTACTAATTGTTCTATAAGAGCCTTAGTTGATGGTAGTTATTATGGGGTTATTCAACAACTTAATAAGAGTGAACTGTCACTATTAGATTTGCCAAGTGAGTATTGTCGTTCAAATTTCAAAGATACTCATGGAAATGATATTATTGAATTTGATGTAAGTTATTTTTATACAATTTTAGATAGCAAAACCCGTAATGAAGTATTGGCAGTCTATCCGAAAATTATTTCTTCTCATTTCACAAAATACAAAAATGGCAAGGTTTCAAGTAGTTGGGTAAAAATTCCTGCTGATATAGGAGTTTGTTTCCCATTCTTTAATGGAAGTCCATTATTATTAAATGTAATTCCGGCTACTATCCAATATGAACAAGCCGTCGAGACAGAAAGAGAAAGAGACCTTGAAGAAATTCGTAAAATTATCGTCCAAAAAATACCACACAATACTACAACTAATGAACTGCTCTTTGAGCCAGACGAAGCTGAAGAAATGCATCGTGGCACTGTTGGTATGATGAAGGGCAATAAGAATATATCTGTTCTTACTACTTATGCAGATGTCGATTCCATTGTCTCAAAAACCTCATCAGACTCTGCTTCAAACAACTTAGAAAAAATGATGCAGAATATCTATTACGAAGCCAGTGCTAGTTCGCAAATATTTTCACCTACTGGAAACCTAGCAATTGAAACTTCAATTAAAAATGATATTAGCCTAATGATGATTATTGCTAATAAATATTCTCGCTTTCTCACAAATATTATCAATTCATTATTCGGTAATGCTAATATTAGTTTTAAATATATAATTCTACCAATCAGTGAGCACAATGTTTCCAAATATATTGAAGATAGTTTTAAATTAGCTCAAAGTGGTTATAGTTTCTTACTACCAGCCTTAGCAATGGGGCTTTCACAGCGCGACCTCAGTAACATAAAAGATTTAGAGAATGATACTTTAAAACTAACTGAAAAGTTGAAACCATTATCTTCTGCCTATACTCAATCGGCTTCTGCCAGTGCTGGTGCTCCAACCAAACCAATAGAAGATAAGGCGCCAAAGACGATTCAAAACGAAGAATCTATAGATAAAACGGGAGGCTCACAATAATGAATAAAAATATATTTGAGTTTCCAGTTGTCATATATGGTAATTTAGAGAAATTTAATGACGTTCTTTCTAAAGCAAGATGTCGAATTTTCTATAAATATGGTAATAGAAACGGTACTTATATAACAGATGAATTTGCTGAGAAATTAATTAGTAGCCTTCATTATGTTCCTATTAAAGGAATTTATGAAGAAGATGAAAAAGATTTTACAGACCATGGTAAAAGTCGGGGCGAAGGCCGTATTTATGGTATTGTACCAGAAACAAATAACTTCGCTTGGGAAAAACATCTTGACGAAGATGGCGTCGAACGCGAATACGCTTGTGTTGATGTTTTAATCTTTACTTCTCTCTATTCAGAGGCAAATGAAATTGTTGGTAAAGCGCAATCAATGGAACTTTTTGAACCAACCCTCAAATATCACTTTGAAGTAATTGATGGAGTTAAATGGGCAGTTTTTGACGATGGTTGCTTTCTTGGCTTGCAAGTCCTAGGAGACAATGTTGAACCATGTTTTGAAGGGGCTGCCTTCTATACATTACAAAGTTCTATTGAACAAATTGTCAATAAAATTAAAGAATATACTCTAAATTACCAATTAAAAGGAGGAAAGACAAAAATGCCTAAAATTAATTTTAAGCTGTCAGACGATGACAAGTTTAACGCATTATGGTCTCTCTTGAACACAGAGTACAACGAAGAAGGCGGCTGGATGGTCACATATGAGATTGTCGCAGTTTATGATGAATACGCCGTAGTTCGCTCTTATGAAACTGGAGACTATGAACGCGTCTACTATACAAAGAATGACGAAAAAGATTCTGTAACCATTAATAGTAGAGAAAAATGCTTTATTATTGATGTAACAGAAAAAGAGAAAGCCACTATTGACACTTTAAGAAATTTAAATGGTGGTTCTTACGAATTAGTAAGTGATTCTCTGATGAATGCCGAAGAAAATTCTAAAAAAGTTTTGGAATTTAGTACGAAAATTGAAGAGTTGAATACTTTGATTTCTACTTTAACAACAGAACGAGATAATTCCATTACTGAATATAATTTAGCAAAGGAACAAATCTCAACTCTAACAGAAGAATTAGATTCTCTAAGGGCTTACAAATTAAGAATTGAAGCAGAACAAAAAGAAGCAGTACTTGTTGAGTATGAGGCCCAGTTGCCTGATGAAGTTATCGAAACCTATCGTAAGAAACTTGCAGATTACACTGTCCTCGAACTAGACAAAGAACTTGCTTATGAGTTAAAGAAAGCTAATCCGTCTGTTTTCACAAAGACACCTGGCACTGGATACGTCCCAAAGGACGACCTAAGGGGTGGAATTGAAGAAATCCTATTAAAATATAAGAAATAATTATAATTGGAGGCAATATAATGGCTACTAAAAGATTTACTATTGACGGCTATGGTCAAGTAGAACTGAATAACGTAGCATTCCGTCGTGACGGCCGCATTGAAGCTCAGTGCGCTCCCGACTCCTCAGATTTTCCTGACGGTGTCGAAAACGGAATGTTGGTTGCAGTCGACGACCAAAATCGTAAACTTAAATCACCAGTTGATGATTCACTACCTATCGGTCTGGTATATAGTGCTGAACATCTGTATGATGAACGCACTCCTGGTTTAAAGAACTTTAAGCTTAACGCTACTGATGATTTCCTTCCTCGTGTCGGATATCTTGCGGTTGGCGATAAATTCACTGAAAACTGTCTCTGCTATGATAATGCAGAGTTCAGTAATGATGCTGCTTTCATAAGTGCCCTTGGTGCTATCGCTTCTACAACTCTCTATGGTGGCATCAATCCTACTGGCGCGATTGCTGTAAGCTCTACCCCACCAACAATTGGTCCAAAACTAAAAGTAACCGCAAAAACGACTATGCCTGATGGCACACTTGGCGTTAAGTTCCAAGTAATTACAGCGTAAGGGGGTAAAATAACATGACACATCAAGAATTATATGAAATCGCCCTTCACGCAGCTAAGGGCACAGTTCCTGCAGTTTTTGCAAAAGAGGGAACTCAAGTTGACGTTAATGCCGCTTTCGTAGATGGCTTAAAAGAACTTGCTGGTTCAGTAAACCAGTTCATGAAGAATCGCTATGATATTTATGATATCGTAACCAAAGTTGCCGATGAAGTTATGCCAAAGAAAGTTATCGACTCTCTTGGTTTATTCGCTGAGGTACAGGTTGTTCCTCAGAACCAAAAAGCTGTGTTCAAAAAGAAACTGGGTCGCTCTCGTGCGAAAAAGTTCTTAACACAGGTTGGTCTTTCTGGTGTATATGAGACATTCCGTCTCGACTCAGCAACCTTCGAACTAGCTGCTCATGCAGTTGGTGGTGGGGCAACAATCGACTTCGAGCGTATGCTTGATGGTGCTGAATCTATTGCTGAAGTAATGGATATTATCACTGAAGGTCTTATTGATGCCGTATTCCTAGAAGTGCAGAAAGCTCTGCGCGCGGCTCTTAATGCCACAAACCGTCCTACAGCTAATAAATATAGTGGCAATAGCTTTGACCCGGATGAAATGGCGAAGTTAATTAACGTTGTTCGTTCTTATGGCGACGGCGTTGTAATCTTTGCTCCACCGGAGTTCGTTGCTGCTATGGGTCCCGATGCTCTTGTTCCTGCAATCGCTGGTCAAGCTCAGGGTATTTATCATCCACAGGACTTAGATGCTATTCACAACACTGGATTCATTAATCTATTCCGTGGTACTCCTATCGTTCAAATTCCTCAGTCTTTCATTGATGAAAACAACGAAAAGACCTGGATTGACCCTCAGATGGCCTATATTCTACCAACTGGCGGAGAAAAGGTTGTCAAGGTTGTTCTTGAAGGTGATACTCAGATTAACGATTTCAAGAACCGTGATAATTCTATGGAAGTCTTTGCCTATAAGAAAATGGGTTGTGCCATCCTAACTCATCACAACTGGGCTATTTACCAGAACACTGGTATTACTCAAACATATGAAAATCCCTATGGGTTTTAATCTCTATAGTATTAAGTAATTAGTACGAGGGAGGGAACTCCCTCCCTCGTATTTTATAATTAAGGAGTTAAAAGGAGAAATTAAAATGGACAAAATTGTTATTATTAGTAATACAAATAGCCGCGTAGGTATTAATTTACCGGAAATTAGATTTTCGCGCAAGTGGCCGGCAAAAGGCTCTAAAGTCACTGTTGATAAAGAAACTTTTGAACAGATGATGTATGATGCCGGTACGCGATATATGTTTGAATCTGGTATGTTATATATCGAAGACTTAGAAGTAAAGAAATCAGTCGGTCTTGAACCCGAAGATGCTAAAGAGCCTGTTAATATTATCATTTTAGATGATAAACAAAGACATCGTTATATGACAGTAATGCCAATTAACGAATTTATTGCCAATATTAAAAAGTTAAGTTATGAAGAACTTCAGAATCTTGCTGATTATGCTATTGAGCACGAATTAGTTGGAGACCTAAAAAAATGCGATGAAATTAAAAAATTAATTGGTAAAGATATTATTGCTGCTATTAAATTAAATAAACTAGATAAGGAGGGTTAATTATGACTCCTTATCAAGATGTTTATGATGCCTTTTTATCAAAGATTTTGGATGATGAATGGGTAAATTGGACAGAAGAAGAAATGACTCAAGATTTGCGAAAACTTCTAGAAGGCGCGATACCCTTCTTTAAATTTCCCCGCGTCTCTCTCGAACGCAACGATACTGGTTTTATAAATACATTAGGTAGCGAAGAAATTGAAATCCTTGCTAGCTATATGAAAGTGGGTTGGTTAAATAGAGCGATTCTTACTTGGGAACACGTTAAACCTATGTACGAAGAACGAGATTTTTCTGAGGCAAATTTAATTGATAAATTAAATCAATTATTAATTGAAGAAAGAAAAAATGCTAAAACACTCGAATCTCTCTATTATCGTTCAGTTAACCACAAACCCTATAACTATAGTGCATTGGCAGGTGGTCAAGAATGAATGATTTCAATGAAGGATATAATAATAAAATAAAGAACAAACTTTTTGGTCTTCTCTGTGAGTTTGAAAAGGGCAGAGAATGGGAGAAATTCCTTGATGCCATATTAATTGAATTAATGGGAGTGGAAGAATCAAAAAGGACTATCAATTATCTTTCATTAGTAAACAAAATCTCTTCCCTTCGTTATCTAAGATATGAATATTTTAGAAGTACAATTTTTGATTGTATGAATTTATTGGGAAAAGACAATGAGTTATTTTGATATTTTCAAAAAGAGAGTAAATAGATATGGTACTGATTACCAATCACGTATTCAAGGGGAAAGAGAGAAAGCTTTTGATTTGTATCTGGTAAAATCTATTTATCGCGTAGATTTTTACTTTAACAATATTTTAACTGCTGGTAGTTTTGAAAAGTACAAGCAGGATGAAACCCAAACTCTCCACTATCTTTTAACAAAAACTGATGTTAATATTCCAAATGGTACTATTTTAATGATACCAGATAAAGACAAGGTTGAAAAACCTTGGATGGTCTATTACTTAGAACAGATAAAGGCTAGTGGTTACAACCGATATATAATGTTAAAGATGACACATTATTTAACTGGGATAAAAAAAGATGGAACTACGTATAATTCATGGGCCTATATGTATGGGCAAGAAGATAATATGTTAAAAAATGAAATTCGCTCAAGAAGCCGTACGAACACTATTTATACTGAAAACCTTAAAGGTAGTTTCTTTATTCTCCCGTTAAATCCTAATATTAAGAAAGATGACTACTTTATTATTGGCGAAAAACCTTTGCAAGAATATTATAGAGTAACTGGTTATGACATACAATCTTCATTAGGTGTTGAATATGTGACTGTCGACCCGATTTATGAGTATGACTTAACTCCTGCGCCGAAGAAGCAAAGTGGTAATTCTACCGAACAATTCTTCTGGTTAGAAGGAGGACAATGAGATGGTTAGAGATTTAGCTGAACTTGGTCCAAATCTACAAAAGATTATTACTCGTTTACAGGCTGACCAGAAATTATTAAAACTTCTATATTATACAGATAAAGACCCACTTTCACAAAAAGATTTAACAACAGAACAAATTAAAAACGAAGTTTTTGAAACTCTTATCAAAGTTGTCCCAAGAATTACACCTGCCGAAACAGCTAAAAGTATTATTGCAATGCGGGTGGTTGATGGTAACGCTAATGATGAAAATGATGAGTTTAGAAATATTAATATTAGTTTTGAAATATTTGTTCCGTTAACTCAATGGTTTATAAAAGATGCTAACTTGCGTCCTTTCTGTATTATGGGAAGAATTTTAAAAGACCTAAAGGGGAAAACAATAGATGGATTGGGAAGAATCTCTGGCGGCGATTTTAGTTTAAACTTTTTAACAGAAGAGATGTCTTGTTACGAGATGTCTTTCTCAATTATTACCTATGATTAATGAAGGTTTCTTTCTGAAGCGCCCACAGAGATTTGGTGATATTTGCAAGATTTATCCTCCATCTGTTAATGAAATTATTGATAACCCAAATTTCCCATTATATAGGAAATTACTCACAATATCTCAAGAAGAAATTGAGGATTTATATATAGAAAAAAATATTGAGGGAAGAGTTCCAACACCACTTGAATATCTACTTAGTGCGTCTTATAAAGACAAGAAAACTGAATCCATCTTAAAAGAAGCAATTACATTCTTTATCCATGATAAGGTCAGTTTTCTCTACGAACAGAAGTCAATCGTTATTGGAGATTTAAGTGAAATAGTTAAAACACTAAAAAGTGTTGAAGAACTCAAATTAATTAAAGAAGACAATTTCTTTGATTTCCAAAATCTAATCCGCGAAGCTCTCGGTGATAAACCCATAGAGCCGCCAAATCCAAATGAAGACCCACGTGTAAAACGAATCAAAGCAAAGGCAAGATACCGTGATAAAATTAAAGCAAAACAAGGATTAGGATTAAAATTAAGTACAACATTAGCTGCAATTTGTTGTATGGGTTTTGGGCTAAATCCACTTAATATTGGAGAGATAAGTTATGCTTCTATTCCAGTTTTAATTCGTTTTTATCAAGAGAAGGATAAGTACGAAACGGACGTTAAGAGTCTATTAGCTGGCGCGGACAGCAAAAAGGTTAAACCAAAATATTGGATTAGAAATATTGAAGATTAAATAGGAGGCTATATAAATGGCTAATATTCTTGAAAAATATGGCATTAAAGAAGTTGCCGACGTAATGTTTTATGAAATAGCAGACGATGGCGGACCTGGCGCACCAGTTCTTTATTTAGATACATTGAAGGTATCTACAATTGAACAGACGGCTGAAGAAGCTGAGGCCCGTGGTGGCAAAGGTAACCCTCCATTAATCGTCTGGGATTATGGTAAGGAAATTACAGTTACTCTTGAAGATGCTCTGTTCTCAGCTAAATCTATGGCGATTATGTTTGGTAATGGTACTGTTAGTACATTATCACACATCACAAAGACAATTCAGTTTACCGGCTCAAAGGTTCCTACCAAGTTCGAAGGACCTCAAGGTAAGGTATATGCAGTTCCAACAACTGGCGTAAGTTACTATGACGCAACTGGCGCGACAGTATCAACTGGCTCTATGACTTCAGATGGTGTTTATTTCGCAACATTCCAGATGCCAATTAAAAATAGTTCTGTGATTGAGATTTCTGCGAACACTTTCCCAGGCACATATTATATAACTGGTGACACCTATTCTCGTAAAGAATCAAATGGTGTTGATGAATTTTTCCAGTTCATTATTCCGAAGGCTAAGGTGCAGTCTGAAAACACAATTACGCTTGAGGCGGATGGCGACCCGTCAGTATTCAACATGAACCTCCGTGTTCTACGTCCTGCTGATGGCAAAATGATGAAGCTTGTCAAATATGACATGACTGAAACTGCCGGTTAATAAGGTCAATTTTAATGGCGGAGGAGGCATGGTCTCCTCCGCTTTCTTTTTAAGGAGGTATAGAGAAAAAAAATGAGTATTAATTTATTTAGTTTTAAAGAACTGTACGAATGCTTTCTAAAAATCACTTATCCATTAGAGATAGCTGGGCGTAAATATGAAGCTGGTGAAGTTATTGCTAAATTTGATAAAATTCAGATTGCGGGACTTCAAGAACTTAGTAAAATCGTTACAGCAAATGGCGGTTTTGATAATCGCGCGCACGTATTTTGGCACGAAACAAAAGAAGTTGTGTTAAATTTCTCTCAAGGTGTTTTTTCTAAATTACACTTTGCTCTTTTAAGTAATTCAAAACTTCTTAATGTTACTGCCGGAACGACTATTCTGATTTCAAAAGAAGAAGAAAGGGAAAGTAATGAGTTCGGAGTTATTTCACTTAGTGAAATACCAAAAACAAATTTATTTGTATATAAGAAAGATACCGGTGAGAAATTGACTTACTCTGTAACAGGAAATAAGGAATTAACTATTGCAACTGGATTTACTACCGTAATAGTTAATTATGAATATGAGTATAGTAATGGTGGTCAATTGATTAAAATTGGTCAAAATTTAATTCCTGGATATTTAACATTTGAAGGAAAAACGCGAGTAAAGGATGATAATACAGGGCAAACAGTTACTGGGATTATTAAAATTCCTAAACTAAAATTAATGTCTGATTTATCTATGAGATTGGGTTCACAAGCACAACCAGTTGGGGCGAACTTCTCTGCGGTTGGTGTACCCGTTGGGTCAAGAGGCAATACTTATGTGAGTGAGTTCTATTTCTTGAATAATGACATAGATAGTGATTTATAAGAGTAATCAGCATTAATTTTAAAACAATTAATGCTGATTTTTATTTAGGAGGAAAATGAAGCGATGGCACGTAAAGAAGTTATTAATATTTCTGCGATTTTTTCTGCTGATATAGCAAATATTAATAATGGTATCAAAACGATACGTCAAAATTTAGATACATTAAAACTACCAACAGGCTTAGAGAAGAATTTTTTAAATTTAATATCTAAGCTAGAAACAGAAATGAATAATTTTGAAGCAAAAACCAAAGATGGTTTAAGTTCAAAATTAGATAGCCGTGCTCTGGAAAAAAACGGACGAAAAATATTAGAGCTTTATAGACAACTACAAGTTCAAGTAAAATCTTTGGGGACGCTGACCAATTCAGAATTCAAAAAAATGTTTCCTGACTCCTTTGGTGAAAACATTTTAAAAGCTTCAAAAGCTTTAAGTGATTATTCTAAAGAGTCGCGAAAAACAACAACCGAAATTCAAAAACAGAGAGACGCTCTTGCCGATTTAGAAAAAAAGCAAAAAGACTTAGACGATAGACAAGCAAAAGCCTCTAAAAGAAAGGCTAATATTTCTGATGCCGAATATAATATTTTAAGCGGTCAAACAAGAAGTGCCAAAGCTAGTGCCACTAAGGCTTATAATAGGCAGTTAGAAGTTGAGCGTCAAATTCAATTGGCAAAAGAAAGTGGCGCGAAAATCACTAAAAGTGGGAATTTAGATGCTAGAGTAGCCTCAAATAAAGAACTATTAGATTCTTTAAGGGAGGCTCAAGAAGAATCAAGAAAGACGTTATCAATTTATGAAGAATTAAGAAAAAAATTGTCTTTAGCTATTCCTCCTTCTCAGATTGATGAAGAACAGAAAAAAATCCAAGTTGAGCTAGGAAAAACAAAATCCTCTATAGATGAAGTAAAGAAAACTCTTTCTGACTTGGAAAGTTCTGATGCGGCCTCATTTGAAAAATTAAAAATAACCTTATCCGAAATCACAGGACTTGATTTTAGTAATGTTGAACAAGGTAAAGAGGGATTTGAACAACTTGCAGAAGCTGTTAATTCAATCCAAACTAGAATTATTGACGAATTAAAACAAAAAATTGGTCAATTAGATGATACAGTAGAGTCTGTCGGACCAAGTATCCAAGGTATAAAAGAGGGTATGGAAGAAGCCGCAGATGCCACAGATAAATTAGTAAGAAAGAGTGAAGAAATAGATAGATTAAAACAACAAGTTCTTGAATTCTTTTCAATAGGAAATGCAATTCAACTATTTAAAAGAGCAGTTAGTTCTGCTTTCGCAACTGTAAAAGAATTAGATAAGGTAATGACAGAAACTGCCGTTGTTACTGAATTTAATGTCGGCGATATGTGGAGTCAATTACCACAATATACACAACGCGCCAATGAATTAGGCGTGTCTATTAAAAGTGCCTATGAAGCAGCTACTCTTTACTATCAACAAGGCTTAAGAACAAATGAAGTAATTGATGTTAGTAATGAAACCTTAAAAATGGCTCGTATTGCTGGTTTGGAAGCTGCTGATGCTACTAACTTAATGACTGCGGCTCTTCGTGGATTTAACATGGAAGTTAATGAAATGAACGCCCAAAAAGTTAATGATGTTTATTCAAAATTAGCGGCTATTACTGCGGCGGATACTCGAGAAATTGGTATCGCCATGTCAAAAACTGCCTCTATCGCTAAATCTGCCAATATGGAATTTAATACAACGGCAGCTTTATTATCACAGATTATTGAAACAACTCGTGAAGCACCAGAAACTGCTGGTACCGCAATGAAAACTATTATCGCTCGTTTTACAGAGGTTAAAAAATTAATTTCTGAAGGACAATTAATTGGTAGTGATGAAGAGGGCGAAGTTATTGATGTTAATAAAATTGATGCCGCTCTAAAAACTATAGGAATATCTTTAAAGGGTTTCTTACAAGGTACAGAAGGTCTTGATGATATTTTCTTAAAATTAGCAGAAAAATGGGACACTCTTGATATTGCTACTCAGAGATATATTGCTACGATGGCCGCTGGTTCTCGTCAGCAATCTCGTTTCTTAGCTATGATGAATAACTATGACCGCACAATGGAACTTGTTAGCGCGGCTAACAATAGTGCTGGCGCCAGTCAAAAACAATTCGAGAAAACTCTTGAATCAATGGAGTCTAAATTAGCTAAACTAAAAAATGCTTGGGATGAATTCGTTATGGGATTATCCAATAATGAAGTCATTAAATTTTTTGTTGATGCTTTAACAGGGCTTCTAAATGTTATTAACTCTTTATTAAAAACCTTTTCTGGTGGTCAATCACTTGTAAAAACATTTCTTACTTCTTTATTAGCTATCGGTGCTTTCAAGTTAGGAAAATCAATTCTTGGTGTTGGTAAAAGTGGAGGATTCCTCGGAGACCCTTTTGGGAAAGGGGTTTCTAAAGAAGCCAACACCCAAGGTCAAAAAGTAGGAAGTGAATTTATAAATGGTATTAAAAGACAGGTAAAAAATGTAAAAGATAGGGGTTTATTTAAGGGGTTATTTAGTAAAGATATGGCTATTGAGCTAGAAAAAGGAGCCGATTTTTCTCAAGTTTATAACGGCTTAGATGACGCTCAAAAAATAGCCTTGCAAAAAAATCAAGAATTTAAAGATTCTTATTTATCTTCTATTCAGTCTATAAATTCTCAATTTTCTAATTCTCAATTACGAAGTATTCAAATAGAATATGATACAAATGGTATCGATGCTGCTAACGCGAAAGTTAAAGAACTTGGTGGTAATATTCAAATAACAGAAGAAATGGTTAGTGCCGCGTCCAAAACTATGGGTACAAATTTCAATGCAGTGGCTAATGCAGCAGGTGTGGCCGGTGCGGCAATAATGGGAATAGCTTCCGTGTTAGAGACAAATGGCGCATCAGAAGAAGCTGTTAAAGCAATTAAAGCAATTGGTGCCGCTTTAATTGCGCTACCAGCTATATTTCAATTAGTTAGTGCTGCTGCAAAGGCTTTTAGTATAGATGTTAGCGCATCTATCATGGGTATACCAATTATAGGTTGGATTTCTGCGGCTATTTCTGCTTTAATTGCGTTAGCTGGTGTTTTAAGTAGTGTGATTGAAACACCCGCTGAAAAAATGAAAAGGCTATCTGAAGAAACTAATAGGGCGAAAGAATCAGCAGAGGCGGCCTCTAATGCTTATAACGAATTAAAAAATAGTTTATCTGGCATAGATGAAGCAAATAAAACTTTGGATAATCTTGTTTATGGAACTCAAGCCTGGACAGAAGCTTTATTAAAAGTTAACGAGCAAGTTTTAAATTTACTAACCTTATACCCGCAGTTAATGCAATATGTAACACAAGGGGAACATGGACAATTAGAAATTCTTCCAGAAGGCACCGAAAAATTGCTTAAACAACAATTAGAAGGAGTACAAAATGCACAACAAGGTCAACTAATTGCCGCAGCAAAAGAAATGCAATTTAACACGCAGGCTGAAAAAGATGATATATTAACTGATATTAGATTAGGACATTTTGGCGTTACAAAAACAGTAAATAATGGATTAGAAACAGTAATAACCACTGAATATTTAGATGATGAGGATATATTTAATCAAATTTCTTCTTTCGTAAAAGATAATCCATTAGAGATGGTAAATATAGCAAATGAAGAATACAGCGATGCTATTTATCAGGCTGCCGCCGCGGTAGGACTGAGTGTGTATGATTTTGCTGAATTAGCTGAAAGGATTCAGTCTTTTGATAAAACATTGAGCATTACTGAAGCACAGGTCCAATCATCTATAGCTAATGTTATAAAATCAGATTTATCAGAAGCTTCTAAACAATCAAGATATACTAATCAAATAGTTAGTGGACTAAGTAAAGGATATTCTGAAAATATAGAACAAGATGTAATAGATGAAAAAAATATTTTAACCGGTAAAGATTCTAAAACTAACATTTCTTCTCTTGCAAAAGAATTACAAGGACAGGGGTATGATATTACTTCTACTGATAAAAATCTTGAAACTTATCAGCAAGTTTATGCAGCGTTGTCTGGAAGAACAGTAAGTAGTGTAAAAGAAGCTGGTTATAGTGAAGATGATTTAGCTACAATGATAGCTGAAATTCAACTGGGTAATGAATACGCCGCCAATACAGAAGAAATTATTGCGAAAATTGACCGATTAGCAGTAACTGATAAAGCCGCTGCAGATAAAGCTGCAGCAGTATTGTCTAATGATTTTTCAAGCTTAACACAAGAACAAATTAAAGAGCTACAAGGCTTAGAAACTGGTGAAGAATTAAAACAAGCATTAATGGATTGGGGCTTTACAGAAGAAGAATTAAACGGGCTTTTAGATAAATTAGGTGTAGCTGATTTTGATGCGTTAAATGCAAAGATTCAAGAGACTGCTGTTGGTACATTAGAACAATTTTCTAATTTGGTTTCTGATAATTTCATTGGTAAAAATGCAGAAAAAGCTAGTGAGTTGATTGAAGGGAGAACTTATAGTGAAGCAACTTCGATTACAGATGCTTTAAAATCGGCAGAAAGCTTAGGTGGAGATGATGCTTTTAATACATTATCTTCAATTATTTCTCAGTTAAATGAAGCTGATATAGAACCTGAAAAATATCAATTATTAATAGAATCATTAAGTAGCTATGATTTTTCAGACCCAGGCCAAGTAAAAGCTTTTCTTAACTCTGTTAAAGAAATCGCTCCAAATTTACCAACCGAACAAGTAGAAAGCTGGGGAGAGTCTTTAGTTGATGCATATAATGCTGTAAAAACTTTTTCTCTTGAAAATTTAAAGGATGAATTAAAATCAACTTTAGATTTAGTAGATAATTTAAAAAGTCGAGACAGCGCAAGATTTAGCGATGAAGAATATCAACAATTAATTTCTGCAGGGGCAGATGAAAATGACTTTGTTTGGGATGGTCAAAATTGGATATATATTGGTGGCACTATGGAGAATCTTGCCGCCACTATTGAAAATAATACAAAAGCTGTTTTAGAAAATACGATTGCTACTTTAAAAAATCAAATTGAATCTGGAAAAGAATTTAAAGAAGGTTTGTTAAAATTACGAGATGGTATTAATGATGATTATGATGACATTTTTTCCAAAGGCGAGTTAACTGATGCTAACGAAATAGCTCGTATGTATGGTTTAATGAATATTGATACTATAACCGATACTAAAACCGGAGAAATTTTCAATATTCAAGATTTATTATCTACCGATTCTGGTTCAGCAAGATTAATTGAACTTTATAAAGCCCAAGCGAAAGATGCCGCGAATATAGTCGCTAATGAAAATAAATTAAAGAGTGCTGAATCTGCCATTGGAATAGCTGGAAAAACTACTGATAAACTTAGCTCAGAAGAACAAATCGCTGTCTCAATTGCTTCAGCTGAAGAAGCAGGTTTGAATACCAATGAATTACTGGCATATAGAGATTGGTTAATTGATATAACTGAAAAATCTGAAGAAGTAGAAACATTATCTGAGGCAATGGCTACTGAAATAGCAAAAGATATTATGTTAATGAATGAAGCTATTTCTGAATTAAGAGATAATTGGGAAAATTGGAGCACAGTTCTGAAAGCCGCAAATACTGATGAATCTGTAAAACAAACAGAAGAATATAGAAAAGTTATTCAAGATTTAAGAGCTAATATGAAGGGTATGCTTGGAATTACTAGCGACCTATCAGAAGACTTCTTAACTAGTGCTGAAAACATGGCTTTAATGGAAAAAGCGGCTAAAGGTAATGCGACGGCTATAAAAGAACTACGCAAACAAGCAACAAAAGATATCGTTGCTCAAATGTCATTAGACCCTACAGCAGAAACAGAAATTATTGAAACGGTTAATGATTTTATTGATTCCGCTGAATATGATGATTTAATTATTGGAGCAAGTTTAGATAGCACTGGTATGACAGACGCATTTAATGATTTAATTCTTAGTGGTCAAATGACTGCTGAACAAGTTTCAAAAGTATTAGAAGGAATTGGTTTTGAACCAGTTGTAACGACACAAAAGGTGCCTGTAGACCAAGTAAATTATAGTAAAACGACAGGAACAGCACAAGTAATTAATCCTCTTACAGGCCAAAAAGAAACAGTTACAGCTACTAATATTAGTGATTTTGCTCAAGATGGTTTTGTTGAAATTCCTGTTATTAATGGTTCTACGACAACTTTTCGAGGTGGCGGCTCTACTATTAATCCTTCTAATAAACCTCCTAAAAGTGGCGGCGGTGGAGGTGGCGGCGGCGGCAAAAAAGAAAAATGGGAAAACCCATACGATGAACTTTATAACCTAACTGAAAAAGTAAATGAAGCTTTACGCCAACGCGAAAAAATCGAAAGAAATTATGACCGTCTATTAAAAAATCGTAACGCAACCTCTAAACAAATTTTAGCAAACTCTTTACAAGAAATCGCTAACCTCCAAAAAGAAATTGCCCTCCAGAAACAACTTCAAGCAGGGCGTAGGAGTCAAATCAGTAAACTTGGCTCTGAAACCTTTAAAGATGAAAAAGGAAATGAAAAGACTTTCTCACAATGGGGAGTTACAAAATACGCTTCTTATGATGAAACTACTGGAACAATTACTATTGATTGGGCGGCTATTGATAAGATTACGGATACTGAAAAGGGTGCCGCAGTTGAAGAATATATTTCAAAACTTGAAGAATTATCAGAACAATTTGAAGAAACACAAGATACCATAGAAGATATGGAAGACTTAATTCGCGAAATCCAAGAGCGCGGGAAAACTGAATATGTTGATTTTGAACAACGTATTTATGACGCACTTGTAGCCAGAGACCAGGAAGTTATTGATAATCTAAGAGAAATTAATGATTCAATTAATGATTCAAACGCTCGTTTGCTTGATTCAATTCAAACTGCTATTGATGAACAACGTCGAGCGCGTGAACGTGATGAGCAACGTAGTGATATTGAAGAAAAACAACGTCGTCTTGCCCTATTAAAGAGTGATACCTCTGGCGCATATGCTTTAGAAATTAAAGCATTAGAAGAAGAGATTAAGGACTTACAAGAAAGCTATACTGATTCTTTAGTAGATGACTCTCTTGCTCAGCTCCAACAGCAAAACGAAGATGCCGCAGAACAACGTGAACGTCAAATTGAAATTATGCAAAATCAGCTTGATTATGCGGCAGAAAATGGCGCGTATTGGGAAGAAGTTAGCAATCTTCTAAACACTGCTTTTAATCCTGATGGTAGTCTTAATAATAATTCAGCATTAGTTAATTTATTAAAAGAAACAGAGGAGTTTAAAGCATTAAGCGAATTTGGTGGAATGCAGTGGATTGATGAACTAATTGAATCATGGTTGGTTGCACAGGAAGGTTTGGCTAATTGGAAAATTGAAAAAGCTAAACAAAGTACAGATGGAGTCCAAACTCAAAATGCTGGTACTTTAAAATATGATAGTGCGACCGGTCTGTGGAAGGATGCTAGTGGTGGAACTTATTCAACCTTAACATATGACCCAACTACCAGACAATATACTGCTTCTGGTTACACTCCACAAACTTCAGCTCCTGCGCCAACACCAAGTCCTGCTCCAACGAGTGGTTCTGGTAAGTTAGCTTCTGTACCATCTAAACTATATTCTAAATTATCAAAGAATGAGGTCAAATCTCTTCAAAGTGGTTTAAATGATTTATTAGCAGCCGGACACCTTTCTGGCTTCAGCAAATTGACTGTTGATGGTATTTATGGTCCTAAAACTATGGCTGCTGTTAAAAAGCTACAAGCAAAAATTGGAACTACTGTCGATGGTAAGTGGAGTAAAAAAACTGCAAGCGCATTTAGAAATAGTTCATTAAGAACCTATAAAGAAGGCGGTCTCGTAGATTTCACAGGTCCAGCATGGATGGATGGAACAAAAGCAGACCCAGAGTTAGTGCTTAAGAGTGAAGATACTAAAAACTTTATTGCCTTAAAAGAGATTCTATCTGATGTTCTAAGTATGGATAAAATACCTTCACAAAACAATAGAGACAACTACTTTGAAATCCACATAGAAGTAGATAAATTAGCGAATGATTATGATGTCGAACAAGTGGCTGAGAAGGTTAAACGCATCATTAACGAAGATGCACGTTATCGTAATGTTAATGCAATTAACTTACTGCGTTAAGGGAGGAAGAATATGAGCAACAGTTTTAAAGGTGATTTCTTAGGATTCACATTCAATAATATTCACTCCTCAGAATTAGGAATTGTAAGAGTTAATACGGGGAACAGAGGTCATCTTGACCTCTCTCCCCAATTTAAGGACAATACAATTGAAGTTCCTGGTTCAGATGGAATTTATTATCTAACAACACAATATCAACAGAAACAATTTCAAGTTAGCTTTGCGTTCGATAATGTAAGCGAGGCCAATATTAAAACTATGCGCACCCTTTTTAGTGCTAAAGAAGTATGCACATTAATTTTTGATGAAGAACCTTATCGTTCTTATGATGTTAAAGTTAGCGCACCAGTGAAACTAAGTTATATCTGTTTTGATAATGCAGATAATACCGCCCGTGTTTATAAAGGTGAAGGTGATGTAACTTTTACAGCATTCTATCCTTTTGCAAAAGCACCTTATAAAACTTGGACTGAATATGTGGAAACTACTGAAGGCGGCCGTCATTATGATATTAATGGGGTATGTATTGAAGAATGGCTTGATGCCGCAAATTTAAAGAAAAATTTAACAGGATATGATGAATTTGTTGGAACAGAGGCATTATTATATAATCCTGGTGATGTAGCTAGCCCTATGTCATTTGTTTTTCAAGTAAAGGAATCTGGATATTTCCAAGTAAAATATACTAAAAGTGGAGACACAAAAGGAATTGTAATTATAGATACTTCTAAATTAACTAATGAAAATTACTATCGCTTTAATTCTAAAACAAGATTATTAGAGGGCGGCGCAATAGTATCAAATATATTTGTACCAAATGGGTTAATTTATAATCAAGCTATTATCGCTGGAGATTTTTTCTCTATCGAACCCGCACCAAGTACTGTTGTGCAAAAATTAGTGCGTTCAAGTGAAACAATATGTTTAATTAGTCAGATTCAGTATGATTATTTATATATTTAAGGAGGAAGAAGGATGATTAAAGAGCCTTATGAGCTTTCTGTGTGGGAAGATGTAATAGTTCCTGCACAAGGTGAGGTCCCCGAGTATTTTGATGAAAAGAAAATTGCAATAATAGGCTCGCATGACTTCGATGCTCCTCTGCGTGCACATAATGTAACTTTAAAAGAAAATATTAATGGTGAGAAAACTCTTACTTTTAATATGCTACGAAAAATTAAAAATGAAAATGGTGAGTTAGTTGATAATCCCTTAGTAAAACTTTTATCAAATGAGAGGAAGTTAAAACTAAGGGATGGCGAAGTCTACCCTTTTTCAGATATTGCAGATTTAGATAAAGAAGATACAGATGAGCGTTGGTATGATTTTGTAATTAAAAATATTGATGAAGATAAAAATACTTTTGTTAATACTTATACTGCAAAAGAATTATTTGTAAATGAATTAGGGAAAAATGGATGGGCGGTAACTCTTGATACTGAATTAGAAAATAATTTCGGGACAATTAAAGAACTTGCGGCAGCCATTCTTGAAGGAAGTGACTGGACAGTTTCACCGGATAGTTATTCTCCTACTGAGAAAATTGCTGAACCTTTATTTAAAGCTACTCTTACTGCTCAGTTATCTGGTACTTATGTTTTAAGTGGAACACCAGTGACTCTTGCTGCAGGTAAAATTATCTATCCATTATATAATTCAGTTGAATGGGATAGTGTAAATTCTACATGGAAATTTAAAGATGGAGAAGTCCAGTTCTTATATGCTGATAAAGAATTTACCTTAGATGACGCAGATGATAATCGTATCATTATAGATAATACTTTATCATTTAATATAATTACTGAAACTGCGCCGACTGTCGCATCAATTATATTAACTGGCGCAAACCAAACTGAAGCGTTGCAAGGTTATAGAATTATTAAAACACAAAATAGCCGCTATGAATCAGTTTTAGACCAATATGTAAAAGAATTTGAAGTTAATAATGTAAATTCTGGCGCGCCGATTGGTACAAAAGTATATGGTTATACCAAAACAGATTATATTACTCCAACTCTTTTAAAAAATTTTTTAACAAATTCTTCTAATTTTACAGCGACGACCGCCTGGAGTGGTGATGAAGTTGCTACTCGGTTATTCCCTCTTCCTACAAGTGGTACACCGGCAGATTGGCTTAATACTCGTATCTTCAGTTATCTTGCATTAGATTGTTCATCTACTAAAGGTTATTTAAACGAAGGACCGCAGTTAGCAAAACTTGCATTAATTAAAGACAATGTTTATGTATTACGAATGAAGGCGCGCTGGGTCGCAAAAAATGCAACTGAAGGAATTACTAATATTTCCTCAACAAATCTTGCAACAATTAAGGCCTCAATTAGGAAAGAAGGTAGCACATCAGAATTAACTTCTGTACGTACAATTACTACTACTTCTTTAGATACATCATCCGATATGACAACTAGAGGCTATGCTTTAGCTAATACTGGTGCACGTACTCCATATAGCGCAGGTGCAACAGGCGTATATAGAGATGCCAATCAATATATTTATGTATATTTAGTTGCTAATGAAACAACAAATGTTGAAACCGACCATCTTCGTCTATATTTAACAAATACAACTAATAATACAACACATGACTTCTGTATTGAAGACATTCAACTGTTTGAATATAAAGAAGATAGCGCAGGAGTACCAATTTTTTTCGGAGACATTCCAGAAGCTACAATTAAAGAAACTCCAATGTTCTATCAAGTAGTAAATGGAGAAGCACAGTTTTTGTCTTCTAACACTTCTTACTATACACCTTTATACAAATCAAATTATGAAAGTGTTAGAAGTATTAATGTTAAAGAATCAAACTACTTCAATAATATTCAAAGTTTAGCAGAATTATTTGAAGTATGGGTACGTTTTAAAACATATCACACTCAAGATGGTAGACTATTATTAGTAAATGGTTTACCCAAAAAAGAAGTCATTTTCTCTCAATTTGCGCCTAATGGTGAGACCATTAACCAAGCTGGTTTTAAATATGGTGTAAACCTACAATCTATTAAAAGAACTGTTGATTCTGATAGTATTACAACTAAAGTAATTGTAAAAAACAATAATCAACAATATGCTGTTGATGGTATGGCATCTATTAGTCGCGCGCATTCGAATCCCAGTGGTGAGAATGAGATTTATAATTTTAACTATTATATTAATCAGGGTTTGCTTGAATATAATCAAGTATTGGCTGACCTATATGGTCTTACTTCAACAGATTTAGCTTTCTTAGTAAAATTAAGACAATATAATGATGAATATAATAGTCAATCAAAACTGGTAACTTCATATAGTAATGAACTTATGTTAAGTGAATCTGAGATTACATTATATCAGACACAAATAGCATCTATTGATGATGAATTATTATATCTAACAAACTTAATGGAATCTTATGCAGAAGCTGATGATAATTACCAAACAGCAAAAATCGCCGCTGAACAAATGATGGCTAAAAAGCAGGCTTACCAGCTTGCATTAAATGCAACACAATCACGTTATAATGCTTATAAAGCATTATACGATGCCGCACAAGCCGCCGCAGAAGTGGCACGAACAAATAAACAAAAATTAAAACTCCAATTTTATAAAAAATATTCTCGCTTTATCCAAGAAGGTACATGGACAGATGAAAAATATGTGGATGATGAATTATACTTCTTAGATGCAATGAAAGTTGCTGGAGTGTCTTCATTTCCTAAAGTTTCGTACTCAATTGGAGTTTTAGATATTAGTAAAGTTACTGGTTATGAAGGATACGCTTTTAAAATTGGTCAACGTACTTATGTAGAAGACCCTGAGTTTTTTGGTTATGTATATAAAACAGTTGATGGTATGGGTGGTAATATTAAGACACCATTCCGTCAAGAAGTTATAATTACAGAGTACTCTCGTAATTTCGATGATGCTTCAAAATCAACTATTACTATTAAAAACTATAAAAATCAATTTGAAGAACTATTCCAAAAAATTACTGCTACAACCCAAGCCTTACAATATGAAAGTGGGGCATATGAGCGCGCGGCCGCAGCCATTCTGCCATCTGGTGAAATTGATATTTCTACCTTAGAAAAAAGTTTTTCAAATAATGCTTTCATTCTATCAAACTCACATAACCAAAATATTATTTGGGATAGTTCGATTGGTATTGAAATCATCAATAATGAAAACTCAAGTGAACGTCTACGACTTGTCGCGGGTGGTATCTTTTTATCAACTGATGCAGGTAGAACATGGAAGAGTGGTATCACAGGAACTGGTATTAATACTCGTTATTTATTAGCTGGTCAAATTGATACAAGTAAAATTAATATTGTGAATGGAACCGTTCCTTACTTTAGATGGGATAAAGATGGATTAAGTGCTTTTTCCGTATCTGGTAGTTCATATGACTTAACTAAGTTTGTGCGCTTTAACCAATATGGTTTATTTGGAACAAATACTGGTAATGACCTTATTGCCGCATTAAACACTGCTACAACTTTTGAAGAAAAATTAACTGCGATTAAAGAAAATTCGCATTTTGCATTAACTTGGGACGGTTTATATCTATCATCTACTAGTGGCAACTTAGTCTTAGATGGTGACTTATTAGCTGTTTATGATAATAATGATATTATGCGCGCGGGATTTGGTCGTTTTGTAGAAACTGAGTCAGCTCCAGCCTATTATGGATTAAGGCTCTTTAATGCTACTGGTGATTTAACACTGACAGGTGATGGTGCAGGTAACCTGTGGCTACGAAATCTACTTTCAGTTGGTAGTGTAATACCAATTTCACTTTCAAACCAATCAAACGAAGATATTATAATTACTCGCGCGAATGGTGTATTGACCTTTTCAATTCCACTTTCAAGTAATATTTTAGCAAAAGGACAATTAACTTGCAACTACGAAACTATTAGTAAAAGTTATTTATATGATACAAGTGATTATACTGATGATACAACAAATCGTAATTTCTCAATTCCAGAGACAAGTTTTGATGTTGATTTAACCAATAAAATTGTTTCTGGTAATACATATAATATTTCATATTATACTGATTCAGGGACAACCGCATACCGCTATTTAGGAATTAATGGTACTCTTCCAACATTTTTAGAAGAAGACCCAATAATCCTTTATGCTGGTCATACTGACCCAGTATTGGCACCATTAAAAATATTTTCAAGTGGTCAATTATCGGCCATTGGTGTTGATATTACTGGTGAAATTAATGCTACAATTGGTACATTCTCAGGACGTATTCAAATCGGACAGCAAACACCTGTTTATAGAAACTTAATTAATGGCTTAGATGGTTCTGTAAATGCTCCTTATGCTATTTGGTGTGGTACTCCTGATACAGAAGATGGTGTCCCAGTATTTTATGTAACTCCTACTGGTGAATTACACGCAACCAATGCTATAATTGAAGGTAGTGGTAAATTTACCGGTGAAGTTATTGCAGAGTCTGGTAGTTTTACTGGTGAAATTAAAGCTAATAGTGGTTTATTCTTAGGACAATTATTCTTTAAAGATGCTATGTCCAACTCTTATATTGGTTATAGTGAATTAACTGATGTATATATTAACATTAATAATGGCGCCTTCCAAGTTACTGATGACGGTAACATTTATGGAAGTATTGCATATCTCGGTTACAATGCATTATGGGCAACGAAAGTTCGTGAAGAGCGGTATAATGTAGTAGTTGGCAGTGCTGATGGGTTTATATTTAAAATATTTGACCCGAGTGTTGCAGCATCACAAAATGTCGTGTTTGGTATTGACACCGATGGTAACGTTTATTTATCTGGTACTCTTAAAGCTAATAATGCTACTTTAACTGATACATTAATGGTAGGAAGTATCACACTTGATGGTGGTACTGGAAGTATTTATTCAACAAAACTAAGTAATTCTTCTGACTATTGGTGGTCTATTAATGGAGATGGGACTGCGAGATTTCGTAATATTGAAGTCCGTGGTACAATTCAAAGTACTGTTTTCGAGTATAATAGAGTTAGTTCTGTCGGAGGCTCACTACTAATTTCGCCCTCAATTTGCTTAACAAATGAGATTACTTTGGAAAATGATGTTTATGATTTAATTTCAAGCAATAATATAACAGATAGTGAACAACAAGAAGTTTGGGCAAATATAAATCAAGTTCGTGTAGAATTACCAGATGGTGCTGTAATTAATGAAGTTGATGTATCAATTGAAACTTCGGGTGAAACAATAACAAAAATTAAAGTTGCAAAAACTGGTTTAAATAATGGTGTTATTGTAACATTACCAAATCCTTTACCAGTTGGAACAATTCTAATGAGCACAAGTACTTCTGTAAACAGTATTTTACTAAATGCTCAACAAAAAGATGGCCCGATTATCCTAATGCAAGGTATTAATAATGGAAATAATACAACAGTATTAATCGGTAATCTTGCCGGCGCCCCTCTACCAACAGACTATTTCGGGATATTAACTGGTTATGGTTTATATGCTGATAACGTTTATTTAACAGGTAAACTATATCTACCCAATGCCGGTATTACAAATAGTGATGAAGTATATGATGGAACAAATATTCAAGTAGAGACCCCAAATCAACAAGTCCGAATTTGGGCTGGCGCGTCACCAGATAATAAAACAAACGCTCCATTCGTTGTCACTCATGATGGTACACTATATGCCTCAAAAGGTATATTTAGAGGTACAGTTGAAGCTACTGGACATAGTGTATTTAATGGCACTATTGGAGTGGCTGGTATCACAATATCCCCATCTAATATTACAGATAATTTCTATGTAGCATATGAATTTGAAACAGAAGACCCAACTATTGATGATTTAATTATGAAAATTGATTATCGTGGATTAAATATTTGGGATGGCGGTTTGAATATTTTTAGTGATTATTACAGTGGTTGGCGCGATAGTGTGCATGGCACAACAATCGACCAATATTATGGTTATGGTACCGGGTATACCGATACTCCATATCCGATTATGGGGGTTAGTGATAATTCAACTTTAGAAAATTATATCCCACATATTACGGTGACAGCTCTCCATACTTGGAAGCAATCTGGTTCGTCTATTAATACGGCGCGTACAATGCCAGGATATATTGAATTTTCACAATATAATATTGGAACAGTTACTGGGGCAGAACGTATTGATAGATTTAAAGTTATTGATAACAATGCTTTTTCTCAAGCGGCACTATTAAAAATTGGTATTATTACTGTAAATAATGCTACAAAATATGGCTTACAAAGTGATAATGACATTGTATTTGCAAATAGTGCTGTCGAAGCCTTGGTTATAAGTCCAAAAGGTACGATAGGGGCAAATACTTCAAAAACAACCGTAAAGAATACTTTTTCATTTGATAATACAGTTGATGTAGAAATCGGAACAGATAGAATTGTATTCACTTACGTTGGAACAGAGTAAAGGAGATTAATTATGGCTGATATAACAACAGTTTATTACTTAAATACAAGTAAAACTTCAGAATCAAGATTATATGCTTACTTCTATAATGCATCAGAACGTAATTTTAGAGAAGGTAATTCTAATGACTCTAGAATGGGTCAGTTGGCTTACCCTAGCTATAAAAGTAACTATTATACTGGTTATTTTAAAATGAATACTATCTCCACGGGTGGCGTTGCTATGTCTACGACCAACGCCACCTATTATCCTGTTGGAGGGAGATTAAAAGTTACTAGGGCTAGCGGCTTGGGTTCCTGGAGTAGCGTAAGAACTTTATACTATGGTTATTCTACTGCAAATAGTTATACTTTGGGCACACCACACGCTGGAACGGTTGCAAGAGTAATCGCGCAATCTATTAATCCAGTTGGTTCCCCAGGCCCAACTACAACATTTGCTGTTGATGCAGATTTTTGTGAAAAAATAATTGCTGGTAGATTCATTACAATAGGTTTTGCAATTAAACCAACATCTAGTTCTTATCCTGCCGATATAGGAAACTATCTTGGTATTGTACTTGATGCTCCTACGGATGCAGTTTTGGAAATTGATTGGGTGACTCGTAATACTCCACCTTATTGGGGTAGTGGTCAAACAGTAAATGTTTCTACAAATCCTGCCGCAAATGGTGGGTATGCCGCTGCAGGGACTATATTCACAGTAAGTTGGAATGCGGCCAATGACGCCCAAGGGAATATTAGTAATTACCTTTATGGAATTAGTACAAATGGTGGTGCTTCATGGGTACATAATTGGACAGGAGGGCCACAAAACCGTTCATTCACATATCAAAATTGGACTCCTGGCGCTGTAATTAAATTTGCAGTACAAGCACACGATTCTAATGGTTCAACAAGTGGTTGGATTTATAGTGGCAATACTACTATAAATTATGCTCCAGGCGCACCATCAAATTTACAGTTTTCTAATAATAATGGTGCTTCATATGAACCATTAACGAACAACTTAGTATGGCTAAAAGTTAATAATACAAAAATTGCATTTACTGCTCCACCTCATGGTGGTGGCTTTAACGTTGGTTATAATGCATTAAAATATAAACAAATTGGTTCTGTTGAAGGTCCTGAATTAAATGGTTCTCCAATAGATTTAATTGGTCTCGCAAACTATGCTGGGTCAACAATGAGTATTGGCATAGCCGCTACAGATGGTTGGGTAACAACCCCTTCTTCAACTGTTAATTGTAGAATTGGAATTGAATTAACTGGTGGTGCCATATCTTTAACAAAGGGCGGGGTCGCGCAAGGTGATACTTTCTTAGACCAATTAACAGAAATTAGTTGTGCTAGAACATATATCGACGGTGGAGATTCTGTTGTTAATGAATCTGTGGTATTACAATATCAAATTGATTCTGGGGCATGGACAAATTTATTAAGTACTACAAGAACTAAAAATACAGCAAATACTTTTACGGGAATATTAAAAGCAATATTAAGTGCAAATCCTAATTTCTTACAAGCAAACCATTCAGTAAACTTTAGAGTAGTATATACAATAAATCACTTATCATTGACGAGTAATACACTATCTACTACTTATACTATGCCAACTTTTACTCGGTATATTTCTCAAGCAGATGGTTCAACAACATTTAAATATTATATTATTAATACAAATATACCTGTTACTAACGTAAGTATCGGTGCCTATTATAACTTTGTAAGGTCAACTGTAAATGATGATAATGTCGAATATATCCAATGTCAATATTCAACTGATAATGGTTCAACATGGTCTAACTATGGTTCATTAATTACTATAAATGGTGGAGAAAATAAAACAGATACCTTAACAGTCACATTTGCCTCGCTTGCTGGTTTTAATAGAGGTAAAAACCTACTTGTTCGTTTGCATCTTTACATGAGTTTAAGTGGTATAACGTACACAGTATCAAATACTATTTTAAAGTGGAATAATGCCAGCGCACTAACAACTATTGAGTTTAAAACTTTGCCAACTGTTACTCTAAGTAAATCAGTTGGAGAGAGATTAGACCTTATCAGTAATAGTTCATCACAAAATAGAGTCATTCTACCATTCAGTGTTCAAAATAATAGTTTTGTACCAATTGACTTTATAGTTGGTATAAAAATTGGTAATGCATCAGAAGTATATTGTTATATGAATAACACTACTAAGAAATGGTTTACTTTAGAAGAATCATCAACTGAAGAGTATGTTTTATACATTAATGCAAGTACAACAGAAAGTGCTGATGTATGGCCTTTAACAAATTTACAAATTAATACTTTAACCCCGGTGCTTACACTAACTGGTTCTTTACCAGATAACACAAAAGATATTACAATTAAAATAACAATTTATGTGCAAGAAGGATTATATGGCGGACGAACTGATACAATAGAC
>ERZ795060.952-NODE-952-length-36307-cov-9.889165_pt1 | contig 36307 bp, 23 predicted proteins | sample MGYA00375144_ERZ795060 | MGnify/ENA primary metagenome ERZ795060 (study PRJEB30189, sample SAMN05720157) | activated sludge metagenome | isolation source: anaerobic digester from wastewater treatment plant | place: Japan | collected 2015-05-15 ... | reverse complement strand
TGACGCCAGTGGAATTTGAACAAAAAGAGATAAAACAATCACCTTTAACCAGGACCCTAAATTCTCCCTTATTTTGCTCTTGACAAATGGGGGGCAGTACATAAACTCACAAAAGCAATATTCACACTTAAAGAAAAATTATTCCAGAATTACCAGAGAAAAGGGATAAAAAAAGAAAAATGCCTTATAGAAATATAATTTCAAATAGATTTATTTTTGAGGAAATACGCCAAGATGGAAATTTTATTGACAGCGCTTGCTGCGTGAACAAATTCAATCGTTAATTCAAATTCTTCAGCAGGAATTATGAAAATGATTTTTCTGATAGGTGTGTTGTTGTAAAAAAATGACCAGGGATATATTTATTTACAGAAAAAATCCTGTGTGCTATCTTATTAAATAACAAAAAATTGTTTGATACTGGAGGCAAAATGGAACCTGGTGAAAAATTCAAATTAGCACTGGAAAGAAAGCCAATTAAAGGGAGAGTACCCCATTTTGAACAGGTTTTCTTCCTGACAATGGAAGCATTTGGAAGGATTCATCCTTCCCACAGAAACTACAGTCAGTGGGACCAGATGAGTGAAACAGAACGACAACTTCACAGAAAAGATATGGCTGAAATTTTTGTTGAAACAGCAGAAACATTTCATCATGGCGCAATTTTTTTGCATCCAAATCCGTGGTCAATTGAAGAAACAATTCGTATGATTGACATTGTCAGGGATATGGTCGGGAGAAAATATTTTCTGATGATACATGGCGATGCAACATTTGGCATACCATCAGGTAGTCAGATGATGGAGTTTGTTGAAAGGATTGCTGATGAACCTGAAAAAGTGAAACAGGATGCAGAAAAAATGGTGGATGATGCCCTGGAAAGGGCAGAGACCATTAAAAAAAGAACCCACCTTGATGGATTTGCATTATGCGCTGATTATTGTTTGAATTCAGGACCATTTTTAAGTCCTTCAATGTTTTCAGAATTTATTACACCCTATCTTGCAAAATTAATCAAAGGGTACAGGGATATGGGTTTTTATACTATCAAACATACAGATGGAAATATTATGCCCATTATTGACCAGTTGGTTCAGGCGAATCCGCATGCCTTGCATTCTCTTGACCCTCAGGCAAAAGTTGATATTAAAGTGGTAAAAAAACTCTATGGCGATAAAGTATGCTTAATAGGAAATGTGAATTGCGGGCTTCTTCAAACAGGAACCGACCAACAGGTTATTGAGTCCTGTCTTTATGCCCTGCAAAATGGCATGCCTGGGTATGGTTATATTTTTTCAACATCAAACTGCATTTACACAGGAGTGTCTCTGGAAAGATACAAACTGATGTTAAGTGTGTGGGAAAAATACGGGAATTATTAAAAAAATTTGAAAAACAGCTTTCAACATTAGAAAGGAGCAAAATGATTAGCGCAAAATTTATTTCTGGAACACTTCCTTCAACAAATTCAAGATTTACTGAAAGGCAACTGGACCATTATAGAACCTATGGGCAGGCAACAATGATCAGGACGGGTTGTCTGTCAGGCGCTTTTATCGGCGTGAAAAGTTCAACAAAAACTGTTGAGATTGAACTTGAAATAAAAGGCAGGGCGAGAAATTATCTCGGTCTTGATGTAGAAGTTGACAATGTAGTGATAAAATCACTGAGAATGGACTTGTTACCGGAAATGAAGAAAGTGACATTACATCTGGTAGAGTTTCCTGATGAGAAAGAAAGGCTGATTAAGGTTTATTTACCTGTTTCTGTTGAGGTTGACATTTTTTCTTTCAGCGCAGATGGCAAGCCCTTGAAGAGACCAGAAAAAAGATTGTTATTCCTTGGAGATTCTATCACACAGGGAATGGACGCTGTAAGCCCTGTATGCACATATCCAGTGATATGCGCGAAAATTTTGAACATGGATTTCATCAATCAGGGTGTTGGTGGTTATGTTTTTGATTCTGAATCCCTTGATGAAAATTTTCCATTTGAACCTGATATTATCACTGTTGCATATGGTGTGAATGACTGGAATAAAGACAAATCCGACTGGGAAATCAATCAGGCAGCATCAACCTACCTTGAGAAATTGAAGGCAATCTTTAAGAAAGCAAAAGTTTTTGTTATCACACCAATATGGACAGATAAAGAAGACCAGAAAAAGGCAGCCGGGACTCTTCAGGATTTAAGGAAAAACATTGAGGATGCAGCGAAAAAAACTGGTTGTTATGTTATAAATGGACTTTCACTTGTGCCGAACAACAATTTTTATTTTGTTGATGGAATTCATCCCAATGAAACAGGTCATCTTATGTATGGTACAAACCTTGCCTGCATAATTCAGGGACAACTTAAATAAAATTATCTGGAGAAAACGATGAGGGAGATAAAATTATTGAAATATGGCTGGAAGTTTAAAAAGGAAGATATTCCTGACGCAGTAAAATTAAATTTTGATGATTCTAATTGGGAATCAGTGAGAATTCCTCATGACTGGGCTATCAAGGGGCCTTTCAGTCCAGAAAACGATGTGCATACCATTACTGTCGTGGATAAGACAGGAAAAAAACAGGTAGATTTCACCGGTGAGACAGGTGGGCTTCCTCATGTCGGAAAGGCGTGGTATCGCTTAAAATTTCATTTACCGCCTGATATCAAAACAAAAAGGGTAAGGGTTGAGTTTGATGGGGTAATGAGCCATAGCAAGGTATATTGCAATGAGACATATGTGGGTAGCTGGCCATATGGATACTCATCCTTTGCATTTGATATCACAGAATGTATAAATCCCGGTGAAAATTTATTGGCTGTGTTTGTTGACAATAAGCCAAACGCTTCACGATGGTACCCTGGAGCAGGAATTTATAGAAATGCCAGGCTTGTCATCACAAACCCTGTGTGTGTGGGACACTGGGGAACTTACATCACAACACCATTTGTAAGTGAAGAAAAGGTAACTGTGTGCGTTAAGACGACCATAGAAAATCATACTGGTCAAACAGTGGCTGTGGAACTTGAAACAGTAATTCTGGATTGCAAAGAAAATGAAAAGGCAAGAGCCCAAATTACAAAGGATATTCACGAACTGGCAGAATTTCAACAGGAATTAACGATTCATTCACCAGATTTATGGGACATTGAATTTCCCAATCTTTACATAGCGCGTTCAGTTGTAAAAATTAATAGTGAGACCGTTGATTGTTATGAAACAAGATTTGGCATACGGTCAATAGAGTTTCACCCTGAAAAAGGATTTTTTCTCAATGGAAAACAGGTAAAGTTTAAAGGAGTATGCTTACATCATGACCTTGGATTATTGGGTGCAGCAATAAACAGGGCAGCAATAAAAAGGCAATTGACACTGTTGAAGGAAATGGGATGTAATGCTATTAGAACAAGTCATAATCCTCCTGCGCCAGAACTACTTGAACTTACAGATGAAATGGGATTTCTTGTCATTGACGAGGCGTTTGATGAATGGAAAATTCCCAAACGACAAAATGGCTATCATATTATTTTTGACCAGTGGGCAGAAAAAGATTTAAAGGCGATGATACGAAGAGACAGAAATCATCCTTCGGTAATTATGTGGAGTATCGGTAATGAAATTCCAGAGCAGAAAGACCCTGTAAAAGGTCCAGAACTTGCAAGGTTTCTCCATAACATCTGCAAGGAAGAAGACCCAAGCCGACCAACAACATCTGCATTCAACATGCCTGAGGAAGCAGTGAAAAATGGACTTGCTGAAATTGTGGATGTGCCTGGTTGGAATTACCAACCAAATAATTATGGGAAACTTCATCAATTATTACCAGGAAAACCGATGTATGGAAGTGAAACCGCATCCTGTATAAGCAGTAGGGGTGAATATTATTTTCCAGTTGAAGAAGAAAGGGGAACTAAGCGGGAAACACTTCATGTAAATAGTTTTGACCAGTGTTGTCCAACATGGGCGACGATTCCTGATGTTGAATTCAGGGCACAGGATGAGCATCCATTTATCATGGGCGAGTTTGTCTGGACTGGTTTTGACTATCTTGGAGAACCAAATCCGTATTTTGAAGAATGGCCAAGTAGAAGTTCTTATTTTGGCATTATTGATATTGCAGGAATTCCGAAAGACAGGTTCTATCTTTATCAGAGCAGGTGGGCAAACAAAAAAATCCTTCATCTTGTTCCACACTGGACATTTCCTGGTTATGAAGGAAAATCAATTTTCGTACAATGTTATTCAAGTTGGAATACTGTTGAACTTTTTGTTAATGGCGTATCTCAGGGAATTCGCGAAAAATCTCCTATCGCATTGATAGACAGGTATCGTCTTGTCTGGAACAATGTTGTTTACCAGCCAGGGCAATTGAAAGCAGTTGCCTATGATAGGGATGGAAATGTTGCAAAGGAAACATTTGTCTTTACAGCAGGAAAACCAATCGCAATAAGATTGATTCCTGATAGAAGTCGAATTATGCCAGATGGTGACGACATGGTATTTGTTTGTGCTGAAATCATTGATGAAAAAGGGAACTTATGTCCAAATGCTGACAATGTCATTACCTTCAGTGTGGAAGGACCTGGTGAAATTGTTGGTACAGACAATGGAGACCCAACATCAACACAACCGTTTCCCTCCCCTCTCAGAAAGGCGTTTCACGGAAGATGCATTGTCTGTATTCGTTCTATGGAAAAATGCGGCATAATTAAAATTATTGCTGAATCTGAAGGATTGCAAAAACAGCAACTTGACATTGTTGCAGGTTAAGGGATTTGCAGAATCAGTTTTTGCATTTCACTGTTACAAGTTGAACAGAATATGCAGGAATAATTGCTTTGTTTCCGGAAACATCCCGTTTTTTTACGGATTCAGAAGCATTGCTTATTTCCTCAATGGATAATCCTGTAACCTGTTGATTTCCAGCAGAGGATATTGTCCATGATATCTGTTTATTTGAAGGATTGGAAATCAGCAGCAAAGTATTACCAGCATGATTTCTACCTGCAAGCATTCGAAGAGGAGAATTATTGACATCTATGTTCAGCACTTTCAGCCGGTTTGAGCAGTCAGCCATGCGCGACCAGAAGGAAAAGGCATATGCAGGTCTTTTTGGAGTGCCATCGGAGCGGAACAGGCCATAGAAAAATGGCTGGTCCATTGCAAGGTCTGTGCCACGATAGAAGAAAGCTGCTTCCACATGTTCATCCTGCAGGTTAATCCATGCAGCAGTAAGGATTGAAGCACCTTCACCACCCATCCTCAATTCTGGAACCGTAATACCAGAGGGTATCTGGCGTTCGTCTGTACTGTATTCAGTCAGATGACTTTCGGTTGTTCTAAATCCGTGCATGTCGAGTTTGTTTCGGTAAAAACGCGCAACACTGGCAAAAACATCGGGGTTGTTTGAATAGAGATGCCAGGAAAGAAAATCAAGAGGGGTATGGTGTTTTTCAAGATAGTCAAGAAAAGATTCCACCACCAATGTTCCTTTTGGCAATAGCACACATGCTGCAGTGAAACCCGGTCCACCGATGCGTAAATCAGGAAATTCTGATTTCAGCGCCCGCGCGGTTTCATCGAATAGAACATAAAATTCATGAGGAGACGAGTCCCAGAATTTTCTGTGGTCTGGTTCGTTCCAGATTTCAACATATCTCAGCCTTGAACCAGCCATTTTCCGATAATGGCGCACCACTTCCACAGCAGCATGAACCCAATTCTGTCTGTTTACAGGAGCGCGTTTCTTTATAGGCGAAAATTTCGAACCGATGCTCCAGGAATCTCCAATACGCAAATAGGGTTCAAATCCGCCATCCAGGATTGCCTGAAAGAACCTGTCACTGGACTCGAAATTATACGAAGACGCTTTTGACGGGTCAGCATTCTGGTCAGGGTAAAGAACAGACATGTCAAGATATCCATAAAAATCATGGATTCTGACCGCTTTTACACCAATGCTCCTGTACCACTTTGTAGCATCAAAAACTTTACCGTCCTTTGTTTCTATAAGGGGTCCCGCGTTTACACCAAGAAGCGGCTTGATGATACCTGTCGGTTCCCCAATCGCAAATGTAAAGTCCGCTGCACTGGCAAGGGATGAAAACATAAACAAAAGGGATAGAATAGTGGCTATATTGAATACAGATTTTTCTATGCCAGAATATTTTCTCATAGGATATCTCCTGCGTTAGCCGCTGAAATTTTCAATTTGAGTTTATCATTTCATATTTTTCTGTCAAAGTGTTTATCGTTTCAATCATACCATATAAATTAAATGGCGAAAACGCCTGCCCTTGTATTATTCAAAATTTTGATAAGCCAATTTTTTTGGTTATAATGAAATATAGGAACTAACAGTGCCATAAAAAATCTGATTTGAATGAAGAAAACACAGAAGATACAGATTGATAAAAATTACCCGCCTATCCTTGCTTGGGTTTACCAGGGAGATAAAGTGGAGACAAAATTAAAAAAAATTTCATGGGCTTTTTTTTCTATATTGCTTTTGATTTTTTCCTCTAATGCTTTCTGTGGTACTCCTGGAACTATCAAATGGAGTCAGAAATATGAAAGTGCCAATATACCTTCTGTTGCCATAGGGAAAGACGGAACAGTTTATGCAACAGGTGGAACACGGCTCAAGGCAATCAATCCTGCAAATGGTGTAATAATCTGGAATTTTGCTCCAGGAACAACATTTCCTTCATCGCCTGTGATTCTGATAGATGGAAGTATCTGTGTTGGGGGTTCAAATGGAACACTGTATGTTGTCAATAAAAATGGCACTTTGAGATGGTCAAAGGGTTTTGGTTCTTCTATTAATTATGAAGTCGCCACAAATACCGATGGAACAATTTTTCTTGCTCATGGAAATAAACTGTACTGTATCTCTATGGATGGGGAAATCATCTGGACATACACTGCAACCGATAATTTCAACAGTCCACCTGTGATTGGTATAGATGGTAGTTTATATCTTTCAGCAGCAGTACCAAGGACCCTGTATGCAATAAATCCTGACGGAACATTGAAGTGGAAAAAACAGTTTCCCTGGGCAGCAGGAAATGATTATGATGATCCTGCTTTACTTGGTATACCTGCTGTTGACTTAAATGGTTTAATTTTTGTTGGTGATTCTCGTGGTTACCTGAGAGGAATTGCACCTGAGACAGGAACTTTGAAGTACGAATACGGTGGAATGGACCGAGCTTCAATGACATATCAGCCTATCACCACGACAAACGGTTATGTATTCATTGGTTGCAGCAATACACTCATCTACAAATTTCCAGGAGGAATAACGTTTTTACCGCAGGGTGCAGTGATGTCAACTCCTGCTATAGGTGCTGATGGAAAATTGTATTTTGGAGTTGCCTATCAGGTAAACTACCATCAGTATTATTTTTATGCGGTTTCTTCAAGTAATATGGGAGAAGTATGGAAATGCTATATCGGGCATCAAATGTTATCTTCTCCTGCAATTGGAAAGGATGGAATTGCTTATGTGGGTACTCAGGATGGATATATTTATGCAATCTATATTGAAAACACTGAATATCAAAAAAACAGTCCATATCCTAAATACAGGCACGATAATTACAATTCTGGCAATAGTATGTACAACACATATATTAAATGTCAACCAGCGGTGTACAATTATGGAAATGTTAATCTTGGAGCAAAATCCTATAAAACATTTGCACTTACCAATATTTCAAATACTTCTTATACTGTGGGAAATATTTCAATTTCAGGAGAAAACCATCTTGAAGGTGAATTTTTTATTACTGACGATTGTTCAGGTGAAAGTATACTTGCGGGTCAGACCCTTTATTTTACAGTGTGTTTCAGACCACTGTTGAATGGAAAAAGGAGCGCTGCTGTCAGGATACCATTTGGAGATAAGGTTACAGTGATTGGTCTGTTTGGCAATGGTGGTGGTGATGGGCAATCAGCCCTTGTTGCTATTGTTTATGATGGTTCAAATGGAAATCTTGTTGAAGAAGCAGAAGTAAAAGTTGCAGGTCAAACAGGTATGACTGACGCTGAAGGGAAATGCGTATTTTCGCCTCTTGATGCTGGCGGGTATGAAATAGAAGTAAATAAAGATGGTTATTCACCTCAAACAAAGTCAGTTGAAATACTTGCTTCAAGCAATGTTTACAAAAATATTGTTATCTATCCTTCTGACTTTACAGAACCAAAAATAACAGATGTTTCCAGTAAATACGAGGGAACCGTTTTTTATATTGATGGTGTTAATTTCAATGTTGAGTTTACAGTCAATATTGACTGGGCTGGTCATACTCCCGGTAGAGTGAAGTTTATTACGCCAAAGCAAACCATAGAAGAGCCGACCAATGCTTCTGTTGTGAAAAGAACATTCAATATGGGTGCTGACTTTGGGGTTGGTGGTACATTAAAGGTTCAGGCAATCACAGAAAGTGGAGCAATTTCTGAAGAAAAAGAAGCCAATTTCGTTGTAATCAAGCCGTTACCATTTTTCCCGCTTGCGGTTCTGGATATGGGTTCATATTTTTCCTATGAATCAAAGTTCGGGATAAACTGGAATTTATTCAATGAGGGTGTAAATGGTTCAAGCATTCCTTCTGATATTCCACTTTTTGGCGGAAATCCTGTCTGGTTGAAGTTTATTCCAACAGTGTCAGCAGAAGTCACCAGCGATGGAGCCGCAGAAATTGGGCTTGAATTTGAGGGTATGCAAAAAGAACAAAAAATAGAATCAGGTAACCTTGCTGGTTTTTCTTTCAGTCTGTATCCAATGGTTGATATTGAGGGGCAATACTATCCTTCACTCAGTGATTGGGACTGGGGTGGTTATGCGGGTATTCACGGAAAGGCAGAATTCAAAAAAAGCTGGCCATTTGTTGTGATGGCAGGGCCTGTACCAGTACCGATGTATGCAAAAGCAAGTTTTTCTTTGGAAGCAGAAGCATTGCTCGGTGTTACCTCAATTGACCCTCTGGGGTTGAATGGAAAGATTTCTATTGAACCATATGTGCGCGGTTCCCTTGGAGCAGGTGTTGATGAGATGCTGGCTGTTGAAGGATGGATCGGCGGTGGGTTGACAATGGGTTTGCAGTTTCCAGAAGAACCCACACTTGAAGAACTTTCAATTTTTTTAAATGGTGGTTTTACGATATATGCGTTTTTGTTTACATGGGAAAACGAACTATTGCACTGGGAATGGTCTCTTATTGAGAAAAAACTGGTTTCAAGTAAGGTACCGGTTCTTGACATTGATCATCCTTCTGTTGCGCCTCGTGACTATTTGCAGAAAAATAATTATGGAATGTTTGCTGGTGGAAAAATACTTACTAAATCTTCTGATGCCAGGACGCAATATTACACATTGCAGGAAAATGTGTTTCCTCATTCAGAACCAGCAATTTCTTCTTCCGGACAATATCTTTATGCCGTCTGGCTTTATGATGACCCGCAGAGAAGTTCGTTAAATCGCACAAAACTTGTTTTTTCTTCTTTTGATGGAACAACGTGGTCTGAACCAGTGGCAGTTTCTGACGATGGAACTGCTGACTTCCATCCAGATATCATTGTTTTTGATGATGGATATGCAGCAGTTGTCTGGGAAAATGCGAAAACACAATTGCCAGATGATACAACCTTTGAACAGATGACACAAAATCTTGAAATCTGCGTGTCGTTCTATAATCCTGAAACGAAAACATGGACGCCCCAGTATTCCCTGACAGACAATAATTACCTTGATAGAAGCCCCAAAATTAAAGGGCCTGATAAAAATACTCTTATGGTGATATGGGTTTCAAATCCCGACAATCATATTACAGGTAACACTCAAAATCCAAATGTTATTTATTCAACAGTGTGGGATGGCACAAATTGGGCTGTACCTGTGACTGTGGTTGATGCTTCAAATTACCCTGATTTTAAAAAACCACTTCTTGGTTATGATTTTGGCTTTAGAAAAGTGAGAGATGATTGGACTGCTGGATTGGTTTATTTCTGTTTTGACATGGATGAAGATTTATCAACAATCAATGATAGAGAAATTTTTGCAAATGAATGGGATTCATTGAATCTAAAAGGATGGAGGGCCAATCCATGGAACAGGACAAACGATAATCTTCCTGATGGGAACGTAAGAGTTTTCACTATTGGAAATCAATTTGAGATTTACTTCCTAAAAGGTAATCATATTTGCAAAACATCGTATTTTCTCAGTGATAATGCATACGAACCTGTTGTTTTTTACACCTTTGAAGGTGACTATTCAAGCAATATTTCAGATTATAAAATAGCAAGACACCCTGATGGTAGAGTAGCAATTGTATGGACTGAACCAGAACAGTTCAGTTCTGACCTGTTCGCTGTATTTTATGACCCTGTAGCGAAATTATGTGGCAAACCACAGAGATTGACTGATGACAGTGAAACAGAACATTCGCCTGTTGTTGCGTTTTATGATCATGACACCCTCATCAGTATTTATGACAGGGTGTATCTTGATGTTTTTGAAGAAAAAATGTGTTTATCCTCAGGGAAAAATGTGAGATTGCCCATTGTGAAATCAATTTCAACTGACCTGGCATTTTTTATACACACCATTACAGAAGATGTGTCTTTTGAAACAGGTAGTTTTGTCATTACTCCACGCAATCCCCAGATTGGAAGTACGGCAGAAATTTACATTACAATAGAAAACACTGGAAATACTGTGCTTTCGAACATTCCTGTCTATTTTTATGCAGACGACCCTGACAATGGCGGCACGCTTATAGGAAATACCATTATTACTTCAAATCTTGTTCCTGGTGAAACGACTATAGTATCTGTTGAATGGGAAGTTCCTGCTGTATCGAAGCCAGTAACCATTTATGCAGTTATTGATCCTGAAGACACTCTCTCAGGAGAAATTTCTTCAAACAATACCACATCCATTGATTGTATTTTCCCTGATATAGGATCAGCGAATTTGACAGGTTGTTTTATTACCGAAGATTTACTTTTTGTTACAGGGACATTACAAAATATTGGTTCATTGCCTTCTGGTCAGTTTGTGGTTGAAGTGCACAGGGATTCTCCTGACGGTGAGTTAATCTATCAGGACAATATCAATCAGCTTCTGCCAAATGAAATAAGGCAGATCAATTTTCTCTTTAATGTAACAGACCCCAAAAATCTTTACTTATATCTTATCGCAGACCCACAGAACGCAGTCAGGGAATATGACGAAACCAATAACATGTATGTTTATAAATTAAATCCTTCGCTTCTTATGGGTGATATTAATGATGATGGAGAAGTGGATATTTCAGATGTGATACTGTGTTTGAGAATGGCAATAGGATTGCCAGTAGTTATCAACAGCCAGCAGTATAACCCTCCGTATTCAGACCGATTGAAAAAATTGGCAGACATGAATTCAGAACAAACAATCGATATTTCTGATGTTATTCTGATACTTCGCAAAGCCATAGGTCTGGACTAATTACAGGTATTGACATATTTCCTGATAATCAGGGATACTCATTGGACCCTGATGGGTGCATTTCAATGATGCTGTAATACTTGCGATGTGTCCACACCTGTCAATGTTTTTACCCTGACAGAAACACGCGATAAATGCACCAGCGTATGTGTCGCCTGCACCAGTTGGGTCAACCAGTTTGATTTTCAATGCAGGTATTTTTATCAATCCGCTGTCAGTATAAATGTCAGAACCCTTTTCACCTTTTTTAACCACAACAATTTCTGTGCCCTTTGCAATAAGTTTTTTTGCAGCCATGTCAATTTTTTGATTCCCGAATAAAATTTTCATTTCTTCTTCAGTGGTAAAAAGAATTTTTGCATGCTTCAGGAAGAGATTGATTTTTTTAATGTTCTGGCTGAATGAAGCCATTTCCTTTCTGATATTCGGGTCAAAACTAACAGTTAGATTGTTTTTTACTGCGATTTCAAGCCCTTTTTTACATGCCTGGAAACTTGTATCGCTGATAAAAAGGGAACTACCTGTGATATGAAATACCCTTGCTTTTGAAAAGTAATCTTTTTTCACGTCAGATGGTTCAATCAATCCTGCTGCACCTGAATGAAAAATAAATTGTCGGCTTCCATCAGCAAGATATCTTACAAAGGCAACGCCTGTTGTTTGAGATGACCTTCTTATACAGGATGTATCAACCCCATCTTTTTTTAATCTATTGATCACAAGTTTTCCAAAATCATCATTTCCCACTACACCTATGATTCCTGCTTTCCCTTTTTTACGAGATACACGGCTGACAGCAGAAATAAAAATTGCAGGCGCTCCACTTGGATATGGACCCATAAAAATTCCGGGTTCATCAAACGCAGTAGTATCTTTTCTCATAATTTCAACAAGAATTTCTCCTACTGTAATGACCTCTGGTGTCATCTTTCACCTCCGCCAAAAAAGTTAACGTGATATTTTTTTGAATACAGAATCAGGCACAAAGGCAAAAGCAAAAGATAAGAAGAAGTGCCTGCGAAGAAAGTAGAACTGAAACCGCTTGCCTTTGCTAATATCATTGCGATAATAGAGCCACAAACTGACATCAGTCCATTAATCGTCCATAACCATGGGATAATGTCCTGCTTTCTGGATTGCGTGATAATCCTGATTCCAGAAGGAAAGGGTATCCCCATCAGAAATCCCACTGGAAAAATTAAAAGCAGGCATATCAATGTTCTGATAACTCGCGAGAGTTGAATGTATGCATCAAGCACATTCTGAAGAAAAATAAGATAAAAAAGACCGACAGCACCAATAAGAGCAGTTGTTATCATTAATTTTTTCAAAATGTCCTGTTTCCAGAACTGGCTGACATAACTACCTGTTCCGCTTGCAGCAAGAAGTCCAAAGAGAACAATACTCACTGCAAATGTGGGATGTCCCAGAAAAAGGATAAACTTCTGAATCAATGCTATTTCAACAAGCATATATGCAAGACCAATAATAGCAAAATAGAGTACAAATACACCTGTTGTGAAATTCTTGTTACGAATCTCTTCAATATTTCTCAAAACAACATTCAGCATGCATACAATGGAAACAGCGACAATAATAAGCAAAAGGATTTTAAACTGCTGTGACACTCCAACACTTAAGTCAAGAAAAAATGGGCTATCATCAGAAACAGGTTTCAGATTTACTGGCTGGTCAAGCATTGAATTAATAGTACTGACAAATGTTTCCACATCAACAAAATCTCCAAATTTATCAAAAGGACTTTTTGCAACCATACCAGGAACAAAGACAGGAATCAGCCCGATGTTTTCAGCAAGATTTTTGATTTTTATCAGTCGCTGGCTGGAAAAATTTTGCTTGCCAGCAATAAGGACATACCGATACGGCGTTGCCTCAAACATTTCTTCAGGGCACATAAAAACCATCAGGCGCTTAAGAGCAGAAGGATCGTGGACTTTATTAAATATCTGGAGAAATGTGGCAAAGCCACGAAGTAGTAACAGTTCATTCTGGGTAACAAATACAATCATTCCGTCTTCTTCAAGTTTTTCAAGATAATCTGTGAATGCCTCTTTTGTGTGAATGTATCCCTCTGTGAGAACTCCGCCTGTATGTTGTCCTGTTGCGCTCTGGGTCAGAGCCAGGTAAATCACATTGTATTTTTCTTCTGTTCTTTTCACAAAACTTCTTCCATCATCAAGATACACCCTGACACCAGGATATTGATAAAGATTTCCATTGAATTGCGCAAACCTTTCCATGATTGAAAACATCGAAGGATTAACCTCAACTCCAGTAATATTCTTACTACCTGCAAGTATTGAAACAAGAATGTCAATACCACCGCCAGGACCAATGGATAAAACCCTGGGGTTTTTCAAATCCGCAAACGGAAGATAAAATACAGTATTTTTCAAAGCACTGATAATAGAAGATACATTGCCATCAAAAAAATGCATTGTTGTTGGTACATCACCATCAGTGTAAATATATTTGATATCCTGTAATTGATGAAATTCCACAACATCTGTTCTCGCAAAGGCATTCCATTCAGTATGAACAATTGAGCCATTTGATTGTTCAATGGCAGTAAAAAGGGGTTTTATAATTTGATTGTTTTGTGCAGATACATAGGGAATGTCAAAAAATTTTCCTCTGTGATTTGCAACGATAAGGAATAGAATTAAACAAAGAGTAAAAATTGACACAAGGTTTTTTCTTCTTGACATTGAGCCAGCACCTGCAATGATTGCTGCAACAATACATATTGCGCTTGCTATAAAACAACTATTAATCCCACCAAGATTCAGTATCCACAATACCAGCAAACATCCTGTTCCAGCACCAACAAGGTCAGCAAAATAAATGTTGCCACTTGAAGAACCATAGTGTTGAAAAACGTATGAAAAAAAACAACCTGCAAGTAAAAACGGAAGAAACGGGATAAAAGAAATGACAGTATAACCAGTAAGAAAATCTTTGGCAGGGCTTTTGAAAAGAAGGATGATACATACTGGCATCAAAATTCCAGTAAGTATGGAGAGAGTAAAAATTGTGTTTCCTGGTTTGGCATGTGACTTCAATTTTTTTTGAACAAATGCCCACAGTATTCCACCGCAACCAAGTCCGCACATGCTCATAGATACGATAAGAAAAACAAAGTGATATCTTAAAAGGACAGAAAACACGCGCATCAACGATATTTCAAATATCAAAGCAGAAAGGGACACGAGAAAAACAATGAAAAGGATTTTTCTTGACATTGGTTATGGTTCTATCGGTCTTACGCCAGCAAGTTTATGATCTGTGCCCACAGTATAAAGCCGTTTCAAGTGTTCGTCAGTATTTTCCCATGCATACACAACCTGTCCCACAACAAGCGGGCAATCCCCTGGTTTTGTAATTTCAACAAGTTTACACTCAAAGTTAGCGACTGCATCCACAAGTACCGGCGCATTGACGATTTTTGCTTCCTGAATTTCCAACCCAGATTCCTGGATCTTGTCTCTTTTATATCCATGTACACTTCCGACAAAAAGGGTTTCTTTTGCCATTTTTTCTGAAGGAAAACTTACCACAAACTGTTTTGTCCCAAGAATGTTTTGATAGGTGCATGCCTCTTCATCTATACCTAACACAAACATAACAGGGTCACTGGATACAATTGCTGTCCAACCCACAGCCATCACATTGTTTTTCCCTTCTTTATTTCTGGTTGTGACAAGTACCACCTGTTCTGGATATTTTCTCAGTAGCGCCTTTTCAATATCTGTTTCTTTCTGCATATTCCCTCCCGAATTTTTAAAGATAATATCACCTTTATTATCTTAACACAGATTTTATTGTTTTTACTATCTCAGGACGGATGCTGAAGGATAAAGAATTTCGATGATACCTGCTGGTTTGAATCCAGGGATTGAGAGATTTTTTGATATATTTCAGGATTGAAAACAACCTTTGTGGTAAAAGGTTCAAACAATCTTCCATCAAGAGAAATATTTATTGAAATTTCAAAATCTGGCTTGAATATTCCCTGGTCCATAGTGAAATTTTCAGGTACAATTACCTCAAATTGAACCTTATCTCCAGTGAGAGGGATTTCCTGTTTTTCAAGTTTCCATGGGCTACCTTTGACTTGCCCAACAACAAGCTTTATCCCTTCAGGCAACAGTTCCTTTTTTAGTGACCCACGTGGAAGTTTATTAAGGTCAAGCGAAAGAATAAGTTTTTTCCCTGGTTGTGGTATTGAAACTGTAGTTACTACAAGATTGTAATTTCCAAGACCAAGTAATTCATAGTAAATGTTAGAAACTTTCTTGAAAAGTTCAAAATCAACTGCCTTATCCATTACTTCCTTTTGATATGAACCATTTTGCTTTTTCAAAACCATTCTGTCAAGGATATTTCCATCTGCATCCTTGCAGAGCATTTCAAGATTCTTGTCATCTATTCTGAAAACAAGAAATTGTTTTCGGGATGAACCGGCAGCATTAAATGGACTTGGTATTGGTTGTCCTGCAGGACCCGGGCCACTATTTATGATGTGAATAATAGGTTTTACACCCTCGTTCCCGAGAGGAACCGTTCTTAAATAACATGCAACATGTCCTGCAAGAACAATATCAGCGCCGTATTTTTCAAGAACTGGCAGGAAATCCTGCTGGCCAAAGGGTCTATCTCCTGTTTTTGCTGATACCATTGGAACATGAAGTCCAACAATTTTCCAGGTTGCCTTACTCTGGGACAGTACTTGTTCAAGCCAGTTTAACTGTTGCTGCCTGGATTTACTTCCTGGACCACCTGCCCAGTATGAATCAATGACAATAATCTGCGTGTTTCCATATGTAACGTCGTAATAATTTTTTCCCTGTTTCATTCCAAAAAGCAAGCGAAAAAAAGGACCTCCATCATGGTTTCCAATTGCCGGATAAAATGCTGCCATTTTGAAATACTGATAGCCCGGATCAAACAGTTCTGCCTTCCATCTGGACCAGGAACTGCCTTTATCAGTCAGGTCTCCTGTGTGAAGAATAAAATCAGGATTTTCTTTACTGATCAGTTCTGCCATTTTCATGTGAACATCCATATTAAGCTGGGTGTCTGTAATCACGCAGAAGATGACATTTTTATTTGTTTCAGATGGTGTTTTGAAGGAGCCCTCTGTTTTTTCCTTTTCGCAAATCACTTCATACCTGTAGAGTACTCCAGGTTTAAGATTGGTGACTTTTACACAGAAAAGAAAACATTCTGTTGTGCGAATTGGCGATACTTCTGGGTTAAGTTCAATTGTCTGGTCCTGACTTTTCAGGATAAATTTTGCCTTTTCATCAGTTAACTGTGATATCCAGTATATTTCTGCTGAATCAGGAGATACTCTTGTGACATATGGCCTTATGTAAAATGGTTTTGGACCTTCAAGCAGATTCTTGCATTCAATAAGATAATTGTTTGCTTCGTCTTTCTGTTCTTTTGTTGCACCCTTCAGGTCAATGACCTTTTGATACTCTTTTATTGCTTCTTTGTAGTTTTTCTGCTTCTGAAGTTTGCCAGCAATGTTCAATAATGCAGTTGCTCTATTAATTGCAGGGATATTTTCGTTTTCTACAATCTTTTTGAAAGTTTCAAAGGCAAGGGCATCTTGATTGAGGTTATTATATGACCATGCTTTGTAGAGAAGTGCTTCACCAAGTATTTCTGGCGGAAAATTTCTCAATTGTTCAATTCTTGTGAATTCTTCAATTGCCTGTTGAAATTTTCTCTGTAGTTTCAGAATATACCCCATCCTTAAATAAGAGCGGGCTTTTAATACGTCATCTGCTTCTTCCACCAGGGTTGCTTTTCTATAGGCATCTATTGCCTCATCAAATTTTCCACCTTCTCTTTCAAAAGTGTATCCAATTTTGTAAAGGACTTCTGCCATTTCTTTGCCCTTCAATTCTTGAAGTACAGATTGGTATTCTTTTCTTGCTTCCTGCCATTTTTCTGCTTTGAAAAGTGTATCAGCCTGTTTTAAATCGGCACAAAAAGCAAGTGTACAGATAATGCAAATTATAATTGCAATTGATTTTTTCATTTTTATCCCCAGCAACCAGAAAAGACAACTGTTTGTGGAAAAAGAACTGTTCCAAGAAGGTATGTTTCTGTATCCTGACTTTGACGATAAGTGTAATGCAGTTGTTGATAGGAAATTAATCCCAGAATAAGTTGGAGAAAATGTAACTGGGAAAACTCAAAATGGATGTCGTAACTATGATTTTCTACTATTTTCATTTTATTTCCAATGATTTTGAGATATATTGAACCCTTATTGCTTACTGTGAGTTTAATTGTTTTTTCTGTTTCAATGCCAGCCATTTGTAATCTGTGTTGAAATTCAGGGATCAGTTTTTCAACGAGAGAATTAAAATTGATAACCTGCAACATGTTTGAAGACCTGCCGCCATATGTTTCAACCAGATTGAAAAAGATTTCTGTGTTTGAAAGAGTTTCCACAATTTCTGGGCTGAATGGTATTCTGCACGTGATACGGTTGATGTTACTTCTGAAAGCCTCGTTGTGGATATAAGTCACCAGGTGTTTGAATGCTTCCTGGCAATCCCTGTCATAGACAAGCATATCAATCTCAATTTTTGCTTCAAAGTTAGAATGTTCTTTGTCTGATGTTCTATAACCAATGACCCCTCTAATCTTATTATTTTCTCTGTATAACAAAATTTTTCCTTCATCATATTTTCCGAAATATTCAGGCTGACCGGTTGTTTCAAGATTATGAGTTGAGATGAATGTTTCAAGTTCTTTTTTATCCTTTTCTGCATTAAAAATTTGGATTTGCCCGGGAAGTTGTTCATGATGGGTTTGATTTGTTATGATTCCAGTATCTGGACTCACGAAAATTTCTATGTATCTTCTTGGAAATCTGATATAGCCAAATCTTGAATAAAACCTTACTCTCCCACCAAGTCGGGAAATATCGAAATCATTTCCATTCATCCAGGAAACAGCACTTTGCATCATCAGTGTACCGTGATTTTTCCCCTGATACTCAGGAAGAATACTGACATAACCCACTTCTCCCTTAACAATTTTTGCTTTTCCAATTCTTAAAATATCTCTAGCGATTCTTAAACAACCGATTATCTGGTTATCGTATTGATAGACATGCCAGTTTGATAAATTCATTTGTTGAACAGTTTTCATTTTTTCCGCATTATAATTAAATGCTTCTTTCACTATCCGCATGATAGCATCTCTATCTTTTTCAGTTGCCTGTCTGAGCATTGTCCCTCCAGAATACTGGTTCATGTACATAAAAATTGCCTATCACCCTTTTGATGGTGTAATGTTCTTTTATTGCTTTTAACATGTTCTTGGTAAATGCAACGCAATCTTGTTCAAAACTTCCAGCATTCATTACAATTAGATTGAATTGCTTTTCTTTTATCATGTCAAGAATGAAAGTTTCATCCCATCTTCTGTGTTTTGCAAGTTGAGAAAACTGATATGGTTCAATGTAAACATTTCTCTGACATAGTACCAGCCATCCGATGTCTTCTGAAAGTATGGGGTCTGAACATGATAATATTTCACCAGTGATTAAGTCGCCTGCTTCCTTCAAAATTTTATCAGGTTCTGTGCTTAATGACGCAGGAATTTCCTGTCCATAGGTTTTTGTAAATACTGGCGCTGGTTTGAATGGCAAAAAAAGAAATAGTTGTACAATACATACAGGCAAAGCAATGTGTTTCAATGATGTGTCAATGGTTGTAAGTAAAATACCTGTCGCAATAGATGAAAGTGCTATGATTTCAAGGAAATAGTTGGCTTCAGCGCCAATTTTCGCTGAAAACACGATGGCAATCGGAGACAGTACACAGTACCAGTAAAAGGGATTTTTTTTATCTTTATATGTGAAAACAAATACAAACAACAAAACAAACAAAATGACATGTTTTGATGCGACCACTGAGAAAAGGGTGAAAAAGTGAATGACACTTAATGGTAGCATGTTCAATACAACAAGATGGTTGAACATGGATTTGTTTCTGAGAAAGAGAATTAAAAAGGACAGCAGAAGACATCCGATAAATGACATTATGAAATAACTTTTCCTGACAGTTTTGTTATAAAGCATTGAAATGAAAATACTGATGGCAGGCAGAACAAACACTGGTTTTGTTAAGATGGCTGCTGCACACAGAATTCCTGATAAAGTACCTGGAGAATCTTTTTTCCTTATTGCCAGGTAAATGCCTGATAATCCAAGACACAATGCCATCATATCAACGGTTTCAATACTGCCATAGTTTATTGCGACAGGGTTGCAGAAAAACATTCCTGCAGCAAAAAAACCTGCAATGCTTGAACCATATCTTCTGGCAATCAAAAAAATCAAAAAACAGGATAATATCAGACATAGGAAACTGATCAATCTTCCTGCAAGAAACACCAAATGTTCTGGTATCAGCCGGTCTAAAAACCCAGTAAGAACAATGTAGAGTGGGGTATAGGGATTATGCACATATGGTGGAAATTGTTGAATTTCTGGATACAGTGGTTGTTTATTAACAAAGGAATTTACCCAGTATTGAACAACTCCTTCTCTGTAATCAATCGGATATGAAAATCTGATACAACTGATGTGATGTTTTAATCCAGATATGATGATTACAGTAAAAAGCAACACTACCAGAAAACCAGCAAATCCAATTTTTGTTTTCATCATCGTTTTTCAAGTATCACTGTTACGCTTTCAACAAAACCAGATATTTCTGCTGCATGAATTCCTGATTTTAGAAAAATCATATCTCTGTCAGATACAGGTTTTCCATCAATCAAAAGATGTTCACCTTTTAAGTTTATTCTGTACCAGCCAGACACATTGATTTCAAAATCTGCCTTTCCATCAATAAACTGAGCCCTGTCAATGATTACCCCTGGCATGTAAATATCATGAAATCCTGTGGGACAATAATGTGTTTGAATAAAACTTTGAATGTCATCTGGCATCTGTTTTACCCTGTAATCATAGATGACCAATGGGAAATTATTGGCTTTTATTGCCTGAATTGTCTGGTTTGCGTACTGCTGAAGATCCAGCATTTCAAGAATTTCATGATGGATAAAAGCAAAATATCCTGTATGCATTCTGTAAAATAATAAGCATCTTCCATCAAAAAATGTACCTCCAGGAGAAATTTCATCTGCCTTTTGCATTGTGGCAAGGTCTGTAGAATTTTTTTTCCCTGCTTCCTGCACAATGACTGGTATTGCACCTGACATTGCGCATACAACGATTATTACTCCAGCAATGCCTTTCAATTTCTGAGATGGGAAAATTTTCAAAAAATGAAAGAAAAACCAGCCACTCCCAATTGATAAGACAACAAAAAAAGGTAAAAATACCTGCCTGTAAGGGACAGGAACAATCATAATTGCAAGTAAACAACCAAGCATTATTGCAAACAAAGAAGTTGCTTTTTTTCTATTCCCTGAAATAAAAAAATCCCCAATAATGCCAGCAATACCGCAGGCAATCAAAAACCCTGCTGTCTGAAATGCCTGATAAAAATATCCTGCTGGTGAAAATCTATATTTCCATTTTACGTTCATCAAAACAGTTGAATTAAAGAACTCAGGCAGGATTCCTTTGAATACAAGGTACAGAAAAAGTACAAAAAACATTAACAATGAACCTGTGATGAAATAACCGGTTTTTTTCTTTCCATGCATAATGAAGCATGCAACAAGAATTCCAGCATACACAAAAAAGTATTTTTGAGAAAGACACGTCATCATAGCAGAGAGAATACCCGCAAAAAATGAATTGTGATCAAAATGTTCAGAAAAAATAGATACCATTACAATGGCAAAAACAAGTATTGCGATACTTTCTGGCCTTGCTTCTGTCATTTTAATCAAAAACATCGGAACACATGCAAGAAGGGTTAAAGAAATGATTGCTGTAGCACTGTCATAAGTTTTTTTCAGGTATTTTCCAATGAGAACAAAAACGCCTGCACTTGCAATAACACTGGCAATTCTGAATAGGAAAATTGTCCACCGTCCAGTATCAAAAGCAAAAAGCCCTGAAAATAAAATGTGGTATAAAGGAATATGGTGCTCAAAAAAGTCCCTGTAAGGAACAAATCCTTTCCAGATTAAGAATGCGTTGTGGCAGTGCTGGAATTCATCATCATCAAAACCATGGAACAAAACGAAATAAAGCCATAACAGCCCCAAAGAAATAAATAAAAGTGCTGTGAGATGTTTTTTCACTTTTCAAATCTGACTGTTAGTTCAGTTGCTTTTCCTGATACAATTTCAATCTCGTGAGAAATATCTTTAAAGCCATCTGCTTTGAAGCCAATCTGGTATTTACCTTCTTCAAACGGCAGTACCAGTCCAATGTCATCATACACTGGTACTTGAATGCCCTGATACATCATTTTCAAATTCTGATATTTTTTGTCTGTGTTCACCTTCAACACACCAGGTATTTGTACTTCTTTGACATCAAAAAAGCCACTGTTTGTATAAAGCCAGTTGCCTTTTGAATCATAAAGTTCAACCCATAAACTGTATAGTCCAGGTTGCTCTGGCGTCTGAAATTCTATGTTTCCTATTTCTCCCTGCCGCGTTCCGAAAACAGAGAAGGTAAAACTTCCTGAGGCAATTTTGTTTTGTCCTTTGATAATGCACCATTTTGCAACAAGATTTTGAAATCTTTTTTCTTCAGGATTGAAATATCTCAAAGAAGCACGATAGACACCCTGTTTAATCATTGTGTCTTGCTCACAAATATATACGCGTATGTTTCCATTAAATAGATTGCAAATTGTATATCCAAGGATTTTTGGCTTTCTATTTTCATCAAGAATTCCATGGGGCAAGAATTGATTTCTTCCATGAAAATCTGATAAAGTCCATACACTGACTCCACAAATCTGGTCTGTCTGGGTTGCGCAATACTGAACGCCATATCTTACCACTTTATCCTGATAGGTTTCTGAACCGCGCGACTGGTCTCCATATCCACCTGAATATTTTCCATAATTGGCAAGTGCGCCGATTTCTGCGACCCAGATTGGTTTTCCTTCAGAAGCCCTTAATACAACTGGTAGATTGTCTCTAAGGGCATAAACACTTTGAGAATGGTACCAGCCATAGTGGAAGTTTCTTGCGATGATATCAGCAATTTTGTTTGATTCAAGGTCAGCGGTTGATGCGCAGACGATTGTGATGAATCTATCAGTATCAAGGGAGCGGACAAAATCATATGCCTTTTTATGATAAAGAGGGACATTGTACAGTTCATTTGAGAGACCCCAGAAGGCGATGCATGGATGATTTCTGAAACTTGAAACCATTTCCTCAAGTTGACATTTCAGCCAGAGATTCCATGCTTCATCTGACTGCATAAAGTTTTTGTCAACCTGCCAGGCAGGTATTTCAGTATGTACGATAATCCCAAGTTTATCGCACAATTCAAAAAACACTGGATGGAATGGATAATGACCTGTTCTTACAGTGTTGACATTGTAAACATTTTTCATCAGCATCAGGTCTTTTTTCATCATTTTTTCATTCGCCAGTGAACCATATCCTGGATATTCCTCATGATTCCCAAAACCCTGAAGCCATATCCGTTTTCCATTGAGGTACAGTTTTCCATCTTTTGCAATAAATTGTCGCAACCCAGTTTGAAACTCAACTTTTTGAGGAATTCTATATGGCAGGAGTAGATTTACAATGTAAAGATACGGATTTTCAGGAGACCAGAGTTTCGCATTTTGAACAGGAATTGAAAAACTGATGTTTTTTCTTGAATGTGCAGGAATCTGAACATAAGTTGTTCTGAAACCAGCAGTTTTTTGTTTATCTTTGAGTTGAAGTGTTACATTGCCTGAAAAATTTGTTTTTGAATTGTTCACAACATCTGCCGTGAATTTAAAGACAGTTTGATTTCCACTTATTTGGGTTGAGCTTGCGATTGACTCAAGATGAACAAATCCTCTATGAATAAGATGAACTTCCCTGTAAATTCCACCATAAGGATGCCATCCCATACCAGTGGCAGGTATTGTTTTGCCCCGTCTGTTATCAACCCTTACTACTATGGTATTTTTTTCTCCTGGCTCAATGAATTTTGTGATGTCAACCATAAAAGGTGTGTATCCTCCCCTGTGTATTCCAGCATAGTTACCATTAACCCATACATCAGTGGTATACATTGAACCAAAAAATACCATAAGCACTTCCTCTTCCCATGTTCGTGGGATTGTCACATTCCGATAGTACCATCCCACAGTTTCAGGACAGGGATATGAAACTTCACCACCTTTTTTATTCCATATTCCAGGAACATTGATTTTTTCCCAGCCAGACCTATCAAAATTTTTGTCATACCATCGTTCTTTTATTCCGATGTCAGAACCATCAAACCTGAAAAGCCAGTTTCCTGATATTTCCATGCAAGCATTATAACAAACATCTTTCAGTGGAAATTCAACTGCGAAAAGTTGATACCCAAAAGCAAGACAGAATAAGGCAACCTTGAATAATGTTGACATGTTCATCTCCTGAATTTCATTTTGAAAATCGTTAATATCGCAAGAAGACCATCCTTGAATTTTATTTTCTTTCCCTGTGCGTATGGCCTGGGATAATATGAGATACCAACCTGTGTTATTCTAAACTTATGCTTTGCTGCAAGAATGGTAAACTCAGGCTCAAACTCAAATCCATCTGAAACAATGTTCATCTGGTTGAGAACTTTTTTTGAAAATACTTTATATCCGGTTTCCATATCAGAAATTTTTGTTCCATAAAGTATGTTGCAAAGACCGGTTAAAAATCTATTGCAAATGTATCTGAAAAAAGGCATACCGTCTGGTTTGCCAGAATGAAACCTTGAACCAAATACAATGTCTGCTTCATCCTTCACAACTGGTTCAATGAGTTTATTATAATCAGAAGGGTCATACTCTAAATCAGCGTCCTGAATAATGATGATGTCTCCAGTTGCTGCCTGAAAGCCAGTTTTTAAGGCAGCGGCTTTTCCTCTGTTGTGAGTGTGCCGCAATATTACGATTTCACTGCAGTTTTTTTGGATTTCTTGCAGAATATACGGGGTATTGTCAGTAGAACCATCATCAACAATAATAATTTGTTTTTCAAAACTATCGGTGTCTGCGTTTTTTACCTGAAAAACAACATCCCTGATTGTTTGTCCCTCATTAAAAACAGGGATTACAATGGATAAAACCATGTTGATTGAATAAGAACACAATTCTTACTGGTTTTCTTCTTTTTTTTCTTCGGCTGCCTGCGCCTGAGAAATTTGACTTCTCAAGGTTTCTATTTCTTTTTCCAGTTCCTTAATTTTTGTTTCAAGTTTTTCTCTTTTTCCTTTTCTTCTCAGTGCTGTCATCCTTACGCCTATACCAATACATATCAATGTGATTGCAAGACCGATTTGTTTAACCCAGTCGTTCTCAACAATTTTTTCGGGAAAGAAAAGCAACATCAATCCCATAATCAATATTAAGATTACCCACGTAATCATAGTGCCTCCTTGTTAATGATCGTCTCCTGTATAACCAATTTTTTTCCAGATTTTTCTTGCAAAAACAAGATCATCAGGGGTTGGTTCAATGAAACCAAGGATGCTTGGTGGTATTGGATTTTTTGCTCCAGGAAATGGAGACCAGTCATCATTTTCGTACTTTTTCCTTTCACTTTCTTTTTTGAAGTCAGGGACCTCGTATGGTTTCCCATCTTCAAGCGCACTTTTCCATGCAAGAATGCCAACAGAACTCATTGCCACGCCCCGATAAACATCCAGAAATGGTTGTTTCCCTGTTCTTATTGCCTGAGCGAAATACCAGTTTACCCAGAAATCTCCACCACCATGGCCTGCACGATTTGCTAATTCGCCTTTTTCTGGCCACTCAGGAACATATGTTTTTTCAAGAACCTGATTCTTTTTTCTTGTCCATGGTTCGTGCCAGACCCTGATAAGTCCAGGACCAAAATATCCTGGACCTTTTGTAATTTCCATTGCACCTGTTTCTCCATGAATCCTGTACCAGTTGCTGTGACCTGGTAGTACCAGTCCAAAAAGTCGAAAAACTGCTCCATTGTCCATCCTGCACAATATTACAAAACCAGGGTCTGATCTTCTGGCAGTATGTTTATTTATCTGTTTTCTTGCGATTGAAAGTCCATTGACTTTAACCGGCATTTTTTCTGTAATGCACACAAGTGGTGCAAGGGCATGCGTGCAATAATATGTTGGGGGCAGCCAGTTTCGCCAGTGGTTGATACCAGGAGAGATTGAACATATTGTTTCTGGAGACATTGGATGATTATATTCCCCTTCAGCATAGGTCACTTCCCCTATTTCGCCACTTTGATACAATTTTCTCATTTCCATATTGAAAACAGTGAAAGGATAATTTTCTGCAAGCATATAAATACGATTGGTTTTCTCAACGGTTCTGCACAGTTCAACACCTTCTGCAAGCGTGCTGTTGCATGAGGTTTCACTCAGGACGTGTTTGCCTGCTTTCAATGCCTTGATTGCAAAAGGCGCATGCTGATGGAAGTAATTTGCAAGTACAACAGCATCCATATCGTGAGAGAGGAAACTGTCATAATCTGTATATGTCTTTACCTTAAGTTTTTTCTCTGCTTCTTTCAACTTTTCTTCCCACTTATCACATATTGCTACAAGTTTCATCCCGACATGTTCTGCACCAAGAGCAAAACCCATTCCTCTGCCCACACCGATGACCCCGACCTTTATTGTTCTCATAATACCTCCATCAAGAACATTTTATTTCCATTTCCGTGAATCAGGAACTTCAAGCCACATTCCATTTTGTGCTATTGATTGCTGGCTGACAAGTCCTGGAAGCGTCATATCCATCGCTTCATCTATGCCAATGGGACACTTCCTTTCTCCTGTAATTGCATTGACAAAGTCAATGATTTCAAAGTAATCTCCACCACCATGCCCGGTTTTCATTGCTATTTCTTCCTGTTTTTTCCATTCTTCGGGAAGAAATTCGTCTGCAAGTTGTTCAATATCAATCCAGGTCATATCCCTGCATTTTGAACGCAGCCATATTCTGTTTCTTTCTCCTGATGCCCTTGCAGATTCATAGCAGCCATCTGTACCCTGTAACTGGTAGTTTGTCATTGCATGGGGTCTATCAGAAAGCATATCCACCCTGATTTTTACAAGTCCTCCACTTTTCATTTTGCATAGCATAACACAGGAATCTTCATTTTCATAAAAATTACCTCGCGGGTCTTTGTAATGATGACCACTTCCAGCACAGCAGACAGATTTTACCCTGTCAGAAGACATCCACTGCAATACTGGACCTAAACTGTGGGTACCATATGTGATTCCATTGATGCCTGTTTGCCACTTTCTTCTCCATTTTGTAATTTCATTGAGTTGTTTGAGTTCATGGATGTATTCACCTTCTGCATAATAGGTTGTTCCAAACAGTCCCCTTTTTACGATTTCCCTTACAATCACATTTGTTTTTAAGTAGGTATAGTTTTCTGCCATCATATATACTGCTTTTGATTTCCTTGCCGCATGGACAAGTTCTTTACATTCCTGTATTGAGACAGCAGCAGGGACTTCACTGAGAACATGAATCCCTTTATTTAACGCAGCGATTGCCTGTGGTGCATGGAAATTCATAGGCGTTCCAATAATGACTGCCTGAATATCTGATTTTTCAAGCATTTCATCATAGTCAAGATATTTTTCTTGTGCTCCAAGAGCAATTTTTGATTCTTCAAGTTTTTCTTTATCTATATCACATACAGCATGGATTTTCAATACTCCGCTTGCTTCAATCCCAATTTTGAAAGAACGACCTCTTCCACAAGAACCTGCAATACCAACATTAATTTTTCCCATAGTTATCTCTTTTACATTGATAATCCATAATTGTGTTTATTAATTTTTGTGCCCTGAAGGGTAACAAGAATCCTGCAAAAAGGCCATTTTTCACTGTCACATCAGGCGCATTGCTTGTTGGTTGAGCAAGAATCAGTGTTCCTGAAAAATCATCTGTCTGGTAATCAACAACCTGCCATACTCCATTTCTTGAATCACCTGTGCTTTTTGCCTGTTCTGGTAGTACTGTTGAAAAAGCACAAAACAACCATTCCCAATCTTTCATGAGCACTCCTGGTGAGAAAGGACAACGGGTAAACATGAGGAAGCAGAGATATATACAACATATCTACTGTATATTGCGTCAATTTTCGGTTGCGTATCAGAATCCAACATTTTTTGCAGGGATTAAAAAAGTACCTTCATTGCTTCCCTGACACCTGCACCTAATTCCACATTATGTTTGTATTTTTTGAGCATTATTTCAATGCCTGCAATCACAGCAATTGTATCAAATTCATCCTGCCAGCCGAAGTGTGAAATTCTGATGACTTTCCCTTTGAGTTTATCCTGACCACCAGCAACAGACATACCAAATTCTTTTCTCATGTCAGAGCAAAATTTTTCACCATCAATGCTTTGTGGCAAAAGAATTGCTGTAACTGCATCAGATGGCGATTTTGAGAATACTTCCAGTCCCATCGCAATTGCGGCATTTCTTACTGCTATCGCCCTTTTCTTATGCATTTCCCATAAATTTTCAAGACCCTGTTGTTTGATCTTTTCGAGTGACTTTTTCAATCCGCAAACAAGACTTACAGCCATTGTGAATGGAAAATCAAATTTTTCCATTGCCTTTTTATACTTTTTTAAGTCCAGGTAATATTTTGGAGTGGTACAGTTATTAATTGTTTTCCATGCTTTTTCACTGACAGAAATAAACGAAAGTCCTGGTGGTAAACTTAATGCTTTCTGAGAACCAGACACAAGTATATCTATATTCCACAAATCTGTTCTGCATTCAACGGCCCCAAGTCCACTAATACCGTCAACAATGAACATTGTTTCAGGAAAATTAGAAATCAGTTTTCCCAGACCTTCAATATCGTAAGAAGTTCCTGTGGACGTTTCTACCAGGGTTGCGAAAACCGCTTTTATGTCAGGGTTTTGTTTAAGAATGGTCTCAATATTTTTTAACTCAACGGGATTTCCCCATCCTGGTTCAACAATAATGGCTTCGGCTCCGTATGTTTTCACCAGTTCCACGAATCTTTCTCCGAATTTACCGCCAGAAATCACAAGTGCCTTTTCTCCCGGTGAAAGAACATTCACAACCGCTGCTTCCATCGCAGCAGTTCCAGAACCAGCGATGATAAATACATCATTTTTTGTCTGAAAAAAGTATTTCAGGTCTTCAATTACCTGTTTCGCTATTTCAAGGAATTCTGGTGTTCTGTGATGAATGATGGGTTTTGCCATTTCAAGAAGAACATCCTCAGGTACAGATATGGGTCCTGGAGTAAAAAGTCTTTTTTTCATCATATCTTTGCTCCTTGCTGAATGGGAAAAATTTCATTCTTGTTTGCTTTTTCTGATTCAATCAATGCAATGTTGAGAACATCCATGAGGTTATCAACAAAAACAATTTTCAATTCTTTTCTTACTATTTCCGGGATTTCTTCAAGGTCCTTTTCGTTTTCTTTCGGTATGATGATTGTTGAAATCTCTGCCCTGTGAGCAGCAAGGATTTTGCTTTTAAGTCCACCGATTTTTAATACCTTGCCCTGCAACGTGATTTCTCCTGTCATTGCAACATCGCACCTTGCTTTTTTACCTGTTAACGCTGAAACAAGTGCAGTAATAATTGTCACGCCTGCTGAAGGTCCATCTTTTGGAATCGCCCCTTCTGGCACATGAATGTGAATATCATACTTCTCTGCAAAATCCGGAGATATTCCAAGTGTTTCAGCGTTAGCCCTGACAAAACTCAATGCTGCTTGTGCAGATTCTTTCATCACTGACCCAAGTTGTCCTGTGATAATAAGTTTTCCTTTTCCTTTCATCAGCAACACTTCGGTAAAAAGTATATCTCCACCATATTCTGTCCATGCCATCCCTGTCGCAACTCCCACAGCAGGTTTTTTTGCCTTCGTCAGGGATGTATATTTTTCTGGTCCAAGATATTCAGCAAGATTATTCACTCCAACCCTGCAGGGAAGTTTGATGTTTTTTGTTTCAACAATTTTTCTCGCCACCTTTCTACATACACCGGCAAGCTGCCTTTCAAGATTTCTCACTCCTGCTTCTCTTGTGTATTCTTTGATAATTTTGTTTATTGCATTATCTGAGATTTGTATCTCTTCATTTTTCAATCCATGCTGGGGTAAAAGTCGTGGAATAAGAAAGTGTTTTGCGATTTGAAGTTTCTCCCAGCTGGTATAACCCGGTAGATGTATCACCTCCATCCTGTCCAGCAGTGGCGGAGGGATTGTAAATTCTGTATTTGCCGTTGTGATAAAAAGCACCTTTGAAAGGTCAAACTCCACTTCAAGATAATGGTCTGAAAACATATGATTCTGTTCAGGGTCAAGTACTTCAAGCAACGCGCTTGCAGGGTCTCCACGAAAATCAGTCCCGAGCTTGTCTATCTCGTCAAGCAGAAAAACAGGATTATTGACGCCTGCCTTTCTCATTGACTGGATAATCCTTCCAGGTAAAGCACCAATATATGTTCTTCTGTGACCCCTGATTTCTGCTTCATCTCTGACTCCTCCGAGAGAAATTCTGACAAACTTCCTTCCAATACATCTTGCAATGGACTTGCCCAGTGAAGTTTTTCCGCATCCAGGGGGTCCAACAAAGCAGAGTATAGGCCCTTTCAGGGATTCTGTTTTTTTTCTCACTGCAAGATATTCAATAATCCTTTCTTTTACTTTTTCAAGGCCGAAATGGTCTTCATCAAGTACTTTTTTTGCATGTTCAATATCAAGATTGTCAGATGTCTGGCTGTTCCACGGAATGGCAACAAGCCAATCAATATATGTTCTTATCACAGTCGCTTCAGGTGACAGTGGCATTGTTTTGCTTAATCTATTGAGTTCTTCGAGAGCTTTGGCTTCTGCTTCTTTTGACATCTTTGCAGCAAGTATTTTCTCTCGCAATTGAGCAAATTCCGGATTTTCTGTTTCTTTACCAAGTTCCTGCTGAATCGTTTTCAGTTGTTCATGAAGAAGATATTCCTTCTGTGTTTGCTCAACTTTTTTCAGTACTTTGCTCTGGATTTCCTTCTGGATTTCAAGAACACTGAGTTCGGAATTTATGATATCTATGAGTTTTTTTAACCGTTCTTTTTCATCAAGAATTTCAAGAATCAGCACCTTGTCCTTAAACTTCAATGGTAGATATCCTGCGACTGAGTCAGCAAGTTTTGATGGTTCGTCAATGGTAATCAAAGTGCCATAAAATTCTTTCGGGATGGATGTGTTCAGATTAATATATTTTTCAACAAGGTCAAGTAGAAGTCGTGAGAGCGCCTCAGTTTCTTTATCCTTTACAGATGCTTTTGCAATCTGTTCGATGGAACATGTGAAATATTTTTTTTCAGTGATAACTTTTGAGATTTTAACCCTTTCAATGCTTTCAACGAGGATCTTCATCGTTCCGCTTGTTTCTCTCACACTCTGGACAAGTTTGGCGTTTACTCCGATTTGATAGATGTCATCAAGACGCGGTCCTTCAACCTTTGGATCTCGTTGAAAAGCCAGCACAATCATGTTATCTGTGCTCATTGCTTCTTCAACCGCATTGATGGAGCGCTGTCTGCCAACAAGAAGCGGTACGACCATGTTTGGAAAAACAACAATGTCCCGCAGTGGCACAAAGGGTTTTATATTCTTTTTCTTGTTTTGATTTTTGTTTTCTGCCATGTTTAACTCTTATTGTTCGGGTAAATTATTTTGTCTGCAAGTCCATATTTCACTGCTTCTTCTGCATCCATAAAATAATCTCTTTCAGTATCTTTTTCAATTTTTTTCAGTGTCTGTCCTGTATGTTTTGCAAGTACCTGGTTAATAATACTTCTCAACCGTATCATTTCTTTTGTATGAATGCTGACATCTGTTGTTGTTCCGCCTATTTCTCCAAATGGTTGATGGATAAGAACCCTTGAATGCGGAAGAACAAATCTCTTATTTTTCTTTCCACCAGCAAGAAGCACAGCGCCCATACTTGCTGCCTGCCCTATACAATATGTTGCAACATCGCACTTTACAAATTGAATCGTATCATAAATGGCAAGCCCAGCAGTGATTGAACCGCCAGGGGTATTCAAAAACAAACTGACATCCTTGGAAGCATCTTTATTCTGAAGAAAAAGTAATTGCGCAATTACAGCATTGGCAACAGTATCAGTGATGGGAAAGCCAATAAAAATGATTCTATCTTCAAGCAGTCGTGAATAAATGTCATAGGCGCGTTCGCCTCTTTCAGTAACCTCTATCACATAAGGAATGAGCTGATTATAACTTCTGTTTTTTGTGTTCATGTTTCTCTTCTCCGGGAAGTATGATTTTCTTAATGTTTTGGGCAGTATTTTTGACCAGGTCAAATGTTTTTTCTATCTTTATGTCATTTTTCAGGTCATAAATCTTCCCGCTGTCCATCATTCGTTTTTTAACCTGATCGTAATTTTCTCCACTGGTCAGTGCTATTCTTTTGATTGCCTGTTCAACTTCTTCGTCTGTGACCTGGATATTTTCCATCTCTGAAATTTTTTCAAGTATGAAATATTTTTTCAACTGTTCTTCAGCAACGGGTTTCATTTTTTCAAACAGGTCTTCTGCTATTTTTTCTATTTCTTCCTTTGTTTTATTCTGCGTGTCTATGTAATGAAATTGTTCTCTCGTAAGATATCTTGCCCTTTGTAGCATAAGTTTTTCAGGGATTTCAATACTACTGTTTTTGAAAAGTTGCTCCCACAACTGTTGTTCTTCCTGTGTTTTTGCTCTATGCTGACTTAATTGTTCAAGTTGTTCCCTTATTTTCTTTCTCCATGCAGCACGTTTTTCAGGGTCGATGATAGAACTGGCAAATTCTTTTCTTTTTTCCCAGTCAGCCAGTACCTCGTCAACCATTTGTTCTGTGACTGGTTCTGGCGAGATTTCCTTCACCACCAGTTCCTTATATTTATTGACTGAAACCTCTGGTTTTACTTCTACATACACGCTGAAACTGATTGTATCTTCAAATTTCACATCAGCCACTTCAGGATCAATCACTGGAGAAAGATTGTGTTCTTTCACAGCAGCAAGATACGAGTCCGTAACAATTCGTTCAAGAACATTTTTCCGTATCACATCGCTGTACCGCGATTCAATCACCTGTTCAGGCACTTTCCCTTTACGAAAACCAGGAACCTCTGCTGTCTTTTGAATTTCCTGAATTATTTCTGTTTTCTTTTCCTTAACCTGTTCTGCGTCAATTTCAAACAACATCTTTCTGCCGTACTTTGGAAGTTGTTGAATCTCTACTTTCATTTTAGATGCTCCCTGGTAAAAAAGATTGCAAAACCGACCTTGAAATAAAATTTAAGAGCGGGGTACGGGAATCGAACCCGTATAATCAGCTTGGAAGGCTGATGTTTTGCCACTAAACTAACCCCGCATGATGTAGAATTATACTTATACAAAAATTTTAATCTCTTTAAGTGGGCAGGGGAGGATTCGAACCTCCGTAGGCTAACGCCGGCAGATTTACAGTCTGCTGCCATTTCCACTCGGCCACCTACCCATAAATATTTCACCCGTCCCGCCGTAGACGGTGCAACTTTTGAGACCCGTATTAACAGGTGGGCGCCTTGCTGAACACCGCGACTTCCGTTTCCGGCATGTCTTGCATGTCAGACTCGGCTCCCTTTTTTTTGGTGTTGGCTCAAAGTTTCACACTCCGCCTGCGTACGGGACAGGCAATACTATAATACCAGAAAAAATCAAAGGTGTAAATACACTTTTACAAAAGAGAAAATTTACCTATTCGGTTACAGAGTTTTTTTGAATTTGTGAATGCCTGGTTTCAAGATTTTTCTTGATTTAGCAATGGTTGAAATACATGTGATTCCATCAGGTATCTGAATACTCACAGACGATATATCTTTATGCCTTTCCATTGAAATGACAATATCTCCTGTTTTAACCGGAATTTTCAAATTCAACCAGTTAACATCAAGAAGGCAGGGTTTTATCAGGAATTTTTTCCATCCAGGAGATACCGGAACAATCCCGGCGATATTCATAAGATGGACTGATGGATGAGCGCTCCATGCGTGACACAGGGATATAACGCCTGGTTTCGGATTCCAAATTTCCCAGCATGTTGTGCTGCCCTGCTTGAGCATACTACCCCATCGTTCCTTAATGAATTGCACAATGTCTGTTTCATATCCGCCGATTTTTTTCAATGCCTCTATCACATAAAAATAGAAATACGGTGACGCTTCAATAATGTTTGCATCAGTGAGGGCTGGTTTTTTCATTGGTGGAATTAAGATTTCTTCACAGAATTTTCTATGGAATTCAGGTTGCAAACCTGTCAGTATCGTAAGAGCATGTGTATGCTGGCTGATTTTTTTTATCAGTCCATGTGTTTCCATATCCACTCCATCATAAAACACCTTATCATGTTCATCCCAGAAATACTTTATGATTCTTTTTTCAACCAGTTCTGCCTGTTTTTGATAAAAACCCTTATCCTTCCCGAGTATTCTGCAAATCTCAACCATACATTGCAAAGCACCCAGATACATAAGATTAAAAACTGCTGAATATCCCTGCCTGTAAAGAGGCGCCCAATCAAAAAATACCCAGTATTCAGGCATTGGTGGTAGAAGCTTGAATTTTCTTATGTAACTATCAAAAAATAAAATAGCCCTTTCCAATTTTGGAAATTGTTCTTTCAGCAATGTCCTGTCATCTGTATATTTGTAATAATCAAGATGTGTAAATATCCACATCAAAGTAAAATCAGGAAGAATACACCCTGATGGAATAGTTGGAAAATGTCCGTAGGTCAGGCCATTTTCAACCTGTGATTCACCCGCTTGTTTAATACCCCTGCGGAAGAGCCGCATATCATTGAACATGTAGTATGTGTTCATTCCCTGCACACGGGCATCTCCCCACCACTGTGCCTGTTCCCGCCATGGACAATCAATATATGAATCCCAGGCACAGTTTTCCTGCGTACGCACGCACATTTCCCATACTTTATTGACTTGTTCATCCGAGCACTCAAATTGAGTTTTCTTCTCAAATGGATAATTGATTTTTCTGATGTATATTCTATAAAGCTTCAGATTATTGGTGACATTGCGAAAGGTTACTGCAAGATACCTGAAACCGTGAATATAAAATGTTTCAAAATGATTTGTTCCTTTTCTGAAAACTACTCTGTCTGAAATGGCGATTTTGCACCCACTTTTTTCAGGGTCATCAACATAAACAAAACCATTTTTCAAAACCTCTGCTGTTGTCAGATCAACAACCGTTTCCTCTTCGCTTTTTGCTTCAATGCCAATAAATCCTGTAATTTCTTCACCAGCGTCCAGGATAAGTGTTAACCTTTTTCCAGCAGGGACTGGCAGAATTTCTGCATAACAGTTGTTATCATGTAATATATTTTCCGCATTTTTTATCAGTTCTGCTGCGTTTGTTCCATGCATTTCATTGAAATATACTTTTGTAAGGTTTTTACATTGTTCCCAGTCCGGATACATATCTCCAAGATAAATTCCTGTGATTTTTTTAAAATTTCCTATTTCTGTGTGCAGCAGGGGTATTCCTCTTTCTTCAAAATTGAACCAGGGAGCGCATCCTGCTGGTTTCCAGTATGATTCCATACACCAGCCATTTTTTCCATCCTTAATGTCGGCACCGGGTAGTTTCCAGTCAGGTTCAATCTTTGTGGCGTCAAAACACTCCTGAAAACCCATTTGAATGGATCGTCGTGCTGTATCCTGTCTATGCCCGGGACATTTTTTAACAAGCCAGTTTTTTCTTTTCGTCCCGATATCAATGCCTGCAATGTTTCCGGAAATCAGTAATCCTGCACCACCAGCATAGATTGAATGAAAAGTTCCAATACCTGGTTGATGTACAAGCACTGCAAGAACATTTTTTCCTTTTCTTAAATATCCTGCAACATCAACCCTGTCAAAAACATAATGTTCTGGATAGCCCCTTGCTGGTCCAAAGCACACAAAATTGCCATTTACATAAAGTTTATATCTGTAATCAGCAGTAATTTTTATTTCTGCTTGCGATGGAATTTTACTTATTTCAAATTCCTTTCTCGCCATCATGTAGACATTTACATCATCGTAACCTGTTTGTTGATACCATATCCACCCGCATTGTTCAAATACCGATTTCATTGTTTCTCCTTTTTATCGCAAAAACTACTCTTATGGTACGACTGCAAGTTTAATATGTCAATAAAAGAGCAGATACCTATTGCTTCCCAGAATAGATGTCTCTTTTATAAATTTCCCTGATGTCGGCTGTGACCCATTATCACTGACCATAGACAAAATTCATCGTTCCTGAAGGGTAGCAGTATAATTTTTCCTTTTTTCAAAATTCCTCTTCTCATTTTCCCCCCTTTTACAAATTCCTCTTTTCATTCTCCCTTTACAAAAGGGAGACGCAAGAGGGATTTATCAAATCCATCCCAGACTTTCTTTACCCTCTCGTTCTCCCCCTTTACAAATTTCTTCCTTCATTTCCCCCTTTACAAAAGGGGGATTAAGGGGAATTTTGAAATCTCCCCCAACCCCTCTTCGTCCCCGCCCATTTTCCCCCTTTACAAAAGGGGGATTGAGGGGGATTTCAAAAATCTCCCCCAGCCC
>ERZ795060.951-NODE-951-length-36312-cov-5.961470_pt1 | contig 36312 bp, 32 predicted proteins | sample MGYA00375144_ERZ795060 | MGnify/ENA primary metagenome ERZ795060 (study PRJEB30189, sample SAMN05720157) | activated sludge metagenome | isolation source: anaerobic digester from wastewater treatment plant | place: Japan | collected 2015-05-15 ... | reverse complement strand
CTCTGCAAGCGAAATCTGGAGAGCCTGGGATTCCGAGATAAGGAGAGTGCCGCGCACGCGCGGAGCTCGAAGCACCGCGCTGCTTGTGAGCGAAGCCCTGCCGGGCTGGGTTGGGGATACTCCCAGACGTTGCAAAACGGCGGTGGCTGGGAGGGGAAGCCCTGAAAGGGCTTTGCCGGAAAGCAGCGCGGTGCTTTTAGCGCCGCGCGCCGGGTTGCGCGCTGCATCCGAGGCTTCGGATTCCTTATCTCGGAATCTCAGTTCGGCGAGCGCGGAGGTAGACATCGGCCGGCAGAATATGTAAAATAGGGTATGAATGTTTACGGGGAGAGCGCGGATGAGCGATAAAATTCGGCTGCTTCTTGCCGACGATCACGCGATTCTGCGGAGCGGGCTGCGCTTGCTGTTGAGTGAGCAGCCCGACATGGAGGTCGTGGGCGAGGCGGCGGATGGCGAAGAGGCAATCGAGAAGACCCGCGAGCTGAATCCCGACATCCTCCTGCTCGATATCACCATGCCAGGCGTGGGTGGCCTGGAGGTCCTGGAGCGGATCAAGAAAGAGTGCCCCCAGGTGAGAGTCGTCGTCTTGACGATGCACGACGACGAGAGCTACATGGAGCGAGTCATGGCGTCGGGCGGATCAGGCTACGTGCTCAAGAAGGCTGCCGATACGGAGCTCATCTCGGCGATCCGCGCGGTCCATCAGGGGGGCGTCTACCTCCATCCCTCCATGACGCGCGCCCTGGTCAACCAGCTTCAGCGGCGTTCGGCTGCCCAGGAGCGCCAGAGCCGCCTGGAGAGCAAACTGAGCGAACGCGAGCGCGAGGTGCTCAAGCTGATCGCCGAGGGCTACACCAACAAGGAGATCGCCGATATGATCTTCTTGAGCGTGAAAACCGTGGAGACGCACAAGGCGCACATCATGGATAAGCTCGAGCTGCGCAGTCGCGCGGAGCTGGTGCGCTACGCGCTCGATAACGGCCTGCTCAAACCGTGACCCGGCCCGGGTGGCCACTCGCGCTCATCCGCGAGAGCCCGGCAGCTCGCACTCCTTGCGCCGCCACAGCGCTTCTCCCCCTCTCCCTTGCCGGACGCACGGCTCCGTCCGCCGGCGCCATGGAAAGGCATCCATCGCATGCGCTGCTTTACTTTGCGACGATACTTCCCGTTGCTCACCCTCGCTCTCCTGTATGCCCTGCCTGCCGCGGCGGAGCCCGCGATAGAGACGGGGGTGCCCGCAGCCCCTCTCGGATTGCGAATCATCGACCTGGCTCCTGATCGCATCAGCCTCGATTGGCTGCCTCCGGAGAAGCCGGTGGCCGGCTACCGCCTCTATCGCGATGGCCGACGGATCGCCGAACTCCCGGGAGATGCCCTGAGCTATGTGGATACGGGCCTGAAGCCCTCGACGCTCTACATCTACCGCCTGACGGCGTTTGGCGCGGGCGACCTACCCCTGGAGAGCGATTGGAGCCAGCCCGCCGCCGATTTCACGCTTCCACCCGCCACGGCGAACGCCCCCCGGGGCAATGAGTATGACGTGGTGGTGGTGGGCGCCACGCCCGGGGGGATCGGGGCGGCGCTGGCGGCGTCTCGCCTCGGTGCCACCGTCGCTCTTGTCGAGCCGTCGCGCTGGATCGGCGGGATGATGGCGGGTGGCCTCAGCAACACCGATTACCGCTTCAAGGAGACGCACGGCAGCGTTGTCAAGGAGTTTGCCGGGCAGGTGCTCGACTACTATCGCAGGGTCTACGGCCCCGATTCCCGGCAGGTCCGTGTTTCGATTGGCGGCTACAAGTTCGAGCCACGCGTCGCACGCGCCGTGCTCACGCGCATGATCGCCCAGGAGCCGCGCATCTCTCTCTACCGACAGTGGCGAGCTACCGGAGTGGAGAAAGAGGGCAACCGCGTCACCGCGGTCACCTTCGAGGATCTGGCCCGCGGGGGCATGCATACCCTGCGCGGCAAGTTCATCATCGATGCCACCTATGAGGGCGACATCGCGGCCTATGCCGGCGCTGAATACCGCGTGGGCCGCGAGAGCCGCGACGACTACAACGAGCGCCACGCCGGCGAGATCTTCTGGAACCTCGACGAGAAGAAGATCGTGTGGGGCAGCGGTGCTGGCGACCGTCGTGTGCAGGCCTACAACTACCGCCTCTGCATGACCACCCGCCCGGATCTCCGCCTTCCCGCCAAGCGCCCGGAAGGCTACGACCGCACGCATTACCTGAAGATCATCGGCGATGCCCGCTCCGGCTACGCCACCGTGAAGCGCGTCCTCGGCTTGCAGGGCGCTCTCCCCAACGACAAGTGGGATATCAACAACAGCGGCGGCTACTGGCCCTCCACCGATTTCGTCGGCGCCAACTACGACTACCCCGAGGCGGATTGGCAGCGGCGCGAGGAGATCATCCGGGCGCACCGCGCCTATGTCCAGGGCCTCCTCTACTTCATCCAGAACGACCCGGAGCTTCCCGAGGAGTTCCGGAAGGAGGCCAACCGCTGGGGGCTCTGCCGCGACGAGTTCGTCGACAACGACAATTGGCCGACGCAGCTCTACATCCGGGAGGGGCGCCGGATCGTGGGCGAGGTCTGGTTCACCGAGAATGACGAGCGCCCCCGCGAGGGCGAGGAGCGCAGCCCATTGCTCCCCCACGGCATCGCCGTCGGCGACTATCCGCTCGACTCGCATGCCACCCAGGTGCCCAAGCCGGACCAGCCGCACCTGATCGAGGGCTTCTTCTACGGCGGACCCACCCAGCCTTATCAGATCCCGATGGGGATCATGATCCCGCGGGGTCTCGAGGGCCTGCTGGTGCCGGTCGCGGTCTCCGCGACACACATTGCGTTCAGCACCATCCGCATGGAGCCGACGTGGATGGCCTTGGGCTATGCCGCAGGCACGGCGGCCTATGTGAGCATCCGGCACAACCTTCCGATCCGCGAGGTGCCCCCGGCGCTCGTTCAGGATGTCACGCTGCTATCGCACCAGGTGACGCTCTTCCTCAAAGATGTGCCCTACCAGCACCGCGACTTCGCCGGCCTGAACTACGGCGGCCTGATCGGGCTCTTCCCCACGTACGAGGCGAAACCGGATGAGGCGCTCGACCGGGGCACGGCGGCGCAGTGGCTATGGAAGTGGATGCGCGTGCGCCGGCCAGGGATGGAAGCGCCGCGCGAGGCGCCCCAATTCTCGGATCTGGGCGAGGACTCCCCAGTGGCGCCCGCCGCGCGCGTTCTCGCCGCTACCGGGGTGATGGGGCCGGTGCCTTCCGGCGAGGCGTTCCGGCCCGACGAGGCACTGACAGCCGCCGATGCGATCCAGTGGATCGCGCGCGCGCATGGGGCTTCCGATCCCACGGGGCGTTCGCCGCGCGTGAAGGCGGAGCTGGAGCAGAGCGTGCGTGCTCTCCTGGAGGACGCGGTGCAGCGTGCTCCCGAAATCGAGGCCGAGAAGGTGACCCGCGGCCAGTTCCTGCGCTTGCTCTATCTGGCAGCTCAGGTGGGCCTCCCTGCCTCGGCCACGCGGTAAGTCCCAGCAGCATCCCGGATCGATGCGATATGCTCGCGCCGAATCGGGTATACCTCCCGGCGTATGCGGGCGGCCCGGGCAGCAGTTGCCGCGGGCGGTGTACCCTGGTGCCGCTTTGTGCCCGGCCGCCCTGCACGCGTGGAGGAGGATGACGATGCGGGTTCGCGACAAACGCGCGGTCGATGTTGAGGAACACGGCAACATCGGTGAGAGCAGGCACCCGACCACGATAGGCATCGGCCATATTGGCGAGACTCCGGAGACGGAGTTCGCCGTTGGCGGCGGCACGCGCACCATCCGGATTGATGAGGAGGTGAGCCAGATCGCCGCCGGCGAGCCGGGCCTGCGCACGACCAGCCCTCCAGGGGGCGTGAGCCCCTCTGAGGAGGAAGAAGAAGAGGAGTTCTAAATGGACTCATGGGAGGATGCCCGCCTGGAAGCGGCAGTCCGGCAATCGCTGGAGCGGGATCCCAACATGGCGGGCTCGCATCTCCAGGTCGAAGTGAAAGCAGGACGAGTGCGCCTCCGGGGGTTCGTGCGCTCTACCCGCCAGCGCGATCGGGCATTCTCAGTGGCGCGCAACTTTGGCGGGACTGAGGGTGTGGAGGGCGACTTGCTCCTGACACCTTAATGCCCGCGGCGGCATGGACGGTGCTCGCGGACCCAGAACTCTTCTTTCCGACACGCCGCCGCAGGCACGCTTTCCTTTGTGCAAGAGGCGTACCACTCTGCCCCTGAACGCCTCCCCGGCGAAGGAGGGCGCCCGCGAAGCGGCGAACAGAAGCCCCGGGGTGCTGCCTGCTCCTCAGGGGGGTGGAGCTCACTCATCCTGGATTGCCACGCTGGTTCGCACGCTCCGATGCTCCCCTGGCCCCGGATCACGGCTGCCCGACGCATGGCGCCTGGCCGGGGGCTCATCCCTGGAAAGGGGCGCCCCATGATGAAGCCCGCTTTCACGAGGCGGAGGCATCCCTCGATTGGCTGCCCGGTGCGGATTGCCGGGCCAGAGGGCGCCTCACTCTCCGCATCGCACCCGTCAGGGGGGAGGATAGAGAATGCGTGATGAGTCGTTAGCTTTCCTGCGCCGTCTGCTGGAGGCCCCCAGCCCTTCCGGATACGAGCGCCCGGCCCAGGACGTGGTCCGCGATTGGGCTGGATCGTTTGCTGATGAAGTGCGCACGGACGTCCATGGCAACGTCATTGCCGCCGTGAACCCGTCGGGGCGCCCACGCATCATGTTGGCCGGCCACTGCGACCAGATCGGGTTGATGGTCCAGCATATCGACGACGACGGCTACCTCTATGTCAACCAGATCGGTGGCCACGATATCACCGTCCTCATCGGCCAGAACGTGGTGGTGTGGACGAAGAACGGCCCTGTGTCCGGCGTGATGGCGCGCAAGCCGATCCACCTGATGAAGGATGACGAGGAGAAGAAGCCCCCCAAGATCCACGACCTCTGGGTGGATATCGGCGCGGCCAACAAGCAGGAGGCACTCGAGGCGGTGGAGATCGGCGACCCGATCACCTGGAGCCTCGGCATGAGGACGTTGCGCAACGACCTGGCCGCTTCCCCCGCCTTCGACGACAAGGCCGGCGTCTACGTCGTCATGGAGGCGCTCCGGCTTCTCACCGAGGAGCGGCCTACCGCTGCGGTCTTCGCTGTCTCGACGGTCCAGGAGGAGATCGGCCTGCGTGGCGCGGTCACCAGCACCTTCGCCGTGGAGCCCCAGGTGGGTATCGCCGTCGATGTGACCTTCGCCACTGACCATCCCGGCGCAGATAAGAAGGTGAGCGGCGATGTCTCTCTCAACAAGGGGCCGGCGATCCACCGCGGCCCGAATATGAACCCCGTGGTCGTCTCCCGCCTGATCGCCGCGGCCAAGGAGAAGGCGATTCCCTACCAGCTGGTGGGATCCGCGCGGGCGACCGGCACCGATGCCAACGTGATGCAGATCAGCCGTGGCGGCGTCGCGACCGGGCTGGTGAGCGTGCCCAACCGCTACATGCACAGCCCGGTGGAGACGGTCTCGCTACGCGATATGCAGCACGCCGCTGAGCTCCTGGCGGCTTTCATCCTCAAAGTGGAGCCGGACGCGGAGTTCATTCCCTGACAGCGCTCTAAGGTTCGCGCGGGCAAGGAGCGCATGGTGGCAGCGCGCTCCTTGCCACGCTCTGTCACGGTTCAGGCGCGAGGCCTCTCGCCGATAGCCCTCGCCACCTTCCCGGAGGGAGAGAGCGAATGCTTGAGAAGGAGACACTCATCCGGTTGCTGCGGACCATGTACCGCATCCGCTTCTTCGAGGAGCGCCTGAAGAAGCATTACGACTACCGGGCGTATTTCGAGCGGCCCGCTTCGGGAGCGCGCGATACGGGCGACCTCATCGGCGCGGATGGCTATGACTTCGCAAGCCACGGGCTGATCGGTGGCGCGGTTCACCTCTCCATCGGGCAGGAGGCTGTCTCGGCCGGCATCGGCGCGCATCTGGGGCCCCGAGACGCCGCCTTCAGCAGCCACCGCAGTCACGGGCACGCGCTCGCCAAGGGCGCCGATGTGAAGGCTGCGTTCGCGGAGTTGATGGGTAGGAAGACGGGGCTCTCGCGCGGCTATGGCGGCTCGATGCACCTTTTCGACCCGGCGAATGGCTTCCTGGGGGGCAACGGCATCATCGGCGGGCAGATCCCGCTGGCGCTGGGCCCAGCGTTCGCGGCGAAATACCGCGGCGAGCCCCACGTCTCGGTCGTCTTCTTCGGCGATGGCGGCGCCAATCAAGGCACGCTCCTGGAGTCGCTCAACCTCGCCGCGCTCTGGAAGCTGCCGGTCCTCTTCGTCTGCGAGAACAACCTGTGGGCCAACCAGACGCCGGTCGCGCTCTCGCTTCCGGTGGAGGATGTGGCGCCGCGCGCGGCGGCGTTTGGCATCCCCGGCGAGATCGTCGATGGCCAGGATGTTCTCGCGGTCTACCACCTCGCCGGCGAGGCGGTGAGCCGGGCGCGCTCCGGCGGCGGCCCCACCTTCATCGAGGCGAAGACGTTCCGGTTTGAGGGCCACTGCGGCGTCTCACGCGGGCATGAAAACCCGGAGCAGTGCGCCGAGTGGCGCAAGCGCGACCCGATACTCCTCTTCGAGCAGCGCCTGGCCAGCGAAGGTACCGTGACCCCAGAAGAGCAGCGCGCGATCCGGACGGCGGTGCTGGCGGAGATTGACGAGGCGGAGGCGTTCGCCACGAGCAGCCCGTTTCCGGATCCCGAGGAGCTCTCGGCTTTTCTCTGATCCGGCGTTCTGTGGCGCTTCTGGCGCGCGGGGAGAGCGATGATGCGAGAGATCAGTTACGCGGCGGCGATTGGCGAAGCCCTCCGGGAAGAGATGGCCCGTGACGAGAGCGTCTTCGTGATCGGCGAGGATATCGGCCCGGTGCGGCAGGCGGAAGACCTCTTCGCGGCGTTTCGCGAGCGCCGGGTGTGGCAGACGCCGATCTCGGAGGCGGGATTCACCGGCCTGGCGGCGGGTGCGGCGGCTTCCGGCCTGCGCCCGGTCGTCGAGATCATGTACTGCGACTTCGTCGGCGTCGCCATGGATCAGATTTGCAACCAGGCGGCGAAGATGCACCTGATGTCCGGCGGACAGGTGAAGGTGCCGATGGTGATCAAGACGCCTGCCGGATGCGGCACGCGCGAGGGCGGGCACCACAGTGGCAGCCTGGAGGCGTGGTTCATCCATTCGCCCGGGATCAAGGTGGTGATGCCCGCCACCGCCTACGATGCCAAGGGCTTGCTGAAGTCGGCGATCCGCGACGACGGCCTGGTGCTGTTCATCCAGCACCGCCTGCTCCATCCCCTGACTCAGCAGGTGCCGGAAGGGGAGTGGATCGTGCCGCTGGGTAAAGCGGATGTCAAGCGGCGCGGCCAGGAGATCACCGTCGTCTCCTACTCCTACGCGCTCACCAAAGTGCTCGCCGCGGCCGAAGAGCTCGCGGGGAGCATCGATGTCGAAGTGGTGGACCCGCGGACGCTGACACCCCTCGATGTGGAGACGATCCTGGAGTCGGTGGCGAAGACCGGCCGGCTACTGGTCGTCCACGAGGCGCCGGCCCAGGGCGGCGCCGGCGCGGAGATCGTCCGGCAGGTGGTCGAGAGAGGCTTCGATCTCTTGAAAGCCCCCCCGAGGGTGCTCGGGGGCAAGCACGTGCCGATGCCCTACAGCCCGCCGCTGGAGGACGCCTGCATTCCGCAGGTCGCTGATATCATTCGGACGATCCGCGAGATGGTCGGGTAACGCCCCGGGCGAAGCCAGCGCGCTCTTCCTGGCAAGGCATGGCTTCTCGCTGCCTGGCGAGCGCGGGGAATTGGCAGCGCACGCCCGGGATCGGGCCCTGTTGCGAGTGGAGGAAAGAGATGCAAGCCCCTATCGGCTGCGCGGTCATCGGCTATGGGCCGATGCACAACTTCGGATGGGCGCACTCGGCGTGGATCGATGCCACGCCGGAGTTGCGCCTGGTGGCCGTGTGTGACTGCGACCCGGCACGTACGGCGGCGGCGAAGGATGCCTTTCCGCATATTCGCACCTATAACGACGTGGCGCAGGTGTGGGAAGACCGCGAGATCCAGCTCGTCTCTATCGTCACGCCCCACTACACGCATTGTCCCCTCGCGTTGCAGGCGTTCGATGCGGGCAAGCACGTGGTGGTGGAGAAGGCGATGTGCCTCAATGTCGCCGAGGCGACCGCGATGGTTGAGGCCTCACAACGTGCCGGGCGCATGTTCGCCGTCCACCACAACCGCCGCCATGATGGCAACTACCGGCGCATCAAGGAGATCGTGAGCAGCGGCGCGATTGGCGAGGTGTTTCATATCGAGCTCACGGCGGGGAGCTACTCAGAGTTTCGCCACGGGTGGTACTCGGAGAAGGAGAAGTCCGGCGGCGCGTTCTACTTCTGGGGGCCGCACGCGGTGGACTGGGTGCTCGACCTGGTGCCGCAACGGATCACAGGCGTCAACGGTTTCTTCCACAAGCTCGTCTGGCACAACATCTCGAACGAGGACCAGGTGCGCGCGATTATCCGCTTCGAAGGCGGCGCCGTGGCCGACGTGACGTGGTCGCACATCGCCGCGATTGGCAAGCCGCTGTGGCGGATCCTCGGCACGAAGGGGGCGATCCTCGATACGGGCGCCGGCGGCAATGTGGGCTATGAGAAGCAGATACATGGTCCCTCCGGGGGTAGCCTCACTCTGGTGACCGTGGGCGAGGATGGGCGCAAAGAGGAGAAGGTGCCCTATCTGGAGTCCGACTGGGAGCAGTATTGGCAGGACGTGGCGGACCACCTCCTGCGCGGTGGCCCCGTTCCTGTGCCGGGCACTGTTGGCCGCCGGGTGATCGGCGTCTTCGAGGCGGCCGAACGCTCCTCCCGGACCGGCCAGACAGAGCAGGTGCCGTACGAGTAGGCCCGAAACGCCACGGAAGACCCCCGTAATGTCTGAATTCTCCGCCCGGTATGGCGAGCGCGTAGGCCTGGAGCGCAGGAAGCAGTTTGGGCAGTTCTTCACCCCGGAGCCCATCGCGCGATGGATGGTGCGATGGGTTCTGGCGGGCGGAGCGGGGCGGGTGTACGATCCTGCGTTCGGGTTGGGCGCGTTCCACCAGGCGGCGGGAGAGATAGCCGAGGGCGTTGCCTTCGAGGGCTCCGAGGTCGATCCGGTGATCCTCGGATTCTGGCGTGCGCGAGGGGATGAGAATGGCGCGGTCGTTCGCCAAGAGGACTACCTGCGCGCGTGGGGCCGACAGTGGCCGGCCATCGTCTGCAATCCGCCCTACAGGCGGTTTCAGAAGTTCCTCGGGCGCGAGGAGGTGTTCGCGGCGTTCGAGGAACACCTGGGGGTGAAGCTCTCCGGCTACACCAACATCGCCTCGGCGTTCCTGCTCAAGTCGATCTCGGAGCTGTGCGACGGGGGAAGACTGGCCTACATCCTCCCGCTGGAGTTCCTGAACACCGGGTATGGCGCCGTGGTCAAGCGGCAAATGCTGGCGCGTGGGCAGCTGCACGCCATCATCCGGCTGGATTGCGAGAAGGCGGCGTTCCCGGACGTGGTCACCAGCGTGGGAATCCTCCTCTTCGAGAAGCGCGCGCCGCGTTTCCCTACGCGATTCTATGTGGTTTCCCGGCTGGATGCCTTGGAGACGGTGCTGGATACGCCTCCGGTGAACAGCATCCCGCCCGAAGAGCTGCGGCCCGGCGAGAAATGGCTGCGCCACTTTGAAGCAGGAACGCTCCCACCGCGCTCGCCGCACCTGGTGCCCCTCTCCACCTACGGCACGTTTAGCCGCGGGATCGCCACGGGGGCGAACGCCTTCTTTGTCCTTCGGCCCTCGCAGGTCACGGCACTGGGACTGGCTCCCGAGGAGGTCGTGCCATGCATCACGCGCAGCGTGCAGATCCGCGATCCACTCTTCACCGAGAGCGAGTTTCGCCGCCTGGTTGAGGAGGATGCCCCGGTTTACCTCCTGCGCGCGGGCGATCCCCCGTCTGCGGCGGCGGCGTGCTACATCCGGCGCGGGGAGGCAGAGGGTTACCATAGGCGCTACCTGACGCGTTTCCGCGATCCCTGGTATCGCCTGGAGAGGCGCCGGCCGGCGCCGATCCTCTTCGGCGCCTTCTCCCGCGATGGCTACAAAGTGATCCGCAACTACTCCCAGGCGCTGAACCTGACCTGTTATCATGGCTTCCAGCCTGCCGGGCAGGGAGCGCGTTACGTGGAGCGGCTCTTCCTCTACCTCTTATCGCGGGTGGGGAGGGAGACCGTGGCGCTCAACGTGCGCCAGTACGGGGCCGCTCTGGGAAAATACGAGCCGAACGACCTCAACCAGGCGCTGGTGCCCTCAATGGAGTGGCTGGATCGGCTCGATGAGGAGCAGGCGGCCGTGGAGATCGAGCATGCGCGGCACGGCTACCTCTCCTCCGAAATGGAAGCCCTCTTCGAGACGCTGATCGATCCCTGACTGCCGGCCCGAGGGCAGGAAAGAACACTGGTCCGGCCTCCTCTCGGAACCCCGATGGGCATGCCGCTTTGTTTGACAGGCTACGGCCCGCTTCGGTATAATGGACAAGGAGGTAGGGGACCTCCAGGGCTTTCCTGCAGCGGGCAGGTGAGCCTCTCTTTTCTTGGGGCGCCAATCGGCGGAGCGAGGCGGAACTTTGGCTTATGTGGTTGAGTTGGACGCGTTTTCGGGCCCCCTGGATCTGCTTCTGCACCTGATTCAGAAGCAGGAAATTGATATCTACGACATCCCGATCGCCCGCATCACCGACCAGTACCTCGCCTATCTGCAGCTTCTGGAAGCCCTCGACATTGAGGTTGCCGGCGAATTCATCGTCATGGCGGCGACTTTGATGGAGATCAAGTCACGCATGTTACTGCCGCCGGCGCCCAAGCAGGAGGATGAGGAGGAAGGTCCCGACCCTCGCGCCGAGTTGGTGCAGATGCTCGAGGAGTACCGGCGCTATAAGGAGGCCGCCGAGCAGTTCAAGAAGCGCTCGGAGGTGTGGGGGCGCGTCTTCCCGCGCGGGAGCGAGCTGCCGGCGGAGATTGCGAGTCTGGTCCCCGAGGCAGGGTTTGCCAACCTCTCCGTGCCGGCGCTGCTCGAAGCGTTGCAGCAGGTGCTCCTGGAGGCGGAGACCGAGCACGGCGCGCGCACCGTTCAGCGTGAGAAGGTGACGGTGCGCATGAAGATCGCCGAGCTGTGGCACCGTCTCAGCGTGCATCCGGAGGGGGTCACCTTCCGGTCGCTCTTCGATCGCCCCTTCACCCGGGTGGATGTCATCGCGACCTTCCTGGCCGTGCTGGAGCTGCTCCGCCTTGGGCGAATCGTCGTCTGCCAGGCGCACGCCTTCGCGGAGCTGCACATTCAAAAGGTCCAGGCGGCTGCCGACGCGACCGCTTGAGTGAGTGAATATGGAAGATAGAGAGCTGAGTGAGGTGCTGGAAGCCCTTCTCTTTGCCTCGGGCGAACCGGTGTCACTGGACCGGCTGATAGATGCGACGGAGGAGCCGAGGGAGCGCGTGGCTCGCGTGCTGGAGGAGATGCGCGCCCAGCCGCGGGGCGGGCTCCTGGTGGCCGAAGTCGCCGGAGGCTGGATGCTTTGCACGCGTCCGGAGTATGCGCCCTTCATCACCCGACTTCTGCGAGTGCAGCCTCAGCGCCTCTCGCGGGCGGCATTGGAGACGCTGGCCATTATTGCCTACCGCCAGCCAATCACGGGTCCGGAGATAGAAGCGATCCGCGGGGTTTCAATCGACGGCGTGTTGGGAACGTTATTGGCCCGAGGGTTGGTCTGCGAAGCAGGGCGCAAACAGGCTCCCGGTCGCCCGATCCTCTACAAGACAACGGAGGAGTTTTTGCGGTATCTCGGCATACGGGATCTGGCCGAGCTGCCACCCTTGGAAGAATAGATGGCAAGAGACAGGTTGTTCGCCCCAAGACGTCGTAGGCGCCGGCTCTGGCCCTGGCTGCTGCTGTTAGCCGCCGCTCCGGCGCTTCTTGTTGCGCGCCCGCGCGCCGAAAGGCGCATGACAGCACGCGAGGTCGAGGTGGTGCGAGAAGTCCTGTTTACCGAGCGCGCGGTGCCTCCTCCGCCGCCGATCACCGCCCAGAGCGCCATCCTCGTCGATGCGGATACCGGGAAGGTCCTCTATGAGCGGCATGCCCATGAGCGCCGGCCTATGGCATCGACGACGAAGATCATGACCGCCCTCCTCGCGCTCGAGCACGCCCGGATGAACGACACGGTGGTGGTGAGCGAGCATGCCTCGAAGACGCCCTACACCGGGCTCTACCTCAAGCCGGGCGAGAAACTGACGGTGGGTGACCTCCTCTGGGCGCTCCTCCTGCGTTCCGCGAATGATGCGTGCGTCGCCATCGGCGAGCACATTGCGGGAAGCGAGGAGAAGTTCGTCGAGATGATGAACGCCCGGGCGCTGGAGATGGGCCTGAAGAACACGCACTTCAAGAACCCCCATGGCCTCCACGCCGAGGATCATTACTCGACGGCATATGATCTCGCTCAGATGACGCGCGTGGCGATGCAGCACCCGCTCTTCGCACAGATCGTGGCGCGCAAGCGAAAGCGGATCGACCGCTCTATCGAAAAGCAGGATGTGGTGGTGGTGAATAAGAACCGCCTGCTCTTCCGCTGGGATGCCGTGGATGGCGTGAAGACGGGCTACACGCGCCAGGCCGGGCATTGCCTGGTTGCGTCCGCTTCCCAGGATGGATGGCGGCTGATCTCTGTTGTGTTGAAGAGTGGAAACTCGTGGGGCGACTCGCGCACGCTGCTCGAGCACGGCTTCCGGCAGTACGAGCGCGTCCTGGTAGCCCGGAAGGGCACGCCCCTGTTACAGGTGCGCGTCGTGAACGGGCTTCAAGATTCCGTTCAGGCGATGTTGGTGAAAGACCTTTCAGTGGTGGTGCCGCGTGGCACGAAGGTTGATGTGCGCACGGAGGTGACCCCGGGCATGGCGCGCGCCCCGCTCTGGCGCGGCGATTCCCTCGGCATTGTGGTCGCCCGTCAGGGCGAGACCGAGCTGGGACGCAGTCTGCTCCTTGCCGCCGATCCGGTGGAGCCGGCGCCAAAGCCCCTTCTCTCTCGCTTCCTGTTCTTTGGATTGGCCGGGTTCACCGGTCTTCTCGCCCTCTCAGTAGTGGTACGCCATGGAAGAAAGGCTGCACAAAGTACTGGCCGCCGCCGGCGTCGCCTCGCGCCGTGAAGCGGAGCGGCTGATCGCCGCAGGCCAAGTGGCCGTCGACGGGAAGACCGTCACCGAGATGGGCGTGAAGGTTGACCCGGAGAAACACGCGATCAGCGTCGCGGGTCGCCCGGTGACGATCCCGCGGCGCAAGACGTACGTGCTCCTCAATAAGCCCGGAGGCTACGTCACCACCCGCGCCGATCCTCATGCCGGGCGCACGGTGATGGATCTGCTGCGCGATCTTGACGTGCCCGTGCATCCAGTGGGCCGGCTGGACAAGGATACCGAAGGCGCGCTGATCGTCACGAATGATGGGGAGCTCACGCAGTTGCTTACCCATCCCCGGCATGGGGTGCCGAAGATCTATCAGGCGCACGTTCAGGGCGTTCCCGACGAAAAGGCGTTGGAAGCACTGCGCACCGGGGTCCGATTGGAGGATGGACTGACCGCGCCCGCTCAGGTGCGGCTACTCTACGCGGGCGAGGATCGCGCTGTGTTGGAGATCACGCTGCATGAGGGCCGCAAGCGCCAGGTGCGCCGGATGCTCGATGCGGTTGGGCATCCGGTGCGCTATCTGCGGCGCGTCGCCATCGGACCGGTCAGCGTGCGCAAGCTGCCGCTCGGCGCGTGGCGCTATCTCACCCAGAAGGAAGTGCATGCGCTGATGCGCATGGCCAAAGGCGAAGTAACTCCGCAGGCGGCCATGCCGCGCCCGCAAGGAGGCGCTGCGGCCCGCCCCGGGAAAGCTCCACAGAGACGCGCGGCGCGTGCTCCGGCCAAAAACCTCGCAAGCCACTCCGCTGCTCCCAAAGAGCGAGACGGGAGTGGACAGAGCGGTGATGGGGCAGGGGGCAGGCTCGCGCCACGCCGGGATGGCCGGATGAGCGGTAGGCCACGCGATGCACGCAATCCTTGAGGTAGACCGGATTCGCTGTGGCTACACTGCGGCTCCGGTGTTGGAGGAGGTTTCTTTCTCTCTCGCGCCCGGCGAATTGGTGGCCGTCATTGGTCCGAACGGCTCCGGGAAATCGACGCTGCTGCGCGCGGTGAGCCGTACCCTGCGCCCGCAATCGGGCGAGGTCCGAGTGGAAGGCCGCGAGATCTACTCGGCGACGCCCCAGTGGGTGGCGCGGCGGATTGCCGTCGTGCCCCAGGAGACGCGTGTCGATTTTGCGTTCACCGTGCGCGAGATCGTGCTCATGGGCCGGCTCCCCCACCTTGGCCGCTTCGCGACGGAAAGCGCCACCGATTTCGCGATTGCCCGCGAGGCGCTCCAGCGTACCGGCGTGCTGAAGCTGGAGGATCGCTCTATTCTGGGGATCAGCGGCGGCGAGCGCCAGCGGGTGATGATCGCCCGCGCGTTGGCGCAACAGACACCCATCCTCCTCCTCGACGAGCCGACAGCGCACCTCGATATCAACTACCAGATCGAGATCATGCGCCTGGTGAACACTCTGCGTGCCGATGGCGCGCGCGCGATCCTTGTCGTGCTTCATGACCTCAACCTGGCCGCTCAGTTCTGCGACCGGCTTCTCATCCTTCATCGGGGCCGGATCTTCGCGGATGGCCCCCCGGAGAGGGTGCTCACGCGCGAGAATGTGCATCTGGCCTATGGCGCGGATGTTCTGGTGCGGCGGCACCCGCAGACCGGCCGGCCCTACGTGGTCGCGGAGGCCGGCCGCGGCCTGCCGCAGTTTGCCGAAGCCGAGGAGAGGCCGCTGGTCCATGTGATCTGCGGCGCGGGCACGGGCGAGGCCGTCTTTGAGAGCCTCCTGGAGCGCGGATGGCGCGTGACCGCGGGCGTCGTCAACACGGGCGATAGCGATCAGGTGGCCGCGAAGCGCCTGAACGTGCGCTACGTGGACGAGGCGCCCTTTACGGCGATCACCGAGGACACGCACCACGCTCACCTGCGCTTCATCGAGGACGCGGACGCGGTGCTCCTGACGCCCTTCCCGATGGGCCCGGCGAACCTGCGCAACCTGGACGCGGCGCATCACGCCCTCTCGCTGGGAAAGCCGGTGTGGCTTCTGGATGCAGCGGGCGCTCGGGCCCGCGACTTCAGCGGAGGCGCCGCAGGAGATCGCTATGAGGCACTCCTCACTGCCGGCGCGTGTCCCATCGCATCGATCGCGGAGCTGCCGGTGCCTGCGACCAGCAATAGCGCATCCGGTGACCGCTTTGGAACCCAGCCGAATGGGTGAGTGAAAGGCCGGAGATAGACGCGTGGCGGAGAGGCTGCTCCCCCATCTGCTATCCGTCCGTTCCATCGCCTGACACGCCTGGATGCCGGATGGACCGGATTCAAGGCGCTGAGGAGACCCGATTGCGACCCGTCACCTTGGCATGGTAGAGGGCGCGGTCGGCTTCGGCGATCAGGTGGCCGGCATCCGGCACATCCCCATCTGACGCCGCGGCCACACCGATGCTGGTCGTGCAGTGGATAGTTTGCCCGCCGATGTCGAAGAGCTCCTGCTCGACGCGCTGGCGAATCCGCTCGGCCAGCACACGGGCGCCCTCGGCACCTGTCTGTGGAAGGATGATCAAGAACTCTTCGCCGCCATAACGGCCCACCACGTCCACCGAGCGCACGGAGGTGCGCAAGATGTCGGCGACCTGGCGGAGGACCGCATCGCCCGCTGGATGGCCATATGTGTCATTGATCCGCTTGAAGTGATCGAGATCGAGCATCAGGCAGGAGAGGGGCAGGCGATACCGCTTTGCCCGGGGCACCTCCTCGGAGAGGCGTTGCTCGAGGTAGCGGCGGTTATGCAGTCGGGTGAGCTCATCGTGGGTAGCCAGCTCGGCGAGGAGCCGGTTGCGCTCTCGAAGCGCATCCTGTAACGCCTTGAGACGCAGGGCCACGTTGACGCGGGCGAGTAGCTCCTCACGGTGAAACGGCTTTGTGATGTAGTCATTGGCGCCCTCGCGCAGCGCACGGAGCTTGTTCTCCAGGGCGGCCGAGGCGGTCACGAAGATCACCGGAATATGCTGGGTGCGCTCGTCGTGCCGGAGTGCCTGCGCCACGCTGAGACCGTCCATCCCGGGCATCTCCAGATCCATCAGGATGAGATCAGGTTGGTGAAGGCGGGCCTGGTGGAGTACCTCGTCGCCGTGGGTTGTCGAGAGGACCTGGTAGTCTTCGCTCACCAGGATGGTGCTCACCAGGTCGATACTCTCAGGCTCGTCATCAGCTACCAACACGCGCCGTCCTCGAAGTACGATGAGGGGTTCGCCTGTTTGGTCCATCTCAGCGACCTCCTGCTCCCAGGTTGTCTAGCATCTGGATGACCGCCGGGCCAAGAATCACCGCGAAGAGCGCTGGCAAGATGAGGAAGACGAGCGGGAAAAGCATCTTCACGGGGATCTTCATGGCCGCCTCCCTTGCACGCTCGCGGCGGAGATTGCGCATCAGATCCGCCTGTACCCGCAGCACCTGGCCGATGCCCAGGCCGAGGCGTTCGGCCTGGACAATCGCCGCGACGAAGGTGTTCAGGTCCTCCACGGCGCATCGGTCGCGCATGTCGCGGAGGGCATCGCGGCGCGGCTTACCAATGCGGACCTCATAGGCCACTTGCTGAAACTCCTGCGAGAGGGGCCCTTCCACCTTCTCGGTCACCTTCTGCATCGCCGCATCGAACGCCAGCCCGGCCTCGACGCTCACGCAGAGGAGGTCGAGGACGTAGGGCAGAGAGTGCTGGATCTGCTTGCGCCGCTGCTTCGTCTTCTGCAGGATCATCCAATCGACCAGGAGAAAGCCGACGGCGGAGCCGCCCAGTGCGAACAGCACGGACTGCTCGGGCTTCTTATGCAGCACCGCGGCGCCCAGCGCGAGGCCTACGATCGCGCCGGTGGCGGCGAGCACGATCTTGGCGAAGATTACCTCCTCTGAGTGGGCGCGCCAGGGATTGCCCGCGATCTGCAGGCGGCGTCGGATGCTGTCCTTGAGGCCGGGTGGTGAGAAGCGGGCCACCAGCAGGAGGGCGCGCTGCGCGACGGGGCCGATGAGGCGCGCAAGGACCGGCCGGCGCAGTTCCGCCTCTTCCGGGGTCAGCTCCTGAGTCTCCTTCGTCTGGCGCTGCAGCCGCGCCAGAGGGGAAGTACTCTCCCGCTCGATCCGGATTCCGATCGTCAAGAAGATGATCGACAGGAAGAAGGTGAGAGCGATGAGAACCAGCATCGTTCCTGCTATACCTCGATCTTGACCACGCGCATGATGGCCAGAATCCCTATCACTTGCAGCACGCCGCCCGCGATCAGCATTCCCTTGCCCATCGCGGTGGTTAAGAGCAGATTCATATAGTCTGGGTTCACGGATGTGAGTAACAGTGTCAGCCCGATCGGGAGCGCGCAGAGGATGCCCCCGGATAGCTTTCCCTGAGCCGTCAATGTCTGGATCTCACGCTTCAGCTTCACGCGCATCCGGATCGTCTCGGCGATGTTTTCCAAGATCTCCGCCAGGTTGCCGCCCACCTCCCTCTGGATCATGAACGCAGTGACCGCGAGGTCCAGGTCCTCGCTGTGACAGCGCTGAGTCATCTTGAGGAAGGCTTCCTGGACCGGCACGCCGAGTGTGATATCACGTAGCGTGCGCTCGAACTCCTCGCTGATCGGTGGAGGCATCTCGCGCGACACCACCTCCATCGCATCCAGGAAGCTCGTTCCCGAGCGCAACGAGTTCGTCATCAGGAGCAGGGCATCCGAAACCTGGAGATCGATCTTCGCGAACCGCATCCGTTGGCTGATCCGCAAGACGTAAAAAGGCGCGAAGCCGGCCACTAGGGCGACCGTCAACGCCACAAAGAGGTTGCTCGAAAAGAACTGTACGATCGCCAGCGTCAGGAAGAGCGCGGTGACGGTGATGTAGAGAAACTCTACCGCCTTCAGTGGAATGCGCGCCAGGGCCAATGCATGGTCCAATTGAGCGAGGATGGGCCGAATCCGCGTCCGAGAGAGGATGCGCGTGAGCATCGGAAGCAGGGTGCGCGGTTTTTGCGGGGCAGAGGCGTCTGACTCGGGGGCATCTTTCTGGCTCTTTTTGCCCAGCCGCTCTTGCAGGATCCGCTTCGATCGCCGGTGCAGCAGGATGCTTGCGATTGGGACGATCTGCATCAGGCCCCTGATGGAGAGGTACGCGCCCGCGATCCCGAACAAGATGCCATAGATAAGCAGCCGGCTGTTCACCGAAACCTCCTCAACGCCCTGGCGCAAAGAGCGAAGCGGGAAGGCTGATTCCCGCCTGTTCAAACTTCTCCAGGCATTTCGGGCGCAATCCGGTTGCCTCATGCCGGGCGATCACCTTGTTGTTCTTGTCGACGCCGAGTTGGCGCAGGACGAAGATATCCTGCAGCGTGATCACATCGCCCTCCATCCCGACGACTTCGGTGATCTGGATAATCTTGCGCGAGCCATCGCGCAATCGCGCCTGCTGGATGATGAGGTCAATCGCCGCGGCGATCTGCTCGCGAATGGCGCGCACCGGCAGCTCCATGCCCGACATCAGGACCATCGTTTCCAGGCGCGAGAGCATCTCGCGAGGCGAGTTGGCGTGGCCAGTCGTCAATGAGCCGTCGTGGCCGGTGTTCATCGCCTGAAGCATATCGAGGGCCTCGCCGCGTCGGCACTCGCCGACGACGATCCGGTCAGGGCGCATGCGGAGCGAGTTCACTACCAGGTCCCGGATGGTGACCGCACCTTTGCCCTCGATGTTCGGCGGGCGCGCCTCCAGGGTGACGACGTGAGGCTGCTTGAGCTGCAGCTCTGCGGCATCCTCGATTGTGACGATCCGCTCATCCGCCGGGATGAACCCGGAGAGACAGTTGAGGAGCGTCGTCTTCCCCGATCCCGTGCCTCCGGAGACCACGATGTTCAGCTTGGCGAGCACTGCGGCGCGCAGAAAATCGGCCATGCCATGGGTCAGGGTGCCGAAGGAGATCAAGTCTTCGATGGTGAGCGGGTCGCGCGAGAACTTGCGGATCGTGAGCGATGCCCCGCGCAGGGCGATGGGTGGGATGACGGCATTCACGCGCGAGCCATCCTGGAGACGCGCATCCACGAGCGGGCTTGCCTCATCGATGCGCCGGCCCACCGCCGAACAGATCTTCTGGATGATGCCGATCAGGTGCTCGTCGTCGCGGAATTGCTTCTCCGAAAGCTGCAACCGCCCGTCGCGCTCGTACCAGATCTGCTTCGGGCCATTCACCATGATCTCGCTCACGGACGGGTCGTTCAGGAGGGCCTGAAGTGGTCCGAGACCCGTCACCTCGTCCAGGAGCTCGAAGACAAGCTGGTTGCGCTGCGTGCGGCTGACGGCGACGCCCTGTTCGTCCAGCAGGTTGAGGATGATCTCCTGCACCTGGCGACGGAGGGCCATCTCGTCGCCGCGCGCTAGAAACTCCTGATCGAGTTGTGCGATCAGGCGGTCGAGAAGGCGGTATTTTAGCTCGTAGAACGACTCGATGGCGGTGACGGAGGCTGTCTCGCGTTGGGTTTGCAGGTTCTGGAAGGGGTTGCCCAGCGCCTTGGTGATCGTCAGTGTCGGCGTGGGCGCGAGGGGCGGCAGCACGGCCTGCACCCGGGCGCCATCCTGAAGCGTGGCCGACATGCGCGGGATGCTATCATCGAGCGGGACCTCCACCAGACTGGCGATACGGCGAACGATGAGCACCAGATGGGCGTCATCCTTGAAGGCGGCATCGGTTTTCTCCAGGCCGCTGTAACGCTCGGCGAGCACCTCGCGAGGCCCATTGACAACGATGCGCCTGACCGTGGAGTCGTCCAGGAGCGATTCGAGCGGGCCGAGGCCGAACAGCTCGTCGTAGAGGCGCGAGAAGACCTTGGTGCGTTCTGTCGGGGTGAGGCTAATCCCTTCCTGCTGTAGGATGGGGAGCGCGTGCTCCTCGATCGCGTACATCCGCTGGTCGCGCTCACCGCGCTCCACATTGCGTGAAGTCACTCCCGACGGCGCGATTACCTGGCCAACCTGCGCCATCAATCGCCAGACGATGCCATCGAGCTCCGGGGGCTGGGTTGCCTGAGGTTGCGAGGTGCCGGCAGCAGGCAAGCGTTCGGGCGCGTCGGGGGTGGGCAATCGATCCGCCATGGGCTGCCGGTCTGGATCCGGCAGCGGGGCACCTCCTCCTTTGCTGATGCGGGAAAGCAGCGACATAACAGCTCCGCGGCCCGCCAGTACCCAGGCGCGTCGCAAGCTTCCGGAGCGCCTCCGGCCGGCGAGGCCAGCTCATCCCCTTTCCGAATAACGCTTCAAACCACGTGAATGCGGGTTCTGAATAAGCTCTACGCCACCGTGGGGTTAGCTTGAGGTGCCAGTGCCTAGCAGCTGGCGCAAAAGCATGCCAAAGCCCTTGCGCGGCGCTTCGGCAGGTGCCCGCACCGCTTCGAACTCCGGCGCGAAGAGATAGGCCAGTTGGTGAATTGCCTCGCTCACCTTTGCCTCTGGGTTCGATATCACAAAGGGAGTTCCTTGATTTACGGACGCCACGACGGTCCGCCCCTCGCTAGGGATACGGGCGGCCACCGGGTGTTCAAGATACTCCTCCACTTCGTCTGCCTTGATCCCCATCTCGCCTGTTGCACGGTTAATCACCAGCTTGATCTTCTCCGTCTCGTAGTGCAGGTCGTGCATCGTCTCGAGGCAGATCTTGGCGTTGCGCAACGAGGGCACGTCGAGATTGGTGATGAGCAGGATCTCATCCGAGAGGTCGAGCGCCGCCAGGGTGGTGTCGTTCAGCACGGAGGCAGCATCCACGATGACGTAGCGATAGCTCTCCTTGAGGACGCGGAGCACCTGCTGCACGCAGTAGACGGTCACCGTCTCGGCATACTGGGGCCGCGGCGGAGCGGCGAGAAGCCGGACGCCGGACTCGTGCGGTGTCAGAAAAGTCTCAATCATGCTCGCGTCCAGGTGCTGGAACTGGGGCAGCGCATCCACGATGGTCCGCTGCGGGGCCAGATTCAGGACGAGGTCCAGATCTCCAAACTGCAGGTTGAGATCGACGAGAGCTACCGGGTCTCCCGTATCGAGCGCCAGCGCCACCGCCATGTTGGCCGAGAGCGTGGTCTTGCCCACGCCATCATGCGGGCTGTAGAAGGTGATGATCTTGGAGTCTACGGGGGAACGCGGGGTGAGGCCGCGCTCGCGCTGCTTGCGCCGGCGCTCTTTGTCCCACACGCGTTGGGTGGCGGTCACCACCTCGTCACTGGTGAACGGCTTGATGAGATAGTCGCGTGCGCCGGCCTGCATCGCCTTGCGGAGGTACTCCTGGTCTCCCGCCGCGGACATGACGATCACGCAGGAGTCGGGGTGGTCGGTGGTAATGCGCTCGGTCGCCTGGATCCCATCGACGCCCGGCATATTCACATCCATGATGACCACGTCAGGATGAAGCTCGGCCACCCGCTGAACGGCCTCCTGACCGTCCGACGCCTCGCCGACCACCTGGATCTCCTTTTCGAGGGAGAGAATGTTTCGCAACGTCTCCCTCGTCTGCTCGGAGTCATCCACAATCAGGACTTTGATGTCCTCTTGCATCGCCTTCTACACGCTCCTTTGGCGGCCGCTATCGGGTGCCGCCGCTGCTTGTTCCAACACCACTTCCCTGCATGGATGTGCTCGTGCTGAGGTTGAACGGGTTGGTGGACCCACCGCCGGGCTTCAGTACGGGAGTCTGCCGCAGACCAGCAGGCGGCTCCGGGCCGGGCAGGAGTTCCGGCGTCAGGAAAAGCACCAACTCGCGCGCGAACTTCTCCTTGCGGATCGACCGGAAGAAGCTGCCGAAGATCGGGATGTCGGCCAGGATCGGGAACCTGTGCACGGTGGATGCCTCTTCGTGCGAGATCAGGCCGCCCACCACCAGAGTTTCGCCTGCCTTTAGGCGAAGCTCGTTCAGCGCGCGCTTGGTTGAGAAGCCGGGGATCTCGCTGCCGTTGACGGTGACCGCGTTGTTGCGATCGATGCTGCTTACCTCCACCAGAAGCCGCAGCGTGATCTCATCGCCCGGTTCGGCCACCGGCTCGATGCCGAGCAGGACGCCGAAGTTGCGGTAGGTCACCGTCGTGGTAAGTACCGAGTCGGTGCCTCCCGTCGCTCCGCTCAGTTGTGGGATCGGAACCTCGCCGCCAATGTGAATGTAGCCGGTTCCGCCACTATTGACCACCGTGCTGGGTGCCGAGAGGAGTTCGGCGTGTGCATCCTCGAGCAGAGTTTTGATATTGGCCTGGATGCTGGTCAGCAGCTGGAACCCGCCCGTCGGCGTCGTCTGCCCAAAGAGCGTTGGCCCGGTGGTGGAGGTATCCATCCAGCGCACGCCCAACTCGCGGAGCCGCCGCGAGTCCACATTCAGCATGCGCGCTTGAACTCGCACCTGCCGCGGCTGGGCCAGCTGGACCAGGTTGATCACCGTGCCGTTGACGGGAGCCACCACCTTCTCTGCGATCGCGACCAGGCCATCGATATCCTCAACGCGAGGGGCCTGCCCACGGAGCACCACCGTGGTTGGCTGGCCGGGGAGGAGCTCCGCCGTTACCTCGCCAGCCGGAAGGACCGCCTGGAGTTGCTCCAAAAGGCTTGGCCCGCCGGGGGCCGGGGGCTGCGCCGGCGGTGGCGCGGGTAGCTGCAGCAGATTGACCACCTGGACCGAGAACGCCTCCGCGATCCTTTGGGCGCGCATCATCTGCTCTACGCTGCCTACCTCGCCTTCTAGGATGCAGGTGTTCTCCACGACGCGCACGGTGATCTTGCTATCATTGATGGCTTCCTGGATCATCTGCTGCCGGCGCGCCGGACCCGGCTCCACTGTGAGCTCATACTCGGTGCGGCCGCGTCGATCCCAGACGCGAACCATTGTTACCCCCGGACCCTTCGCCAGGAGCAGGATCTCGGTATCACTCACCGGCTGTACTTCAGCGACGGCGCCCGACGGGTCGTCAATCTGGATGGTGCGCACACCCTGCGTTGGCAAGATGCGCGATTTGCCCTCCACCATGCGAAGACGTACCACCCCATCAGATGGCTCGGCACCAGGGTGAGCGGGCTCTGGGGCGAGAGGGGTCGCGTCTGAAACGGCGCGAGCCCCCGCGAGCAGGGTGATGGCGTCCCTCGCTCCCTGGGCCACCATCTGCTCACGGGGCGCGGCGATGCGCACGACCGGGTTGGATACTCGCGCCCCGGCCGCATCTTTAAGGGCCGGCGTGGTCTGCGATACCGGTGCCACGGCATCGGGGGGCCTGTGTGCCCCGGCCCCCGTCGGAACCGTGAGGCGCCAGCCGCTTGGCGTTGCTTTCAGGCGCGGAGCACGGACGAGTCGCGATGCGAAGACCGGCACGGATGGGACGCGCATGCTGCCTTCCAACACCGATCGGGGCGCGCTCAGACGGGGTGGCACCGGCGTGGGTGGAATACGGGTGCCTGCGACCGTGCTCGAGAACGCCAGACGGTGCGTGGGTGCCGGAACGGTGATCGTCGCCGCCCCACGCCGGCACATCCGCGCGCTTCCATCGGCGAGCATGACAGCACCGAGGGAGTGTTGGCCGGCGATCCCCGGCGCCTGATGGAGGGCAGGGGAGGGGAGCGCGGTGGAGGAGTGACTGGGCGGGCACGGCGACACGCTGCATCGCGATGCGCCTCGGGAACCGGCATCCGAAACGCCGGTGCCGAGAAGCAGCACCACGCTGATCCACAGCGTGGCCGCCCTTCCAAGATAGGTTGCCCGCATTGAAGTCACCCTCCTGCCGGCCGCACGCGATTGGACGAAACACTGTCGATGCTGCGGTATAGGCCGGCGGCCCTCAAAAGTTCGGTCTGGTGACCTGTGGCCACCAACCTCATTATACATCAACTCCTTGAACGCGCCAAGGCAGTCCTGGATTGGGTCACGGCAGCGCCCTCTTGCGGTCGCTGCGAAGATGCGCGCCTGGGAGAGTGACCCATGCTCTCTCCCAGCGCGTGGGCAGCGGCTCCGCGAAAGGGCAGGAGCCGGACGCCCGATTGCCGACGTCAACAGCCAGGCAGGAGGCGGGCAGCTGGATACTCACCGCTCGCCTCCTGCCTCCACGTCGCCAAGCTCAATCTCTCTCAACACCCTGGGGTGCGAACCCACGAGGTGTTGTCAGTGTGCGGTCGTCACTCCAGGCGCCGGATGGAGGTCGCCCGTCTTGGCAGAGGCAACCGAGCCATCCGTGACCAGTTGCGGCGTGACGAAAATGATCAGCTCGCGCTCGGCGCTATCCTTGCGCACCGACTGGAAGAACTTGCCCAGCACCGGAATGTCCGCGAGGATCGGGAACTTATGCACCGCCTTGGCCTCTTCCTTCGAGATCAGGCCACCGATCACGAGCGTTTCCCCGTCGCGGATTCGGAACGCTGTCTCCGTGCGCTTCGTGCTGAACCCGGGAACAACGCTCCCGTTGATCGTGACGGCGGTCGAACGATCGATGGCGCTGACCTCGGTGCCCAGTTTGAGCGCGATCTCGTTGCCGGCCAACACTACCGGTGCCAGCTGCAGCTTCACCCCGAAGTCGACGAACTCGACACTCTGGCCGAGCAGGCCGTTGCCAACGGTGCTGTTGCCCGTGGCTGGGGCGACCAGACCGCCGTTTGCCCCGGTGTAGCCGGTAATGAGCGCGGGAATCGGCAATCGACCACCGATGACGATCTCACCCTTTTCACCGCTGGCCACGAGGAGGCTCGGCGTAGCGAGTGTGTTGGCACGGTTCTCCTCCAGGAGAGCGTGTATGCTCGCGGTGAGGCTCGTCAGCATTCGAAACTCGCCTTCGGGCGTTGCCTGGCCATACGTCGCCTGATCCGGCCAGCGGATGCCCAGCTCGCGCAAAACGCGCCGGTCCACGTCCACCATGCGCACCTGAACGCGCACCTGGTCGGGGCGGGTGACCTGGATCTGGTTCACTACTGTCTGCGCGAAGGCGCTGGCGGTCTTCTGCGCGCGCTCCACGTCCTCGATCCGCCCGACGGTGCCGCGCAAGATGATGACATCCGAGCGTCCGGGCACTCCCTCGACGGTGAGCCGGGGGTCACCCAGCGCGGCGCGTACCTGGGCAGCGACATCGGGGGTTGGCGCGGGCTTGGGGGCCGGCGTCGCGGGCGCTTGCAGCAGGTTGAGCACCTTGGACGAAAAAGCCCCCGCGATCTGCTCTGCGCGAGTCGCTTCTGCGGCGCTCGTGACACGCCCTTCGAGAAGCACCGTGTCGTTGACCATGCGCGCCGTGATAGTGGGCGAGCCGATGGTGCGCGTGATCTGAGCGTCCAGATCCGCCGATGGAGCGATCACCTGGATCTCATGCTCGATGATGCCGCGCTCGTCCCAGACACGCAGCATGGTGGTGCCCGGCGTGTTGGCCAGAATGAGCAGCTCACGCGTAGAGAGAGGCTGCACCTCCGCGATTGCCCCGGCGGCATCGTCGATCTGCACCCGCTTTGCACCCTGGACCGCAAGCAGCCGCGAGCGCGACGGCGTGATGACGATGGTCTCTCCTTTTCGGCGAGTCACATCCGTGCGGGGCGCCGTGGTCGCTTTGGCGACAGTTGCTATGGGCACCTCCTTGCGCACCGCGGGCTCTACGGGAATGGGCGATGCTTCCGCCATGCGCGCCGTAGTGGGCGCGGCCGGCTTCGAGGGCATCGCCGCAACGTCGGTCGCGCGCGTCGTCGCAGGCGCGGCCGGCTTCGGGGGCTTCACCGCGGCCTCGGTTTTGGCCGGAGCGGGCTTGGCGGGAGCGGCCTGGGCAGTTGCCGCTTTGGCATCGGCGGGCGCAGCCTTGGGAGACGCGGGCTTCGCCTTGGCGACGCGCGCGGCGTAACCGGCCTTCGGGATCACCAGGAGAGAGCCCGCCAGGACTCTATCGGGATCGGTGATCTTGTTGGCTTGCAGGAGATCCTGAAGCGAGATGCCGTAACGCTTGGCGATGCGCACTGCCGTTTCGCCCTTCGCCACCCGGTGCGTGCGCTGTATGGTAACGCGCGCTTTTGATGCGCGCGCGGGTGCGCTTGCCACACCGCCGGTAGGCGTCAAGACGACCAGTAACCCCAGGGCTGCCGCAGCCAGGCGGTGCGGAAGGCCAGAAGCCCCAGGGCACATGGACCGAGAACCATGAAGAGTATCAGCGTTGGTCCTGTTCGGGTTCATGAGGAATGCCCTTGCTTTCCGTTACCCGGAGCGTCACAGTCTCGCGCTGTGTGCCCCGAATGACCTCCACCGTATGCGGTGGAGTGGCCGCCGGGAGTGCTGGCCCATCACTGATACTTCTCGCCATCGTGGGGCGAGAGGGGACCGGCGGCGGTATAGGAGTGATCAACTCCGGCTTGGCCGGAGGCAGCACAGGGGGCGCCAGGCTCAGTGCCGGGGTGGAACTCGGCGGCTGAGACCGGCGCACGCCGGAGCGCGTCGTTCGGGCACGAGCACGCGTTGATTGCCGTGCGCGTGGCTGGCTTGGGCGCGCGACGATCCGGACGGACTCTTGGGGGATGGGAGGCGGTGATGGCTCGAGGGCCATCTCCGACTCCGTGAGAGGGCGGAGCACCAACTGGATGGTCGCCTTCGTTTGCGCGAAGGTGAGCGCCCGGGCTTCGCTCGGCGTGACCGCGAGGGTGACCAGGTTGTTGGGCTCCACCGCGTTAAGCGATTTTTGATCCAGCGCCTTGCCCACCGCGATCACCTGCACCCCCTGAAGCAGCGTGTCGGTAACCGGCGTCTCTCCCGTGAAAGTGCCGAGAACATCCACCCGATCTCCCGGACGGAGGAAGCCAGCCACGGCGGTCGTATCGGAGACCTGGATCGTCATGGCGCGTTTGCCGGGGGGCAGGTGGGCTGAGAGACCCAGCTCGTCTCCTGAGAGTAGTCCCCCCGTGGTGACAGGGCGGCCCGCACTGATCTCTGCCCGGGTGAACTTTCCTTGAGCGGCGTCGAGGGATGTCAGAGCGTCCTGGGGCACCATCTCACGGGTGGGGTCCACCTTCTGCAGCTCGATCATCTCTGGCGTGATCATCGCCCACTTGGGGATGGTCTGCCGGGCGACCACCACGTCACGCAGAACGGCGCTCTCTTCCCGGGCGCGCGCGTGCCGCTCGCGGTGCAGGTAGGCGCGCACCAGGATTAGGGAGAGGATCAGGAGGAGGACTCCCGTCATCAGGTATTTGTTTCTACGCATGCTGTATCTCTCCGGCGCGCAGGCTCTTCCCGGGAACGATCTGCCAGGGGTGGGCTGGAGACGTGGGCCACAACGCGTCGTGCGCCAGGGGCGCGGTGTGCTATCTCAGGTACCAGTACGCGGCGGCGGCTCCCAGTGCGATGGCGAGCGCGTAGCTCATGCGAAAGCTTTGGGACGTCGGTTCCACCCGGCCGAGCGAGCCCGCTGCGGCCATGCGGTAGATCGACGCACCCACGTTCCGCAGTACCTGGGCGGTGCCGCCTCTCCAGGCCAATGCGGCCAGGGCGAATATTCCCCCTGCGACGGCGCCAAAGAGCGCCGTCCAGAGTGCGAACTGAGGGCCTTGCAGCGCCCCGACCATCCCCATTAGCTTCACATCGCCTGCGCCCGTGCCCCCGTTCAGCCAGACCGGCATCAAAAGGACCATGCCCAGCAGCAGCCCGCCGAGGCTGTTGCTCAGGCCAGACCATCCGGAGCCCCATACGTTCGCCACGACGCCCAGGAGGGCGATCGGCGCCGTCACGAGGTTCGGGATGCGGCGTGAGCGCAAATCGATGATGACCGCCGCGGCCAACCCGAGAACCAGAAGGGCATTGAGGAACACCTGCGATGACAAGTCGTTCAGCATCTCTCCCTAACCGCGCGCGGAGTCATCCGCCGCCCGGATCCAAAGGATCGGCCTGCATAGATGGCCGATCCCTGAGAATTCACCACTACTATTATGCCTGAGACCCCGCGTCTCTGCCATATCACGATGGTCCTAACGGTGGTAGGCTAAAAGTCCTACGCACCAACAACCGGCTGGTATCATGGGATACCCCCATCAGGTGACTTGGGCGCGCGAGGGACTCAGCTGTTGGAGGGAATCAGGTTGTGCTCGAAGGCATAGATAAGCGCCTGCATGCGATCATTGACTTGGAGCTTGCTGAAGATGCTGCTGAGGTGGTTCTTGACCGTCTTCTCGCTAATCGAGAGCCGGAAGGCGATCTCCTTGTTGCTGAGGCCCTCGGCCAGCAGGTGAAGGATTTCGACCTCCCGCTTCGTGAGTTGCTGGAAGAGATCCGGCACCATGCGCTCTTGCTCCCGGGTCAGGCGCGTGAATTCATCCAGCACCCGGGCGGCGATGGCCGGATGGATGAGTGATTCGCCCCGGGCAGCGCGCCGGATCGAGTCGATGAGCTGGTCGGTATCTACATCCTTAAGGATATAGCCACATGCGCCCGCCTTGATCGCGCTGAAGATCGATGCGTCATCCTCGTACACGGTGAGGATGATCACGCGGATATGCGGGCTGGCATGCCGGATTCGGCGCGTCGCCTCGACGCCATCCTCGCCTGGCATTCGGATATCCATGAGGATAACGTCCGGTTCCAGTTCGAGTGCCTGCTTCACGGCGGTTGGCCCATCCGAGGCCTTGCCAACAACTTCGATCCCCTCCTGGCGTTCCAGGAGGCTCCACAGACCCTCCAGGATCAGAGGGTGATCATCGGCGATCAGAACGCGAACTCTATCCATGGTCAGCCGTGGTCTTCTGGGCGACAAGTGGAACGGTGATGCACACTTCCGTGTGACCATCACGGCTCTCGATCTGCAGCGTGCCATTCAGAGCACGCGCACGATCCTCCATGCTGGCGAGGCCCAGGCGCTTCTCGTGTTGGGCGCGGGTCCGCGTGGTAATCACATCAAATCCCTGGCCATTATCCCGGATCGTTGCCTTGACCACCGGGCCCTGGCGGGAAAGCGTCACATCCACCTGCGAGGCATTGGCATGCTTGCGCACATTGGTGAGCGCTTCCTGGATGATTCGGAAGAGGTTGACCTCAATATCGCGCCCAAGAGACCAATCGCTGTCTGAGAGGTGGAGCCCGACGGGGATGTGGTACTGGGCGCGGTAATTCTGCACGTACTGGCGGAGGACAGGAAGCAGCGAGAACTCTTCCAGGGAGGAGGGGCGCAGCTCGAACATGAAGCGGCGCATATCGTGCAGCGTGCTCTTGGCGAGTTGGTGCAGCGAGGCCATCTCCGTTCGCGCCTCCATGGCATCGGCCGGGATCACCTTTTGCGCCATATCCAGACGGAGGATGAGGTTTGCCAGTTGCTGGATTGGCCCGTCGTGGAGATCCACTGCTATTCGCCGGCGCTCCTCCTCGCGAGCCTCGGCGCAGCGCAGCGAGATCAGCCGTTCATCCATAACCCCAGTCTCGCTCGTGGGAGAAGCTGTTGCGGCGGAGGCAGCACCAAGACCATCGCCACGCGGGCGGAGGCGTCGAATAAACTCGCTGACAAAACCCAGGGACATCGAGAGGTATCCTCCCACGGCTTGGATTGCTTCCCGACTCGCTCGTTGTAGAACGCGTGAACGGCAGGAGACAATACGATATGGCCTTCTAACCCAACTGACAGTATAGCACACATCCGTTAGGATGTAAAGAAGCATGCCGAGGGTGTTCTGGCTCCTCCATCTCGGCGAGTAGCGATGCGGATGGCGCGTGAGGAGGCGGGCGGCGTGGTGCCAGCGAGGGGCTGGCGCTGCAGGCGCGCCGGGCAGGTTTGGCAGCCGGAGCATCCGGGTAAGCAGGTCACAAGTGAGCTCAGGGATCGGCTTGTCTGGCTTGGGGCGATGGTGTGCTGCGCAGGCAGGAGGCGGGGCAAGGTGAGGAGGTCGCGAGGTGGCCAGGAAAGAGGGAAAGAAGGAGATCAGCGTCCGCGAGGCGGGACGCAAGGGTGGCGAGACAACCGCCGAGCGCCACGGCCGGGAGTTTTATGAGAGAATTGGGCGCAAGGGCGGCCCGATTGGGGGGCAGCGCCGTAAGGAGGAGTTGGGCCACGGGGGCTATGAGGAGCTGGGGCGCAAGGGCGGGAACGTGCGCAAGCGGCAGCTTGGCCCCGAAGGCTATTCGGAGCTGGGCAAGATGGGCGGGAATGTGCGCAAGCAGCAACTGGGCCACGAGGGATACGAGGAACTGGGCCAGAAGGGCGGCCAGCGCGTCCGCGAGCTGATCGAAAAGGGGAAGCAGGCCGAGAGCTGAGCGCCGCATTCGCGCGCGGGGCCGGGGAGGGAGACCGCGCTCTTCCTCCCTAGCCCCCTGCCATCTCACTCGCCCTGGCCAGAGGCCGGTGGCACGAGTACCACCGTTGGCAGCCCGACGATCCCATACTCTTCCTTCAGTCGCTGGGTCTGGGCCGCGTTCCAGCGCGTCATATCCACCTTCAAAGGGAGCAGATCGCGCGTCGCGGCGACCACCTTCGGGTCGCGAAACGTCTTCGTCTCCAGCTCGCGGCATGCCGTGCACCACTCCGCACGGAAGTCGATGAGCACACCGCGGCCCTCGGCCAGCGCCTCCTGCAGGCGCTCCTCGCTATACGCCTCGAAGGGAATCCCGGCTGGCTGCGCGCGTGGGATGAGCAGCGATACGCCGGCCACGGCTACGAGTGCTCCCAGGCCGCGCTTGGCGGCGAAAAAGCCCCGCAGGCTTCGCCCGGCGGAATCGAAGAAGAGAAGGTAGACGCCGGTGCCCAGGGTGTAGAGCCCCATGAGGGTGCCCGAGATCGGCCGGTCGAGCAGCGGAGCGAGGTAGTAGACTGCCATCCCGAACAGGATCAGTCCGAAGATGTGCTTCACTGCGTTCATCCACTCGCCGGAGCGGGGCAGGCGCTGGATGAGCCCCGAGAAGACGCCAAGGAGGAGATAGGGCGTTCCCAGCCCCAGAGCGAGCGCGAAGAAGATGCCAAAGCCCATCCCTGGATGGCCGAGCTGGCTAACGACCGCCAGGAGCGCCACGACGACCGGACCGATACAGGGCGCCGCAACAAAGCCGACGAGAAGTCCCATGATCAGCGCGCCTGCGAAGCCCGCGCGGCCGGAAACCCGGCCAGCCAGCCCTGCCGGCACGCGGAACTCCCACACACCAAACATGGAAAGCCCCAGCGCGATCATCACCGCGGCGAAGCCCAGCAGCACATACGGGTTCTGAAGCTGGTTTCCAAAGAGTTGCCGGTTCATGGCCGCAACGACGCCCAGCGTGGAGTACATCAGCGCCATTCCCAGCACGTAGAGCGAGGCCAGGCTCAGCAGATGCCGGCGGCTTCCGCCGCTCTGCCCGCCAAAAAAGCCGATGGTGATCGGGATCAGGGGGTAGACGCAGGGCGTCAGGTTCAAAGCCAGCCCCGCAAGATAGATGAGCGGCAATGCAAGAAGCCAATGGCCCCCCAGAATCAGGTCGCTCAAGCGGCTCTTCTCCTCGGCAGGAGCGCCCTCTTCCAGCCAATGCACGAATTCATCGGGGGGGACGAACTTCGTCAGCCGGGAATAGTGCGCCCGACTGCCGGCTGCCGCTATGGCTCCAGACTGGGGCGTGCCTTCTTCTCCCGGCCCCATCGTCGCTCCCGCGGCAAACAGCTCCGGGCGCACTGGCTTCACCGCTGCGCCGGCGACATCCACCGCCAGCTTGAGCGAGAAGGGCACTGTGGATGGGGGAAAGCACGACTCATCGTTGCATGCCTGCGCGGTGAGGGTGCCCTCCAGCACCAATGGAGCTCGCGCGAGGTTCGCGGATGCTGTTGCCGGCGCCAGCATCACCACTTCGCCCTCGTAAACCGCAATCGGCTTGGGTGTGAAGGAGAGAGCCCGCTCCCTGGCCGCGGGATACTCCACCGCGCCCACTTCGATTCCCGGGGGCGGCGTGATCTCCACCACCGTGGGGATGAGATCCGGATCGCTCGGCAGGTGCGCGTTCACGTGCAGCCCGGGCGGGAGGCTCAGGATGATGGCGATCTGGAAGGAATCCCCTGGGCGGATGCGATCCACGGAGGCCACGCTCTCAACCTTCAGCTGCGGCCCTGTGAAGCCCTGAGCGCGGGTAGGCGCGCCCGCGGACAAGACCGCGATGGCGGCGATGGCGAGTACTCTCCAGATCGACATAGTCGCTCCTCTCCTCCCGGGTGGGCAACCGCACGGGCTTGGGCTACCGCCCCTTTGTTCCGACAGCCACCGCGTGACCTCTCAGGTGCGGCGGTGCGGGCGCCCGGCGCGAGGCTCCATAGAGAAAGATACCTGCTCAGGCCCAGAGGTTGCGCCTCCTGGGGAGAGAATCGCCGGCTGCCTGGCGCGCGGAGCCGGAAGGAGAGGCGCGCGGTGTCAACGAACAGCGTACCACTCTCGCCGATGAGGCCCCCATGCAAGAGGGCAGGCCGATCTCGCGGATGTCATGAAGAGGGGAACTCTCTCGATGGCTTCCGCTATCCAGAGCGCGGCTGACTCCAGCGACCTCTACGCCTTCACTGGATGGATGCCCCGCTCGGATACGGTGCGCGCGCCTGGTTGGAGCCGAGTCCGCGGGATTTGCGAGCATCGAAATATGGAGGAGAGACCACCATGAGTGAGAAAAACGGCGGCGTCAACACGGGTCTCGCGGTGGTAATCATCGCGGTGATCGTGCTCGCCATCGGCTTCTTCTACTGGCATGGCAGCACGCCCAAGCCTGCGGAGGAGATCCCTGGGCCGCCCATGTCGCAGATGATGGGCAACATGCCCGGGAGCGGTCCGGAAGGCAAACCGGCCAACGCACCGGCGGCGCCTGCGAAGCCTTGAAGCGTGCCGGTGTGCTTCCTGGGGATCTGACGCTCGTGAGCTTTGTAGCCGGATGCTCTCGCAGGGGCCGCCCTTTCTGGGCAGCCCCTGCAGGAGTGCTGACATGGCGCGCCTCCACGGCGGAGAGACGTGCCGGTGTCGCTCACCCGGTCGTTTCCGCCGCGTAGACAGAGCCGGAGACGCGCTCCGGCGTGGCGCGGATCACGCGCAATCCAAAGGCCTGCAGTGCTGCCGAGCTCTCGAGGTGCGCGCCCAGGCTGGCAGCGGCCTCCTCCGCGACCCTCACCTGAAGGGTGAGCACGCCCTCGGTGTAGGTCTGGCCTTCCACCCGGCGGATGGCGGGCACGGAGGAGAGCGCCTCGATGAAGGCAGTCGCATCGGTCACGCCTTCGAACCCGGAGAGGGTGAGGCACATGGCGCGTGAGGCAGCTCCCGGCAGGCGCAGCAGCGACTCGGATAGCTTGCGGCCAGCGCGGCGCAGGGTGTGCGTCATTCCGGCATGAACCGCCTTCTGCGTGGGCACGCCGTCACCCTCGCCCGCCACCGTATCCGCCATCACCACTTCCCCCGTATCGCAGCGAATGGCGCGCAGTGCCGCTCGCACCCAACACCGGGCATAGTCGATTCCCAGCCGCTCGCGGGATATCGAAAGCCCGGGTGCCACTCGGGCGGAGACCTGCCCCGTGATCACGACATCGAAGCCGTGCCGCCGCCCCCAATCGGAGACCTCCGCGGGGGTGGCAGACTGCAACTGCCGCGCCTCTTCCCCGGAGACCTCCGCTCCCTGGTCATCCGCATCGATCCCGAGGCTTTCCAGGTGTCGGGAGAGGAGAGCCGCCGCATCCGATGCCGCAGTGGGCACATAGCCATAGTAGGTGCTGGATGCCAGCACGATTCCCACTCGCCAGCGCCGCACGGCAGGGGATGACGAGAGCTCCCTCAGCAATGGGCGCAGGCGCACGGCGACCCTAGCGCGCACCCGATAGACGTGATCCGCGCGCCCCTCCTCCAGGACCTCCTCCAGAATGGCAAGGCCCGCGGCTCGAGTGGAGACGCGATCCTCCTGGACGATGTGGTTGTGAACCCGGACGCTGCCGGTGACGTACACCCCCACGGTGCGCAGCACGGCCTCGCGCAGGGCGCGGTCGATGGCGGCCTGCCGCGCGTTACTGATATTCCCATCAACGATTGGGGCGAATCCCTCGGCCTCGACAATTCGCAGAGGCTCTGGCTGCTCGTCCTTGGATTGGGGCGCGCCGCTGGCGCCTCCCAGGGCGCCCCATGCCAGCGCGACCACGACCAGCACGCAGAGCCGTGATGCTCTCATCGCCACCTCCCACTGGCGACCCGCAATCACCGTTCGCATTCGTGGCATGCAAGGATGCAGCCAATGGAGTAGGGGCCTTCACGGTGCAATCCTCTTTACGCTGCGGGAGGTGTCGCGCGCCACGCGGCGAATCTTCTCCACGTGGAACTGCGTTGTCAGCTGAGGTTTGTGGATGACGCGGATGGCAAGCGCGCTTTTCTCGAGGCGCGTGATGCCCGCGGGTGCGTTCGGGTCACCATCGAGGCGACCGGCGGGGATGAGGGGGAGGCACTCTCCGCGCTCGCGGAGCGCACGCGAGAGCTGTATGGCGCCGTCTGCGGCATCGTGGACACGGTCGAGGATGTTGTGCGCCGCTACTATGACAGCGAGCGCGTGGAGACCATTCCGACAGAGTGATGGCCAAAGCCATCTCTTGGGCGAAGGGGCGTTCCGTTCCGGGACTTCCCGGTGGGAGAGACCGTCAGGAGCCGGGGGAGTATCCGTTCGGTGGGTTGCGATTCCTTGTGCCGAAACCGGTGTGGCAGTTCGATTTGGCCGGCTACTGGTGCCGCTTCAACCCATGCAGACGAAATCGTTGCCCGGGCATTCGGCCAGGCAGCCGTGCTCATTCTTCTGGTAGCGTAGCGGGCGTCCGCAGAAGGGGCAGGGAATACGCAACTGTGGATTCCCGGTAGCGTAGGCCTCCTCGATCTGGCGCAGGACGCGAACCGCTGCGCCGGTGGCGGCATCCGCTTCGTCGTCGGGGGCCACCTCAATCTGCACCGAGTCTGGATCGATCACGCCTTGCAAGAGATCCAGCTCCGGGGCATCCGGATCGAAATCCATCCTCTTCTCCTCTATGTTCCCTCGGATCGCCCGTGGTCAAGAGAGGGGCGCGGCGCGGGATGCCTCTCCAGCGCCACGCCACCGATCATATCAGCGAGAGCGCTGACCAGTGGTCATGCCCTCGATCACCATGCTGCCGCTCGTTGCCTCGATGGAGTGGACGGAAACGCCCGTCTCTGCGAGGATCTTCTGCAGCTCTTGCTGGATGCGCCGGGCGGCCTCGCTGCGCATCTGCGCGGGCATGGGCATCTTCCCGATCATCATTTCATCCGGAAGAAAGGCAAGGCTCCCCGACCCATCCGGAACGACACGGCCTGACACGGTGGTGTGCACCTGCCGGCCCCAGGCGGTCACCGTGCCCGTCACGACGATGCGGCCGCCCTCAAACGCGACGCGCACGTCGCGGACGCTTTCGATGCCGGCCGGCAACCCGTGGGCGGGCGGCGCCTGCGCGCTCAGATACGCATTGATGTCGTCGCTGCGAATCTGCAAGCGATAGGGCGCCGGAGGGCGCGTCTGCGCGTGCCGCCGGATCGCGACCACCTGCTCCTGTAGCTGGCGCACCGACCGCTCCGCCTGCTGCGGGGAAACCTGGGGTGGCGGTGGCGGCGGGGGCGTGTAGGTCACCATCGTGTAGAGGTACGCTACGCTCCCGACGCCTGCCGCCACCAGCAACAGGGCAGCCCAGCCCAGGCGGCGTATCCAAAGCCGTCGTCTATCCGATCCGGGCGACCTCAAAGGTTCTCCAATCGCGCCAGAGCGTCTTGGACCTTCTCCTCGGGATAGTCGTAGTCTTCGAGCTTGCCGGCCATATACGCTTCATAGGCCGACAGATCAAAGTGACCGTGGCCACTCAGGTTGAAGACAATCGTCTCCTTCCGGCCCTCGCGCTTGCACCGCTCGGCCTCATCGATCGCGGCGCGAATGGCGTGCGACGACTCGGGGGCTGGTACAATGCCTTCCGTCTTGGCGAAGAGCGTGGCTGCTGCGAAGACGGGGTTCTGGGGGTAGGCCTTGGCCTCAATCAGCCCCTGGTGGTACAACTCGCTGACCAGCGGGGCCATGCCGTGATAGCGCAGGCCGCCGGCATGGAAACCGGGCGGGGTGAAGGTC
>ERZ795060.950-NODE-950-length-36312-cov-8.125686_pt1 | contig 36312 bp, 47 predicted proteins | sample MGYA00375144_ERZ795060 | MGnify/ENA primary metagenome ERZ795060 (study PRJEB30189, sample SAMN05720157) | activated sludge metagenome | isolation source: anaerobic digester from wastewater treatment plant | place: Japan | collected 2015-05-15 ... | reverse complement strand
AAACATCCTTAAATTTGTTATAATTTCGTACATCACCTTTAACAAAATTCGCTTTTTTATTAAGATAATCAGGAATTTTGCCTCCAGGATGAACCTGTCTGTCAAGTGAATCAAAAACTGTAACCTTATAACCTTTTTCTATCAGTGTATCGCAGAGATGACTCCCGATAAACCCTGCTCCTCCAGTAATAAGTACTCTTTTCATTGTATTTACCCGGTGTAATAAGAAAGTGTTTTTTTCAGCCCTTCATCCAGATTAATCGCTGGTTCCCAGCCAAGAAGTTTTTTTGCAAGTTCAATGTCCGGTCTTCTTTTTCGCGGATCATCTGGAAGAGGTGGCAAAAATTCAAGTTGAAGATCCCGTCCTGTAATATCCTTTATTTTTTCCGCCAGTTCAATAATTGTAAATTCACCAGGATTCCCAAGGTTAACAGGCATATGATAGTCTGATTCAACAAGCATCAACAAACCTTTTATCAAATCGTCCACATAACAAAAACTTCTTGTTTGTTTACCGTCACCATATATCGTAAGCGGTTTTTTTTCAATTATCTGTGCAATAAAGTTTGGTATGACTCTACCGTCATCAAGCCTCATCCTCGGACCATATGTATTAAAAATTCTTGGAAGATATGTCTTTATACCATACTTTCTGTGGTAAGCCACTGTAATTGCCTCAGCAAATCTTTTTCCTTCATCATACATTGAACGTAGTCCCACTGGATTAACATTTCCCCAGTAATCTTCCTTCTGTGGACTTATTAACGGGTCTCCATAAACTTCCGAAGTGGAAGTAAAAAGAAATTTTGCTCCTGTTTTCAAAGCAATATCAAGACATTTTTTAGTCCCAAGAGAATTTACCAGAAGCGTTTCAATGGGGTATTTTGTGTAATCTTTTGGAGAAGCAGGACTTGCAAGATGAAACACAATATCAGGAGTAAATGGCAGTTTTTTATCAATTTCACCTGTAATGATACTTTCTTCCAGAAAAACAAAATTCTTGTTTTTCAGCAAATGCGTAATATTTTCTTTTGCACCTGTGATAAAATTGTCAATACACAAAACCCTGTTACCTCTTATCACCAATGCATCACATAGATGACTTCCAAGAAAGCCAGCACCTCCAACAACAATTATATTCATACCTTTCTCCCTATTCCTGTATATTGAAATCCAAGTTTTTTGAGATATTGTGGATTGAGAAAATTTCTTCCATCAATAATAAAGGGATTCTTCATCAATTGTTTGATTTTTTTAAAATCAAGAGATTGAAATTCTGGCCATTCTGTTAATAACATAAGCAATTCAGCATTTCTTGATGCCTCATAGGGATTCTTACTTATTAACACACCAGGTAATATGACTGAAAGATTTTTTAATGCCATTGGATCATAACATACAACATTGGCTCTTTTTGAAATAAGCATTTTCATTATTTCAACAGCAGGACTTTCTCTCACATCATCTGTAAATGGTTTGAATGATGCTCCCAGTACACAGATTGTTTTATTTCTCAAACTACCGTTAAGAAAGTTCAATGCTTTTTCTATAACAACCTCTCTCTGTTGTTTATTGATTTTTTCAACTTCTTTAAGAAGATTAAAAGAAATGCCAAGTCTTTTTGCAAGATAAACAAAAGCCTTGATATCCTTCGGAAAACATGATCCACCATAACCAATTCCTGCTTTCAAAAAAAACATACCAATTCTTTTATCATATCCCATGCCTTCAGCAACCATATCAATATCTGCACCACATTTTTCACATATTTGTGATATTGCATTGATGTAAGAAATTTTAGTTGCAAGAAAAGAGTTTGACGCATGTTTTATCAGTTCAGCACTTTTAATGTCTGTAAATATTATGGGTGCTTTTAAAGGGCTATAAAGTTCCTGCATTATTTTTTTTGCTTTATCACTCTCCACTCCCACAACAATCCTGTCAGGTTCCATAAAATCATTTATTGCTGTACCTTCCCGAAGAAATTCTGGATTTGCAGCAATATCAAATTCTATTCCTGTGGGCGATAGTGCGCGAAGCGTTTTCTTAACCCATTGACCTGTAAAAACAGGAACTGTACTTTTTTCAACAATAAGTTTATATGTTTTTTTTTGCTTTTTTAAATGCAATGCATTTGCTATTTGAGTAATAACATTTTCTATTGCTGATAGGTCTGCTTCGCCTCTATCAGTTGCAGGAGTTCCGACAGCAATAAAAATAATTTCAGAATTTTTAACAAGTTTTTCAATTGAAGATGTAAAAGTTAATCTTCCATTTTTGACAGTAGTTTTTACAATCTGTTCAAGTTGTGGTTCATAGAACGGCATCTTGTTTTGTTTCAAAGTTTTTATTTTTTTTATATCGTTATCCGCGCATATAACAATATTGCCCATCTTTGCAAAACATGCGGCTGTAACAAGTCCAACATGTCCTGCTCCTATCACACCAATATGTCTCATGTTTTTATTTTAAATAAAATTCAGGATGCGATTTGATCCAGCTGATCAATTCCATTACACCTTTTTTTGCGGAAATTTTAGGTTTCCAGTTCATTTCTTTTGCAATTTTTTTATTTTCGCTGATAAAGACCTTCTGGTCCCCTGGTCTCCAGTTATCAAACACATATTTCATTTTGTTTCCGGTTGTTTTTTCAATAAGAGATATTAATTCAAGTAATGAAAATGAATTCTTTGTCCCACCGCCAATATTAAAAACTTTTCCCACACATTCTCCTGACATATACATTGCCTTCTTATAAGCATCAATAAGGTCTTTTACATGCAAAAGATCCCTCACCTGTTTTCCATCACCATATATTGTTACTGATTGATGAGCCAGGTTCTGTAAAATAAAATGCACAACCCAGCCCTGGTCAACATTTCCATGTTGATATGGCCCATAAATACACGACTGTCTGAATACAATTGTCTTCATTCCGTAAATACGAGCGTAGTCTCTTACATACTGGTCTGCTGCACCTTTCGAACAACCATAGGGAGAATGAAAATCAAGTAATTCATTTTCTGATATTCCATTGGGTCTTTGTACCAATTCATATCTTGCACTGGTTTCCTTGATTTTCAGATGCGCAAGGTCTCCATAAACCTTGTTTGTTGAAGCATACAGAAAAATTGCATTTTTCGCATTTTGCCTGCATGCTTCCAGAAGATATAATGTTCCAGTTGCATTAACCTGGAAATCATAAACAGGATCAATAACTGATGATGTTACAGCAACCTGAGCAGCAAGATGAACAACAGATTTCACCCCTCTGGTAATTTCTTTGAGAAGTTTGTAGTTTCTGATATCGCCTTTGATAAATGCAAGATTTTTATATCCCTGAGACAAAATAAATTTTAAGTTTTTTTCAACGCCTGGACGGGAAAGATTATCAAACAAAATAATCTTGTTTCTGGGATCCTGCACCAGATCAAAAACTAAATTTGTTCCAATAAATCCTGCCCCACCTGTTATCAATATTTTTTCCATATTCTATATTTTTATATTATACAATAAAACCTTGTGATTGCTAATAAATTATGATTTTTCTCCTATCACAACCAGTGAATCTGGGACAAAAAAAGGTTGGAATAAAAACTTAATTAAGTAAAGTAATAAAGTACCAGGAGACAAAGAAAGAAAGAAACCAGGTATATCTCTTACCCCCATAATGCAAACTGTTTCAAATCCTGCGATGGATAAAAGATTTCTCATTGATTTTGCATTGAAATGGAATATTTGCGCAGGAATATGAAGCAAACTTTTTGATTTTCCAGTAAATCCCAGTAAATTGGCAATATAGATAGGAAACGTTGAATAACATGGTGTTTTGATTAAAAGCAATCCTCCTTTTTTTAAAATTCTATTGACCTCTTTAACATCTCCTAAAGGGTCTTTCAGGTGAGCAATGACATCCAGCATTGTTACAACATCAAAATAATTATCAGGGAAATTTGCGTCCTGAATATCGCTATGAATAACATGAAAGCCCTTTTCTTTACAATGTTTAACAGCAAATGATGAAACATCAATTCCTGTGCTATTGAAGTTTCTATTTTTCGCAATCTCGAGAAATATTCCAACACCACAGCCAATGTCAAGTAAATTTCCTTGAGGCAATGTTATTTTTTCTTCTATATTTGAAAAAAGTTTTTTAAGATATCTTTTTCTTTTGAAATACGACTTGATGTACCACTGAAAAAAATATTTTTCATCATACAAACCCGTTACATTAGATGCAGGCGAGGAAAAAATGACATCACATGCCTGGCATTTTCTTGCAATATATTTTTTTTCTTTCCAGACAACTTTTGAATCTCCACCACATATTAAACACGGAATTTGTATTTTATCAGTGTCCATATAGCAATCAAACCATCTTTCCATTTAATTTTTTTGCCTTCTCGTTTTGTTCTCGGCGCATACCTTATAGGCACTTCATAAATTTTTATTCCTTTTTTGGCTATTTTTGCTGTCACTTCAGGACAAAATTCAAATCCTTTGCAACGTAACTTAATGGATGTTATAACACCTCTTTTAAACATCTTATAGCAGGTTGGTTCATCTGTTATAGAAGTTTTGTAAAGGATATTTGACAAGAATGAAAGTAATCGGCCTCCAACATAAAAAGAAAATGAGGATTTCGGATTTTTTCCGAGTACCCTTGAACCATAAACAACGTCAGCCCTTCCATCCATTATCGGTTTAATCAAATTAAGAAAATCCATCGGATCATATTCAAGATCAGCATCCTGTATCACAATCACATCGCCTGTTGTTTCTTGCAACCCCCTCCGTATTGCATAACCTTTACCCATATTTTGTTCTAAAAAATAAATTTTTATTTCAGGATATTGCTCTTTTAGTTGATTAAGAACATCTTTGGTTCCATCAATACTGCCATCATCAACAACAATAATTTCTTTATTCATTGGAACGTCACGCACTTTTTGAATAATATCCACAATAGTTGATTTTTCATTATAAACCGGGATAATAATCGATAGTTTCATATTCTTGTTTTTCCTTTCGCATAATCTATCAACCATAGAAATCCACCTGATGCAAACAAAATCACAAATGGCTCTATAGCAATTCTATAACGAATAGACGCAAGAAAAATCATATGAAAAATGGTAAAAAATACAATAATTGAAATCAAAAATACTGTTTTACAGTTCCTCACAGGAACAAAAATCCCGAAAATAAAAAATGGAATCATCAATCCAAAACTCAATACACTGATAATACTGTATAATCGCCCACTGTATTCAGAAGCATTAGGTACAACATTCCAGAATCTAAGAAATTTTTTGCCCAGCAATAATATAAACCTTTGTGGGTTATTTTTTATACAATCAAATGTCAAATGATAAAACACTGCATCCCTTTTTGATTCTTCAATCTGCCATACACCTTCAGGGAAATACCTGCATGGGCCTCCCTGTGAATAAGGATTATTTCCTTCCCAGAATACTGCACCACCCATCGTGGTTCCAGGAATAAACTTGTCCAGTACAATATAGTTTCTTATCACCCACCCGCTCAGCACAAAAATAAATCCAATAGAAGCAAACATTACTTTCTTGAACTTTATTCTTGGTGCCTGCCTACCGCACAAAACAAACAGCAAACAAAAAGGGAAAAATAATTCCATGGTTGGTCTGCATAATCCTGCCAAACCAGCAACAATACCAGGCACAAGGCCGTAAAATGGCGAAACGTCATTTTCTATCAAATTAACAAATGATAAAACACACCAGATAACAAGAAAGATAAACAGGGTTTCTGTAAGCAAAAACCCTGAATAAAAAATAAAAAATGGATAAATGGAAGCAATACCTGCTGCCAGTGTTCCAACCCTTTCGTTATAAATCTTGCTGCCAAGATAATAGATAAGATATATGGTTGCTGCAGAAATCAATCCCTGCAACATTCTAATTCCTACAATTCCCACTCCTGCTTTTGTAAGCAAAATAAGAAACAAAGGATAAAGCGGTGGTCTGTATGCTTTTAAATTTTCCCCAACTATCAAACCATTGCCCGACAAAAAGTTTTCTACCATCTTCCAGTATTCATGTTCATCATCAAAATAAAATTCTGGTTTGAGATACAGGATAAACGCCACTCTTAAAATCAGCCCGATGAGAATTATGAACAAAATTTTCTTGTTAAAAATCTTGTGCTCCATATTTTCAACCTGAATATAAAAAATGAATTGTGGCTATAAAGACCTATTCTTGGAAGTGAATATGCATCAAAATCACCACTCCAGTTTGTGATAACTGCACCAGTATATCCTGCGTTTTTAACCATCTCTCTGATTTTTTTATTTTGTTTGCCATAAGGATAACAGAAAAAATCTATTTTTCTCCCAATGTTTTTCTGAATAAATTTTTTTGACTCAAAAATTTCATCCCAGGCATGTTTTCTGTCAAGGGAGGTAAGATCTGGATGAGAAAGTGTGTGTGAACCAAAATCTACGTTATATCTCAACATTTCCTGAATCTCTTTCCATTTAAGATATCTGTCTTTTTCTTTATCTTTGTATTTGCTATAAATTTTTTCAGTGCCGATAAAATGCGCAATAAGAAATATTGTAGGTTTAAGGTTATATTTCTTTATCACAGGGAAAGCGAAGAAATAATTATCTGCAAATCCATCATCAAAAGTTATACAGAAATTTTTTTTGAATGATTTTTCTTCAAGATACTCATAAAGAGACACCGGTTTAAAACCTTTGTCAAGTAAGAACCTTACTTGAGATTCAAACATTTCAGGAGTAACACTCAATGCATCACCAGGATACCAGGGGTTTATTCTATGATAAGCAAGAATCATCGTTTCGCCTTGAGCCTTTTAAACCTGTAAGTAATAATTAACCATATCATTTTTAATCCTAAGACTACAGCTTTCCTAAAACTTCCTGTAACAGAAGATTGTCCAATTCTGGGTTTATAGTTTACTGGAATTTCAATAAATTTTATTTTATGTTTTGCTATAATGATTGTTAATTCTGGACCGAAATGCTGGGTTCCAATTGAAAAATAAGGTTTTACTTCCTCATACAAATTTCGTTTTATCAATCTCATGGTACAGCCAACATCAGTAAGAGTTGTTGTGTTATATAGAAATTCAAGAAGTTTTGCAACTGCCCAGTTACCCCATTTCAAAAATGCTCCCATATTTGCGCCCTGCCATATCAATTCTCTTGTCGTTCGAGTGCCAATTACATAATTAAAATCATCAGAATATGCAAGCAGTTTGATAATATCTCTGCCTGAAAATGTGCCGTCTGGCTCTGAAATAATTAAGAGGTCCCCTTCTGCCTCTTCCAATCCCTTCCAGATTGCATAACCATAACCCTGTTTTTTTTCATAAACAATTTTTGCTTCTGTTTTTTTTACCTCTTCATCCGTACCAAAAGCTGCGTTGTTGTTAACAACAATGATTTCATCCACAAAACCAGAAGCGAAAAAATCTTCTATCGCACTTCTTATGGAATCCTTTTCATTGTACGTCGGAAAAATTACTGAAACCTTTTTATTTCTCCACATTATTTTTCTCCCAGTATTACTTCGTGTGCACACATAAAATTCACAAGTGGAATATTTTCAATACCCTTTTCCAGAAAGGTGAACATTGGTATAGAAAGAACAGACGCAAAATCAGGCACGAATCCTTTTCGTTCGTATTTGATCATGGTTAAACCTGTATTTTTCATCTGCCTCATAATATTCTTTGCTGAAAATATTCTTTCGCGTCCGGTATCCTGGGGAACTTTTTTCATCAACCATAACCAGTAAGGGTTAATTCTGTTATGATCCCATATCAGTAATCTTCCTCCAATTCTAAGAACACGAACCATTTCCTTTATGGCAAGAGCAAATCCTGTTACACTAAGGTGGTGTAATGTTGCAATACATATTACACCATCAAAACTGTTGTCAGGAAATGGGATATTCTCCACGGATGCACACACAATTCTACCAGGCAGTCTTTTTTGTGCAATTTTCACCATCTCTGGAGAAACGTCAACACCATATACATCAAACCCTGCTTGTAAAAGATGCATGGCAAGCAGCCCTGTTCCACAACCAACGTCAAGGATTTTTTTTCTGTTTCCGAAATTCCTTTTAATGTACTTAAGTCTTTTTTCAAGATAGTGATCACGGACGTATTTCTTAAACACACTGTCATAAATGTCAGCGACCGAATCAAAATTTCCTGGCATGGTTCTCCCTGAATTTCTTGAAAAGCCACAATGTATAAATCGCAAAAACAAGCATCAGCGGCATTACAGGAAATCTATATCGAATAGCAGTACGAATCAGGATTGTAAAAGTTGAAAATGTGACAATGAATCCATGCAATACAAAAAAATTCCTCCATTGTCGAAAAGATAGGAAAAAACCAATCCAGCCCAGAATAATCAATGGAGTTTCAACAAAAACACTTATAATAACATGCTTTTTGCTATAGGGTTCTCCAGGTCCCGAAATCGTATGTGGGAAGAAACGCCAGAATCTAACAAATCTATCCATTACAAGTTTAAAATATAGAGATGGATTTTTCTTAACAAAATCAAATCCCATACGATAGAATTTTCTATCTATTTCAACCTCAGAAAGCCCTCTGAATTCTGTGATATTTTCAGCATGATAAAAACCACTTGGCTCCCCTAATACTTTTTCGTTATTGGCTATGTAAAAAACAACCCCGCCTTCTGTCGAACCAAGTACAAGTGTGTGATGTATAAGATAATTGCGCACAATCCAGGGAAAAACAATCAAACAACCAGTACAAAATAACAAACTTTTCTTAACGATCTTTTGTTTATGGATCAAAAAATAAACAAGAATAACAGGAAATAAAACAATTGTGAGCGGTCTGGTTAAAAAGAGACAGCCAAATATTATGCCAGAAACAAAACATATCAATAATCTGTCTGTTCTCACTGCCAGAACAGATAAAAATGTTAATACAACAACGAAAAATGCTGTAAGGGTTTCAGGAGCGAGGTAACCTGTCCAGAAAATTGCTACAGGATACACAGCATAGAATGCCGCGCATGCCATCGCTGCTCTGTTGCCAACAAAAAAAGCCGCCAGTGGAAATAAAAAAACCGCAGTCAACGAACTTATAAAGGCAAGACCAATCTTTGCGGCAAGAAAACTGTGCCCAAAAATTTTGTAAATACCAGCAAGAAACAAAGGAAAACCAGGTGCTCTCCATGAATAAAAAGGTTCTCCATCAACAAAATATGGATTATTTACCCAGTAACCCTGTCCAGAAGCGAGTTTCCAGCCAAGTTCATCCCACCAATCCCCCCATACATCCACAGAATTGTCAAGTGTCAAAATAAAACAAATCCGTGCAACAAAAGCGACAAAAAAAATCAAAATCAGAATTTTTGAATTTTTCTTTTCCATATCAAGATAATGGGATTCGGATGACACCAATCATAAGGAATATTGTCAGATTGTCTGAATTTCAGTCCTAAAAACACCGGCTCTTTTCTAAATTCTTTTATAATTTCATAATCAGCAAGAAGGTTCTTGATATCCTTGAACGAACCTCCTCTCAACCATTGATATTGACTCACGATAAAGTATTCAGGTTTTTGTATCTGTTCTGGTGTACCTATTCTGATATCATATTTTAAAAATTGAAAAGGCGGAGTCCTCCAAGGAGATGGTGCTTCCAGAAGACCCATTGAAGAATTTTCAGGAATATTTTTATTAACCCAGTCACCAGCAACGCTACGAATATTCTTACCGCAAAAAAGTGTTACATGGGCGAAAGAAAATATAAATGTAAATATTAAAACAGGCAACAGTATCAGCATTGAACCTTTCACTCCAATTTTTGTTGCACCGAATAGAATAATAAGAAAGATATATGGATAGATAACAAAAGAATAGTGAACCCATCGGCCAGTAATGATTCCAAAATATAACACAGCGGGTAATAAACTTAACAATATCACAAGAAATTGCTTGTCCCTGGAAAAATATAAAGAAAAAATCAAAAAAATGACAGAAACTAACCACACTCCTGTTCCAAGGCCATATCGTAAGGACATTGTCAAAAAATACTTTAAATTTTCAAGCGTTACAGAGTTCCTCCAGTAGGATTGTATGTACGAAAGTTCATTAACAAACTCATTAAAAGACAATAATACATAGGGATTCAATAGAAAATAAGAAAAGATAAAACATATAAAGGCAATTGCAACATTTTTTAAAATACCGCGTACTCCGTTTGCAACAAAAAATATAGACAGAATAACAGTAAAAAATACATAACCATAAGAAAGGACGCTGCTCAGAGCAAAACCTGAACAAATTGAAGAAACAACCATCCATTTCAACTGTTTTTTTTCAAAAAATTTAAAAACCCCGTACAGCGTACATATCACCCAGAACAATCCACCTGTGTAGGGTTTGAGATAATGTGACCACATGACAAACCCTGGTGTGATAGAAAACAGAATTGCCATGACCAGCGAAATGTTTTGATTTTTTGAAATCAGAAGACATAGTAGATAAAAAATTATGGTTGCAAAAATAAAACTCAGTACTCCAAAAATACGAGATAATGTATAAATGCGGCCCATTTCACCAGGATTTTTGAAGTAAAAAGACATATTTGAATTCACATTAATCAATCCTGCCATCGAACAAAGTTTTAAAAATGCTCCTAATGGGTATAGATAGATTCCTCCATATTCAAAAAAATGAGGATTAAAATCTAAGTGTGATGGATTTATTTTACTGAGACTGGCAAGAACTGCCTGTTCGTCAGCCCTATAAGACCTGATGAGATAACTTCTCATGGAATTAATAAACTCTCTTGAAATGGATTTCTTCTTACCTTTAATCCCAACTGAAATTTTTTCATCAGGATTATAATCAGGCGGGTATGGTGCCCCATAATATATTTGCATCTCACGAATATCCTGATGTGTTTGTAACATTGGATTTATCAAATTTTCTAAAGTGGTGTGGTCACCAAAAACCAGAGAAATCCTTTCGTTATCAGAAACTCCCCAGTTTATCCCTTTTGTGTGGGAAAAAATTCCCACCAGGAATATAATTGCAATAGATAGTATTTTTCTATTCATAAAACCTGTATTTCAAGATTGCAAATATCGCTGTAAACCCATCTTTCCATCCAATCTTCTTTCCTTCCTTCCTTGGATTGTATGAGATTGGCACTTCTTTTATTTTGTAACCTTTTTTTAAAATTTTACAGGTAATTTCTGGCTCAATCTCAAATCTTTCAGATTTCAAATCTAATTCATTAAGAATTTTCGTTGCACATAGTTTATAACAGGTTTCCATATCAGTTATATTTGAATGGTAAAGTAAATTGGTCAGAAATGTTAAAAATTTGTTTGCATAAAAATTTATAAGAGGCATTTTTCTTTTTTGAAGGAATCGTGAACCATAGACAACATGATATCCATTTTTCAAAGCGTCCACAAGTTTGATAATATCAAGAGGGTTGAGTTCGAGGTCAGCATCTTGAATAATTACATAGTCACCGGTTGCATATTTTATTCCTGTCTTTATTGCTGCGCCTTTTCCTCTGTTGAATTTTTGAGTAATGATATGAATGTCTTGTTTTAATGACAATGTCTTTAAAACCTTTGAGGTATCGTCTGTTGAACCATCATCCACAACAATAATTTCTTTCTCCAGAGGCAGCGATAGAACTTTTTCCAGGACTTCGACAATGGTATTTTGCTCATTGTAGACCGGAATCAAAACTGAAATTTTCATAATAATATCTTAATATACAGTGGAGAATAATTCAAAATCAAAGATATCTGACTATTTTTGTGGTAAAATAAAAAGAATATGATTGAAGCGATATTACTTGGTATATTACAGGGTCTTACAGAATTTCTCCCGGTCAGCAGTTCAGGACATATTCTGCTTGTTCAAAAAATATTGACAAATAATTTTGACCTTCCCCTGATGATATCAATACACATGGGAACAGCCCTTGCAATTTTGATTTATTTCAGACATCGCATAAAACAGGTGTTATATGCTCTGATAAAAATTGCTGATAACTCGTATAAACAGGAACGAACACTATGGAAATATCTTATTCTGGCGTCCATTCCAGCAGCAATTGCAGGATTTCTAATCGAACCTAAAATAGACCAAATATCAAGTGTTACACTCGTTAGTGTATGCTGGATAATAAACGGTTTAATCCTGATACTGGGAGAAATCATTAACCAAAAAAAAGCAAAGGATATACCAATCAATTCAATCTCTTCTCTGGTCATCGGTATTTCTCAAGCCATCGCAATTCTGCCGGGTATTTCTCGTTCAGGAATAACGATAATAACAGGGAAAAACACAGGGCTTAAATCCGACACCGCCTTTGAATTCTCTTTTTTTCTTGGAATCATTGCTATATCAGGAGGATTGATCCTTGAACTAATGAAAAATCCGCAGGGATTTAATTTCACAAGCATGATAGGCGGCATTACAGGTATGATTACAGGATATGCAGCACTTGTGATACTTTCAAAAACCGTTTATTCAAACAAGATGAAGTGGTTTGGACTATACACAATTATTGCTGGCATTATAACTTTACTCGTAAAAGTATGAAACACAAAAGGGTGAGAATTCTTTCAAAAAAAATCTTTAATGAAAAATATGTAGAATTATTACTTGAAAATAGATTTGATACAGTCCCTGAACCAGGACAATTTATTCATATTCTTACTGGCGGCGCATTCATGAGACGCCCAATATCAATTGCGGAATGTTCTCAAAAAAAAGTAAAAATTTTGTTTCAAATAAAAGGTCCTGGAACAAAAAAACTTTCTGAATTTTCAACAGGAAAAGAAATTGATATTCTTGGACCACTTGGAAACAGTTTTCCGTCTGTAGAGAAGCATCAGAAAGTTTATCTTGTTGCCGGAGGTATAGGAATTGCACCTCTTCTATTTACCGCAGATAAACTCGTTCAATCAGGAAATAATTTGAAACTCCTTTATGGGGCAAGAACGAAAAATGAACTACTTGACTTTTTACTTCCAGAAGGACGTTACAAAAAAATCATATCAACTGATGATGGAAGCATCGGGAAAAAAGCCAATGTGGTTGAAATTTTGAAAAATGAAATATTCATAGAAAAGCCGGATATTGTTTTTGCCGCAGGGCCTTTTGCGATGTTGAAAAATTTGGGACTTTTGTGCAACGAATACAATATTGATGCTTATGTTTCGCTTGAAAATATTATGTTTTGTGGTCTCGGTGTGTGTCAGGGATGCGTGGTGGAAACAACCAACGGTTATCAAAAGGTTTGTAAAGATGGCCCGGTATTTGATAACAGAATAATCAAATGGAAATAAAAAAATTGCAAATAAAACTTGGCAAACTTAGGCTTGATACTCCTGTGCTTCCTGCCAGTGGAACATTTGGATACGGTGATGAACTAATAGATACGATGGATTACCAATATATTGGAGCAATTGTAACGAAAACCCTGACATGGAAAGAAAACCCGGGTAATCCCCCACCAAGGATATGGGAATTTAAAAATGGATTAATGAATAGTATTGGACTGCAGAACATAGGAGTAAAACGTTTCTGCGAAGAAAAGTTGAAAATCCTGCTGAATCTCGACAAACCACTTATAGTAAGCATTGGTGGCAAAAACCCTGACGATATACTCAGAAGTATTGAATTTCTCAGCAATGAAAATGGTATTGACGCATTTGAATTAAATCTTTCATGCCCGAACATAGAAACAAACAAAACGGTTTCAGAAGATCCGGATTCTACATTCAAATTGATTAACAAAGCAAGACAATTAACAAATAGAGTATTAATTGCAAAACTCAGTCCAAATGTCACAGATATTTGTAAAATAGGTATTGCTGCAGAACAGGCAGGCGCTGACATTTTATGTGCAGTCAATACATTTAAAGGACTTTATTATGATTGGGATAGAGGAAAAATGTATACTGGAGGTGTATCAGGACCAATGATTTTTCCAATGTCCTTCAGATTGGTGTTTGAGTTGTATAAAAAGGTTTCTATACCTATTATAGGACTGGGAGGAATTGATTCTGATAAAAAAGCTCTGGAAATGATTTTTGCAGGTGCTTCAGCCATTGGCATAGGAACATCTATGGTGATAATGCCAGACCTTGCATCAAGGGTATGCCAGGCGATTGTTGACTATCTAAAAAAAATGAGAAAAAACTTTTGTTCCATTGTAGGCATCAGAAATGAAAAAAAACATTGAAAACAATCATTCTGTTTTTTATGTAAATGTTATCAAATTTCTTATTTTGATATTAATATTCTTGAGACCTTTTTTTGATGGATTTTCAAGCCCTGCATTTAATCACACATATAATCTCATATTTTTCATTATGTTACCTGTTTCAATTGTTGTGCTCAGAAAAAAACTGAGTTTTTCATATTCTCAATTTTGTTTCTTGATTTTTTCCATATTATGTCTCTTATTCATTCCTTTATGGCCTGTATGGACAACAACAATAAAACAGTTTTCTTATCTTTTTGGACTTTTTGCAACATGGTTTCTTTTCAAAATGGTCTTTGACGAAAAGGAAATCCCTTATGTGACCAGTGTATTTCTCTGTTCGATGATATTGATTATCGTTTATGGCATTCATCAGTACTTCTGGGGACTGGAAGCCACACGACAGACGATATCTCAGCATCCAGAATTGATAAACGCTTTGTCTGAAACATACCTGGATAGAATTGCAAGCAACAGGATTTTTTCAACCTTTGTTTATCCCAATACACTGGCCGGATATCTGTTAATGCTTTATCCTGTTGTATTTTTTTATCTTTTTTCTCAAACAGGAATCCAGGCACGAATACTGGCAGGAATCGTTCTTATCATATTATTACCGGTACTGGCAGCTACAGAATCCATGGGTGGATGGTTCTGCTTTATTATTGTTTCATTTCTGATGCTAATGTATCTGGTGCTTCGGGGGAAATATTATATCTATTTTTGTTTCCTTTTTTTGATAGTATTTATTTTTCTTGCGTATACTGGATTTACAGGTGGTTTGATACCAAAATTTGGTTCTCTTGCAGACAGAATAAATTACTGGATCTCAGGTATGCAAATATTCAAAAAATATCCTTTAATAGGTATTGGACCTGGAAATTTTTCTCAATTTTATCTTCAGTTCAAAATTCCTGGTGCAATGGAAGCAAAATTTGCACATAATTTAATTGTTGAAATTCTTGTGTGCACAGGATTGATTGGATTTTTGACTTTTTTAACGGCGTTGGTTTTTTTCATAAGAGGAAATATTCAGAATTTTCTTTTTTCAAAAAATCAATTAGTGGTCGGTTATTTCTTTGGAATAACTGGAATTTTTCTCCACTGCCTTGTTGATTTTGATTATGCTAATGCAGCAATTATCTGTATATTGTTTTCCTTTGCAGGACTTGTAGAATTATCTTCGAACATAAAAAATATAAAATCAAAAACATTGACAAAATTGCTTGCTGGCATTATCATTATTCTGATGCCTGTGGCGGCAGTTGTGGAATATAAAACGTGGCAGGTGGAAAGGATTATAGAAAACATCAAAAGCGGTAAAAGCGGCAATCCCATTCAGGTTCTGGAACAGGCATCAGAGATGTTCCCTGAACCTGAAATATTTTTTATTGAGGGAGAAATTTTCAGATTCGCTTATCAGGAAACCAGAAATTCAGAATTTGCTGAACGATCTGTTGCATCTTATAAAAAAGCCATAGGGATGAATCCTTTTGTACCGCGCTATCACAGAATGCTTGCCAGGTTATTTGTGAAACTTGGGGAAAATAAAGAAGCAGAAAAAGAGTTTTTAAAAGTAATAGAACTTTATCCGACAAAAGCACTTTATAATATTGAGATTGGTGAGTTTTATAAAAAAACAGGGAACGAGGAACTTGCAAAAATTTATATTGAAAAAGGAATAAAATTACCCCCTAGCAGCAAAGATGAAATACTCTTAATTGAGGAGTACAAAAATGGAAAAGGTCTTTGAAATTCAGGTCAGAAAAGTGGAAAAACCATGCTATGTTTCTGGAGATATCCCTGACCTGATGGCAGGAGATATTTGTATTGTTGAATTTGCCAAAGGAACACAGGATTATGCAAAAGTCTGTACTATTTTTAACCTCGGAGAGAAGGATGAAAAACAGACCATTTCTGGAAAAATTCTCAGAAAGGCAAACGAACAGGACATGCTGGTAATTCGGGAAAATGAAATTCTTAAAGAGGAAGCATTCAAACTCTGTGATGGAAAAATAAAGGAAATTAATCTGCCAATGAAACTTATTGATGTTACCTATTCATTTGATAGAACAGTAATAACATTTTATTACTGGGCTGCTGGAAGGGTTGACTTCAGAAAACTTGTAAAGGAACTTGCATCTATTTTCAACTGCAGAATTGAGATGCGTCAGATAGGGCTGAGAGACGAAGCAAAAATAAAAGGTGGGTTTGGCATATGTGGGCAGGAAATATGCTGTCATAGATTCCTTAAGGACTTTGAACCTGTCACAATGAAACTGGTAAAAACACAAAGTCTTCCGCTTGATATGAGCAAAATTTCCGGTCTGTGCGGAAGGTTAATGTGTTGTTTGATATTTGAAAGCAAAATGTATGAAAATGGAGAAGATGAACAATGAAATTCTACGTCACCACGCCCATTTATTATATTAACGCTCAACCACATATTGGCCATTGCTATACAACAATTGCTGCTGATTGTCTTGCAAGATATCACCGAATGAAAGGAAAGGATGTGTTTTTTCTCACAGGGACAGATGAACACGGAGATAAAATAGCCCAGGCGGCTGAAAAAAAGGGTGTTACAATTGAACAGTTCACAGATGAAATGTCTGATATGTTTAAAAAAATATGGAACACACTTAACATTTCTTATACAAGATTTATACGTACGACAGAAAAAGAACATCAGCATAATGTAAGCGAAGTATTTAAGAAACTGATGGAAAATGGTGACATATATCAGGGAGAATACTCCGGGTATTATTGCGTTCCATGTGAATGTTTCATACCGAAAACAAAAATTGACCAATCAAATCCAATCTGTCCTGATTGTAATAGGTCTGTAAAAATACTTACTGAAAAATCATATTTTTTTAGATTGTCCAAATATCAACAGGCACTCATCAATTACTTTGAAAAAAATCCTGACATGATTCAACCACAGTTCCGTCTTGAAGAAGTCAAAAGTTTTATATCTCAGGGACTCAATGACCTTTCTGTCACAAGACAGGGTTCCATATGGGGTGTACAATCGCCGACACCGGAAAAATACACAGTGTATGTCTGGTTTGATGCTCTCTTAAATTATCTTACTGGTGTCAGGTACAAACGTGACGAAGCAAATCAATACTGGCCACCTGATGTTCAACTAATAGGCAAGGACATTCTTAGATTTCATGCAATCATATGGCCAGCATTGTTGATGGCGCTTGGACTGGAATTACCAGAAAAAATTTTTGCTCATGGATGGTGGACGGTTGGCAGCGAAAAAATATCAAAATCCAGAGGCAATATTATAGACCCGATTGACTTGATTAATCGTTTTGGCGTTGATGGCTTCAGGTATTTTCTTCTCAAAGAGGTTCCATTTGGCCTGGATGGTGAATTTTCAGAAGAAAAATTCATCAAACGATTCAACAGTGACCTTGCAAATGATCTTGGCAACCTTGTCAACAGAACATTGAATCTTGTGGAAAAATTGTTCAATGGAAGTATACCGGTCGGCTACGTCAGTTCTGGAATGGAACAACTCGTCGACAGAGTAATGACCGATGTTGACAAATCCATGAATAATGTATCTTTTTCGGATGCTCTCAATGAAATCTGGAAAATCGTGGGAGAACTCAATAAAGTGCTTGATACAGAAAAACCATGGAACTCAACGCTTGAATCTGCAAAAAACACACTTTCGCAGTGTATTGCAGGTATACACCTGATTTCGTTCTTCATCTATCCTTTTATTCCTGAAACTGCACAAAAAATATGGAAAATTTTGAACATAGAACACAAGGAAAATAACATTATACTTAACAAGGATGTTCTGAAAATTCCAGAAGGCACGAAATCCGGGCAGCGTGAAATCCTGTTCAAAAGGATAAAAATATGAAACCTGTATTCAAAAGAATTATGTTGAAACTTTCAGGTGAAGCACTGATGGGCGATGAAAAATTCGGTATTCATTCAAAATCTTTGATATCCATTGCAGAGGAAATCAAGGAAGTGACAGAACTTGGCTGTCAAACAGCAATAGTTATTGGTGGCGGCAATATTTTTAGAGGTATTACCCGGGATGCAAATGTTATTGATGAAATCTCTGGCGACTACATGGGAATGCTTGCAACTGTCATCAACGGACTTGCTCTTCAAAGCTGTCTTGAAAAAATGAACGCGATTACCAGGGTTCAAAGTGCATTCGAAATGAGACAATTCTGCGAACCTTACATAAGAAGAAGAGCAATCAGACACCTTGAAAAAGGCAGAATTGTGATATTTGTTGGTGGAACAGGGAACCCTTATTTCACCACTGATACTGCGGCTGCTTTAAAAGCAATTGAAATAGGCGCTGAAGTAATATTGAAAGCAACCAAAGTCGACGGGGTTTACACTGACGATCCATTGAAAAATGAAAATGCGAAAAGATACAGTTTATTAACCCATAAAGATGTACTTGCAAAGGAATTGAAGGTCATGGATAATACTGCCATTACCTTGTGTATGAACAATAAATTACCAATCATTGTGTTCAACCTTTTTAAAAAAGGAAACTTAAAGAAGATTGTATTTGGTAAGGGAACAAGAACGATTATCGCTGATAAAAATTCAAAATTATATCAATTGCATTGAAAGGAGGCAGAATGATAAAAGAAATCTGTCAGGAAGCAGAATTAAATATGAAAAAGGTTGAAGATCACTTCATCAGGGAAATTAACAATTTTCGTCTTGGACGTGCTTCTGTAACACTGCTTGAAGGAATTCTCGTGGAGTATTATGGCTCCAGACTACCAATCAATCAAATTGCGACTGTATCTATCCCGAATCCGCAAAGTCTTGTAATTCAACCATGGGATAAATCAACCATAGACAAAATAGTAAAAGCCATTCAGATGAGCAATCTCGGGCTTAATCCAGTAGCTGATTCTTCAACAATTAAAATTTCAGTACCACCATTGAGTGAAGAAAGAAGAAAGGAACTGGTCAAAATACTTAGAAAACTTGAAGAACAGGCAAAGGTTGAAATGAGGGAAATAAGAAGAAAAGTGAAGGAAGAAATAAAAAAACTTGAGAAGGAAAAGAAAATTTCTGAAGATGATTCATTTAAGGCGACTGAGAAATTGCAGGAGTTGACAGATAATTTCATTGAAGAAATTGAAAAGAAAACATCTGTAAAAGAAAAGGAAATTCTTGAGTCATAAACATTTTGTCATCGCCATTGATGGACCTGCTGGTGCTGGTAAAAGCACAGTTGCAATGCTCGTGGCAAAAACACTTGGATTTCTCTACGTTGATACTGGTGCAATGTACCGCGCACTCACATTAAAAGCGCTTCAGTTACAACTGAATTTTAATGATAAGAATAGATTAATAGAAATGAGCAGGGAAACCCGAATTGAACTTCTCCAGGACGGAAACGGGTACAGTGTTTTTCTTGACGGAAAGGATGTCACAAAAACCATCCGTACCGAACAGGTCAGCAAAAACAGCCATTTTATTGCATCAATTCCAGAGATTAGAGAGATACTGTGGAATATACAACGTTCATATCGGGAAAAATACGACATTGTAATGGAAGGCAGGGATATTGGTACTGTTGTTTTCCCGGATGCTCAACTAAAAATCTATCTTGATGCTTCTGTTGAAGAAAGGGCAAAAAGAAGGTATCTACAACTCAAACAACAGGGAATTGAGATGGATATAGAGAATTTGAAACAGGAAATCATTCTCAGAGATGAAAGAGATAAAAACAGAAAAATCGCACCACTCAAAAAACATTCTGATGCAATTACAATAGATACAACATGCCTTACAATTGAACAGGAAGTGTCAATGATTGTTCAACTTTACAGGCAGATGATTGAAAAGATTCAGGAATAAATCTATTTTCTGGGTTCCCTGTGGGAATCCCTTTTGAATGAACGGGGATGGAAAGTTGATTTTTTCTTTTCCTGTTCAATTTCTTCCTGTGTTAGCGCCTGCTTGCGACTCAGATTTGCCCTACCCTGTTCATCAAAACCAACAAATTTCACTTTGATTTTTTCTCCGATGCCAACAACATCTTCAACTTTATTAACCCTGTACGGTGCCAATTCTGAAATATGGACAAGGCCTTCCTGTTCGTTGAAAAATTTCACCATCGCACCGAACGGGAAAATTCTTGTAACAATCCCTTCGTATACCTTTCCAACCTCAGGTTCTTCAACTATTGCCTTAATTCGTTCCAGCGCAGCCTGACATTTTTCTATCTCAGGGCTATAAATAGAAATGGTTCCATCATCTTCAATATCAATCTCAGCCCCTGTGTCTTCAATAATCTTTCTGATTGTTTTACCGCCACCGCCTATAACCAGGCCAATTTTATCAGGAGAAACCTTGAAAGAAATAATTCTCGGCGCATACTTTGAAACTTCAGGTCTTGGAGAAATTAAAACTCCATTCATTATATCAAGAATTTTCTCTCTTGCCTGTTTGCTCTGCAGCACTGCCTCCTTCAGGATCTCCCATGAAAACTCAGTTGTTTTTACGTCCATCTGAAAAGCAGTAATTCCACTGGAAGTCCCGGCTATTTTCAAATCCAGATCTCCTACATGGTCTTCCTCACCCGCTATATCCGTCAAAATAATGTACTTTTCTTTTTCTTTGATCATACCCAGTGCTATTCCCGCAACATGTTTTGGAAGCGGTATTCCTCCATCCATCAATGCCAGACTTGACGCACAAACAGTCGCCATAGATGAAGAACCATTCGATTCCAGAATATTCGCCACAATCCTTATTGTGTAAGGAAATTCTGTTTCGTCGGATATAAGAAACTGAAGGGACTTCTCAGCAAGTGCTCCGTGACCAATTTCTCTTCGAGATGGTCCACGAAGAGCACCGGTTTCTCCAACAGAAAATGGTGGAAAATTGTAATGAAGCATAAACCTTTTTGATGTTTCTTCAAAAAGACCATCAATAATCTGCTGGTCATGTTTTGTACCAAGTGTTACTGAAGCGAGACATTGGGTTTGCCCACGGGTAAATAGTGCAGAACCATGAGTTCGTGGTAAGACCCCAACCTTACACTCAATGGGTCTGATTTCATCGGGTTTTCTACCGTCAAATCTTTTACCAGTTAACAGTATGGACTCTCTGATGGTTTTTTCAAGACACTTCTTAAATATCAATTCAATCTCGTCATGTTTTTCCTCATCATAGGATGTCTTCAATTCTACCAGCATGTTCTCGTAATATTGATTTCGTTGCTTTTTTTCCGGATAATCCCATATTGATTCCATCTTCTTCTTTATAAAAGATGTCACGCTGTCAATTGTATCCGGATCGAACTCAATTTCAGGTTTGTAGTCAATCTTCTGTTTCCACAATGATAAAGAATCAATAAGAGGTTTTATTGCGTCAAAAGCAAATCGCGTCGCATCGATAAATAGGTCTTCAGAAAGCTCTTTTGCCCAGCCCTCGAGCATGACAATTGAACTTTCTGTGCCAGAAAGAACAAGATTTATGGTACTTTTTTCCAGTTCAGAAATCGTAGGGTTTATTACGAATTTATCATCTATTCTTCCCATCCGCACACAACCCAAAACTCCACTGAAAGGTAATCCGGAAAGCAAAATAGCACCGGACGCACCAATAACAGAAAGAATATCCGGGTCATTTTCCTGATCAACAGAAAGAACAAAGGAAATTATCTGCACCTCGTCTGCAAAATCTTCTGGAAACAAAGGTCTGATTGAACGATCAATCAACCGGCTGATCAGTATCTCTCTCTCTGATGGTCTACCTTCTCTTTTAAAGAATCCACCAGGGATCTTACCTGCAGCAGACGTCTGTTCGCGATAATCGCATGTCAAGGGGAAAAAATCACGAATTTCTTCTGATTTTTTTGTTGTGACTGTAACAAGAACAACCGTGTCACCACAACTTACTGTTACCGAACCTGCAGCCTGTTTTGCGAGAAACCCGGTCTCAAGAATTATGGGCTTACCGCCAAGCTCTATTTCCAGTTTTCCTGTCATTTTTTTATTTTCTCAAATTCAACTTTTCAATAAGAACCTGGTAAGCCGCAGGGTCTTTTGCCTGAAGGTACTTCAACAGACGTCGCCTGTGGCCTATAATCTTCAGTAAGCCTCTTCTTGAATTAAAATCCTTTGGGTATTTTTTGAAATGCTCACCAAGCGCTTCAATCCTTCTTGTTAACAGGGCAATCTGGATTTCAGGGGACCCAGTATCCTGAGGATGTCGTCCAAAATCCTGTCTTAATTTTTCCTTTACTGATTTTTCCAGCATTTCCATTTCTCCTTGATGTGTTGTGCTGAAACTCTTTGAATCGCCTTTCACTGATACTAAGTATATAATGTTATTGAAATTTTGTCAATGAATTCTACTTTGGAAAAGAGGCGATATCTCTCCTGTAGTACATGTTTTTAAAAGAAATGGCATTAACCTTTTCATACGCCTTTGCCCTTGCCTGAGCAATCGTCTTACCCAGACCAACAACATTCAATACCCTGCCACCCGCAGTAATAAAAAGATCATTTTCTTTCCTTGTTCCCGCATGAAAAATCACAACATTCGTTGGAACAGAATCAAGCCCCTTAATGGAATATCCGGTCTCATATTTTCCCGGATATCCCCCTGAGGCGATAACAACATCAACCGCAGCATCTGTGTTCCATTTTACAGATGTTTTGCCGAGAAGTTTTTCTGTTGCAGCCTCCAGTACTTCAAGTAAACCACCTGCCATTCTTGGTAAAACAACTTCTGTTTCAGGATCTCCAAATCTTACATTGTATTCAAGAACACAGGGACCCTTTTCTGTTATCATTAATCCACAATAAATTACTCCACAGTAATCAATACCTTTCTTCTGCAAACCCTTTATCGTTGGAATCACTATTTTCTTTTCTATAAAACTTTCAAGTTCAGGACCACACATTGAAACAGGGCTGTAACAACCCATACCTCCAGTATTTGGTCCCGTATCCCCATCGTAAATCTTCTTATAGTCCCTTGCAGGCAATAGCGGAATATAGTTTTCCCCATCTGTTATCACAAGATATGATAGTTCCTCTCCAGAAAGAAATTCCTCTATAACAACCCTGTTATTTTCAGCCGAAAAAACGCGTTTTTCAAAAACATCCTCAATAAATGATATCGCCTGGCTCATTTCAGTGGCAACACTCACGCCCTTGCCCGCAGCAAGACCGTCAAATTTAATTACAACAGGAAACATAGCCCTTTCAAGAATCGCCTTCGCCTGATTAAAATTGTCTGCCACAGAAAAATGTCCTGTGGGAATATCATTTTCTATCATAAATTCTTTTGCCCACACTTTTGACGATTCAAGTTTTGCTGCCTTTTGAGAAGGACCAAAAATCTTCAATCTCTTTTTTTTAAATTCATCAACAATACCAATGGCAAGCGGCAATTCAGGACCGACAATAGTAAGGTCTATTTTCTCTTTCTTGGCAAAGGAACTTATGTTCTGCAACTGATCAATAGAAATATCAACCAGATTTGCTATTTCTCCAATGCCTCCATTTCCAGGAAGCGCATAAAGTGTACCTGTTTTAATTTCAGACGCAATCTTCCAGCATATTGCGTGTTCGCGGCCACCACTTCCAATCACAAGTATTTTCATGTCACACCTCAATCTCCAATAATTCTGGTGTCTTCATCAAGATATATCCCTCGTAGATTCATTTCAAGGGCATTGGGCGCAGGCGACGCTTCAAAACCGGTCTCCCTTGTAATCTTACCCTCATTAATCAATTTTACAAGATGCTGATTAAATGTTTGCATACCGGTTTCCTTATCTGAAGATATCGCACTCGGTATTTTGCCCATTTTATTTTCCATAATAAGTCTCGATATAATCGGCGTAACAACCATAACCTCACAAACAGGAACCATACCCGTCCCATCCTTTCTGGGCAGCAATTTCTGACAGCATGTTGCACGAAGGTTGTAAGCAAGAGTTTTCCTTACCATATCATGCTGTTGCTGTGGGAAAAAATCAAGAATTCTGTTTATTGTAGTAATTGTATCTACTGTATGAAGGGTGCTGAAAACAAGATGTCCGGTTTCGCATGCACGAATTGCAGCTTCGAAGGTTTCTGTATCGCGCAATTCGCCTATCAGAATGATATCCGGGTCTTCGCGCAGAACTCTTTTCAATGCATCATGAAATGAAAGCGTATCCAGCCCCACCTCACGTTGATTGATGATGCAATTTTTGTCAGTGTAGACAAATTCAATTGGATCTTCAATTGTGATAATGTGCAAAGCCTGTCTATTCTGGTTAATGTATTCTATCATTGCTGCAAGAGTGGTCGATTTACCACACCCCGTTGGACCGGCTACAAGAATGAGGCCTGTTGGAAAATCTGAAATTTTTGCCAGCACAGGAGGTAAACCAAGCTGGTCAAATGATGGTATAGTGGATTTGATTCTGCGCATAACGATACCAACATATCCTCTCTGCCGAAAAATGTTTACACGAAATCTGCCTGTTTCCGGGCTTTCTGTGGCAAGGTCCATTTCCATCTGTTCTAGAAACAGAATCTTCTGTTTCTCATTCATAATACTGAAAGCGTAATTTTCAATTTCCTGAGGAGTTAATATGTCGTCTTCTGCAGATTCTTGCAGGACTGTCTTGACTCTAAAAAAGGGCTTCCTTCCAACCTTCAAATGAAGATCCGACGCATCAAGGTCAGCCATCCTTTTCAACAGCTTCTCTATGTTCATCCGTTTCCTTCTCGGACTCAATATCCCCCAGAACCACATCCAGCACATTCAAAGAATCGTCAGAAACAGACGCTGTACCACCCGCGAGAATTTTGTGTCCTTTCTCAGAGAATTTCAATATCAACTGATAAATATTTTCCTTTTTGTCGTATCTATCGAGAATTTTTGTCGAATCCTTCATATTATTCCACCATTTGTATTATTGCCATTTCACTTGCGTCCCCGCGACGCCTGTCAACCTTGATAATTTTCGTATAGCCGCCTTTTCTTCCTTCAAATTTTTTACCCAGGTCCATCACAATTTTTGTCGTAGCAGGATGATTAAGATATGAATTGATTTTTCTAATACTTACCAGGTCCTGTTTTTTTCCTGCAGTAATTAATCTCTCAACCATCCTTTTTAATTGTTTTGCTTTCGCTTCTGTGGTCATGACCTTTTTATTCTGGAAAAAACTGATGGTCATGTTTCTCAGAAGACTTCTGCGATGAGATTTGTTCCGTCCAAATTTACGAATATTTTTCTTGTGCCTCATGACTGCTCCGTGTCAGACGAATCTATCTTCAGTTTGTAACCCTTTTTTTCAAGAACCTCTTCTATCTCCTGGATGGACTTTTTCCCAAGATTTTTCATCTCTTCAAACTCTGTACGGGACATCTCAAGAATTTCTCTGAGAGTGCTGATGTTGTGCGTCTGAAGCGCGTTAATCACTCTGGTGGAAAGCTTCAATTCAGTAATGGGCGTGTCGAGTATGTCGACCTGTTTCTTCTCTGGAACCGATACAGGCTGGTCCCCTATCATCTGCATTGTCCCAATTGTCATGAAATGCCTGTTAAGAATGTTTGTAGTCTTAATTAGGGCATCGGCTGGTGTTATTGCACCATTTGTCCACACATCAAGAATAAGTTTTTCATAGTCAACAAGTTGTCTGACTCTTGTATTTTCAATATGAAAAGCAACCTTCCTCACCGGTGTATATATTCCATCAATCAGAATCATATCTGCTGGAATATCCTTTCTGATCAACTTCATTTTTTCAACAGGAAGATACCCTCGTCCCTCGGTTATTTCAAAATCAATCGTCAATTTCGTTGATGGATCAAGGGTCGCAATATGAAGGTCCGGATTCAAAATCTCAACACTTCCATCAGTAATGAGATCTTTTGCACACAATTCAGACATTCCAGAAATTGTTACAGAACACCTGTGCGGAAATTCAGAAATAATCGGCTTACATATCACCTGCTTCAGATTAAGAACAATCTGCGTGGTGTCCTCCTTAACACCTTCAATTGCGGTAAATTCATGCTGAACACCCGAAATCTTAATTCCTGTAATAGCGACCCCGGGAATAGAAGAAAGCAAAACCCTTCTCAGTGCGTTTCCAACTGTCACACCAAAACCTTTTTCGAGGGGTTCAACAATCAACTGTCCATAATTAGATTTATATGTTCCTTTTTCCCATGCGATTTTTTCTGGATACAAAAACTCAATAGATTTTTCTTCCATAATATCCACCTCACTTTGAATAGAAGTTGATGATGAGATGCTCATCAACAGGTATACTGACTTCGTCTCTCGTCGGATATCTCACAACCTTTGCTTTCATTTCATTCTCAGAAGCCTCAAGCCATACAGGTACAGGAGTTGCCCTCCCAGTTTCCCTTGCATTTTTTGCGATCTCCAAAAACCTTGAATTATCTCCGATACTGATCTCATCGCCAATTTTCACCTGATATGATGCCCTGTTCACCCTTTTGCCGTTTACAAAAACATGCCCATGAGATACCATCTGTCTTGCCATTCTACGAGAAAATGCCCAGTTCAATTTATAAACAACATTATCCAGCCGACATTCAAGCAAGCGCAAAAGTATCTCACCGGTTACACCCTTCATTTTCTTTGCCATTGAGAAATATTTTCTAAACTGTTTTTCAAAAACGCCATAGTAAGATTTTACCTTGTTTTTCTCTCTCAACTGCAAGCCAAATTCAGATGTTTTGGCTGCCATCATACCCTTACGTTGTTTTCGTGGATCAAGGGGGCACTTATCGCTTTCGCATCTTCCACCTTTCAAGTACAGTTTTTCTGCGTTTCTTCTACAAACTTTACATACGGGTTTAGTGATTTTTGCCATGAAAACTCCTTTTTATACCCTTCTTCTCTTGGGAGGTCTACAACCATTATGCGGTATCGGTGTAACATCTCTTATTGCAGTAATACTCAACCCTGCCGTCTGTAAAGCCCTTATTGCTGTCTCACGACCAGGGCCAGGACCTTTCACCCTTACTTCAACATCTCTCATATTCACAAGATTCTGGACTTTTTTTGCCACATTTTCAGCGATCAACTGGGCAGCAAATGGGGTACCCTTTCTCGTACCTTTAAACCCGACTGCACCAGCGCTTGCCCATGCCACAACCCTGCCTTCAGGATCAGTAATGGTAATCGTGGTATTATTGAAGGTTGCTTTTATATGTGCAACCCCGGACGGAATACTTACATGTTTCTTCTTCTTTTTTGTGTATTTTTTCTTTTCCTTATCAGCCATTTTCTCTCCTTATAACAGAATTAACTTCCGCTTTCACCAACATTGGATCTTATCGCTTTCCTTGCAGCCTTATCCCTGACAACACCAACAGTTTTCCTTGGTCCCTTGCGGGTCCTCGCGTTTGTTCTTGTTCTCTGTCCACGAACAGGCAATGAACGTCTGTGTCGGGCTCCACGATAACAGTTGATTTCAATAAGTCTGCTAACATTACCGCCAAATTCTCTTCTTAAATCACCTTCTATTTTAAAGTTTTGCTGAACAAACGCTGAAATCTTTCCAATTTCTTCCTCTGTTAAATCTTTAATCCTTTTATCAGGATTGACTCCAGTGGCTTTGATAATTCTTTCTGCAATTGACTTACCAATACCATAGATATAGGTCAATCCAATTAGCACCTTTTTTTCGTTAGGAATTTCAACTCCAAGAATACGAGCCATTGTTAAACCTCCTCAACCCTGTTTTTGTTTATGTTTTGGCCCATCCTGGGGATTTTTACATATCACCATGACAGACCCTCGTCTTTTGATAATTTTACACTGTGGACACATTTTTTTTACTGACCCACGTACCTTCATATTTTCCTCCTATAATCTTTTAATAATTCTACCTTTGGTTATATCGTAAGGTGTAATTTCAACAATTACCTTGTCACCTGGAATAATTTTGATATAGTGTAACCGCATCTTTCCACAAAGATGCGCGTTAATCTTCATCCCATTTTCAAGATCCACAAGAAAACTTGTACCCGGTAGTGCTTTACTAATCGTACCGGTAAGTGTAATTTTATCTATTTTCTTATCCATTATGGAAATTTGTTAAAATTTCAAAACCCTCTTTTTTCACAAGCACTGTATCCTCAAAGTGAGCAGAGGGTAGTCCGTCACGAGTCACAACGGTCCAGCCATCAGACAGAATTCTTAAATCAGGTTTACCCATATTGACCATCGGTTCTATAGCAATCACCATGTTTTCCTGTAATTCAAAACCTTTGCCACGGCGTCCGAAATTAGGAACATCTGGTTCTTCATGCAAATATTTTCCAACACCATGCCCTGCAAAATCACGCACAACATTGAATCCTTCTTTTTCAACAAAACGTTGAATTTCACTTCCTATATCTCCTGTCCTGCATCCTGCTTTCACCTTTGATATCCCAAGTTCAAGAGATTTTCTCGTTACATCAATCAACCTCTGCTTTTCAGGATCAATCTCTCCAACAGGACAGGTTATGGCACAATCACCAATATAACCGTCTTTTACAACACCCACATCAAGAGACACAATATCTCCATACCTCAGGTATCTTGATTTTGAAGGTATTCCATGTACCACTTCTTCATTTATTGATATGCAAATCACTCCTGGATACCCCCTGTATCCGCGAAAAGCTGATTTAACTTTTTCTTTTTCCATCAACAATTCAGCAAAATCTGCAATATCTAAAGTCGTTTTCCCTTCTTCAAGAACATTTGAAATTTCAAGCAAAATTTTCTTGCAGATTTTTCCAGCACTTCTAATTTTTTCTATCTCATCGGGTCTTTTTACACCCACAGCGTAAGCCCCTCAATTCTTCTTAATATATTTTCGCGGTTATCAGCAGCAGAAACAGTTAGTACTCTATGTTTGCCACCGTAATATTCAAGTAATGGTTCCGTTTCACTGCGAAAAACATCAAGACGCCTTGCGATAACCTGTGGTGTATCATCTTCTCTCTGAATCAAAGGGCCTCCGCAGATATCGCATATCCCTTCTTTTTTGGGAGGCATATGTTTTAGATGATAAATAGCTCCACAGTTTCTGCATATTCTTCTTAACGACAATCGTTCTATCAAAACACTGTCAGGTGCAACGAAATTTAATACAACTACTCTATCATTTTCATCAATTGTTTTTTCAAACATCCGGGCCTGATTCATGTTTCTCGGAAACCCGTCCAGCAAAAATCCATTTATTGCATCTTCCTGCTGAATTCTGTCATTGAGCGCTTCAAATACAATATCATCTGGAACAAGTTCTCCCTTTTTCATAAATGCTTCTGCCTTCACGCCTATACTGGTACTTTTTTTTACATTTTCTCTAAGTAAATCTCCAATTGATATAATAGGAAATCCCAATAATTCACTGAGACTCTTACCCACTGTCCCCTTTCCTATACCAGGGGGACCAAACAAAATGATAATTTTTCTCATCTTGCTCGCGCCTTTTTAAGAAATCCTTCATAATGACGCATAATAAGATGAGCTTCAATCTGTCTTAGTGTTTCAAGAATTACAGAAACCACTATGAGAAGTCCTATACCACCAAACATACTCGCTATCAGATATGGAATCCTGAATATATGCATAATAATGTATGGAAATATTGCAATCACCGTCAACATGAGAGAACCTGGCAGGGTTAATCTGCCAAGGATCCTTTCCAGATATTCACCTGTTGCTTTCCCGGGCCTGATGCCCGCAACAAAACCCCCATACTTTTTCAAATCATCCGATACATGTTCAGGATTGAAAATTACGCTTGCATAGAAATAGCAAAATCCAACAATCAACAGAGCGTACAAAACCATTCCAGGACCTGAAACAGGACTGAGAACATGGGCAAGTTTCTGCAAAAATGGATTGTTTGCAAATCTGAGTATTGTTGAAGGAAACGTGAGAAATGATACAGCAAAAATCAAAGGAAGGACTCCCCCTGGATTAAGTTTTATTGGCAAATAAGTTGTCTGTCCGCCGTAAACCCGTCTGCCAACAACCCTTTTTGCGTACTGAACAGGAATCCTTCTTTCGCCTTCATTCAACATTATTGCTGCACCAACAACAACGAAAATCAGTCCTGCCATCAATACAATAAGTCCTGGGTTTATTTCTCCTGCGCTCATGAGCTGGGCAGTCTGATGAACAGCAACAGGCATTCTTGAAAGGATACTTGCGGTAATGATAAGAGAAATTCCATTGCCAATTCCTTTCTCTGTAATCTGTTCACCGAGCCACATAAGAAAAATGGTACCGGTTGTAAGGGTCAAAACCGTTGTGATCCTGAACAACCACCCAGGAGAATTGACCATGACCACACCATCAAAATGCGCAGGATTTTCAAGCCATACACTTACCGCAAATCCCTGAAATAAGCACAGAATAACCGTGCCATAACGTGTCCACTGTGTAAGTTTTCTTCTACCTTCCACTCCGCTTCTCAACATATGTTCAAAAAATGGAAATATTGACGCCAGCAGTTCAAGAATAATTGAAACACTGATGTAAGGCATTATCCCCAGAGCAAAAATTGTCGCATTGCTCAATGCACCACCTGCAAACAAATCAGCAATACCAAAAAGCGTCCCTGACATTCTGTCGAAAAAAGAAGCAAGGGCTTTGCCATTGATTCCAGGAACAGGAATATAACAACCGAACCTGTAAACGGTCAGCAGAGCCACCACAATAAGTATTTTTCGTTTTAGATCAGGGACTTTTAATGTGTCTTTAAATGCTGTAATCATTTTTTGAGCACCATGATTTTTCCGCCAGCTTTTTCTATCATATTTTTCGCTTTTTCTGAAAAAGCATGAGCATGAATCTCAAGAGATTTTTCAATCTTGCCTTCCCCGAGTATTTTCACGAGGTTTTTTTTGTTTTTAACAAGCCCTTTTTCGGCAAGTGCATCAGGCGATACGACATCGCCTGCATTAAATTTACTATTAACTTGCCCGATATTCACTTCTTCAAAGATTGTTTTTGACAAAGGATTGAAACCTCTTTTCGGAATACGTCTGATCAAAGGCATCTGTCCGCCTTCAAAACCACCGACGCGATGAAAACCTGACCTTGATTTATGCCCCTTGTGTCCTCTTGTGGACTGTTGCCCATGTCCGGAGCCATGACCTCTCCCAACAATTTTTTTCTTGTGTTTGCTTCCCTTTGTCGGTCTTAAATCATGGATTTTCAACACTTTTTTTCTCCTTTAGTTCAAGAAATTTCAGTGCCCTGTAAGTCGCATTCAGAACATTGATGGTATTTGTCGAACCAATTACCTTACATACGGCATCTCTCACACCCAGAACTTCAAGAAAAGCGCGCATCGTTTTCCCGGCAACAAGTCCATGTCCCTTTGATGCCGGCTTAAGAATAACATGCGAGGCATCGTATTTGGCTTCAATAGCGGCACCTATGGTAGAACCATTCAAAGAAATAGCAATCCTGTTCCTGTTGGCTTTCTCCCTGCCCTTGCGAATCGCCTCAGGAACTTCAGATGCCTTCCCCACTCCAAATCCTGCCTCTCCTTTCTGATTCCCACAGACAATAACCGCGCGAAATTTCAATCGTTTACCGCCCTTTGTCACTTTCATAACCCTGCGGATTTCAATAACAATTTCCTTCTCTTCTGCAGTTTCCTGTTCAATCTGCGGAATAAGATTTTCACTTGCTAAAATTTTAAACCTCCTTGTCTTGCGCCCTCGGCAAAAGATTTTACACGACCTTTGTAGCCATAACCGGCCCTGTCAAAAACGACAGTTTCTATGTTCATAGATTTCGCACGTTCTGCCAGAAGTTTGCCAACAAGAAAAGCACCCTTAACGTTTCCACCTTTTTCTTCTGGCTTTGCAACCTTCTTGAAATCACTGCCAAGAGAAGAAACAGTTAAAAGTACCTTGTTTGGCTGAACATCGTCAATAACCAGAGAACCATAAATATGTTTTGAACTTCTGCAAACAACTAACCTCGGTCGTTGAAGATTCCCTGAAATTTGCTTCCTTACACGCAAATGCCTTTTTTTTCTTTTATCTTGCCTGCTTAACATCATATGTTCACTCCCTTATTTCTGAGTACCAACAGCGGCTTTACCAACCTTATGTCTTACATATTCACCCGCGTATCTGATTTCTTTGCCTTTGTACGGCTCCGGCGGATATATATCTCTGATATCAGCGGCAAAATTTCCCAGAAGATCTTTATCATATGAACTGATCTTCATCACTGTGTTTTTCTCAATCTGCACAGTAATTGGTTCTGGTATATCCACCTCAACTGGATGTGTAAATCCAAGGTTCAACATCAATTTCTTCCCTTTTACTTCTGCTTTGAATCCAGTCCCATGGATTTCAAGTGTCTTTTCAAAACCTTTTGTAACGCCCAGGATTCTATTTTTTATCAATGTTCGTAACAAACCCTGAAGGGCATCCGTCTTCTTAAACAACCTTCTGAATTTTGTGGTCTGTGGCACAGTATTAACTACAAAAATCTTTTTGTCTTCAACAGTTACATCCAGATTCTCAAAAACATTTTGAGTAATCCTGCCCTTTGGACCTTCAATAGACAGAACCCTACCTTCCATCGTTATCTTTACACCATCAGGTATTTCAACAGGTTTTTTCCCCAATCTTCCCATAGTATTCACCTACCATATGTAAAATAAAAGTTCTCCACCAACGTTCAGTTCTTTCGCCTTACGGCTACTTATGATTCCTTTAGACGTAGTCAATACCGCGATCCCGGTATCATGTTTTTCTTTTGCAATTTTATCAGCCGAAATGTACACCCTGCATCCTGGTTTGCTTAATTTACGCACCTTTGATATCGTTGGTTTTTTTTCTGAATACAACAGGTGTACTCTGAGAATTTTTTTACCATCGGCTTCGATAATTTCCCAATCCTTAATATAATGTTCTTCTTTCAGCACACCAAGAATGCCTTCTTTAAGTTTTGACCACGATACATCCGCATATGGCTTGAAAACAATATTTGCATTCCTCAACCTCGTCATCATATCAGCAATGGGGTCTGTCATAATTATTCCTCCTACCAGCTTGCTTTGGTGACACCAGGTATTTCACCCTGTGATGCCAGTTGTCTGAAACAAATACGGCAAATTCCAAATTTTCTCAAATATCCTCTTGGTCTACCACATCTCCAGCAGCGATTTCTTTTTCTTACTTCAAATTTCGGTTCTTTTTTCATCTTTTCAAAAAAACATTTACGAGCCAAATCAATCCTCCCTTAATGGTAATCCCATAAGTTTTAATAGTTCTCTTGCATGTTCAACTTTTTTAGCATTCGTACATATTGTAATATTCATACCTCTGACCTTGTAGATGGTATTGTAATCAACCTCAGGGAAAATCACCTGCTCCCTGATGCCCAATGTGTAGCTGCCACGGTCATCAAAGGAATCAGGATTTAATCCATTAAAATCCTTTACCCTTGGAAGCGCAGCCGTAATCATACGATCAAGGAATTCATACATCCTCTGACCTCTCAATGTTACCATCACACCACAAATATCACCTTTTCTCAGATTAAAAGAAGAAATTGACTTTTTACCCCTTGTAATGACAGGTTTTTGTCCTGATATTAAAGCCAGTTCCTTCTGAACTGATTCAATAGCCTTTGCATCCTTATTATCTTTACCAACACCAACATTGATAACAACCTTCTGAATGCAAGGGACCTGGTGCGAGTTCTTAAATCCAAACTTTTCCATCATTGAAGGTACCACCTTTTCTCTGTAAAGTATTTTCAACCTGGCTTCCATTATTTTGCCTCCACCAGTTCGCCGCACTTTTTACAGTATCTGACCTTTGAACCATCATCCATCATCTTTATTCCCAGCCGTGTTTTTTTGCTACACTTCATGCAAAAAAATTGAACATTGGCGATTGAAATTGGTTTTTCCATTGTTATGATTCCACCCTGTCTGTCAAGTTTCCTGGGTCTTGTCGCCTTTTTTACAAAGTTCACTCCTTCCACCAGAACGCGACTCGTTTCAGGAAAAACCCTGACAACCCTGCCCTTTTTACCTGTATCTTTACCCTTAATAACGACTACAAAGTCGTTTTTCCTGATAAGAAACCCCATCTTATAGTACCTCCGGAGCTAGTGAAACGATTTTCATAAATTTTGCCTCTCTCAGTTCTCTTGGTACAGGACCAAAAACTCTTGTGCCTCTGGGATTAAGATCATCGTCTATAATAACCGCACAGTTGTGATCAAACTTCAAATATGAACCATCTGCTCTTCTAATCGGAGCTTTTGTTCTCACAATCACGGCCTTGACAACCTGCTTTTTTTTCACTATTCCATCGGGCAAAGCATCTTTCACATTTGCTCTTATGATGTCCCCGATTCTGGCGTATCTTCGCTTTGAGTGTCCAAGCACCCCGATAACACTTATTTTCTTGGCACCTGTGTTGTCCGCAACTTCAAGTATTGTTCTTAACTGCACCATTTGTTACTCCTTCACTTTTGGATGATGCTTTTTTTACAACCTCTACTATTCGCCATCTTTTCAATCTGCTTAATGGCCTGCATTGCCTGATAATGACTGTATCTCCGGTCTTACTAATTTCAGATTCATCATGAACGTAGAATTTCTTTCTTTTTCGAATCACTTTGAAATACACAGGATGCCTGCTCAAGGTTTCGACAACAACCACCCTGGTTTTTTCCATCTTATCACTTACAACCTGCCCCTGCTTCTCAATTTTATTTTCTTGTTTCGGAACCATTGGCACCTCGTTGCTTGCTGATTTTCTTCAACTGTATTATGGTATTTATGCGGGCGATATCCCTTCTCAAATTTCTCAAAATTCGCGTATTCTTCAACTGCCCCAGTTGAACCTGTATTCTCTGATCAAAAAGCTGTCTTGCAATGTCCGTCCTTTTTTGTTCAAGTTCCTGAACAGTCAAACTTTTAAGTTCTTCAAAATCCTGTCTTTTCATTGAATTTCCCGTTTCACAATTTTTGTTTCAATCGGTAACTTATAAGAAGCCAATCTCAACGCTTCCATGGCAACATCCGCTGATACACCGGCTATTTCAAAAACAATTCGACCTGGAAGTACAATTGCTTCCCACCCGGCCACATCTCCTTTTCCTTTACCCATTCTCGTCTCAGCAGGTTTTTTGGTAAAGGGTCTGTCCGGAAATATCCGTATCCAGAGTTTACCCTTTGCCTTCAAATGGTGGGTAATAGCAATACGGGCTGCTTCTATTTGATTACTTTTGAGTCGCCCCGGCGATAGAACCTGCAGTCCAAAATCACCAAAGTAAATTGTTGCTCCCCGGGTTGCCTTACCCTTTGTTCTGCCTCTCTGAACTTTTCTGTACTTTACCCTTTTTGGCATTAACGGCATTTTTGCTCCTTTTACTAAGAAGTTCCTCTACAGGATGAGATATTTCAATATTCAATGGTTCGGTTGCAGGTTTCTGTACAACCTGTTGTTCTCCATTAAACACCTCTCCAAGAAAAATCCAGACCTTCACACCAATGCAACCAAACTTGGTAATGGCTGTTGAAGTTGCATAACTAATCTTTGCACGAAGTGTGTGAAGAGGCACTTTACCTTTAATATAGAGTTCAGACCTTGAAATTTCAGCCCCTCCAAGTCTGCCACCAACCCTTACTTTGATGCCCAGAGCACCTGATTGCAAACAGAGAGCCATTGCTTTCTTCACCGCTATTCTATGTGGTACCCTTCTTTCTAATTGCATTGCTATACTATCGGCCATAAATTGAGCATCCTGGCCTGGATTTTTTATTTCATTAACATCAATGGCAACCTGTTTTTTCATGTTGTTGTATAATTGATCTCTCACAGCATTAATCTCTGACCCCTTACGGCCGAGAACAACCCCAGGTCTCGGACTGTACAAACTAATCTTGACCTTCTCTGATATCTTTTCTATATCAACTCTTGTGACAGAACCTCTTGGAAATCTCTGGA
>ERZ795060.949-NODE-949-length-36344-cov-5.394665_pt1 | contig 36344 bp, 33 predicted proteins | sample MGYA00375144_ERZ795060 | MGnify/ENA primary metagenome ERZ795060 (study PRJEB30189, sample SAMN05720157) | activated sludge metagenome | isolation source: anaerobic digester from wastewater treatment plant | place: Japan | collected 2015-05-15 ... | reverse complement strand
TGCTTTCTTCAAAAAGTATTTTGTTCTTGTCCAACTCTCAATCAATACATTTTTCCAGTAAGGCATTCTGAAAGGTGGTAATTCTATTATTAAAGGTAGAGATTCATCTTTTAAAAAAATGGAACCAAAAATTTTTATACTTAAAACACCAATACCAATTCCTAACAAATACAATGAAAAAACTATCATTCCCTGATTTTCCTTAAAAAAAATGCCTGTAAATAAAAGATAAACAGGAAGCCGTGCCGAACAACTCATAAAAGGTATTGATAGGGAAGTTAAGATTTTATCCCTTTTATTTTCAAGAATTCTTGTCCCCATTATCGCAGGAACATTACATCCAAAACCTAAAATTAAAGGAATAGCACTCTTCCCATGAAGTCCTACCTTATGCATTATTCTATCTGCAACAATTGCCGCTCTTGCCATATAGCCGGTATCTTCAAGGATTGCAAAGAAAAAAAAGAAGAGAAAAATGTTTGGAAGAAATAATATTACAGAACCGACACCAGAAATTATTCCATCTTTTATCAAAGAATTAATCCAAATAGGTAGATTTAGATATGAAAAAACAATCTTTAATTTTTCAAGTATAAGTTCAATAAAATTAACAAATGGTTTTCCCCAGACAAAAACAGCATTGAATATGATAAAGATTATAAAAAGAAAAAATAAAGGACCTAAAAAATTATGAGTTAAAATTCTATCAACTTTTTCTGTAATTTCCGGTTTCAATTCTTTCTTTTTCTCAATAAGTGACTCTTTTACAATTCCATGAATTATTCCATATCTTTTTTCCATTAAAACTCTATCTAATGGTTTATTTAAAAATTTTTCTGTATTCATTATCAAATCGTTAATTTTTTTCCAATCAACTTTTGTAATTATAAAATTTGTAAAATACTCATCTTTTTCCAAAATTTTTATAGCAAGAAATCTTGGAGGATAAGGAAGTTTTAAGTTTTTAAATTGACAGACAATTTCAGAGATAACTTTTTCAATTTCTTCACCATAATTAAATTCAAAAAATTCAGAAGGTGGTTCTTTACACTTTTTATAAATTTCTTCTTTCAAATCTTCTATACCAATATTTTTATTTCCAACTGTTTTTACAAATTTTACTTTAAGCAATTTTTCTAAATGTTGAATTTCATATTCAATTCCTTCTTTCTCTGCCAAATCCACCATATTAAGGTCAATAATAATATTTTTGTGAAACTCTGAGAGTAAAAGTAAAAGATATAAACTTCTTTCAAGATTCAAAGCATCTGCCATTATAATTAAAACATCTACTTCATTTTGAGTAATAAAATCAATTGCTATTTTCTGGTCTTCGCTTTCTCCTGTTAAGGTATAAGTTCCCGGTAAATCAACAACTTTAAATTTTACATCTTTATAAATATAATATCCTTCCTTTTTTTCAACTGTTACACCTGGCCAGTTACCAACCTGTTGTCTTGTTCCAGTAAGAGAATTGAATATCGTCGTTTTTCCTGTATTAGGATTCCCTGCAATTGCAACTATTTTCTCTTCCATTTTCATTCAACTTTTTCAACTATTATGTCCATTGCTATTCCACATCCAATCCCGATGGTTATATTTCCTTTTTTTATTATTACAGGACCGGGAGCAGGTTTAACCACTTCAATAATATCTCCAACAAAAATCCCCATATTACATAATTTTTTTAATTTCCCATGTTTCAGCACATCAACCACTTTGTATTTTCCTTCTTTTGCCTCTACCAATTTTTTCATTTTTTATTTTGTTAGTATTAACTAAAAAAGTTTGTTTAAACTAACTTTTTTAAAATTATAGAATAAAAATTTGACAAATTCAAAAATTATGTTAAATTAAATTTCTATGGGAAAAAATAAAAATGAATTTAGGATTGTTCTGAAAAAGAATTATTTAAGAAATTTCCTCTCTTGGCGTTAAATTTTTTTATCCCATTCCTGTTTTTTTCCTATTTTTCTCTATATTTATTTTTTACAGGGAGGGTAAAATGGAAAAAATATTCAATAAACTTTTTGAAAATATAAATCTTACTACAAATGAAACATATGAAATTTTTAACAAAATTATGGAAGGAGAATTATCTTCTGTAAAAACTGCTGCATTTCTAACATTATTAAAAATTAAAAAAGAAAGTTCAGAAGAGATAACCGGTGCAGCAAAACTTTTAAGAGATAAAATGCTGAAAATAAGACACAAAAAAGAAATAATTTGTGATACCTGTGGAACAGGTGGTGATTATTCAGGTACATTTAATATCTCAACAGTATGTGCAATTGTTGCTTCTTCTATGGGACTAACAGTTGCAAAACATGGAAACAGGTCTATCACAAGTTCCTGTGGAAGTGCTGATGTACTGGAATATCTTGGGTATAAAATAGATATTGAGCCTGAAAAAAGCGAAATTTTACTTGAAAAGTTTGGATTTGCTTTTTTATTTGCTCCCTTATATCATAAAGCAATGAAAAATGTAGCAGAAGTTAGAAAAGAACTTGGCTTTAAAACAATTTTTAATATAATTGGACCTTTGTGTAATCCTGCTTTAACAAATTATCAGATTATGGGTGTGAATGATTATTCTCTTTTAAAAATTATTCCTTATGTTTTTAAAAATCTTGGAATAAAGGGATATGTATTTCACTCTGAAGATGGTCTTGATGAAATAACACTTACAGGGAAAACATATATAGTTGAAATTGATGAAGAAATAAGTGAATTTGAAATATTTCCAGAGGATTTTAATTTAAAAAGATGTAAAATTGAAGATATAAAAGGAGGAAATTTAAAAGAAAATGCTGAGATTTTATTTAATATAATTAGAGGTAAAGAAAAAGGACCTAAAAAAGATATTGTCTGCTTAAATACCGCATTTCTCCTTAAAACAACGGGTATTGTTGATAGAATTGAAAAAGGAATTGAATTAACAGATGAAATTTTAAAAAAAGGAATACCTTATAGAAAATTCAATGAAATCCTTGAATATATAAAAAAATGAAAAAAATTTTAATTCTTTTTTTATTCTGTTTTGGTTTTGCAATTTCGGGTGAAAACATTGAAATTGAATTAAAAAAACAGGCAACAGTTGATTTGTGTAATTTTCCAGATTTGACAGATGGAATTGTTGATATACTTTATCTTACAGTTGATAATTACTGGCATAAAGGTGAATATTCAAAAATTTTTCCTGTTTTTTATTTAATTACCAGAATTTTCCCCGATGATGTAAATGCCTACTGTCTTGGTGGCTGGTTCTTGATAAATGGTATTGCTCCAAAATATGAAGGTGAAAAGAAAGAAGAAATAAAAAAATTTGCAATTGAATTTATGAAAAAAGGGATAGAAAAAAAACCCGACGATTATAGATTATACTGGGAAATTGCATGGTTTTATTATAATGAAAATGATTTTGAAAATTCTCTTAAATATCTTGAAAAGGCCGAGAATTATAACCATCCTTTTTATATAGAAAATCTTAAAGCACATATTTATATGAAACAAAAAAATTTAAAGAAGGCAATTGAAGAATGGAAAATAATAAAAGAAAAATATCCTGAAAGAAAAGAAATTGCAGAAAAATTTATAAAACAGATAGAAAAGGAAAAAAATGAGTGATTTAATTTCTGAAATTATTGAAAAAAAATCAATAATAATTGAAGAAAAGAAAAAAATTTTACCTACTGAAAAATTGATAGGAATGATTTCTTTAAAGAAAAAATACAGCATTTATCAATCTTTAAAGAATGAGTTTGGAATTATTGCTGAATTAAAAAGAGCATCTCCTTCTGCAGGTACAATTAATAATAATTTAGATTTCAAATCAACTGCTATCAAATACCAAAAATCCGGAGTTAGTGGTATTTCTGTTTTAACCTGTGAACCATATTTTCTTGGTTCTATAGATGACCTAAAAACTGTAAAAGAATCAGTTGAAATTCCTGTTCTGATGAAAGATTTTATTGTAGATGAATACCAGATTTATGAAGGGAAATATTATGGTGCTGATTTTATCCTTTTGATAGTTAGAATACTTGAAGATAGAAAACTTGAAAAATTTATAAAAATCTGTGAGGAAACAAACATTGAAATTTTAATAGAAATATTTGATATCAATGATTGGAAAAGAGTTTCTAATTTAATCAAGAGATGGAAAGACAAAATACTTGGTATAAACAATAGAGATTTGAAAACACTTAAAGTTGATATAAACAATACATTAAACTTGATTAAACATATTCCAGTTGATAAAATAATTGTCATAAGTGAAAGTGGTATAAAAGAGAAAGAAGAGGTCTTGCTTTTAAAAAATTTGGGTTTGAAAGGTGTATTGATTGGAGAAAGTATTTTAAAAAGTAAGAATGTAGAAGAGAAAATAAAAGAATTAAAAAATTAAAAGAAAGGAGGAAAAGAAAATGGAAGAAAATAAAATTTATCTGTCTGAAAGGGAATTGCCACAGGCATGGTATAATATTCTTCCTGATTTACCGGAACCACTTCCACCTGTAATTCATCCAAAAACAAAAGAACCTGTAAAACCGGAAGACCTTGCGCCTATTTTCCCAATGTCTTTAATTATGCAGGAATTTGCACCTGAAAGATGGATTGAAATTCCAAATGAAGTTTTGAATGCATATAAAATTTATAGGCCAACTCCTCTCCACAGGGCAAGAAATTTTGAAAAAGCATTGAAAACAAAGGCAAGAATTTATTTTAAGAATGAATCTGTATCTCCACCTGGTTCTCATAAACCGAATACAGCAATAGCTCAGGCATATTACAACAAAATTGAAGGGGTAAAAAGATTAACAACCGAAACAGGTGCAGGCCAATGGGGAAGTGCTCTTGCTTTTGCATGTAAACTTTTCGACCTTGAATGTGTAATTTTCATGGTAAAGGTATCCTATTATCAAAAACCATACAGAAGATTACTTGCGCAATCATGGGGAGCAACTATGTATGCTTCTCCATCAGATAAAACTGAATTTGGAAGGAAAATTCTTTCGCAGAATCCGAATTCACCGGGGAGTTTAGGAATAGCGATATCAGAAGCAATTGAAGAAGCGGTTAAAAGAGAAGACACAAAATATTCTCTCGGAAGTGTTCTAAATCATGTTTTACTTCACCAAACCATTATAGGGCTTGAAACAAAAAAACAACTCCAACTTATTGGAGAAAAACCAGATGTTCTAATTGGATGTGTTGGTGGTGGAAGTAATTTTGGAGGATTTATAATTCCCTTTGTTCCTGATAAAATAAAAGGAGAAAACATAAGATTTATAGCAGTAGAACCAAAAGCATGTCCTACATTAACAAAAGGACTTTACAGATATGATTTTGGTGATACTGCCTGTACAACTCCTTTACTCAAAATGTATACTCTTGGACATAGTTTTGTTCCTCCTGGAATTCATGCCGGAGGTTTAAGATATCACGGAGATGCTCCTTTACTGTGTCACTTATATAAACTTGGACTTGTTGAAGCAGTAGCATATCATCAAAGAGAATGTTTCGAAGCCGGAGTTCTATTTGCTCAAACAGAAGGATTTTTACCAGCACCAGAAACAACACATGCTATAAGAGCAGTTATTGATGAAGCAAAGGATGCTCCTGAAGGAAAGGTAATTGTATATAATCATTCAGGGCACGGGCATTTTGATTTATCTGCCTATGAAGCATATTTTGAAGGTAAACTTGAAGATTATGAATATCCAGAAGAAAAAATAAAGGAAGCATTGAAGGATTTACCTGAAATTTAATGATTGAAATAAAAATCTGTGGTTTTAAAAGAAGAAAAGATATAATTGATGCAGTAAATCTTGGAATTGAATGGATTGGGATAAATCTTTATGAAAAAAGTCCAAGATTTGTTGAAGAAAGGGAAGCAAAATTGTTAATTGAAAATTTACCGAGTAATATCCATAAAATAGGGCTTTTTGTAAATCCTGACGAAAAAAATTTATTTGAAACTGTGAAAAAACTTAAAATAGATGGAATTCAACTTCATGGGAATGAACCGCCTTCGCTTTTAGAAAAATTAAAAAAAAATTTTCCTGATAAAATCATTATAAAAGCAATAAGAGTTAAAAATTATGAAGATATTGTAAAAAGGATGAAGCATTATAAGATGGCCGATTACTTCTTATTAGACAGATACGAAGAAGATAGTTTTGGCGGAACTGGAAAAATGATAGATAAAGAAAAAATTGAAAAAGGGAAATTACCATGGAACAAAATATTTATTGCCGGTGGAATAACACCTGAAAATGTTAAAAATATAATTAAAAAATATAGACCTTTTGGAATAGATGTTGCCTCAGGAGTTGAAATTGCTCCAGGGATAAAAGATATTGAAAAAATAAAAAAATTAATAGAAGAGGTTAAAAATGTTACCTGACAGAAAAGGAAAATTTGGAATTTTTGGTGGAAGATTTGCTCCGGAAACATTAATGGGACCTCTTGAAGAACTTGAAACTGCATATAAAAAAATATCAAAGACAAAAGAATTTAAAGAAAAACTGAATTACTTATTAAAAGAATATGCAGGAAGACCAACCCCTCTTTATTATGCAGAAAATTTCAGTAAATATCTTGGTTTTAAAGTTTATTTAAAAAGAGAGGATTTAGCATTTACAGGTGCTCATAAAATAAACAATACTCTCGGTCAGGTTCTCCTTGCAAAAATGATGGGAAAGAAAAGGATAATAGCAGAAACAGGAGCAGGTCAGCATGGAGTTGCAACTGCTACTGCTTCTGCTTTGTTAAATATGGGATGCGTTGTTTATATGGGTGAAATAGATGTTGAAAGACAGAAATTAAATGTTTTCAGAATGGAATTACTCGGAACAAAAGTTGTTCCTGTTAGTTCAGGAAGTAAAACCTTGAAAGATGCAATAAATGAAGCGATGAGGGACTGGATAACAAATTTTAAAACAACTCATTATGTAATTGGTTCTGTAGTTGGTCCACATCCTTATCCTATGATTGTAAGGGATTTTCAGTCAGTTATAGGTAAAGAAACAAAAAAACAGATATTAAAAAAAGAAAAAAAATTACCCGATTATCTTGTCGCCTGTGTTGGTGGAGGAAGCAATAGTTTGGGTTTGTTTTTCCCCTTTTACAGAAATAAAGAAGTAAAATTTATAGGAGTTGAAGCGGGAGGAAAAGGAATAAATACAGATAAACATTCAGCAACTCTATTAAAAGGAGAAAAAGGAATATTACATGGTAGTTTTTCCTATGTTTTGCAGGACAATTACGGACAGATAAAGACAACTCATTCAATCTCAGCAGGACTTGATTATCCTGGAGTTGGACCAGAACATGCATTTTATAAAGAAACAGGAAGGGCTGAATACTATGCTGTTGATGATAAAACTGCTTTAAATGGTTTTCATATTTTAAGTGAACTTGAAGGGATAATCCCTGCTTTAGAATCTTCACATGCAATTGGCTGGCTGATCGAAAATAAAAACAGATTTAAAGAAAAAGATATAGTGGTTGTCTGTCTTTCGGGTAGAGGCGATAAAGATGTTATGGAAGTAGCAAAAATAGAAGGTGATTTATGACACAGATTGAAAAAAAATTTAAAGAATTGAAGATAAAAAAAGAGAAAGCACTGATTTTATATTTTACTGCTGGATTTCCTTCTTTTGAGAATTCAATTGAAATCATTAAAAAAAGTGCTGAAAAAGGTGCTGATATAATTGAAATAGGAATACCTTTTTCTGACCCAATCGCAGATGGACCTGTAATTCAATATACATCAGCAAAGGCACTTGAAAATGGAATGAATACTAATAAATGTTTTGAACTTGCTAAAATACTTAAAAATGAAATGAATATACCCTATCTTTTTATGACTTATTTTAATCCTGTTTACAGATATGGAATTGAAAAATTTGCTGATAGATGTGTTGAATGTGGGGTTTCTGGTTTAATTATACCTGACCTGCCATATGAAGAAAGTTTTGAAATTAAAGAAATTTTGAAAAAAAGAGAGATGAATCTAATTTATTTTTTAACGCCATTTACTTCTGAAAAAAGAATGAAAAAAATAACCAGAATGGCAAATGGTTTCATATATTTTATAAGTGTTGCAGGAGTTACAGGACAACGAGATAGTTTAAATCCGGAAATAATTGATGTGATAAAAAAAGTAAAATCTTTAAAAGAAATTCCAGTTGCTCTTGGTTTCGGGATTTCCACTAAAGAACAGATAAAACAGATTAAGGAATATGTAGATGGAATAATTATAGGTAGTTTCTTTTTACAAAAAATAATAGATGGAAAAATAGATGAAGTGGAAGAATTGATTTATCAGTTTAAAAAAGAATTAAAAAATGTATTTTAATTTAAGAATTAACATAAGCCAAAATTTTATTTGAAATGTTATATCAGGAAAGGTAAAATTATTATTGGAGGTAAATTATGAAAAAACTATTGAAAAAAATCAAAAAGATTGTAATGGTACTCTTGATATTTGGAATTCTTGGCGGTGGTTGGTTCTATTATAATAAATACAAAACTGAAAAATTAAGAAAACTGGTAGAAGAAGAAAAAAGAAGACAGGAAGAACTTGAAAAAGAAAAACAGAGAAAACTACTTGAAGAAAAACAAAAAGAATTTGAAAATCTTTTAACAGAAATGGAAAAATACTTTAAAGCAGGTGATTATATTAAGGTAAAAGAAATTTCTGAAAAAGCACTTGCCCTGGCAAAGCAATTTAATTTTTCAACGGATAGAATAAATGAGATTTTTCATAAAATAGAGATTAATACATATCTTTCAAAACTCAAAAAACTTGAAAGAGAAAATGAAGACATTTACAAATATTTTTATGTTAGAATTGAAGTTAAAAAAATACCACCAGTAAAAGAAGTGTTAAATCTTAGAAATAAAATTCTTAATAAAACCTATGAAAATGAATATAAGGTTAAACTTATTCTTGCAGATAAGGCACTTGATGAATTAAAAAAAGGGATAGAACCATCCTATAATTATTTTTTAAGTAGAAAATTTTATGCAGAAGCAAAAAAGTTGAGAGAAACAAGAAATATTAGAAAAGAAGAATTAGAAAATAAAGTTCAGAGTATACAGAATGAATTATTTTTTGCTTCTAAATCACTATACAAAAATACAATTCCAAATTCTCTTTACTGAAAAATGAAAAAAAAATCTATTAATATTGGAGTTATTGGTTGTGGAACTGTTGGTTCAAGTTTTATAAAAAAATTAATTTCAAGAAAAAATATTATAAAAGAAAAAACAGGAATTGAGATAAATATTTTAAAAGTTTTTGATAAGGATAAAGGAAAACTCAATCAATTTAAAGATATCTCTGCTGAATCCCCTGATGAAATAATTGAAAATAAAAATATTGATATAGTCGTTGAATTAATCGGAGGAACAGATTATGCTTACGAATTTGTTACAAAGGCAATTAAAAATGGAAAATCTATTGTTACAGCAAATAAAGCATTATTATCAAAATATGGAAAGGAATTATTTAAAAAAGCGAAAGAAAAAAATGTATATATTGGTTTTGAAGGAAGTGTTGCAGGAGCAATACCAATTATAAAAGCATTAAAAGAAAGTTTTACAGGAAATAAAATAACAAAAATTCTTGGTATACTTAATGGAACAACAAATTATATCCTTTCAGAAATGTATCATAAGGGAATTGATTTTGAAAAAGGGATTGAGGAAGCAAAAAAACTTGGATATGCGGAAGCAGACCCAACTCTTGACATAAAAGGTTATGACACCCTTCACAAAATTTTAATACTTACATACATCACCTATGGAGAACTTTTTTCTGCTGAAGAAATTTATGTTGAAGGAATAGATAAAATACAAACAATTGATATAAAATTTGCGAGTGATTTTGGGTATAGAATTAAACTGCTTGGAGTATGTAGAAAAGAAAAAAATCAAATAGAAATAAGAGTTCACCCTGCTCTGCTTCCAAAAACTCATCTTTTATCTCTAGTTGAAGGTGTTAATAATGCTGTTTATGTTGAAGGTGATTTAATTGGAAAATCACTTTTTTATGGAGAAGGAGCAGGAGGAAATGCAGCAACTAGTTCTGTAATAGGTGACGTTGTGGATATAAGTAAAAAGATTGTTTCTGAAGGTTTTGTTAAAGAAAATTTTGTGTCAGAAGATATCATCTCTTTAAAACCATTTGAAGAAATTGAAACAAAATATTATTTCAGATTTACAGCAATTGATAAACCTGGAGTTCTTGCAAAAATAGCAAAAATTCTTGGAGATAATGATATAAGTATTTTATCTGTAATTCAAAAACAGGACAATCCAGAAAAAGCGGTTCCTATAGTAATGCTAACTCATAAAGCAAAGGAAAAAAATGTAAAAAAAGCAATAAAGGAAATAGATAAACTGGATGTAATAAAAAATCCCACTGTTTTTATAAGAGTTGAAGAAGACCTTATGTAGAAAGATTCAATTTTTATTCAGGAAAGGAACTTAAAAAAAGTTTCAGTTTTTTTTGAATTTTTAACTCCTGAAATTTCAAAATAATATGTCTTAATCTCCTTTATCTTTCTTTCTTTATAAATTTCTATACTCCAGATTTCGTAATTTCTATCTTTATCACGAATTCGTTGAATACTGAAAACTCTCCAGTCAGAACCTATCTTTCCATGTTTTAAACTCAAATAATCAAATATAATACCTATCCTTTCAACAAAACTGTCAGCATATATTATTACTGCATCTTTCAGAGAATTCCCACCTCTATCAAAAAACCAGCAAGTCATTTTTTATCTCCCTTTTTTATTTAGACGAAAATATACTTAGAAAAGTTTCATTAATTAAAAAATGGGAAGTAAAATAATTTTAATTTTTTAAAAGAATAAATCTTAAAATGAAAGCAACTGCAACAATAATAACAACAGGATTTAAATTTCTGTATTTACCTGTGAAAAGTTTTAAAAGGAAATAGGATATAAATCCAAAAGCAATTCCTTCTCCTATGTTATATGTGAAAGGAATTCCAACAAAGGAAAGAAAGGCAGGAATTGATTCTGTTGGGTCATCCCATTTTATTTTTCTTATAGTTGGTATTATTAAACTTCCAACAATAATTAAAGCAGGTGCTGTTACAGGATATAAGGTTATACCACCAACTGTTTGAATTCCTGTCCCAATCATCTTTACAAAAGGATAGAAAAATAAAGAGAGTAAAAACAAAACTGCAGTGATTACAGAAGCAAAACCAGTCCTCCCTCCAACAGATATTCCACTTGCACTTTCAATATAACTTGTCACTGTACTTGTCCCAAAAATTGCACCAACAACAGTTCCTACTGCATCTGATAATAAAACTCTCTCAACCTTTGGGAATTTCCCATTTTTTATAAATCCACCCGCCTCTCCAACTCCTATTGCTGTTCCAACAGTATCAAATAAATCCATAAAAAGAAAAACGAAAATTACTGTAAAAATCCCTTCTCTTAAAGCACCAATAACATCAAGTTTCATGAATGTTGGAGCAATAGAAGGAATTTTCCCAATTATCCCCTCATACTTTATTATTCCTGAACAAATTCCTATTATTGCAGTTATAATCATTCCAATTAAAATGTTTCCCTTTACCTTTAAAGCCATAAGAGTCCCCATTATTATAAGTCCGATTATTGACAAAATTACTTCTTTTTGATAAATATTACCCATTGTTAAAACAACTCCGCCCTTCTGGACAATTCCACTCTGTATAAACCCAATTAATGCAATAAATAAACCAATTCCACCTGCTATTCCACATTGTAAAGAAGAAGGGACATTCTCAACAAGTTTTTCTCTTACTTTCCAGAGAGAAAGAATTATAAAAAGAATACCAGAAATAAAAACTGCTCCAAGAACCTTTTGCCATGCAATGCCCATTCCAAGAATAACAGTATAAACAAAATAAAAATTTTCTCCCATACCAGGAGCAAGAGCAATTGGATAATTTGCATATAAACCCATAATTAAAGTCGCAATTGCGGATGAAAAACATGTTGCTACCATAACTGCTCCAAAATCCATTCCTCCTTGTGATAAAACCGCTGGCTGGACAAAAATTATATATGCCATTGTTATAAAAGTTGTAATTCCTGCGATAATTTCTGTTTTTAAATCCGTGCCCCTTTCTCTGAATTTAAAATATTTCTCAATCATTTAATTCTCCTGTTTTAAGAAAATATTTTAAATTTACAAAAAACTTTCAAAAATTTTTTTAGAAACCTCAGAATTTATTAAGTTTTATTTTTCAAATTCTTTTAACTGGGACAGAAAATCCTCAATTGATTTTTCTGTTTCATCCCATTTTATTTCTTCTCTCGGAAACATTCTTGTTTCTTTAACTATATAAAGAGAAAAAAATTTTTCTCCTTTTTCTTTTAGATAATTTATAGCTTCTTTCCTGCTTTCAAATAATTTCTCTCCCCTCTCTTCTACTTTCATTTTTTTTAATTCTTCTTCTGGCAGGTTTCTTGTAACTCCATACATATAAGCAGAAAGTGTAAATTCTCTAACAAGTATTAATTCCTCAATTATTTGTTCTCCTGTACTTATTCCAGTTGTAATTGCTTCTTCAGGAGTTAAACACAGGTAAGTTTTTGGTCTTATTCTATATCTTTTTATTTCCTTTTCCATTTTTTTAATTTTACCTTATTATTTTAATCCTGTATAATAGTTTCAAATGAAAATAAAATTTCCTGAACCAGATTTAAATGATTTTAAAAAAGTTCTTTTAAGAGAAGTTAAGGGAAGTAGAATACATTGTGCGGAACTACATATTGATAAAGAAATTCTAAAATTTTTATTGGAAGATTATTTTGGAATAAAATGGATTGAACCCATTGATTATGAAACACAGAAAAAAGCAATTCAAAATGTTGTAAATTTATATTACAAACTTGGATTTGACACAATAAGATTAAGTTCTGATTTCAGATTTACTTCAAACCTAAAATTTGAAATACCGAAAAGAGAAACAGATGATACTTCTCTGTTCTCAAAAGGCAAAAGAAAATGGGCTGAGGAAAAAGAAGGTGTTATAAAAAACTGGAATGATTTTGAAAATTATACCTGGCCTGAACCTGAAAAGGTAGATATCTGGGTTTATGAATATCTCTCCGAAATTTTACCTGAAAATATGGGTATTTTTCTATGTATTTCTCAGGGAATTTTTGAGACCTTAATGTTTTTATTTGGTTTTGAAAATCTATGTTATTTAATTTATGATAATGAAGAAATTGTAAAGAAAACTTCTGAAAAAATTGGAGAAATAATATATAAAGCAACTAAAAAGTTTATTGAAAAAGAAAAAATTATAGGGATTTTTCAAGGAGATGATATGGGATTTAAAACACAAATGCTTTTACCACCAGAATTTTTCAAAAAATATATTCTTCCATGGCATAAAAAACTTTCAGAACTTGCCCATCAAAATGGAAAAATTTATGTCTTACACTCCTGCGGAAATATTGAACCAATTATGGATGACTTAATAAATGAGGTTGAGATTGATGCTAAACATTCTTTTGAAGATGAAATATTACCTGTCTGGAAGTTCAAGGAGAAATATGGAGAGAAAATTGGAATAATAGGAGGAGTTGATATCGGAAAGTTGTGTACATTGAAGGAAAATGATTTAAGAAAATATATTAGAAAAATCCTTGAGAAATGTGCGGGTTCAGGTTATATACTCGGTTCTGGAAATTCTATAGCAAATTATATACCACCAGAAAATTTTATAATTATGCTTGAAGAAGGATATAGTTTTAAAATTTAAAAGTACCTTAAACCGTAAAACTTGCTCAACTACAGGTATAAAACACTGGAATTTGAAAAATTCCAAGTGTTTTTTCTGGCGTTTTTTGCCCAGAATAGATAAAAACACCTTAAGTCCCCCTCAAAGATTGAGGGGGTGCTGGTGCGACGAATAAGGAGCACCGATTAGCACGGGTGGCGAGATGGTGAGCCACCTATTTAGGGGAGTTGATACCTCTTGGGGATTTTAAAGGGGTTTAAACCCCTTTAAGAAAGACGTAGTTGACAGGAAAAAACAGAATATAACAAAATAAAAAAGTAAATATGGTTCAGTAAAATTTATCTTAAGCCTTCATCAAGCATAATCAAGTAATTTTCAGGTGGTATATAATTTGTGATTGAATTCCCACTTCCAAGAGCATATCTGTAAGGCATACATCTATCAAGAATTTCCCTCACATATTTTCTTAAATTTTTCTCATCATAGGTTGCAAGTTTATTTACATCAACTCCTCCAAGAACAGCAATTTTATTTCCATATTTTTCCTTGAATTCCCATACAGGTATAATCTCATCCTGAAAAGAATGAAAGGCATCTATTTTAACATCATGTATAAAATCATCAATAACATTTAAAATATTGCCACAGCAATGAAACCAGTACATTTTTCCTCTCATGTGAGCAATTTCTGCAAATTTTTTATGCCATGGTATTACAAGTTTTTTTAACATTTCAGGTGATAAAAATGTGGATGTTTTAAATCCAAGGTCATCTCCCTGAAAAAACCCTTCAACATTATCTATTTCAATCACATTCTTATAAAATTCATAAATTAACTCTCCTACTCTATTAAAAACTGCCTCAACGAGTTTAAAATTATCAACTATTAAATAACTCATATTTTCAAATCCAAGCAATACTTCACTTGCTATTTCAAAAACACCACTGCTTGGACAGACAAGCATCTTCATTCCATCTGGTAAATTTTTTGAAGCAATTTCATATAAAGAATAATCAATTTCTTCTTTCTTCTGCCAGGGATAATTTTCAAAATCAGACCAGTTTGTTATCATTCCAGTTCCTTCTTCAACCCATCCTCTTTCTCCCTTTGATAAAATTGCAGTATCTTTCCCCCTTCTTGATTTTCCAGTAAATATAATTCCGCCTGCAATTCGTACATAATCATAACCAAGTTTATACCAGAAGTTTATTTCCTGCTTAATATATTTTTCTTTATTCTCTTCCGAATATTCAATCCATTTTTCTCCAATAATTTTTTCTGTTATATATTTTTTCATTTCATAATCCATTAAAAGTTCCACAAAATGAACTCTTTCTGCTTTCTGATTTCCAAGCAAGACATTTTTTAATTCTTCAAAATCTGGTTCTGGTTTTTCTAAAGGGACTTTTAAATTCATATCTCCCTCCTCTTTTTAATAATGAAAAAGTTCTTCTTTCCAAAAATTAAACGGAGAGGGTGGGATTTGAACCCACGTCCGCCATGTCCTTTGGCGGAAGCCGATTTCGAGTCGGCCGCTTTCATCCACTCAGCCACCTCTCCTTGGTCCAAAAATCCCTGTTCCTATTCTAATTATATTTGCTCCCTCCTCTATTGCTATTTTCCACGTATCTGTCATTCCCATTGAAAGATATTTCATTTCTACATTTGGCAGATTTAAGTTTTTCAATTTTTCAAATAAATCCTTTGTCAATTTAAAATAAGGTCTTATATCTTCTGGATTTTCAACAAAAGGTCCCATGGTCATTAATCCCTCTACCCTCACATTTTCAAATTTTGATATTTCATAAATTAATTCTTCCACCTTCTCAGGCAAAACACCTGACTTTTGTAATTCCCTGCCACTATTTATCTCAATCAAAACTGGATAAATTACTTTCTTTTTCTTTGCTTCTTTATCTATTTCTCTTATAAGTTTTAAGGAATCAACTGTTTCAATCATATCAAAAATTTCAAATGCTTTTTTAACCTTATTTGTCTGAAGATGTCCTATCATATGCCATTTTACTTTTTTTCCGATTTTTATAAATTTTTTTTCTGCTTCCTGAACATAATTTTCTCCAATGAATTTAATACCTCCTTCAATTGCTTCATCTATCTCTTCAACTGTTCTTCCTTTTGTTGCTGCAAGAAGGATTACATTTTCAGGAACTTCTTTTAAAATTTTCTGTACTCTTTCTTTTATGCTTACTTTTGAATTAACCATCTTTTTATTATACAATTTTAAAAAAGGAGGGTAAATGTTTTCAATCGGAATTGATTTCGGAACAAATTCAGTTAGAGGGATTATTTTGAATCTTAAAAATGGAGAAATTGTTTCTGAAAAAGTTGTGCCCTACCCTTCAGGAATTGATGGAGTAATTATTGATGAAAAAGACCCACATCTTGCAAGACAGAATCCGGCAGATTATCATATCTGTCTTGAAAAACTTTTAAAGGAAATTATTAAAAAAGCAAAAAAAAATAAAAGTTTTTCTGTTGATAAAATTGTTGGGATAGGAATAGATACAACAGGTTCAACTCCAATGCCTGTTGATAAAAATCTTGTTCCCCTTTCTTTTTATAAAGAATTTAAAAATAATGTTAATGCAATGGCATGGTTATGGAAAGACCATACTTCAAGCGATGAAGCAGAAGAAATAACTGAACTTTCAAAAAAAATCAGACCCCATTATTTATCAAAAATAGGAGGAGTTTATTCATCTGAATGGTTTTTTTCAAAATTACTTCACCTTGCAAGAACTGATAGAAAAGTTTTTGAATCAATGGCAACATTCATTGAAATATGCGATTATATACCTGCGGTCTTATCAGGAATAAAAAATCCAGAAGAAGTAAAAAGAGGAATATGTGCAGCAGGTCATAAAGCAATATATAATGAAGAATGGGGTGGATTACCGGACAGTGAATTTCTTGAAAAACTTGACCCTTCATTTAAAGGAATAAGAAAAAAACTTTATGAAAAGGCATATCCAAGTGGTGAAATTGCAGGTTATTTATGTAAAGAATGGAGTAAAAAAACAGGTCTTCCAGAAGGAATTCCAGTAAGTGTTTCTGAATTTGATGCTCATATGGGAGCGGTCGGAGCAGGAATAAAAGAAGGAGTTCTTGTAAAAATAATCGGTACTTCTTCCTGTGATATGATGATATATCCAAAAAATAAAGAACTAAAAGACATACCGGGAGTTTGTGGAATTGTACCCGATTCTATAGTCCCAGGATTTTACGGAATAGAAGCGGGTCAATCCGCAGTCGGTGACATTTTTTACTGGTTTGTAAAAAAATTGATTCCAAAATTTATAAAAGACCCTTATTCCTACTTCACAAAAAAAGCACAGAAGATAAAACCTGGTCAAACTGGTCTTCTTGCTCTTGACTGGCATAATGGAAACAGAACTATTCTTGTTGACCAGAAATTAACCGGTTTAATAGTTGGCTTAACTTTAAATACAAAACCAGAGGAAATTTTTAGATGTTTAATTGAAAGTACAGGTTTTGGAGCAAGAGTGATAATAGAAAGGGTCGAAAGTTTTGGAGTAAAAATAAAAGAGATAGTGGCTTCTGGTGGAATAGCAGAAAAAAATCCTTTAATTATGCAGATATATGCCGACATAATGAACAGAGAAATAAAAATATCAGCACTTCCTCAAACATGTGCAGTTGGAGCTGGGATTTTTGGAGCAATAGCAGGTGGTTATTTTAAATCAGTTGAAGAAGCACAGGAAAAAATTTGTAGATACAGCAAAAAAATTTATAGACCCATTCCGGAAAATGTAATAGTATATGAGAAACTTTATTCACTTTATAAAAAACTTCATGACGCTTTTGGAACACAGAATTATAAAGAAAGTCTGTTTAATGTAATGAAGGAATTGTTAAAAATAAAAAAGGAAACAGAATGAAGAATTTAAAAAAAAGGGTCTATGAAGCAAATTTGTTTTTATGGAAAAACAATCTTGTTTATGGAACCCAGGGAAATGTAAGTGGAATAGATGATAAACGAGAAATTATTTATATAAAACCAAGTGGTGTTCCGTATGAAAAACTTACAGAATCAAAAATTGTCGGAGTTGATATGAATGGAAAACTGATATATGGGGATTTAAAACCATCTGTTGATACACCACACCATCTTTACATTTACAGAAATTTAAAAGAAGTCAAAGGATTCTGCCATACTCATTCAAAATTCATAACTGTCTTTTCAGTTCTTGGCATTCCAATTCCTGTACTTACAACAGGTCATGCAGATATTTTTGGAAAGGATATACCTGTTTCAAAATATGTTGATAATACAGGTGATAACATAGGAAAAGAAATTTTAAGAGTATATGAAAAAACAGGCTGTCCATCAATAATTTTAAAAAATCATGGCCTTTTCTGTTTTGGAGAATCTCCGGAAAAAGCATCCTTTTATGCTCTTATGAGTGAATACTTTGCAGAAGTTTTTTATTATATTTTAATCGCTGGAAAAATATTGAATAAAAAAATTAAAAGAATTCCTGAAAAAGAAATAAAAAAATGGTTTGAAAGATACCATTCAGAAAGATATGGACAGAAAAAATAAATTTTTAATTAAAAATATCACTCTTATCAATCCAGGAGAGAAAGGGAAAGTTGTGGATGTTTATGTTGAAGGGAAAACCATAAAAAAAATTGGAAAAGATTTAAGAAAAATGGATGTTACAATAGAAGGAAGGGGCAAACTTTTAATTCCAGGATTGATTGACCTCCATATTCAAGGTGCTGGTGGAACTGATTTTCTTAACCTAAAAGATAATGAAAACGTTCAAAAAATTTCGTCTACCCTTGCTTCTTTAGGAACAACCTCTTTTCTTGCAACAACAATTTTTAAGCCCTATATCAAAAAACAGAAGCATATCGAAAGAATTGTTGAAAATACAGAAAAAGTAGATGGAGCAAAAATTCTCGGAATTCATCTTGAAGGTCCTTATATAAATGTTAAAAGAAAAGGGATGATAAAAGAAGACAAAATATGTTCTGTAAGGGAAAGGTCAATAGAAGAGATAATTGAAATATGCGGTGGAAAACTTAAAATGATGACTTTTGCACCGGAAATAGAGGGCATAAAATCAGTTGTTAAAAAATTAATCAAAAATAATGTTGTTCCTTCTATTGGACATACAGATGCAACATTTGATGAAACAGAAGAAATGATAAAGATGGGAGTAAATCATGTAACCCATTTATTTAATGCAATGAGGCCTTTCCACCATAGAGAACCTGGAGTAATTGGTGCAGTTTTGTTTGATAATAATTTTACCTATCAGATAATATGCGATGGAAAACACATACATCCAGAAGTTGTAAATTATATTTTTAAAATTAAGGGTCCTGAAAATTTCTGTATAATAACAGATGGCATAAGTGCTCTTGGATTACCTGACGGAAATTATATGTATAAAGACATAGAGTATTTTGTTAAAGAAGGAACAGGATATTATAAAGATGGGACTTTAATAGGAACCGCTTTTTCACAACTGAATTTAATGAAAAAAATAATGGAATTTACAGGCCTCCCTTTTGAAGAAATTTTGAAAACTGCAACAACAGTTCCTGCAAAGGTTATCGGAATTTCTGATAAAAAGGGAATAATTGAAAAAGGTAAGGATGCTGATATGGTTATACTTGATAAAAATCTTAATGTGGAAATAACTTTTGTGGAAGGTAAAATTGTTTACAGAAAGGAGGAAAAATATGGAAATAGTAAAATTTGAAGAATTTAAAAAAATGGATTTAAGGGTTGGAAAAATTATTGAAGTTGAAGATGTGGAAGGAGCAGATAGAATTTATTTACTAACAGTTGATATCGGAGATGAAAAAAGGAAATTGGTTGCTGGTATAAAACCATGGTACACAAAGGAAGAATTGATAAACAAAAAAATAGTTGTTATTGTCAATCTTGAACCAAAAATAATCAGGGGAATTGAGAGTAAAGGTATGCTTCTTGCAACAATGTTTGATAATAAACTTTCAATTCTGACAACAGATAAAGAGGATGTTCCACCAGGAAGTAAAATTACTTAACATTTTTAAAGATGTAAGCAGAAATAAAAAGGAAAATAAACATTATAGAAACAGGAACCCAGACAGGAGCAATCCAGGGAGAGGGAATTAAAAAGAGGCAATCTATTGTTTTTAAAGAAGAAGGCCAGTTAATCAAAATTTTAAGTGTAATATAATAAAATAAATCCCAGATGGCAAAAATCCACAAAAATGCTGCAAATTTTCTGATAAATTTTTTTTCATTGAAAATTGAAATACATAGTATTATAATGATTGGTGTAATTTCTCTTGTTTTTTCAATAAAAAGCAAACTGTATTTATTATGGGTTACAAAAAGCGGTTTTACAAGTTGATTTATTGTAATTTTTGTTAAATCAGGTGATATATTCAAAAGAATTTCTCTTATATATACTACAACAACTCCTTCCCACCATCCAAGAGCAAGTCCAACTATTGTATACAAAAGAATTCTCATTTATTTATATCTGCCCATATTTTACCAACAAGTTCAAGATAATATTTAAAATTTTCAAGTGGTACATCAGGTGGAACTGCATGGTCAACAAAGGGTAAATATCCTCCTTCTTTCAAAAGAAATGGTACTTTTTTCATTACTTCTTCCTCTACTTCTTTCTTTGTATTTCTCAATGCTCTTTTATCTATATTTCCCATCAAAATCAATTTTTTTCCATATTTTTTTCTGTATTCAACTGCATCAGTATTTGCTGCAACTTCAAGTGGATAAAGCATATTTACACCACCCTCAAGCCACAAAGGAACTATTACATCGTTATTTCCGTCTGAATCAACCATAATTACATCTACACCATGACTTCTTAAAAATGAACAAACCTTTTTATAAGCAGGAAGGCAGAATTCTTCAAATGTTTTTGGTGAAAGTAAAGGTCCCTGTTTCATTCCAAGGTCCTCCCATATATTTGCAAAATCAATTTTTACTTCACTCACAACTTTTTCCAGCACTCTTATAACAAAATCAGCAATATAATTTATTATTTCTTTAACGAGTGAAGGGTTATCATAAAACATAACTGATAAATTTTCAACACCCATCCAGTTCCTTACCCATCCATAAAATGAACCTGCTCCTACTCCAAGAGGATAATCTCTGTTTTTTACACATCTTTTCCAGTCATCATAATATTGTGGATATCTTAAAGGAGAATCTGGATTTAATCTTTTTTTAACATTCTCCCAAGTTGCCTCATCTTTAATACAGAATTCAATCCACTGACTCATTCCTATTTCTCTATTTTTCCATCTTTTCCATTTATTGCCAAGGTCATCTATATAAGTGGCGGTTTCCTTATCTTCTTCTATAACTTTTACTTCTGGAGCAGGAATAAAACCCATATTAATAGGCACATGTTCCACTCTATCAAAACCAAAATAAGTATTGAAATGAACATCCGGTGGCATACCTTCTTTTTGCCATCTTTTAACTGTATCTCCAAAAACCCATTGAGGCCACATAAATGGTTTATCTGGCTTTCCAAAATAAACTGTCTCTTTAAATCTTTCTAAATAAGTCATTTTTTTCCTCCTCTTTTTTTAAATATTTAAAAACATCTGGTAATTTTTCTATTATATCAGATGCAATTAAAGAAATTTCTCCTTTTTCTCTTTTTGCCATATCTCCTGCAAGTCCATGAATAAAAACACCATATTTTGCAGAAATAAATTTTTCTTCCCCTGATGCCAGAAGTCCTCCTATAATTCCAGCAAGAACATCACCACTTCCTGCTGTTGCCATCCCTGGATTTCCGGTTAAATTTATATATGTATTTTCACCATCTGTAACCACGGTTCTATATCCTTTCAGAATTAAAATAACATTATACTCTTTTGCAAAATTTTCTGCTATTTCCACTCTATTTCTCTGTATCTGTTCTACTTTCAATCCTGTAAGATAACTCATTTCTCCGGGATGCGGTGTTAAAATAGGTTTATCTCTTAAATTTTTTAAAATTCCAAGATTTTCTGAAATAATTTTTAAAGCATCAGCATCTATTATTAATGGTTTTTTAATATCTGGAATTATCTTTTTACCAAATTTTTTTGTTTCCGGATGTAATGATATTCCGGGACCTATTAAAACACAATCTGCTTTTTTTTCTATAAACTCAATTGCCTTTTCATATGCATTTTCAGAAAAAAAATGGTCTTCTGTTTCAGGTAATGGCAAACTCATAACTTCTGTAAGTTTAATTTCTATAATTTGATTAAGTCCTTCAGGTATTCCTATTGTTACAAGTCCGCATCCACTTCTTAAAGCACTTATTCCAGCAAGACAGACAGCACCTGTTAAACCAGGACTCCCACCAATAATAAAAAGATGTCCATAATCCCCTTTATGTGCATCTTTTTTTCTACTTTCCAGAAATTTAATCTTTTCTTTCATAAACCAAACAGATAGCAACAGCAATATTTTTTGTGTGGGAAATAGATATTTCTATTCTTTTATCTTTTAATACTTCCTTCAATTTTTCATCTTTAATCTCTATATATGGCTTCCCAGAAGGACTATTTTTAATCTCTATTTTTTTAAAGTTTTCATTAACTCCAATACATTTAAAAAATGCTTTTTTGGCAGCAACTTTACCAATCAAAGATATTAAACTTTTATTATTGCTTTCTTTTTCGGATAAAAAAGAAAAAACTCTGGCAGGTTCTTTATATTCATCAAGGGACTCTAAATCTATTGAAAAGTTTAACATTTTATTGCTGAACTGTTCTTACATTAACTACTTTTTTATCACCTCTTTGTGTATATTCAACAATTCCATCAACCAAACTATATATTGTAAAGTCCCTTCCAATAGAACATCCAACGCCAGGAAGAATTCTACTGCCTTTTTGTCTCACAATAATATTACCTGCCTTAACAATCTGTCCATCAAAAACTTTTGTTCCTCTAAATTTTGGATTTGAATCTCTACCGTTTCCCTGTCTTTTTCTTCCCATAGTAAAAAATTATAACACTTTTTATATTTAGAGTCAATTTTTATTCATACTTTTTCAATAAAACAAAAGATTCAAGATGGGATGTGTGAGGGAAAAAATCAAATAGAAGTATTTTTTCTATAGAGTAACCTCCTTCTTTAAACTCTTTTAAATCTCTTGATAAAGTTGAAGGATTACAGGAAATGTAAATAATATTGGGTATTTTTTTCTTTAATATTTTTTTTATACTTTTTGAACTCAATCCACCTCTTGGTGGGTCAAGTATTAAATAGTTAAAAAATTCGTGTAATTCTCTATTTAAAAATTTTTCTGCTCTTTCAGCATAAAAATTACAGTTTTTTATCTGGTTTATCTTACAATTTTCAACAGCAGTATTAATATTTGAAATATCCCAATCAACTCCTATTACTTCCTCTGCTTTTTTAGAAACAGTTATTTCAATTGGTCCTGTTCCACAGTATAAACCAAGGACTTTACTCTTTTCATCAATATTTTCAAGAATTTTTTTATATAAAATTTCTGCACATTTTGTATTCGGTTGAAAAAATGTCTCAGGATAAATTCTAAAAGTTAAATTATTTATCTTTTCTTCAATGAATTTTTCTCCATATAGAATATGTTTTTTCTCATAATTAACAACATCTGATATCTGGTCATTTTCTACCCAGTAAATACTTTTTATTTTTTCAATTTCCTTCAACAGTAAACCAATCAGTTTAGAAAAATCAATATCAACTCCACTTTTTGTCACAAAAATAAGCATTATCCCATCTTTATTTTTGCTTTCCTTAATAACAAGATGCCTCAAAATACCTGTCTTTTTAAAAGGGTCATAAGAAGAGATATTCAATGAAGAAAAAAAATCACAAACAATTGGGAAAATTTTTTCTACCTTTTTACTGAAAATAAAACATCTTCTCAAAGGAATAACTCTTTTACTATATTTTTTATAAGGTAAACTTCTTTCTCTCAATCCAAGAATCAGTTTTCCATCTTCACTACCAAATGCAAACTCCATCTTATTTCTGTAAAAATAAATTTCAGGTGATGGTATAATTTCTTTCAAATTAATCTCCTCAATTTCTCCTAATTTTTTTAAACATGAAATCAGATATTCTTTTTTTATCTCAAGTTGTTTTTCATAACGAACATTCTGAAAAACACATCCACCACAATCTCCAAAATGTTCGCATTCAGGTTTAACTCTATACTCTGAGGACTTTTCAATTTCAACGATCTCTCCGAAAGAGTAATTCTTTTTTGACTTTGAAATCCTAACTCTTACCCTGTCTCCAGTAACTCCACCAGGAACAAATACAACAAAATTTTCATACCTTCCAACTCCCCAGTTATTTGGAAGGGCAATATCATAAATATCAACCGTTAATTCTTCATAAATAAATTCATCAAGATATTTTTTTAATTTTTTTACAGGTAAACCAACAACATTATCAAAATCACCTTTAACATATTCAACAAATCTATCCCCAATGTTCTGAATTCCATAAGCACCCGCTTTATCCCAAAAATCCTCTGTCTTTAAATATTCCTCAATTTCTTCATCCTTAATATCTTTAAACTTTACATAACTTAATTCATAATCAGTAATCAATTTATTTTCATCCTTTTTATATATCGCAAACCCTGTAATTACTGAATGTTCTGTACCGGATAATTTTTTAAGAATCCCCTTTGCCTCATCATAACTTGACGGTTTACCTATAATTTCATTATTTAAAAAAACAACAGTATCAGCACCTATGACAACTGCATCGGAATATTTTTCTCCAACAATTTTTGCCTTTTCAATTGCACATTTAATTGCATATTTAACAGGGTCTTTTTCTTTTATTTCACTCTCATCAAAATTACTGTCAACAACTTTAAATTCTTCACAAATTTTCTTCAATAACTCTTTTCTTCTTTCTGATTTTGATGCAAGTATAATTTTCATAAAAGTTTCTCCTGTCCTACAATCTTATTCCATCTTAAATAATCGTAATAATCCCATCCTGAAAAACTGTCTTCTTTATTTCCCTGTGCAAGTTCTTCTATTCCACATTCAGCAGTTTTACATTTTAAGCAATTTCCGTAACAATTAAATGGATAAAACTTTTTTCCTTTTCTGAAATAAACAGGTATATCAATTCCTTCACAATTTTTACTTGTCATAAATTCCCTATTTAAACCTATTATTTTACCATTTTTTTTCTCGTATTCCATACATAAAGCAAAAGAAATGTTATATTTGTCACAAACTTCTTTTAAAAAAGTAAAAATTTCTCTTCTATATCTAATATCAGCATGAAACCAGTTCCCTATTCTCTCATTATATAAAATTTCTATTTTTCTCTTTATATCCTCTCCAAAAAATTTTTTTATATATATCAACACATCATCCTTTATTGCCTGTGGAATATCCATAATACTTGAAACAATATGTTTTGCTCCACTGTCAACTGCTTTTTTAATAAGTATTTTAAGTTTTTCCCTATCATCGGTAATAAATGGAATAATAGGGTCAGTTCTACACACACAGAATATATTATTTTTTGCAAGTTCCTCAATATTTTTAAATAATAATTCTGTCTCTGCTCCTCTTCTCATCAGTTTCTTCCTTAAATCTTCATCTACAGTTAAAATTGAAATCTGACCAAAAGAATGCTTCTTTTGTTTTATCATTTCAACTACACTTTCTGGAATAACTGATTTCGTAATGAATTCAACAGGTATATTATTCTCAACAAAAAATTCTATTGTTTTTTCTGATAATTTGTATATTTTTTCTACTGACTGAAATGGTTCTGAAACAGGAGAAAGATAACCACAGAAAGCAATATTCAATTTTTCAATCTGTCTTTTTAAATTCTCAACAAAATTCTCATATACAAAGATTACTCTCTCCTTCCTTGCTTTTTGAAAATTACCCGGATAACTTAAAGCATAACAGAAAAAACAACCAACTTCACAACCTATATATGGATTTAAAAGTATTCTTTCAGATGTACATTCCCTCTTTCCAGGATACCAGTTATGTATTTTCTTCCCTGATTTTACTTTTATTATTTTCACTGGTAAACTGATAAAATAAAAAGTTAGATTATAATATTTATTATAACCTTTTTTCCCTCATATCTATTTCAATTACTTTTTTCTTCCCTTTTTCAACGCTGAATTCAATTTTTTGTCTGTATAAAGGTTTTTGGAATTTGTAAGTTGCTACATAAAGTGAATTTTCTCTGTAAATTTCAATTTCTCCTGTATATCTTCCTTCTTTCAGTGTATTAATAACAAAAACTTTTTTTCCGTCTTTCTCATCAAAAAATTCATATATTCCACTCATTCTATATCCATAATAATCTATAAGTGGTATTCTTCCATCCTCTGTTTTCAATTTCAATCCAATAGTTAAAATACCATTAAAAGGAGGTTCAGGTTCTTTTAGAATAAACTCAACCATACAACCAGGCCCAAGTTTTATATTTTTTTCAGAAATTCCATTTTCTTTAACCACTACTTTTTCTTTTCTTGAACAGACATATCCCGGTGCACTTGCAAATACATAATATATTCCGGGTTTCAAATTTTCAAAAATTATCTCTCCATTTTTAAATGAATAAGGATTTTTCATAGAAAACCAGGAATAATCATCGTATTTTACTTCCGGATAACCTAAATGAAGATAGAAATTTTCAGAGGTAAAAAGACACACACTTGCTTTTTCAATTATCTTACCTGTTTCTTTATCAAATAGTTCAACTTTAAGTTTACCTGGTTGATTTATTTCAAGAATTATATTTTTCAATGATAAAGGATTTTTTACTCTTAACAGTTTTGAAGCAACTCTATCTTTTGAATTAATATCTCCTGCAACAATAACATACATTCCATCTTCAACATTTTCAAGTTTAAAATTCCCATTTTTATCAGTTTTTGCTTTCTGTTTCGGCTGCCATATCCATTCATATTCATAAGTATCAAAACCATTTTTTCCCCATAACCTGTAACTTCTTATTTTTTTATATGCACTGATTATTATGTCTGAAACAGGCTTTTTTGTTTTAAAATCAATAACCTTCCCTTCAATTGTACTCTCAGGAAAAACAAAATTTATCTCATTCTCTTCATTTTTTATTTTTATATCCTTTTCAATTAAAAGTTTATTAGGGTCTAACCAATCTCCTTTCATCACTTCTATTTTATATTCTCCTTTTTCAAGTCCAATTATCTCATATTCTCCGTTTTTATCTGTGGTAGATTTTGCAATAGAAGTTCTCTTTTTAATATCAATTACCTCAAAAAGCTATGATGAATGCTTATTTTAATATCAATTATACTTACCTCCACCTCTTCAAGAGGTTTTCCTCTATGAATAACCCTTCCTTTAATTTTTGCTCCTTTTTCAAGACCAAAATCAACTTTTTTATTTTCTCCTGGATTTAAATAAACTTCTTTATAATTCACTCCATTTAAAGAACTTACTCTTATTGTATAATATCCCGATGATAAATTCTGGAAGGAATAAAAACCATTTTCATCAGTTTTAACATAACCAAAAAAAGCACTATCTCCATCTATTTTTTGTTCCAGATAAATTTCAACACCTGAAATAGGACTTTTATTTTTATCATAAACTATTCCTTCAATTTTTCCTGAAGGGTCAATCGGAAATTCAATAGTTTTTGTTTTTTCAGTTATTGGAATTTCAGGATAAAATGCTTTTCCATATTCAGGATGTTTGATTATAAAATATCCCCTTGTATTTCTAATATCTGAAATTGTAAATTTTCCCTTTTCATCTGTTCTGGTTTTTCTTACCACACCCAATTCTTCATAATCATAATAATCATTTATCCAGGAAAAAAAGCCAATGTTTCTACCCAGAGTATCAATCATAATCACTTCAGCATCTGAAACAGGAGTTTTTTTGACTGAATTGTAAACATATCCCTCTATTCTTAAAAAAGATGGCTTTAATTCAAATATTTCATATTCTTTTTCCTGAACCCTTTTTGCTTTAACTTTTTCAATATAAAATGGAGCAAAACCTTCACTTTCAATAATTACTTTATAAACAGCATCAGGCGTAAGATTTGAAATTTCAAAAGTTCCATCTTCACTTTCAAAATTCACACCTTTTATAAAATCACAACTGAATCCACCAGTTAAATCAGTTATTTTTTTTAAAACTGGAAAATTAAGTTTTACTTTGAATTTTTTAACAGGATTTTTTGTTTTTTCATCAATAATTTTACCCCTGATACATCCTAATACCTTTAAAACAATTTTATAATCATCCCTATCAACTCCAAGAAATTTCTTATCAATCATTGCATATCCTTCAGCATATACAGAGATAAATACCCCTTCTGAAGGTAAATCTTCCAGTTTAAAATATCCTTTTTCATCTGTTATACAGGATGATTCAAGATATCTGTAAATTTGTTCACATCCAGCAGAAATAAACCTACATAGAGCCATTGTAGAAATTTGAGCGCCTTTTACCGGTTTACCATTCTCATCAATTATATAACCGGAGACAGAATGTCCTGGTTCAAGTTCTACATTTAAAAAAGGAATGCTCTCTTCTTTTCCAGGAGTAATTTCAAAAAACTTTGGGGAAAAACCTTTACATTGAACAGCAACTATACTTTTTTCATGTGGTAAATTTTTAAGGTGAAAAAAGCCATTTTCATCTGTCCTTACAGATTTATAATTAATCCAGAATACACCTGGACCATAAGCAACTAAAGCATTTTTTATACCACTTCCATTCCTGTCCACAACCCTTCCTTTAATTTCATAATCATCTGAAAACAATATAATTCCTTTTAAAATTAATATCAGAAAGACAATTCTGAGCAATTTTCTAACCATTTTTCTCCTCCTATTTTAAATTTCACTATTTAGCAAAAACTCCTGTTCCTTTGATACCATCATTAATTAAAAGACCTTTTGGAAACTTAAGTGTAAATAATGAATCTTTTACTTCCGAATTCGGTATAAATTTCTTAATAATTTTGTGGTCCCTCTGACATATCTGTCCTTTCCCGTCATAAAACCTTCTTTCAATTTCAACTGGATACCATATATCTTGCCCAAATTTTTGAAATTTTTTAACCTCACGTTCATACATTAATTGATTATTGGTTTCTTTGTCAATAGCAACAACTTTTTCAATTAAATATCCACAATCTATATCTAGATAAACTTTATAAATTTCAAACTCTCTTTCAATTTCTATTTCATAACACCTATCCCCATCTATAATTTTTTCTCCTATTATTTTTTTACTAATATACTATCTTTAACCAGTATAGAAAATAAGTTTATCATACTGTAACCAGAAGTATTTATTTTTACATCATCTACCACATATAAATTACGAACAATTTTGGAAATAAAAGTATAAGGAGAAATCTTAATCTCTTTCTCTGATACGTTTTCTTCTTCCACTCTCATTGGAAACCAAATATCTTTTGATATTTCTTTATATTCTAAAAATTTCCTAATTGTGTAATCTTTTGATGAAATTTTTTCTTTAATTAATCTTGGCATAAATCCTATTTTAGGGTCTATCCATATCTCATAACTTTTCCCTTCAAATGGAGGACTACAATCACCTTCAATTATATAACATAAATATCCATCTAACTTTTTAGTATCTGGTAAAAGTTTTACTTTATCTTCTTTCAAACGTTTTAGTAATGGTAATCCAAAAACTATAATTTTTGTACCTATGTCAGGAGTTTTAAACATTTTATATTTCATTACAATGTTGTCATCTGTGGTAATAATACCTTCTAATCCAGGAGGAGAAATTATTTCATTATTCTCAGGGTTCATAGAATATCCCAGAATTTTTATAATCCCTGTACTCTTATCATGAAGTTTTTTTGTCGTGAAAATTTTATTTATCTTATATTCTGGTTTAAATCTGCTTATCTCTTCTTCATATTCTAAATTTCCTTTTCTTGCTAAAACAACTGTATGATTTTCTAAAGTATTAGTTAAATTTTCCTGAAAAGAGTTAAGTTGAGTATAAATTTTTGTCTTTATGTATATTGATTTTACCAAAGAAGATTGATATTCATAATTTTTGATAATAGATTCTAACTTTATAATTTCTTCTGAGTTTAAACCAGTAATTTTAAAAAATCTTCCTGTTAACTCGTCTCTTACCTCTGTTCCAGGAGGAAATTCCAGTTTTATCTCTTCTTCTGATATTCGTTTCCCTGCAGAAATTTCAATAACATTATAAACATTAATACTTTTTTCATTAAGTACTTTTTTAACAAAATCTGGTGAAAATCCTTTAGATTTGTAAAAATTTTCTAATTCAGGTGTTGTTTCAGCAGGAAAAATTTCTACAATTACTTTCATAGGAAACCAGAAACCTTTTACAATTTCTTTGTAATTTTCAAACTGTATTTTATGGTCCAGAATAGAGTTCTTTCTAAAAACTTCAATTAAAACAGGACAGAATTCAATATCTTTTCCAAGCCATATATTTGAACAAATGTTGCTTTTTCTATCAATTATTTTAAACAAATAACAAGTATAACCATCTATAATCTTTTTTTCTTCTGTATCTATTGCCTCATTCAGTGCTTCATAAAGAGGAGTAAAAGGATTTTTTTCTGTTAAAACTGGAAAATTGGTGGTTTCCATTTTAATCGTGTTGAATATACTTTCTGTCTCCTGAGAAATCCTTCCTGCTTTATATCCAGTTTTTGTTATTGAATAAGAATGATTTATTTTTGTACTCCTCTCATGTTTCAGTTTTCTAATAAAATTAATTTCATCTTTAATCAGGTCTTGCTCTTCAATAAAAAAGTAATCAGGAGTCCTTATGTATAAACAATTTTTTCTATGTGGAGATTCTTTTCCATCAATTAAAATTGAGACAGAATATTTTACTTTTAATGAAGGATAACTTAATTTTTCTTGATTTTTCAAAGACTCTTTTATGAAATCTATATTCCGAATTTCATCTGAAAACAAAATAATTTTCTCTAAAATTAATATTAGAAAAATAATTTTAAAAAAATTTCTACACATTTTCCCCTTTTTTATTTCCTTATTGTCTTTGTTGGAATAAAAAATAACCTCCTTCTCATTTTACCTTATAAATCACTTTTCCATCTATAACTTCTTCGCTTACTATTCCTTCTCCTAATCCCACTTCTCTCATCCTCTTCTGTATAATTTCAAGAGGGACTTCTTTTCCTTTTTTAATATATTCATTCACAAATTCTATCATCAAATCTGCATATTTCTCAAAGGGAGTATTTTTATATTCAGAAGATATCTTTTTATAAATTTCAATTGATTTATCATATTCCTTATTTTCTAAATAACAACTTGCAATTTTTGTTAGAACCAATGAATTTTTAACTCTCCAATCATCTGGATAATACTTTATCATTTTTTCGTATTCATTTATCGCTTTTTCATAATCTTTTATAATAATGTGGTAAATAGATGCTTTTGCAAATTGTGCATCTGCTGAAAATGTGGTTGATGGATATTCCTGTATTATTTCTTCCAGGATTTGAAATCCATCAGAATATTTTTTTTGATAAAAATAACAGTAAGCAATTCTGATTTTTGTATTACATATTTTAAATGGTACTTTAACTAAATCAAGACATTTTTTATAAATTTCTATTGCCTTTTCATATTCTTTTTGTTTCTCATAAATCATTCCGAGATTTTCTAATGAGAGTTCTTTATAAATGTCTTTTTGTGTATTATCAAATATCTCCTGATAAATTTCAATTGCTTTTTTTAAATTCCCCTCTCTCTCATATTTCACTGCAATTTCTAACATCTCACACTCATTTACTAAATTATCTGATTGGACAGATATAAAACTAATACAAATAAAAAAAATAAACCCAAAATATATTATTCTTTTCACTTTAACCCTTTTTATTTTTATACCCCTTGAAATTAATATTGTAAATAAAGACCTTCCCCATTCAATTTCATTATTTCTCATTTTAAAAAGTTCGTCAAGAATGACTTTTATTCACTTCAAAGATAACTTTAATGAAAAAAGATGTCTCCTTGATACATTGATTTTAGAATGAAATTGAGTTATAATTAAAATATGCTGAACTTATTGCTTCTACTTAATCTGGTTCTTCTGATAGTTATTATATTTCTTATTGTGACAAAAAAAGAAACAGATGCCAGAGATATCATTTTAAAGCAGGATGAAATTAAAGAAAAAATACTAACCATTTCAAAGGAATTTTCTGAGAATCTTTTAAATACAAGACATCAGTTAAATCAGGAAATAACAAATATTCTTAAAAATACTGAAATGTTAATTCTTGACCAGGTAAATAAAACAATCTCAACACTCGGAACAACTGATACAAACTTACAGCAGAGAATGGAAAATTTAAGAACACAATTACATCAAACATTAACAGATACTGTGAAAAACCTGACAAATTCAATAAATTCATCAACTTCTCAACTTAATTCAAATCTTGATAGTAAACTTGAACAATTAAATAAACGACTTGCAGATACAACAGGATTAATAACAAATTTAAATTTAAGGGTTGGTGAATTAAGCAAATCTGCAGAAGAATTAAGAAAAGTAAATGAAGAACTTAAAACTGCCCTTACAAGCCCAAAACTTGGAGGAGATATAGGTGAACAGATACTTGAAAATATGTTGAAAAATGTTCTACCACAAGAAATATATAAACTTCAGTATTTAATTTCTCCTGGAAATAGGGTTGATGCTGCTATTTTCATTGAAAACAGATTTATACCAGTGGATGCAAAATTTCCAGTTATATCCTATAAAAAAATGGCTAATTCAAAAGATGAAGAATATGAAAAAAATAAGCAAGAATTTATAAAAGAGGTTAAAGGACATATTGAAAAAGTTGCTAAATATATACAACCTGAAAGAGGTACTTTTAATTTTGCTTTTATGTATATTCCGAGTGAGCCGATTTTCTATAGTTTGTTGATAAGTGAGGATAAAGATGGAACTTCAATTTTTAATTACTCATGGTCTCAAAAAAAAGTCCTTCCAGTTTCTCCCCAGAGTTTATTTGCCTATTTAAATATAATCCTGCTTGGACTAAAAGGAAAAATAATTGAAAAAAATGCTGAGTATATATTGAAATCATTTGAAGGTATGGGTAAAATATTTGAAAACTTAAAAAATTCTTTTGAAAAATCAATAAGACAGTTAAAATATACAAATTCTAATTTTGAAGAAGCAAAAAATTTTCTTGATAAATTTGAAACTGAATTTAAAGAATTACAGAAAATTAAAATAGAAAAACTGGAAGAGTAAAAAGTATGGAAAATTACACACCAATGCTTGTTCAATATCACAGTATTAAAAAAAAGTATCCTGATTGTCTTTTATTTTTCCGTCTTGGAGATTTTTATGAAATGTTTTATGAAGATGCAAAAATTGCTTCAAAAATCCTTGACCTTGTTTTAACCTCAAAAAATGCAGGAAAAAGTGGAAAAATACCGATGTGTGGAATTCCTTACCATGCTGCTGATAGTTATATTTCTAAATTGATAAAAAATGGATATAAGGTTGCTATATGTGAACAGGTTGAAGACCCGAAGAAAGCAAAAGGAATTGTAAAGAGAGAAGTAATAAGAGTTTTAACTTCTGGAACTTATATTGATGAAACAAATCCAGAAGCAAGATATCTTTTTTCTCTATTTATAGATGAAAATTCTTTTGGTTATTCATTTATTGAAAGTGGTGGCTCTGTAATATATACAAATGAAAATCAGGACATTACAAAAATAATAGAAATAATATTTAAATTACCTGTATATGAAGTTATTTACCCTGAAAGTAGAAAGGATAAAATAAAAGTACTGTTCTCAAATCCTCTCTTAAAATTAAAAAATATAACTCTTACAGAACTTGAGGACTGGCATTTCAATTATGATATTTCAAAAAAAACAATACTTGAAACATTTAAGGTTGCAGGTTTAAGTGGTTTTGGAATAGAAAAACTAGTTTATGCTCAAAGATCAATAGGTCCACTGGTTGACTATTTAAAAGATACAAACAAAAGCAATCTTTTACACCTTGATAGGATTTCTCTTTATAACGATAATGAATTTGTCTATCTTCCATCCTGCGCCATAAAAGGACTTGAAATTGAAGACCTTATAAAAATCATTGATAGAACAAACACTCCGATGGGTAAACGACTTTTGAAATACTGGGTTTTACATCCATTAACAGATATAAAAGAAATACAAAAAAGACATGAGATTGTTGAATTTCTGATAAAAAACAAAAGTTTAAGAGAAAAAATTAAAAATATACTTGCAGATATCAGGGATACAGAAAAAGCACTGACAAAAATAAGTTATGGATACGGTTCTGCAAAAGATATTATAGAAATAAAAAAATTATTGAAAAAAACTTCTGAATTACTTGAAAATTGTGAGGAAATATTTAGAAAATTTGACTATTTTGAAATTGATGATATACCTAATTTGAGAAATTTACTTGAAAGAGCAATTGATGAAAATATACCATCTGTTAATTTTGAAGGGAAGGTTATAAAAAAGGGCTTTAATGAAGAAATAGATAGATTAAGAGAAATAAAGGAAAACAGTGAAAATTATCTTGCAAAATATCAGGAAGAAGAAATAAAAAGAACTGGTATAAACTCCTTAAAAATTGGTTACAACAAAATATTCGGATACTATATTGAGATAACAAAACCAAATTTAAAACTTGTTCCACCTGATTATGTAAGAAAACAGACACTTGTGAATGCTGAAAGATTTACAACACAAAAACTGAAAGAGTTTGAAGAAGAAATATTGACTGCTGAAGAAAAAATAATATTACTTGAAAGTGAAATAATAGAAAAAATTAAGGAAGAAATATTAAAAAACTCACATAAAATAAATTTAATAAATGAAACCATAGCAAAATTAGATGTTTTATTATCCTTTACAGAAGTAGCAATTGAAAATAATTATACAAGACCAATTGTTGATAAGAGTACAATAATAGAAATAAAGGAAGGAAGACATCCTGTTGTTGAAAAATCAGTTGAGGAATTTGTTCCAAATGATACTTTTCTGGATACAATAGAAAACTATCTTTTGATTATAACAGGTCCAAATATGGCTGGAAAATCACCATATATAAGACAGGTAGCACTAATTGTTTTACTTGCTCAAATTGGTTCTTTCATCCCTGCAAAATATGGAAAAATTGGATATGTGGATAAAATATTTACAAGAATTGGTGCTCAAGATGAACTGACAAAAGGACAGAGTACTTTTATGGTTGAGATGTCAGAGACAGCAGAAATATTGAATAATTTAACAGAAAGGAGTTTGATAATAATTGATGAAATAGGAAGGGGAACAAGTACTTATGATGGTTTTTCTCTTGCATGGAGTGTCGCAGAATATTTACACAAGAAAAAAGTTAGAACTCTTTTTGCAACACATTTTCATGAAATTACGGCTCTTGGTAAATACAGAGGGGTTAAAAATCTTAATGTGAGTGTTAAAAAGTCAGGGGATAATATAATTTTTCTGCATAAAATAACAGAAGGAGCAACTGATGAAAGTTATGGAATATATGTTGCCAGACTTGCAGGAATACCAGAAAATGTTATAAAAAGAGCAGATGAAATATTATCAAAACTTGAACTTGAAGGAACGATAAAGGATAAAATAATAGGAGAAGTGGAGGTTGAATATCCCTCTTTATTTTCACTTGAAGAAAAAAATAAAGTTGATGAATTAAAGGAAGAAATAAAAAAACTTGAATCAATTAAAAATGATTTGAAAAGTATTGAAATAGAAAACTTAAGACCAATTGATGCACTTTTAAAATTAAAGGAATTAAAAGAAAGAATAAATGGGAAAAGTTAATTTTTTAACTGAAAGTATCATAAGTAAAATAGCGGCTGGTGAAGTGGTTGAAAGTCCTGCATCTGTACTTAAAGAACTTATAGAAAATTCAATTGATGCAAAATGCAGAAAAATAGAAGTTAAAATTGAAAAATCGGGTAAAAAATTGATATATGTTAAAGATGATGGAGAGGGGATAGAATCTGACGATATAGAAAAAATATTTGAAAGGTATTCAACAAGCAAAATAAAAAATCTTGAAGACCTTTATAACATAAAAACTCTTGGTTTTAGAGGAGAAGCCCTTTACAGTATTGGTGCTGTTTCTGATGTCATATTAAAAAGTAAAGTTAAAAATTCTGAAACAGGGAAAGAAATTCATATAAGAGGCGGGAAAAAATTAAGTATTAAAGATTGTGGAATGCCGGATGGAACTATAGTTGAAGTGAGGGAACTTTTTTTCAACACACCTGCCAGAAGAAAATTTTTAAAATCAGATATTACGGAATTCAGAAAATTGCTCAATATCTTTATTCAATATTCAATATGTTTCCCTAAAATCTATTTTATTCTGGAAAACGAAAACAAAAAAATTATTAACTTATCATATTCTGAAAACTATTTAAAAAGGTT
>ERZ795060.942-NODE-942-length-36626-cov-5.877854_pt1 | contig 36626 bp, 30 predicted proteins | sample MGYA00375144_ERZ795060 | MGnify/ENA primary metagenome ERZ795060 (study PRJEB30189, sample SAMN05720157) | activated sludge metagenome | isolation source: anaerobic digester from wastewater treatment plant | place: Japan | collected 2015-05-15 ... | reverse complement strand
AGCAATTCTTTTTTAATTTTATAAATATTTCCTTTTTTGACTGTCTTGTTACAAAAACTCTTGCAGATTCAATACTTATATCTAAAACTTTTGCAACATCCTCAGTAAAAAAATATGGTTTCCTATATAAAACAGATAATTTAATTAAATTTTTACTAAACATATTAAATTAACATTAATGATAATTTAATATATTTTGTATTAGAAGTCAATATTTACAAAGCCTAATTTAAAAGGATTTTTAATTTATAAATTTTGCAAGTTGAACTTTCAAATTATATGATATAAAATCAAACTTTTCTAATCAAAAGAATCATCTTACCGATGATTTTAAATTCTTTTTCATCTTCGAAAACCGAAATTGGCCCTATTTTTGGTTTTTTGGTGCTAATATATGTTTGTTATCTTTGCAAAAAAACATAGACTCTGCGAAGACGGCAAAATCTGGACCGGGAAATAGATTAAATTAAAACCCGATTAACAAACCTTTACTAACGATTTTGTATAATTTAATTTGGAGGATTTTATGGAATGCAAATCCGCTCGCAATCTTTCCAACTGCTCATGCACATACGAACCCTGTTCGAGAAAGGGTATTTGTTGCCAGTGCATAGAATATCACAAAAGAAACGGCGAGTTGCCGGGATGTTTTTTCTCGAAAAAAGGGGAAGCCACTTACGATAGAAGCGTTGAAAATTTTATAAGAGATTATAACGAAAACAGATAGGAGATTTTATGAAGGAAATCGTATCCACCGACAAAGCTCCAAAGGCCATAGGTCCTTACTCTCAGGCGGTAAAATCTGGGAATTTTATTTTCGTCTCGGGACAGCTTCCAATAGACCCGTCAAATCAACAAATGCCTCAAACCGTTTCGGAACAAACCGAGCTTTGCATAAAAAATATTAAAAACATACTGGAATCCGCCGGATTTTCGATTAAAGACATAGTAAAAACCACCGTCTTTATGACGGACCTTTCAAAATTTAACGAGATGAATTCCAAATACGCCGAGTTTTTCGACTCTAACCCTCCGGCAAGAGCCACGGTAGAGGTGAAAGCTCTTCCCAAAGGCGCTACGGTGGAAATAGAAGCGATAGCGGTAAAATAATATGCACGAATTATTGAAAAACAAACATACCGGAGTTCTCATACCTCTTTTTTCGATGTCTTCGCAGTCGGATTTCGGCTGCGGAGATACTTCCTCGTTATCGGAATGGGCGGATTTTGCCAAAGAAATGGGGTTTGATATAATACAAATACTGCCGATAAACGAAATGCCTCCCGGGACAAACTGCCCATATACCTCTCTTACGGCATTCGCCATAGACCCGATATATGTATCGATAAAAGACATAGAAAATTTAAAGCCAGAGTTGAGAGAGAAAATCAAATCAAAAGAATTTAAAGAAAAAATCAAAAACATAAAAAAGAAAGATTATATAGATTACGACGAAATAAAAAAGATAAAGTTTGAAATTTTATGGGAACAATACAATTATTTCCAAAAGTCTTTTTCCCCCTCTTCCAATGAAAAAATAGCGTTTGAAGAATATAAAACAAAAAACGACTGGTGGCTCGACAATTACGCGGTATTTAGAAGATTAAAAGACATAAATAACTGGAAAAGCTGGACGGAGTGGGAAGAAGGGTTTAAAAACCCTCAAAGCGAAACAATAGCCCGATTTAAAAATGAAGACGGATTTAATATAGATTTTTTCAAATACATTCAATGGGAGTTAGACAAGCAATTTTTAAAAGTAAAATCGAAACTCGTCTCAAACGGCATAAAGCTTTTAGGGGACCTGCCTTTTATGGTAAATCAGGAAAGTTCGGATGTCTGGTCAAGACAGTACGATTTTAGACTGGATTTGGAATCCGGAGCTCCTCCCGACGCTTTTTCGGAAGACGGTCAAAAATGGGGAATCCCCGCTCCAAACTGGGATTCTCAATTATCCAACGAATTTGAATGGTGGAGGCTTAAAATCAAAAAATTCGAAGAGTTATACGATATCTTCAGAATAGACCATATGGTAGGATTTTTTAGAACATGGGTAATACCCAAAGACAAAAACATAAAACCTCATTTCGACATATTAGACCCGCACCGGCAGGAAGAAAGAGGCAGAAGGTTTCTAAAAACCATAAAACACTCGACCAGGATGCTTGCGATAGCCGAGGATTTAGGAGTGATACCGGATTATGTAAGGAAAGTTTTAAAAGAACTGGATATATGCGGATACAAAATAATGAGATGGGAAAAAGAAAAAGACGAAACTTATACCGACCCCAAAAACTACTATCCCATATCCATAGCGACCACTTCGACCCACGACACCGAGCCCATGAAGACCTGGTGGAAGATAATAGATAAAGAAGAAAGAAGAAAATTTATAGAGATGATTTACGAAATGGAAATTAAAAAAATCCCCTCCGGTTATTCAGAGATAAAACGGGATGTCAATCTGAAACTTTTAAATTCTTCTTCGGTCATAGCCGTAATGAGCCTGCAGGACATAACAGGAACCGAAGAAAGAATCAATCTTCCCGGAACGACCGGAAACCATAACTGGAGCTGGAGAATAAAGACGAACTGGGATAAATATTTTAAAAAACATTTATCCGATTTTGAACCGTTAAAAAAAGAAATAAAAAGAAGGAATAATGAAAAAAACGATAAAATCGATTAGCTTAATCCTTTTATTATCCTCATGTTCCATAGACAAACTCGCGGTTAAAAAAACATCAGGCATAATAGAAAAAGGCATACCTTCGATATATTCGGAGGCAAACTTAGATTACGTAAAAAATTCTCTGCCTGCAAATCTTAAGTTAATGGAAATTTTATACCAAACCGAACAAGACCCCTCACTTGTTAAAAATATGACTATGGGTTTTTGCGGATACGCTTTCGCTTTTTATGAAGATATGAAAAACGAAAGAAACGATTTTTACGAACGAGGGATCAAATACTCAAACGAGTACATAAACGACAAAAAATTAAAAGAAAAAAAGAATTTATCCGATACCGATTTCGACATACTTTTCTGGAATATGTTTTGCAAAAGCTCTTACATAGATTCGAATAGAGACGAGCTAAACGCTTTATCGTATTTAGGCGATATAGAAGAAACATCTCAAAAACTATACTCCCTTAAACCCGATTATTTTTATAATTCCATAGAAACGATAATCGCCTCCATATACGCCTCAAAACCGAGGATAGTAGGCGGAAGCCCCAAAAAAGCCAAAGAACACTTTGAAAAAGCCGTAAGCGGAAAAGGAAAAGATTTTCTTATGAACAAATATTTCTACGCCAAAGTATACGCCACTTTGACAATGGACGAGGAATTGTTCGACAAACTTATAAACGAAATAGAAACCGCCGATTTAACCGACCCTTCCGTATCATTTTTTAATCAAATAGCCAAATTAAAAGCGAATAAACTAAAGGAGAAAAAAAATGAAATCTTTTAAAATCAAAACTATCTTTTATTTTTTTGCGATTTCAATAATTTTAAACATATCGCTTTATTCTCAAACGGTAATAAAATTCGCGACACTTGCTCCCGAGGGAACGACATGGACCAAAATACTTAGAGAATTCGCAAAAGACACGGAAACAAAGACAAACGGGAGAGTAAAGTTTAAGATATATGTGGGCGGAGTACAGGGAGACGAAAAGGACGTAATAAGAAAGATAAAAACCGGCCAGTTAAACGCAAGCGGTTTCACCGGATTTGGCATAGGAGAAATAGCCAAAGAAATGAGGGTTTTAGACGCTCCTTTTCTTTTTAAAAACACCGCCGAGTTGGACCATATATACAAGACATTCGATAAAGATTTTAGAAAGATATTCGAGAAAAACGGATTTATACTTTTAGGCTGGAGCGAGATAGGCGACGTTTATGTTTTGTCGAAAAACGAAATAAAAAAAACCGCGGATTTTAAAAAATCTAAACTATGGGTCTGGGAAGGAGACCCTATAGCTTTAAAAACATTCGAGAAATACGGGACAAAGCCGATTCCTCTTTCCATAGCCGACGTTATGACATCCATTCAAACCGGCATGATAGACACGGTTTACGCCACCCCGGCGACAATAATACCTTTAGGCTGGTATAACAAGATGACTTACATTCTGGATATGCCGATAACCTACGCCTCGGGAGCGGTTTTGATTTCAAAAGAAACATTCGACAAACTCTCCGAAGAGGATAAAAAAATAATCATGGATTTAAGCGATAAATATTTTTCAAATCTTAATAAATTAGCCAGAGAGGACAATAAAAAAGGAATAGAATTATTAAAATCCAAACTCAAAGTTTCAAAACCGCAAAACCAAAAAGAGTTTGAAGAGCTTTCCATCCAGGCGAGAAAAGAGCTTACCTCGGTCTACGGAGCGGAGATGCTTGAAAAAATAGAAAAAGAGCTTTCCAATTTTAGAAATGCTAAAACAAAAACTAATAAAAATTGACGAAAAAATAGCGATAGTCGAAAAACACTTCGTAATAATATGCGTATTGTCAATGCTTTTCCTTTCTTTTCTGCAAGTTCTATTGAGAGTTTTTTTTCACTCCGGGATAAGCTGGATGGACGTATTTTTAAGGCATATCGTTATGATATCCGCCCTTTTTTCCGCCTCGCTTGTAAGCCATTACTCTTCACATTTTAAAATAGAAATATTTGAAAAGTTGGGGGTTGAAGGCAAACTTAAAAAATATTTAAATTTTTTATCATCGGCACTTACAATATTCGCCGTTTCAATAATATTAATCGCATCGGTCAAATTCGTATATATGGAGTTCGATTTGGATGAAATAAAAAATCTAACGCCAAAGCCGGAGCAGTTAAATCTGTTTCTTCCTTTGATATTTATCAATATGTTTATACATACTCTGGCATCTTTATTTAAAGAAGAAAAAAAATGATAACCGCATTTATAATATCGGCATTAATACTTTTATTATCTGTCCCGGTTTTTTCTGTAATAACCATACTTACAGCATATCTTTATAATCTTGAGGGAATAAGCATAACATCTATGGTTGTGGAATTTTTAAGATTATCGAGCATGCCGTCATTAATAGCGATACCGCTTTTTTCTTTCGCCGGTTTTATCATAGCCTCCTCAAAAGCCCCCGATAGAATTTTAAATCTTTTCTCCGCGCTTTTCGGCTGGGCGAGAGGCGGAATAGTTTTGGGCTCTATATTATCCGCTTCAATATTCACGGCTTTTAGCGGAGCTTCCGGCATAACCATAATAGCGTTGGGCGGTCTTTTATTCCCGATACTTTTAAAATACGGCTACCGCGAAAAATTTTCTTTGGGGATAATATCCACTACGGGAAGTTTGGGGCTTTTATTCCCCCCTTCGCTTCCGATAATTCTATACTCGATAGTCGCAAAAATAGACTTAAACCTTTTATTTAAAAAATCGCTCATATACGGGATAATAATAATAATATTTTTCTACATATATTCGTATATCGTTTCAAAGAAAAACGACATAAAACCGGAAAAATTCGATTTTAAAAAACTTAAAGAATCGGCATATCTGGCCCGATGGGAAATACCTCTTCCGTTTATAGTAATAGGAGGGATATACTCGGGAATGATCACCGCCTCGGAAGCCGCAAGCATAACCTGTTTCTACGCTTTTATAGCGGAATGCCTGATAAACAAAGAAATAAAATTCAATCAATTGGGAGAGATAATAACAAAAACCATGCTTTTAGTAGGCGCTATATTCATAGTTCTGGCCACGGCATTGGCTTTTACAAACTACATAGTGGATGTTCAGCTGCCCGAAAGGATTTTCGATTATCTTTCCGAATATGTAAAAAGCAAGTATTTGTTTCTTTTAATACTCAATATAGCCATACTTTTGATAAACATGATAGAAATTTTTTCGGCAATAATAATAGTGGTTCCGATTATGGTGCCTATAGCCGTAAGCTACGGGATAGACCCCATTCATTTGGCGATAATATTTTTAATAAACCTGGAATTAGGTTATATGACTCCGCCTTTTGGAATAAACCTATTTTTATCTTCTATGAGATTTGAAAAACCTTTGAAAGAAACATATAAAGCCGTGGTTATCCCCTGGATAATACTTTTTATAGTCCTTTTAACCGCAACCTACTTCCCGATAGTATGATAAACTCATTACATTTCATATAAACAACAAACTTTTTTTATAATATAATAAGTAGGAGGGATAATGAAAGTCGCAATATCTGTTATAAGTTTGTTTTTCACTCTAAATATCTATTCCAGCGAAAGTGCAGTTAATAAAGAGGTACCTGTAAAACCGACGCAAAGCGCTATAAAAACCTATACCGCTGAATATATAACTCAGTCGGAATTTGAAAAGATATTAAAAGAAGCTGAAGATAAATTAAAGATGGAGAAAGACAAAAATAAAAAGCTCAGAGATTACGTTTTTGAAATGCTTCCGATAAAAACCAAAATGTCTCAAGAGGAGAAGATGAGAACATCTTTTTCAATGAACGAGTTCGCTGACAAATATCCGTTGTTAGCTATTAAAATTTATGATAAAGAAATATCTTTAGATCCAACAAATCCAAATGCCTATGCAGAAAGAGCAAGCGTATATTATTCTTTATGTATGAAAGAATCAGAGAAAAACTATTATAACGAAAATTTTGACAAAACATATTGCAAAAAATATATTGAGGATGCGGATAATGCTTTAAAGTACATTAAAAGCAATAAAGAATTGGATATGTACGGAATCCCTTTTAGAATGAGATTATATAGTTCGAAAGGCGATATTTATAGATTTATATACAAAGATTTTTCAAAGGCAATTGAAAACTACGATAAAGCTATAAAATCAGATGTTTTTCAACCAAGCCAGGAATACATAAACAGAGCCCGAGCTTATTGCGATATGAATGATTATGAAAAAGCGAAAAAAGATTTAAAAACATATTTTAAAAGAGATTTTACATCTGAGCCAACCAGAATGTATGAAACTTATGATGTTTGTAGAAGAATTTATAAAAAAACGGGAGAAGTGGTAACAGGTTGCGCCGAAGGTAAATTATTAGATAGTCAGGAAGAGTTCGACAAATTTTTAAAATCTGTTGGTTTGTTAAGATAAATACTGTAAACGGTAAAAATCAAAATTTTATATATATATTTTTCATCTAATTTTATTCGCTGTTAATTTTAAACATAATGGCTGAAAGAATTAATAATTAAACCTTTTGTTTAGCTAAAATAAGTTAGGTTTTATTTCACCATCTCAAATTGGGTTCTCTGGCCGCTTTTACTTCGTCCAATCTTTTAACCGGCATTGTATGGGGCGCGTTTTTTAAGGTTTCCGGGTTGTTTATACCCTCTTCGTATATCTTTATCATAGTTTCTATGAAAGCGTCGATGGTGTCTTTGTTCTCGGTTTCGGTAGGCTCTATCATTATCGCTTCGTGAACTATCAAAGGGAAATATACGGTAGGCGCGTGAAACCCGTAGTCCAAAAGTCTTTTCGCTATATCCAAAGTTTTTATCCCTTTTTCTTCCAATTCTTTTGAAGGGGTCAAAACGCATTCGTGCATGCAAAACTCGTTCGCATATGCCGGATAATATTTATTGAGTTTAGATTTAATATAATTTGCGTTTATTATGGCGTTTTCGCTTATCTCTTTAAATTCTTTTGGGCCGTGCATAATCATATAAGTATATGCCCTTAACAATACGGCGGTATTTGTAAAAAAAGCTTTTATTCTGCCTATGGTGTTGAGTCTGTCTTCCTCCACCGAAAAACCGCCGTCTTTTTTTACGACTATCGGAACCGGCAGATAATCGGCTAAATGTTTTTTTACAAGTATTGCTCCGCTTCCGGGCCCCCCTCCTCCGTGTGGCGTAGAGAATGTTTTATGAAGATTTAAATGCATTATATCCACTCCGAAATCGCCGGGTTTTACAAGGCCTATCAAAGCGTTCATATTCGCTCCGTCCATATAAACGAGCGTTCCGTTATCGTGGCATAGTTTTATTATATCTTCTATATGAGTTTCGAAAATTCCTAAGGTATTTGGAAGTGTCAGCATCAAAACCGCGGTTTTGGGGCTTAAGTTTTGCTTTAAAACATTTAAATCTATTCTTCCGTCGGCTCCGCTTTTTATATTTATAGTCTTAAAACCGGCCATAGTTACCGTAGCCGGGTTTGTGCCGTGAGCGGAGTCCGGAACTATTATCTCGTCCCTCAACTCGCCTTTTACTTCAAAATACTTTTTAGCCACAAGCACCCCGGTAAACTCACCGTGAGCTCCGGCAACAGGCCATAAAGTAGCATCGTCCATACCGCAGAGTTCGCATAATCTCGTTTTCATATCGTATATTATTTCAAGCGTCCCTTGAGCGCATTCCGTCAAAGCGAGCGGATGAACCGTGGCAAAACCGGTCATAGAAGAGGTTTCCTCGTTTATCTTCGGGTTATATTTCATAGTGCAGGAACCCAAAGGATAGAAATGGGTATCCACCGAAAAATTCATTTTAGAAAGTTTAGTAAAATGCCTCACCGCGTCAAACTCGGACATCTGCGGAAGTTTCGGTTCGGTTTTTCTTAAATATTTTTCATCTATCGAATGGTCGTCTATGGTCCTTTTAAAATGAACCCCTCTTTTCCCGTCTTTAGATTTTTCTACGCTTAATCTCGTATCGAATTTCTGTATATCGTTCATAAAATCTCCTTTTTATTTTTTCATTGCGGGCGATTTGGAGTATTCTTTTATTGCCGAAACATATAAATCTATCTCTTTTTCGTTTTTGGTTTCGGTAAAAGCGCTTATAACGGTATTCTTAAACTCCTCTCCAAGCTCCGACGCGGTTATTCCTATGTCTATCTTTTTAGAGCAGGCTATATTTTTCCTCAAAGATTCTGCGTTTTCGACGTCGAAAGCAAACTCGTTAAAAAACGGCTTATCGTACTTAGTTTTTATTCCCGCTTCGAAAAGTTTTTTCGAAGCGTAAACCGCCAAGTTATGGTTTAAAAGCGCAAGTTCTTTTAATCCTTCTTTACCTAAAAGCGTCAAATATATGGTAACCGAAAGCGCGCATAAGGCCTGATTGGAACATATGTTGGAAGGCGCTTTTTCTCTTCTTATATGCTGTTCTCTGGCCTGAAGCGTGAGAGTAAAACCTCTCTTCCCGTCTTTATCTACGGTCATGCCGCATATTCTTCCGGGCATCTGCCTTAGATGTTGTTTTTTGCAGGTAAATATTCCCAAATAAGGACCGCCGTAAGAAAGAGGAAGACCTAAAGATTGGCCTTCGCCGACCGCAAAATCAAAACCCGCTTCACCGGGAGTTTTTAAAATCGCAAGCGAAACGGGGTCCGCCATACAAACGGTCAAAACATTTTTCGATTTGGCTATTTTATTAAACTCTTCTATGTCTTCTATAAATCCTAAATAGTTTGGGTTCGATACGACCGCGCATGCGGTTTTATCGTCGAGAAGTTGGTTAAATTTATCTAAATCCACAGATCCGTTTTTATGAGGGACAGAGACAAACTCGTACTCTTTATTTCCCGCAAAATATGTCTTAACCACATCCATATACTTCGGATTTATAATCGAAGAATAAATTATCTTTGTTTTTCCGCTTATCCTAACGCAGGCCTTTACGGCTTCCGCCAAAGCGGTTGAGCCGTCGTACATGGAAGCGTTAGAATAATCCATACCGTAAAGCTCGGACATTAAACTTTGATACTCGTAAATTGTCTGAAGTATCCCCTGGCTTGCCTCCGCCTGATACGGGGTATATGCGGTTAAAAACTCAGTTCTTTGAGTTATATGCTTTACAACCGCCGGCGTATATCTTTCATAAACCCCGCCGCCTACAAAGCTTAAAAGAGCGTTGTTTTTTTCCGAAAGATCTTTCATTTTTTTATATGCCTCTATCTCGTTTAAACCGTCCGGCAAATTAAATTTCGGGTTTAAAAACTTCGAAGGGACCTGTTTTACAAGCTCCTCAAAACTTTTAACGCCTATCATTTTCAACATCTCTTTTTTTTCTTCTTCGGTATTGGATATAAACATAACCTCTCCCTTAATTTCAACCTAAAAAATAAAATACCCTACCAAGTCTATTCGGTTTTGTCGTTATAATTATTTAAAATTAGTGAGCCTGAGTTTTAACGAATTCTTCGTAAGTTTTAAAATCCATAAGCGAGTCTAACTGGGATTTGTCGGATATCTTCATCTTACATATCCAGCCGTTTCCGTAAGGCTCCTGGTTTATAAGAGCGGGGTTATCGGAAAGAGCCGAATTTACTTCTATAACCTCTCCGTTTACGGGCGAATAAATGTCGAAAGCGGATTTAACCGACTCTACGACGCATATCTGTTTTTCTTTCTCGGCTTTGGCTCCGACCTTCGGAAGGTCTACGAAAACTATGTCTCCCATCTGGCTCTGAGCGAAATCGCTTACTCCGATATAAGCGACATCCCCTTCGATTCCTATCCACTCGTGAGTTTTTGTATATTTAAGGTTTTCTTTATTCATAATCTTCTCCTTTATTATTAAATTTAACCCAACTTAAAATAGAAAACTCCGCCTTTAAAAAACGGGATTTCGGTTATTTTAGCCTTCATCTTCTTATCCCTTATCTCTACCTCAACCTCCTCCCCTATGTTTAAGCCTAAAGGCATATAACCCATTCCTATGGATTTTTTAAGCGAAGGCGAGTAGGTTGCGCTTGTTAAAACGCCAAGCTCTTTGCCGTCTTTAAAAACCTTATAACCGGCCCTCGGTATTCCCTGTTCCATGGATATGCCGGTAAGTTTTCTTTTTATCCCTTCTTTCTTTTGTTTTTCAAACAATTCTTTTCCTATGAAATTGGGTTTTGAAAGTTTTACGACCCAGCCGTAATTTGCCTCGTAGCTTGAATGCTCGTCGTCTATATCCGAGCCGTATAAAAGATAACCCGATTCCAATCTTAAACTATCTCTCGAACCAAGCCCGCAGGGCTTTACCCCTAAATCTTTGCCCAATTTCATAAACTCTTCCCAAACATCGGCTATTATTGAGTGAGGCGCGGTTATTTCAAACCCGTCCTCTCCCGTGTATCCCGTTCTGGACACATAACAATGTTGTCCCATAACCTCTTTTTCAACTATGCCAAAACGGGGATAGTTCAAAAGCTCCGGCACAAACTTTTTCATAATCTCCACCGACTTCGGCCCCTGAACGGCTATCATAGAATAATCGTCGGATTTATTGGATATTTTGACTTCAAATCCTTTGGAGTTTTCGACAAACCATTTATAATCCTTATCGCTTGTCGTCGCGTTGACTATCACCAAAAACCTTTCCTCGTCTAAGCAAAAATTTATCACATCGTCCACTATCCCGCCTTTGCCGTTTGGAAGATGAGAATAAACCCCCTCTCCTTTTTTTAACTTAGCTACATTATTAGTATTGACATAATCCAAAAACTTCCTTGCGTCTTTACCGTCCACAAAAATCTGGCCCATATGGCTTACGTCGAAAAGCCCTACCGCTTCTCTTACCGTCATATGCTCCTTTATAATACCCTCGAACTGAACCGGAAGCTCCCAGCCGTGGAAATCGACTAACTTACCGCCGTATTTTTTGTGTATATCGTTTAAATGAGTTTTTCTGACCGTGGTATGGTGAGACATATCTCCTCCTAAAACTATTATACAACTTTTTGAAAAAAACGGGAACTTTTTCAAAAATCATTAAACTATAACCAAATTATCTTTTGGAATTTATTTGTACTATTATTCAAGATAAGTTATAAAAATGAAAAAATATTTAATAATAAAAAATCAATATTCAATCTTTTTTCTTCCAAAAACCATCACATGATTTTTTTAATATAAATTCTCCCCAATGTTCATTATAAATAATAATTATATTCCGATCTTTCCATCTTAATGACCAAAATTTTTCTGATCCATATTTGGTTATTTCAGATAATGTAACTTTTTTGACAGCAGATTGTTGGTACTCATCATAAGCCATAGGAATCAAAATAATATCAACAACATAATCGCCTATTTTATAATAAGTAATTGTTCCTATTCCTTTAATTATTTTCTTATCCTGTACAAAAATAATCCTTAGTTGAGTTTCATCTCTATATTTGCTATAGGTAACCCCACACCACTCTCCGAGAATAGTTAAGAGAAATTCCCTCATTTCCTTCTGTTGTTCATATCTAGATAAACTTATAGCTTTTTCTTCTGAATCTCTCATAAGTTTAGCATAGTCAGACTCAAGGCGACAATATCTAAAACCAAAGAAAGCTTGCCCAGTAATAGCTCTTTTTAGTTTATCAAGCTCCGCATCAACCCAATCCCCAGTCTGAAGAAAATTTTCAAGCATAATATTTTCTATTTCTTCTTTACTAAAACACACATGTCCTTCTTCTGAAGGGGTTTGGCATTCTTCTTCTGATAAGCTATGAATAAATAATAAACCAGAAAAATTTTCCTTAAGGGGAATACGTTTATTAATAGAATCAGGGAATTTTTCGCGAGACGAACATTCTTCAGGCAGTTTTAAATGTTGGGTGGCAAGCCATTCTGCTATTTTAACAGACACGTTAATTTCATATTCATAATCTTTACAAATTAATCCTGTTTGAATAGCCTTTTTTAATATCCTTACGATATCAGGAGATAACATTTTTGAGTTCCCATCTATTAAATTATATAAGTAGACATAATACATATCAGCAAGACATCCATTGTTTTCTTCTGTCGCTTTATAAATCATTTCAGTTAAAACAGGAAGCACTCGCATATCTTTTTGATATACTAAAATCCTTAACCATAAATCATCTGTTTTTTCTCTATTCAATATTTCCCATACTAAATTCTTGTTAGTTTCATTTAAAAAAAAGTTATTAAAAGAGGCCCAACTATAAAGTAGTGATCTCGCCGATTCTTTCCCTGGCCAATTATTATCTAAAGCTTTAGTAATAAGAATATTTATTAATTTATCAAAAGATTCTCCTTTTACTAAACTTAAAGAATATAGACAATGATAAGCATTTTCTCTTACAATTTGATTCTCCTCTCCTAAGAAATATATAAGATTTATAAAATGTTCAGTATTAGAAGTCTTACACAATTCAGATACTATTAAAAGTTTTTCAGCCGATTCTTTAGAAAGAATTTTTTGCTTATTTTCAAATTTTTCTATTAAATAAATTTTTCCATTTTTCCAAGAATATTTTTCAGTGATCTCTTTTATCCTCTCCGGCGGATTACTACCGATATCTTCACGCTTAATATTAACTATTACTTCTCTAAGTCCACCCTCAATCCACTCGCCTTCTTTAATTTCAGCCCTATCTATATAGTTTGTAGTACTATCGCATCCATCTCCTTGCACATGTTCAAACAAAGGAAAATCAAATATCTTATTAAACATCAATTGTTTTTCATCAAACTCAAAAAGCTCAGATTTCATCACCGAAAGACAATCATAATAATCATTACATGAACCTTCAAATAAGACATAATCTTTAATTTTACTAAGGACAAATCTTTTCAGTTTTATATCACCAATAGATTGCCCTCCAAAAATTTTTACAGTTTTAGAATAAGGGAAATACGCTCCGGCTATATTAATTATAAATTTATCCTCTTCTCCATATATTTTGGCTATAAACAATAAATATTTAGTTTTTCCAGAAAAAGAAGTATAAGCAGAATAGGAAGAAATATTAACTCGAAAATTATTCAAATCAATTTCACGAATTTTATTGGTATTAATCAAATAACCTATTATTTCCGAAGAATCAGCAATGTTCTTTTCTATTTCTTGAATTTTAGTAATTTGCTCTTTAGCTGACAAATAGGGACACACAAAGAAAAAACAAAAAACCAAGTTTATTTTTAAATTTATTAAAAAATGTCCCATTGATTTATTTTATATATTTTTTAAAACTAAAATAATTGCTGTTCTTTTAATTTAAAAACTGAAATCAACATATTTATTTTAAATCAAAAACACTCAGGAATTAATATTAACGCTAATTTATAAACCTGTAATTTTTTATTCGCAAAAACTAAAAACAATACTTTTTACTGCAGCTCCAATTTTCCTTTTTTCATATACCCTTCGGTCCATCCGCCGTTTGAAAAATCGGATTTTTTAACCTTATAATAATCGTCTTTATCGCCCGTTATAACGACTTTATCCCCTTTGTTAAGTTTGGTAACTTCGCCGGGGAAAAACCATGTCGCTTTTTTGAGTACCGGAGTATCGTCTTCCTTTACGATTCCGACTCTATTGGAATTTACTCTTAAATACACCTGCTCGAAATTGGAGAAAACCTTATCCTTTTCGGAAAAACTTACGAATAAAGTATCCGACCCGGGAGAAGCCACATCGTAAATTTTGCCTACATTGAGCTCTATAATGTTTTTATCTCTTCCTTCTACTGCGTTCGAACCAAGGTTTGGATTAAAAGATATTTCGCCTCTTGCGCTTTTTACAGACACCGATATATTATCGGATCTTTTAAATCCTAAGTTTCTTATCTCCGCCGAAAGTATTATGTTTTCGTTAGCTTCAAACTTCCCGTCGCCGTTTTCGTCTTTAAAAAATATGTTGTAGGCCTTAAGAACGGCGTTGTCCGCATAATATTTGTCGGCCGCGGCGATACCCGCCTGTCTTCCTTCCTCAAAAGCTACAGGATAAACCTCCGCCGCAACTTTGTCATATCCGGCTTTATACCCTTTTCTATACTGTTCTTGAGAGCCGAAAGCAAAACCGTCTTTATATCCTTTATCTCTTCCGTCGCTCATACCTCTGGCTCTATCTTCCGCGTAGTCTTTTCTTTTATATTCGTTATAATAAAAATCGTAAGCGGAGTTATAGGCTCTGTTGTAAGCGTCCTGATAACCTTTTTCCTTCCCCTGATTAAAACTTTCTCTGTAGCTTATGGAGTACTGAGAAGTATAAGACTGGCTGTAAGTTCTGTTATAACCTTCGTTGTAACCTTCTCGTTTGGCCTGATCGAAAGCTCTTCTATAAGCCTGCTGATAACCTTCTCTATAACCTCTGTCGTAAGCCGCTTTTTCTTCTGGCGTGGTAAAACCGCCTTTTATAACGTCTAACGAAACGCCTTTCATTTCTCCCGTCTCAAATAAATTTTTAACTAAAGCGGATTTTGCCGACTTAACGGAAGCAAAAGAGTTTTCAAGCTCGGCTTCCCTCTGAGCAAAACCGGACTGATACCCCGCTTTTCTCCCTTTATCCGATTCCAGAACTTTAGCGTCGGCTTCGCCTTTAGAATAGCCCGAATTATAAGAACTTACATCGGTAAGTCCCGCGGATTTTCCTTCGACATATGCGGCGTTATAACCGGAGTTATATCCTTCGTCGTAGCATCTTCTTTTACCCGCGTTAGTACCGTCGTTTATACCGGCATTCTGGCCGTCGATATTTCCTCTCTGAGTTCCCTGAGACTGATCCACATTATAACCGTCTCTATAACCCGCATCTTTACCCGCCCTTTCTCCGTCGCTTATTCCTCTCCATCTTCCGTCTCGCTCTCCGTCTCTAATACCGTCTGAATAGCCGTCTCTTCTTCCGTCGATCATTCCTCTGTTGGTACCGTCTCTAAAACCGGCGTTATAAGCGTTTGTGGTATCAACAGGAGGTTTCGGAGGTTCGGGAACCGGTTGAGGCGTCGGAACGGGTTGAGGATTAGGAGGAATGGGATTTGGAGTAGGCTGAGGCTGAGGTTGAGGATGAGGATTTGGCACAGGGTGGGGGTTGGGATTAGGCAAAGGGGGATGATTGGGGTTATTATGATCCGGCTTATCCTTGTCCTTTTTAGAATCTATCAACTCTTTTATTTGAGAAGTATTAAAATCTCTTAAAGACTCATCTCCCGCAAATAGAAAAACATAGTTTGAAACGAAAGAAAACAAAATAATAGAATAAAATAAACTCTTCATATTAACCCTCCGTATTTTCGGATTTTAAAATAAAACATAAAATTACTTGTTTATATTTTACACTACATCGCATAATTTGGAAAGTGCTAAAAGTCCTATATCGCAGATTAAGATTAAATAAAAAATTCAACCGTTAATTTTATCGATTTTAATAAAGCCGTATCTCTTTTTTTATATACTTATTAAATTCTTTCAATTTTTTTTCGTAAGATTTGATTATTTGTTTTGGGGAATATCCTTTTTTAATTTTATTAAAAAAATCTTTATCGCCGGTCATCTTAGCTATTTCTTCTTCCTTTATTATAAGATTATCCGGATGATATTTGTTTAAAAAATAAATAGCGTTTACGAAAATCTTGAAAGATTCCACTTTTCTCTTATCCCAAACCTCGACGCAAACCCCTTTTACGCTCTCACCTTTGTAAATATCCGCATCGGGGGTTTTCTCGCAGACTTTGAATTTTACTCCTTTTAATTTTGCTTTATTAAGTTCGTTTGAAATTTTTATATTATCCATCCAGGGAGAGCCGAAAAACTCAAAAGGCTTATCCGTCCCTCTTCCGACGGATATGTTTGTGGCTTCAAAACAGCCGAGCCCCGCATATAATATCGCGGCGTTTAAGCTTCTTATATTGGGAGAAGGATTTACCCAGCCAAGCCCGGTCTCGTCGTAAAACATTTCGTTTTTATATCCTTCCATTTTTATTACTTTGAGGCTTAAATTTAAATTAGATCTTTTTTTATGGAAAACCGCCATCTCACCCGGCGTTAGAGAATGTCTTGTCGGAACTTTAAAATATGCGGTGAAAGCGGTTATGCTTTCGTCGAGTATCGGGCCTTCTGTCATATCGCCTATGGGATTTGGCCTATCCAGAACGATAAACTCAATATTTTTTTTAGCCGCCTCTTCCATAGCATAGCCCATTGTGGTAAGATAGGTATAAAACCTCGCTCCAACATCCTGTATATCGAAAACAAGAACGTCTATTCCGTTAAGCATATCTTCGGTTGGCCTTTTAGTTTTTCCGTAAAGGCTGTATACGGGAATGGAATTATATGTGGAATTTTCTATCAGATACCCTCCTTCCACATTACCCATAAATCCGTGTTCTGGAGTAAATATCGCGACAAGATTGACTTTGTTTTCAACAAAAACATCCACCAGTTTATTCCCTTTTTTATTTAAAGAAGTATGGTTTACTATAACCCCCACTCTTTTGTTTCTTAAATCCGAAAAATTATTTTTCTCAATTACATCAAGCCCGGTTAATACTTCGCAATTAAGATCTGGGAAAAAGGATATGAGAGAAACGAAAATCAATAAAGTTTTTTTTAATTCCAAGTATCTCATTTCCCTTCCTTAATAACAATCAAATAAAGGTTTCCCTTTTCCCACACCGAATAAGCGAATTTTTTTGCTCTATCTCCGGTTCCGGCAAAATAATCCACTCTCGCACCTTTTATCGCGCCGCCGGTATCGTGAGCGAAAACAAATCTCTTATTTTCATTAAAACCTTTTATGTTTAGTTTATCGTCTACATCGGGCAGATTAACCTTTATAAAAGCCGGGGTTCCCATAGGTATCAAAGAGTTATCTATCGCTATGGACCTTCCTCCGACCAGATTAAACCCGTAAGTTCCTATCGGACCTTCGTCGAATGACTTCAAATCGTCTAAGCTAAAAAAAGCGTATCTTTTATTAGAACCTATGACCTCGCGCCAGAGATTCGGATTTTCGTTTATAAATTTTTTGGCTCTGTCGTAAAAGGTATTGTCTTTGCCTACGGCGCCGTCTCTTTTAATATAACCGCCTTCTATCAAAGCCGTCATCCACCCCTTAAATTTAAGCGAGTTGGTTGCCGCAAACTTTACCCTTTTATACCCTCCTTCTTTTAATTTCAATATGCCGGAGCCCTGAGTATGAAGGTCTAAAAGGTCGGTTATGTCTTTCATATAAGCTATCTCGTAGCCTTTACCGGATATTATCCCGTCGAAATCTATCTGGGAACGAGAGTAATAAGGTATAAATTTTTTGCCGTCTATTCTTCCCGTCAGTTTTTGGCCTTTGTATTTATCGGAATCGAATTCTTCCAGATTTATTTCATACATATCGTCCGGTTTCCTATATAAGGGGAATTTAAAAACTTCGTCCTTTTTTAAAGAACCGTCGAAAACCGGTTCGTAATACGAGCTGAATGTCACTATCTCGGTTCCTCTTTTAAGCTCGTAAATATCGAAGTTTTCTTTTATCAGCTTATTCAATTCCGGATCGCTTTTCGAGTTTTTTAGTATCTCTCTTAACTTAACGGTTGTTTTTAATAAAATCTCGGGAGTTATTTTCCTATTTTCAAAAGAATAGGAAACGTTTTTGGACAAAACGCCGTTCAAATATTTTTCGTTCAAATCGAAAACTCTTTCCATATCCCCGCCCCACTGGTAAGAAAAATCGGGATAATCATTCTCGTTTAATTTTACGATAGAAACTTCTTTTACTTCTATTTTTTTACATACGAGAACCTCATCCTTTGCGCAAACCGGGGCCATCGGTTGCGGGGGTTGGCAAACCGGGCAGGAAACCTCGGTTTGATAGACCTCCGTTTTTTTTATCTGATGATGACATGCCGATAAAACAAAAGCAAAAAGAGCCGCTTTGTATATATTTTTCATTATTCCTCCGATAATTTTATACCGTATATGTAACTTTAGAAAGACCTTTGGGGTTATCGGGATTTAACCCTTTTAAAACCGCCAGCTTAACCGCTACGAGTTTTATAAAAACGTCCATATCCAGAGCGTTAAAAGGATAATCGGCCGAAAAAGCCGGCAAAACGATATAGTTTATTTTCTTTTCGTTTAGTTTGTTTTTAACCAGAATAAGGTCTTCGGTAAGTTTTTTGTCTCTCGAAAGTATTATAACGAGATCTTTCGAAGTATAAGCCCCCACGGGACCGTGCAAGAACTCGGCCGCGGAATAACCTAAAGAGTGTATCTGAGCCATTTCCCTGAACTTCAAAGCCGAATCCTCGGCTACGGCGTTAAAAGGGCCTCTTCCGACAAAACCTACAATCTGACTTTTTAAAACCGCATTCCAATCGAATTTAGAATAAATTTTTTCAAAATTTTCTATTACGCATTTTATGTTTTCTACGGTTTTGGAAAACTTTTTTTCGTTAAACTCCGCTCCCAACAAATTTGAGATTTTCATTACCGCCCAGAGCTGAAGTATAAAACTTTTGGTGGCGGCGACGGGAATTTCTTTGGAATTTGAAAGAAGAATATGCCAGTCGGATATTTTAGCCAGATCGTTTTTAACGATATCTTTCTCGTTCGTAACCGCGACGAGCTTTGCCCCCATATCTTTTATAATTTTAGAGCATTTTACTATGTCGAAGCTTCTTCCCGATTGGGAAAAAGAGAAAAGAATCTTGTTTTTAAAATCCATTTTCTTTTTTAAATTGAATATGGAAAACGGGTGAACTATATTGCTTATCACGCCGCAGTAAGTTTCCCATACGTATTTTGCAAACAGAGTGGCGTTCCCCGAACTGCCTCTTCCCAACAAAAAAACCTCTTTATATTTAGCCAATTCTTTTCCTTTTATATTTAATTCGAAATTTTTAAGCAATTGTGGTATTTCCGAGATATCTTTATATGTTAAAGTTTCTTTATAATTCATAAAAACTCCGTTTTATTTTTCTATTTTACATAAATTTTGACAAAATAAAAATACTATGATAAAATCTTGTTAGAGGGTTATAACTCCCTCTTTTAACGATAAAAACGGAGGATTTTATGAATTTAGCAAACAGAATGAATAGATTGGGAACCGAAACGGCTTTCGAGGTTTTAGCAAAAGCAAAAAAATTGGAAGCGGAAGGAAAAGAAATAGTTCATTTGGAAATAGGAGAACCGGATTTCGACACTCCAAAAAACATAAAAAAAGCGGCTATAGAAGCGATTAAAAACGGATATACTCACTACACCCCGTCCGCTGGCATTCCAAAAGCCAGAGAAGCGGTAAGCGAATATTTAAACAAAACAAGGCCGGGTATAAACGCAAGACCGGAAGACGTAGTAATAACCGTCGGCGGAAAACCGGTTATGTTATATACTATTTTAGCTCTTGTGGACGAGGGGGACGAGGTTATATGTCCAAACCCCACATACCCGATATACGAGTCGCTCGTTAACTTCGTAGGCGGGAAAACCGTTCCGATACAGATTAAAGAAGAAAAAGGGTTTAATTTCGATGTGGAAGACCTTGAGAAGCTGATAACTCCAAAAACCAAACTCATAGTAATAAACTCTCCCGCAAATCCGACCGGCGGAGTAATACCGGAAAAAGACATGGAAAAGATAGTAAAGATTTTAGAAAAACATCCTCAGATTTACATCCTTTCGGACGAAATATACAGCGAGATAATATATAGCGGAAAACACATATCCATAGCCACATACCCGGGGATGAGACAAAGAACCATAGTTTTAGACGGGCTTTCCAAAACCTACGCGATGACCGGATGGAGATTGGGTTACGGGCTTTGCCCTTCGGATTTGGCTCCTTATATAACCAAACTTATAACGAACTCCGTTTCATGCGCCCCGGCATTCGGTCAGATGGCTTTAATAGAATCTTTGACCGGCCCTCAGAACTCGGTAAAGAAAATGTTGAGAGAGTTTAAGAAAAGAAGAGACGCCATAGTCAAAGGATTGAACGAAATACCGGGATTTTCCTGCCAGACCCCAAAAGGCGCTTTTTATGTTTTCCCGAATATAACAAAAACCGGATACAAATCTCAAGAACTTGCCGATATGATATTATACGAAGCGGGAGTGGCATGCTTAAGCGGAACCTGCTTTGGAGCATACGGAGAAGGATATCTGAGATTTTCATACGCCAACTCGCTTGAAAACATAAATAAAGCGATAGAAAAAATAAAAAGCATATCCAATAAATGGGCCGATAAAGTCAAGTAATAAGCGAGCCGATTAAATTTAGGTTTTTAAAAACTCGCTTAAATGTTTTCTTTGATTTTCGGAAGCGCGAAATAAAACTTTGAACCTTTGCCTTTTTCGGATTCAAACCATATTTTTCCGTTGTGTTTTTCCACTATGGTTCTGGCTATGCTTAGCCCCAAACCGGAGCCTTCGACGTTTAACATCGTATCTTTGGCTCTGTAAAATTTTTCAAAAACGTATTTTTTATCCGCTTCGTCTATACCATATCCCTTATCTTCGACCGAAAAAACGGCCACGCTTCCCCTATCGTAAATCTTTATTTTTATTTCGCTGCCGTTAGGCGAATATTTTATCGCGTTATCCATAAGATTGTTTATCACCTGAACTATCCAGTGCCTATCGGCCATTACATAAATCTTATCGGCTTCTTTTTCAAATTTTACGGTTATGCCTTTGGAATAGGTTTTTATCTTCATCGCGGTTATCGCGGATTCCGCAAGCTCCACCATATCCGTTTTTTCCATCTCAAGTCCGGTTTCGGAATTCAATTTGGATATATCTAACAAATTGGTCACTATGTTTATAAGCCTGTTTGTTGCCTGATCCACCATTGTTAAGAAGGCGGATTGCTGGTCGTTTAAACTTCCGACCTCTCCGCTCAAAAGAACCGAGACAAATCCTTTTATCGTGGTAAGCGGAGTTTTTATTTCGTGATTTACGGTAGCCAAAAAATCGTCTTTTATTTTATTAAGGTTGGCTAAGTTTACCGCATCCTTTGAAACCTTATTGTAAAGCTCGAATATGTTTACCGTAACGGATATTTCTTTGGAGATAAGCTCCATAATAAACATATCGTCTTTTGTAAAATTTCTCCTGTCTTTCATTCCTATAAGCAAAACTCCGAATTTTGTCTTGGAGCTATATATCGGGAATAACACGGCAGTTTTTATATCGTTCTCTTTCAAAATGGGATCTTTTATCTCGTCCTCGTTATAAACATAAAGCGGGTTTTTATTGACGAAAGATTTTACAACCAGCCAATCATGTTCGTTTAAACCCGCCGAATAACGGGAAAGATCGATGTCCCCCGGCAAAAATATGTTCGGAGACAAAATGTTAGCGCCTTCTTCGTAAGAATAATATACGGCAAAATAAGGCTTTAGGGAGTTATATATTAACGAAAGCAAGTTTCTCAAAGGGTTATCGTTTTCCATGTCGAAACTCGATATTCCTTCGTATATGATTTTGGCTTCTTTGTGTTTTTTGATAAGCCTGGATCCTTGAGATTCGAGTTCTTTGACAAGGCTATCAAGCTCCATTCTTAACCTTTTGCTTTCTACGGAAACGGCGTCGAATGATTCGTAATAATTTCTCGCAAATCTCATGAAAGAGAGTAGAAATTTGGAATAATGTATCAGTATTTCTTTTTCGTCGCCTTCGCACAACATGATGGCGTAAATTTTTCTTTTCAGTATTCCAAGAGGTATTATGGCGAATTTTCTTATCTTCCCGTCCAATATATCGCCGTCCTCTATGAAAATTATCTCGTTTTTAATGCTCGATATTATGGGTTCGACCTTCGAAAAATTTATCTGAGATTCCGCGTTATTGACCCCGCCTATATAGCTCCACTGACCGTCGTTATTTTCAAAAACGTATATCGATGTATCGGGAAATACCGAGTTTAATTTTATAAAAACCATATTCAAAAGATTTATATAATCGTCTTTATGAAAATTGGTCGAAACCGATAAAACCGAATAAACGAATTCCTCAAACCTTACGTATATTTTTTCCAGATGTTCTATTCTTTGATATACCGGAAGCACATGTTTAAACTTTACATACCAGTAAATAAAAAACGAGATAAAAATTATAACCACAATTATTACGAGGTAAATCATATAAGATCTAAAATAGCGGTCAGATAAACCGACTCGGCTTTCAGTTTATTGGAATAAATCCATGCGGTTTTTATATTCATGCTTTCGAGTATTTTTTCGGTAAGATGAGAAAACTCCTGCTCTTTTGAACTTAAAGCGCTTGTGGGCGGAGGGCCCATCACTATCAAGCCGTTTATGTTTTTATCGAGAACGTAATTTCCTATTTTGAAAGGTATTCCGTAGATTTCATCCGGGTCGTATTCTTCGACAAAAACATTTTTCCACTCTATGTCCATTGAAAGTTTTTTAGAAGAAGTTTCCTTAAGTTTGGCTCCCATATAATTTATATATTCTTTCATTCCTTTGGGACAAAAGAAACCCCATTTATAAAAGCTATCTTCGGCTTGAGAAGAATAAACGTTGGCTCCTTTTATCTCGCCTTCCGATGGCATGGAGAAATCGTCTTTATCGCCCAAAAGCATGGAAATCATATCCTGATGCAAAAGAGACTGATTTAGAGGAGAAAGATATTTTTCCAATTTTTTCATCCTGAAAAGCGTTTTGTTTACGGTTTTAAAATCCATCGATTTGTTTATAAAGAAATTTTTAATTTGCTCCTCGCTGAGCTTTATGTCCATATTCCCCAAAATTTGATTAAGTATTAATCTATATGTTTGTGGGTTGGGCTGTTTTATGTCCACCATCCACCCCTGTGAAAATTGTATCCCCAACATGTTTTCCAAAGGTTCCAATTCTTGAGGAGAAAACAACGACGAAAAAACGACCTGTTTATTCGACTGCATCGAACCGCTTATGACCCTGGATATAAATTGTTTGTTTTCTTTGTTAATAAGCATAAGATGTATATCGTCTATGATAATAACCTTGCAATCGTTTATTATTTTTTCAAGGCTATCTATAAAACCCTCTTTTATGGCGAGATTGACGCCTATGGAAAATTTAACACCGTTTGTGACAAAAATGTTTTTTTGGCCTATCGTGGAAGAAAGCCCGTAAGACATGGAATGTATGAAGTGAGACTTCCCGTTTCCGACGGGACCGTATATCAGTATGGGGTTATACATAACCCCCGGGTTTTCAACCACGGCCATGGCCGCGGCGTGAGCGAATCTGTTGTGCGAACCGGTTATAAGAGTTTGAAAGCTCAACATCGGATTTAACGGAAGCTCTATCGACCATTTTAGCCTTATCTTTTCAAGACTCCTCTTGCTAATATCTTCTTTATTTTCTTCGACTTTTTTCGCTTCTTCGGCCTTTTCTTTTTCTTCTTTTTTAACTTCTTCACGAGCCATTCTCATCGACTGAGATTTGGGAACGACCGGGCCGAATGTTTTTTTTCTATCCGATATTTCTTTGTCGTTTTTGGACGGCTCTTTAACTTCCTCTTTTTTGTCTATTTTCGGAACCGGGATTTCTATTTTTTCCTCTTTTTTAATCTCCAAATCCGGGACCGGTATGCTTATCTCTTCCACGGCCGGAGATATGTTTTCGGGTTTTCTTTCAATAGTTGCGGTTTGAGTTATTTTTCCCGAAGATATTTCTTGAATGGCGGTTTTTAGTTTATTTTCTATATCCTCATTGTAATTAAAAAGATATATTATAAAATTATAATCTTTTGAAATTATTCTTTCGGGTCTCGAGCATACGGCGCCCAATTTTTTTACTATCTTTAAAATATCTTTTAACTCGCATTTTAAAAGAAGTTGATGTTTATTTGCGTTTTTAACATCTTGAGCTTTGGAAACTTCCCATTTGGTTATCATACTCATCTCGCTATCAATTCCATAACAAAGTCTATGGCTTTGCTTCTGGAAAAATTATCTTTTTTAAAGTTTACGAAATATATGTTGTTTTGAGAAAGAGCGTTTTCAAACTCGTAAGTTTTTTCTACCGGCAGCTCTCCGACTAAAACGACAGCCGAAACCTTCTCGTTTTTGGAATTTATAATCAAAGCGTCGGAGGTCAAAGAGTCGTCATAGGTTAACACGAAAGATCTTTTTACAAACATCGGTTTTTCTTTGGAAGAAAGGCAGATATCGTCTATTGTCTTTAATACCGACAAAAAAAGATCCTGATCCAAAGAAAAGACAAAACCGACGTTCTTTATCCTTTCGGCATCTACGGATTTGGGAGGTTCTAAAGCTATGAGCTTATTAAGCTCTATGGAAAACTCCACGTTTACGGGAGTTTTGGAATAATCTTCTTTGCCGGTTTCTGTTTCTAAACCAATTTTAAAATTCTCTATCTTAACATCGCCGTCCAATTTTATATCCAAAAAATTCTCTTCTTTTTCCGTTTCTTTCTCCGAATTTTCTTTCTCGGAAAAATCGTTTTTTATCCCCTCGGTCTCTAACTTGCCGGAAATATCAATCTCGACATTTTCTAAAACCGCATTTTCGCTTAAATCTATTTTTATTTCGGATTCGTTTTCTTTGGTTTCTTTTACAGGCATATCCTGTAAATTCTCTTTTTCTTCACCCTCAAAAAAAGCATTTTCTTTCAAATCCGTTTCGGAAAGAACATCTTTTTCCTCTACAATATTCTCTTTTTTCTTGTTCGATTCGTCCGAGGAAAGTATTTCGTTGGGGTCGAGTATTTCAATTTTTTCTTCTTCCGACTTAGTCAAATCTTCGGCTAAATTAATATTTATCGATTCGTCTTTTTTCTCAGGACCTTCTTCTAAGCGATTTGATACTACGCTATCTTCTTTAATCTCAAAAACGATCTCTTCGTTTTCTTTTTGTATTTCGTCGAGTTTGATCTCTTGAATAAGGTCTTCTCTACTTTCTTCTTTCTCTTTTAAGTTATCGGTTTTTACTTCGGGAATAACATTTTCGTTGTTTTTCTCTTCTTTCTGCTCATCTGCCTTGATTTCTGAAACAATATTATCGTTGTTTTTCTCTTCTTTTTTTTCATCTATCGGTTTTTTAATTTCGTCCACTATATTAGGCATTTTTTCAAGTATGGAATTCAAATCGTTTAAAATTTCTTCAAAAGACCTTTTTTTATCTTTATCGTTATCCTGCATAAACCCTCTGAAAATAAAACATATTCAAACTATAATAAATTATACAATTTTTAGGATAATAAAAGATTAAACAAATGTTACACAACTGTTAAATAAAAAAACCTTTTTGTTTTATATAATAATTTATATGATAAACATAAAAAAATTAAACCCCAATCTTATAAAAGCTCAGTATGCGGTAAGAGGCAAAATAGTTCAGAGGGCTTACGAACTTGAACAGGAAGGGAAAAAAATAATATACTGCAACATCGGAAACCCTCAGGCTTTAAAACAAAAACCTCTTACCTACGTAAGACAGCTTCTGGCCTTATGCGAATATCCCAAGCTAATCGAAGACCAAAAAACGAAAGCCCTTTTTCATAAAGACGTTATTGAAAAAGTTCAAAGAATACTTGCGGAAAATCCGAACGGGCTCGGCGCATATACTCAAAGCGAAGGGATGATATTCATAAGAAAAGCCGTTAGCCGATTTATATCCGAAAGAGACGGGATAGAATCCGACCCTACCAAAATAATACTTACGGACGGCGCTTCCAAAGGGATACAATCGGTTTTTACGCTTTTACTGAATAACCCGAACTCCGGATTTATGATTCCCATCCCTCAGTATCCTCTATACAGCGCCACAATAGAGCTCTACGGAGCCAAACAAATAAATTATTATTTAGACGAAGAGAAACACTGGGAACTCAACAAAGAGGAGTTAGAGTCGAGCATAGAGGAAGCCAAAAAAAGGGGAATAGAGCCGGTAGCGATAGTGGTAATAAATCCGGGAAATCCCACCGGTTCGGTATTATCCAAAGAAAACATAAAAATGATAATAAGCTTCGCTCAAAAACACAATATCGCGATACTCGCCGACGAGGTATATCAAGAAAACATTTACAGCGACCATCATAAATTTTATTCCTTCGCAAAGGTTATGGACGAAATGAAAGTAACCGACGTTTCTCTTTTCAGCTTCCACTCCACTTCCAAAGGATTTTTAGGCGAATGCGGCCACAGAGGCGGATATTTTGAAACAAGAAACGTAGACAGCGAGGTTTATTCGCAGCTCGTCAAACTTCAATCCATAGGCCTTTGCTCCAACACCGCCGGACAGATAGTAACTTACGCCATGGTAAACCCGCCGCAAAAACAGGAAGAAAGCTACGAAACTTATATGAAAGAAAAAAACTCGATACTCGGCGAGCTTAAAAAAAAGGCGGAGATACTCGGCGAGGAGTTGAATAAAATAAAAGGAATGAGTTTGAAATTCCCGTACGGCGCGATGTATGCGTTTGTAAAGATAGACTTACCGGAAGCCAAAAACATTAAAAATATGAGCAAAAAAGAAATGGCGGAATACGAATCGAAAAGAGATTTTAATTATTGTTTAGAGTTACTTGAAGAGACGGGGATATGCGTCGTTCCCGGTTCCGGGTTTGGACAAAAACCTCATACATACCACTTTCGTACGACATTTTTGCCCCCCGCTGACGAAATAAAGGAACTTGTTAAAAAACTTAAAAAATTCCACGAAAATTATTTAAAAAATTTGAGTAAAAACTAATAAAAAGGTAAAATAATATTTGTCGGGCTGGTGGCGGAATTGGTAGACGCGACGGACTTAAAATCCGTTGGCCGCTAAACGGCCGTGCGGGTTCGAGTCCCGCCCTGCCCACATGCGCAACCAAGCGAAAGCGAAAAGCTTTTGCGTGCGACTCGAAAGTCCGCAATCCCAAGATTCGCATACGCTTGGGATGAGGAGCGGCTTGCGAAAAAATGAGCGGTGAGCGAATTTTATTTGCAAGCGAGTCCCGCCCTGCCCACACTTCATAAAAGTTCAATGTTAAATGTCTAAAGTTTAATGTTTAAAGTTCAAAGTTGAAAGTTTAATGTTAAAAGTTTTATATTTGGTATAATTTAATTACGGAGATAATTATGAAAGTTGTAAAAGAAGCGTTAATAATATTGATTATAAGCGGAGCGGGTTTTTTATGCTCTTTATACGCCGCAAAATTTTCCAAGCTGGCATATATACTTACTTTCTTATTTGCGGTGGTTTTTCTTTTTTCAATGTATTTTTTTAGAGACCCCGACAGAAAAAAATTATTTAACGAAAACGAAATATCCTCGCCGGCGGACGGTACCGTATTATCAATTAAAAAAGAAGATTCGGAAAACATAATAGTAATAAGGATATTCCTTTCCATATTTAACGTTCACCTTCAACGCTCTCCTATGGAAGGAAAAGTATCGGAAACAAAATTCACTTACGGCAAATTCCACATAGCATATAAACCCGAAGCCAAAGACAACCAAAGAAACATTATTAAAATAGAAGGGACAGACGGCAGATGGGCATGGGTTGAGCAGATAACCGGGGCGATTGCAAGAAGAATAGCCTGTTACGTAAAACCGGGAGATAATGTAAAAACAAGCCAGAAAATAGGAATGATTTATTTCGGCTCTCAGGTAGCTTTGTATCTTCCTTCCGACAAAGTAGAGATAACGGTTAAGGAAGGAGATAAAGTGGAAGCCGGAAATACCGTAATAGGATTATGGAAAAAGAATTAACGAAAATAGAAACCATCAAAACAAAAACAAAAAACGCCATTCCGTCGGTCTTTACATTATCGAATATGGCCTGCGGACTTATGGCGCTTTTAAGCGTATCCAAAGAGCAGTATGTGGTTGCCTGTTATTTTATAATAGGTTCTTACATAATGGATATACTGGACGGAAGAGTGGCAAGGCTCATAGGAGCGGAAACCGAAATGGGAATAGAGTTAGACTCTTTTTCCGACTGGCTTTCCTTCGGCATAGCTCCGGCTTATATGATTTATGAATTCGCTTTAAAAGAGTACGGGATAGTCGCATACCCCGTGGTATTAATATATGTAATATGCGGGGCATTGAGGCTTGCGAGATTTAATTTAAAATCTTTATCGAGAGAAAGCTCCAAAACGTTTTTTCAGGGGCTTCCCATACCGGCTGCGGCCGGAGTAATAATATTTTTTGTTCTCTCTTATTCGCTTTTAGAAGACGACACCCCGACAAAGATGATTAAAATGCTTTCCAAACAGATGCCTTTCATATACGGAATATTTCCTTTTATAATGATAGGAATTTCGCTTCTTATGATATCCTCTGTTCCTTACGTCGCGATGAAATCTCAAAAAGCTTTTAGGGTAAAATCGCCGTTAGGCATAATAGTAACGATATCGATTATTTTCTTTATAGTATTTTACCCTCAAAACGCTCTATTTCTATTTTTTCTTCTATACGCGCTTTCCGGAATAATATATTTCTTGTACAGGCTTTTCTTTAAAGCCCAGGAAAACGGTTAATTTTTTTTGGGAAATAACGGAGCTAATTTTTGAGATTCGACCGTTTTGTCCGCAGTGTTTCCTATCGCCAAATACATATTCATTTTAGCCGATGTGTCCGGCATAAAAGGATAAATCCAGCGGGCTATGAGCCTTAAACACCAGACCATTTCGTTTAGAAATTTTTTCAAACCCTCAATGTCTTTTTTAGCCATTTCCCATGGTTTTTTATCGTCTATTTCTTTATTTAAAATGGAAACGGCTTTCCATATCAAATCCAAGGCTGAGCTAAATTGCATTTCTTCTATGTTTTTATAAATATCTTTCTGCATAAGAGTTATTTTAGAAAAGATTTCCGAATCTTTCGGCTTATCGGGCATTATATTGTCCATATATTTTCTAACCATATTTACGGTTCTTGAAAACAAATTCCCAAGGCCGTTGGCTAAGTCGCTGTTGTATTTGGTTTTAAGCATATCGGTAGAAAAATCGCCGTCCTGTCCGAAAGGAACTTCCCTAAATATAAAGTACCTGAAAGTATCAAGCCCGTATTCCCTTACAACATCCACCGGATTTATTATATTTCCTCTGGATTTGGACATCTTCTCGCCGTTAACGGTCCACCAACCGTGAGCGTAAACTTTCTTGGGAAGAGGCAAACCTAAAGCCATAAGCATGGCCGGCCATATTACCGCATGAAACCTGAATATCTCTTTGCCTATAAGATGAACATCGCAAGGCCATAACGATTTAAATTTTTCATTGTCGGGGTTATGGACATCGTACCCCGCTCCCGTTATGTAATTTAGCAAAGCGTCAAACCAGACATATACCGTATGATTGGGGTCCGAGAGCACGCTTATTCCCCATTTAACCCTGGTTCTGGACACCGATATGTCCTTAAGCCCCATCTCCACAAACCTTATTATTTCGTTGGCCCTGTAAGACGGAGACAAGAACTCGGGATTTTCTTTATAATGATTCAAAAGTCTGTCCTGATAGGCCGAAAGCTTAAAAAAATAAGTTTCTTCGTTAACTCTCTCAACCTCTTTTTTATGTATCGGACATTTCCCGTCGACAAGTTCCGATTCGTCATAAAAATTTTCGCATGAAGAGCAGTAAATTCCTTCGTAATTTCCCTTATATATATCCCCCGATTTAATCAGCTTTTCGAAAACAAGCTGAACCTGCTTTTCATGATATTCGTCGGTGGTCCTTATGAAATAATCGTAATCTATATGAAGGGTTTTCCACATATCCTTAAACTCCACGACTATCTCATCGGACCATTGTTTGGGAGTTTTAGAGTGTTCTCTGGCCGTTCTTTCTATGTTTATACCGTGCTCGTCGGTACCCGTTTGAAAAAAAACATCCCTGCCTTCGGCCTTTAAATGTCTTTTCAATATGTCCGCGGCCAAAGTCGTATATGCGTGGCCTATGTGCGGTTTATAATTAACGTAATAAAGCGGCGTAGTAATGTAATACTTTTTCATAACACGGCTCCTTGTTTAAAAAAATCAAACTCCGAAAAAAATTTATAAAGCGCGGCGGACAAAACCAGCCTCGTATTAACGTTATGTTTTAAATAATTCATATATTTAAAATTCTCTTTTATCGCTTTGGTTATTTTATCGGTATTATTATAATTTTTCATTTTAAAGTATAAAAAAGAATTGATAAAATTAAGAACGGTGACCGCGCCCTCTCTAAAATCTTCGGTTTTTGAAAGTTTCGAAGTTATTAAAAAAGGAGCGATATAAGGCTTTTGAGCGTTTTCTTCAAACATTTGAAGAACTTTTTCGTATTTAAAAGCCAATGAAACCGACCCTTCCGAAATTTCGGATAACAACTCCGCCCTTTTGATTTCATATCCTTTTTCCGCCAATATATCCATAACCGCGGACTGGCTTAGCCTGTTAAAAACCAGTTTATAACATCTTGAAAGTATGGTAGGAAGAAGCTTATTCGAAGAAGACGATACGAGTATTATGGTGGTCCCTTCAAAAGGTTCTTCCAGAGTTTTTAACAAAGAATTTTGAGCTTCGACGGTCATTTTTTCCGCATCGTTTATAACGATAAATTTTCTAAAACAAAAAGACGGTTTAAGGTTTGAAAATTTTACGGCTTCTCTTACGGTATCTATTCCTATGCTTTTTTGCTCCGAAACTTTTTCTCCCAAAAGACCCGCCTGATAATTAAAATCGACAAGCAAAAAATCGGGATGAACCCCAAGCTCGAACATCCTGCAGCTTTCGCATCCCGGGCAATCCAATCCGTCGTTGGAATCGAACGACAAAAAATCCTCGTTGTTTATCTTGGATTTACAAAGAGAAATCTTTGCAAATTCTTTGGCTATAGTCAATTTTCCGACGCCTTCTTTGCCGCAAAAGAGAAAAGACGAAGGGATCTCTTTCGAGTTAATTATATTTACGATACCGTTTATATTTTTCAAATGCCCTTTTATCTTTTCAAAAGCCATTTATCCTTTTTAAAACCTCTTTTTTTATTTTTTCGTGTATATCTTCTACGCTTTTTGACGCGTCGACTAAAAAAACATTTTTCATCTCTCTAAATATATGAGAATAAGCCGAATTAACTCTTTCTCTAAATTTATCGGATTCCATCTCTATTCTATCGACTTCGTTTCTTTTTCTTTTTTTATACTCCTCATCCGATATATCGAAACCTATTACCAGATCGGGCTTTAATCCCATCGTGGCTATATCGTTTAAAAGCCTTACCGTTTTCAAATCTATATTTCTACCGTATCCCTGATAGGCTTCGGTAGCTATGGTAAATCTATCGCATATTACTATATGCCCCTCGTCCAGAGCCGGTTTTATTTTTTCAAAAACGTGCTGGGCCCTGGAAGCCTCGTACAAAAAAAGCTCGCAGAGAGGCGATATTTTGTTTTTCGGATCCAAAAGCAAATCCCTTATCTTTTCGGAAACCTCCGTTCCTCCCGGTTCTCTGGTAACGATTACCTTAAAGCCATTCTCTTTTAAAAAACCGGAAAGCATGTTAACCTGAGTGGTTTTCCCGCTTCTATCCGGACCTTCGAAAAGTATAAAAAATCCTTTCTGGCTCATAGAATAATATTTTATAATATTTATGAAAAGCGAAATTGCTTTACAAAATTTTATAAAATTTAATTATATTATAACTTCAAAGGAGAAAAAATGGCGATTGAAAAAACCCTTCTTTTAATAAAACCCGACGCGGCCAAAAGAAAGCTTACCGGCCTTATAATAGATAGGCTTGAAAATTCGGGATTTGAGCTTGTCGGAGCGAAACTCGTTAGAGTAACGGAAGAATTGGCAAGAGAACATTACTCGGCGTTAAAAGACCAGCCTTTTTTTGAAAATCTGATAAAATACATAAGAGGAGAATTTCACGGAATAAAAAACAACAAAATACTCGCTCTTGTTTACAAAGGAGAGAATGTCATATCGGAAATGAGAAAGATAGTGGGTAAAACAAATCCGGAAGAAGCCGACCCGGATACCATAAGAGGAAGCTTCGGAAGAATTACGACAAAGGGGCAATTTGAAAATGTGATACACGCAAGCGGAAACAAGGAAGACGCCGAAAAAGAGGTAAAACTCTGGTTTAAAGAAGAAGAGATAATAGAGTAAAGATGTTTAAAATAATAATAACCTTTTTTCTATTCCAGTTTAATCTAAATTCGCAGGAAAGCGTTTTTCTGGAAACAAACGACGGCTGGAAAATACACGCAAAATATTTTAAACCCAAAAAAGAAAACCTCCCGGTTCTTTTATTGGTTCATTCTCAAAAATCCAATTATACGGAATGGAAAAAATGGTTTAGCGAGATAGAAAGATACGGCTACGGCTGGATGGCTATAGAACTGAGAGGACACGGCATATCTACTTATAAAACCGACGGCTCCACCCAAACATTCTCCTCGTTTTCGGTATCGGGGTTTGATAACGATTACAATAAGATGATAAGAGATATAGACGCCGCGGTTATTTACCTTTCATCTACCGGAGTTAAAGAAAGCGACATCATAATAATGGGAGTTAATCTCGGCGCCAACCTGGCGATAAAATATTCCGCGATAAATAAAAACATATTCGCTTGCGTGGCGATAAATCCATCGACAAACATAAACGATATACTGACCGTAAATCCTTTAAGACTCTACGGACAAAGACCGATACTTTTTGTTACGGCTCAAAATTATAAAAAGAGAATGCAGGAAGTAATGCTTTTATACACGATAGCCAAAAAAACTACCGGACAGGAAAACGCTTTTATAATAATAGAATACTCTATAAAAAGCGCAGAAGACGTCTTAAAATCTACCATATATAAAATTTTAAACTGGGTTAAAAATCCGAAACTCCCTCCGGTAGCCGAACCGGGAAAAATATCGATTTCATCGGACACTTTTTCCTTAACCTCGTCGTCTCCTTCTTACATAATACTGCCCGATAACGAGGATTAGCGATGAACAAATTCAACTTTTACGCCAATCTGCCTACGGAGCGAATAAACAAAAACACTTTTAACATAGATAGAATTCCTTTAAAAGAGATATTAAAAAAACTAAACGAAGAGGACAAAAAGGTTCCGATAGCCGTATCGAAAAGATTAAACGAAATATCGAAAGCGGCGAAAATAGTATCGGAAGCTTTTTTATCAGACAAAACCGTTTTTTTCGTAGGAGCGGGAACAAGCGGCAGATTGGGGATACTGGAAGCGGCGGAACTCGTTCCGACTTACGGCGTAAAACCCGAGAAATTTAGAGCGATAATAGCCGGCGGGAAATCCGCGGTTTTTAAAGCAAAAGAAGGAGCGGAAGACGATTACGATAAAGGGAAAGATACGATAAAGAAAATCATTAAAAAGGGGGACGTATTAATAGCCATAGCGGCAAGCGGGGTAACGCCTTATGTCAAAGGGGCGATGGAAGGCGCTAAAAATTCCAAAGCGAAAGTAATATTTATTACCTGTAATCCGAAAGAAAAACCGAAAAACAGCGACATAAACATAGCGATAGACGTAGGCCCCGAACCGATAAACGGCTCCACGCGAATGAAAAGCGGAACGGCGACAAAACTCGTTTTAAATATGATTACCACCTCCGCTATGATACTCTCCGGCAAGGTTTATCATAACTGGATGGTAGACGTTAAACCTACAAATTATAAACTGGTAATGAGAGCCGAAAGAGTTTTTTCGGAAATAACGGGGATGGGAGTAAAATCCGCCAAAAAATTCTTAAAAGACTCAAACTACAACGTAAAGACCGCCGTCGTAATGGCTTTAAAAAACATAACCAAAGAAGAAGCGGAAAAACTTATCAAAAGACACAAAGGTTTTTTAAAAGACATTCTGAATAAATGAACTTTAAACTCGTATCTAAATTCAAACCCAAAGGCGACCAGCCGAAAGCCATTAAACAACTTGTCGAAAATATAAAAAAAGGAGTTTCGAACCAAACCCTTCTTGGGGTGACCGGAAGCGGCAAAACCTTTACAATGGCCAATTTAATAGCCTCGGTTCAAAAGCCGACGCTTATAATTTCTCCAAACAAAGTTTTAGCCGCTCAGTTATACTCCGAGTTTAAAACATTTTTTCCTCATAACCATATTGAATATTTTATTTCCTATTACGATTATTATCAACCCGAGGCCTACATACCGCAAACTGACACCTATATAGAAAAAGACGCCTCGATAAACGAACACATAGACAAGTTAAGAATCAAAGCCACATCCTCGGTTTTAAATTTTAAAGACACCATAGTAATAGCCTCCGTTTCATGCATATACAATATAGGCTCTCCTCAAAACTTTGAAAAATTTTCTTTTTTAATAAAGAAAGGCTCAGAGTTTAACAGAACCAAATTTACCGAAAGGCTTGTAAATATGGGTTACACCAGAAACGAAATGGAATTTAAAAGAGGAAATTTCAGATTGAGAGGCAACACCATAGACATACATCCCTCCGATTCGGATAATTTCATAAGAATTACGACTTCAGATAAAATAGAATCCATATCGGAAATGGACGCGATTAACGTTATCGAAATAAAAGGATTAAAAGAATCCATACTTTCCCCCACTTCTCATTTCATAACCGACATATACGATATAGAAATAGCCGTAGATTCCATTAAAAAAGAGTTGGAGGAAAGATACGAACAATTGAAAAAATCCGGAAAGGATTTATATGCCGAAAGATTAAAGCAAAAAACCAACTACGACATAGAAATGCTAAAAAATACCGGATTTTGCCACGGAATAGAAAATTATTCCAGGCACTTAACTCAACGCCTCCCAGGATCCAGACCGATATGTTTATTGGATTACTTTCCGAAAGATTATCTTCTTTTAATAGACGAATCTCACATCTCCATACCGCAGATAAGAGGGATGTATGAAGGGGACCGCTCCAGAAAACAAACATTAATAGATTACGGATTCAGACTGCCTTCGGCTCTGGATAACAGGCCTTTAAAATTTGAAGAGTTTGAAGAGATAAGACCTCAAACCGTATTCGTATCCGCCACCCCCGGACCGTATGAACTCGGCATATCCCGACAAAATATAATAGAGCAGATAATAAGGCCGACGGGGCTTGTGGACCCCGAGGTGGAAGTGGTCGGTTATGAGAACCAGATATCCAGACTTATAAAAGAGATAGAAGAAAGGGCTAAGAGAAAAGAAAGAACTCTGGTTCTTACGCTTACAAAAAAAATGAGCGAGGATTTGTCGAAATTTTTTGCCGAAAAAAAGATAAAAGCCAGATACATACATTCCTCAATGGACACTCTCGAAAGGCTTGAGATAATAGATTCGTTTAGAAAAGGCGATTTTGACGCGCTTGTAGGTATAAACCTTTTAAGAGAGGGCATAGACATACCGGAGGTGTCTCTGGTGGCGATATTAAACGCCGACGCAAGCGGATATTTAAGAAATAAAACCACATTGATTCAGATATCGGGAAGAGCCGCAAGAAACTCCTGCGGCAAGGTTATACTTTTTGCGGATACCGTAACCCAGGCGATTAAAGAAGCCGTGGAAGAAATGGAAAGAAGAAGAAAGATTCAAATGGAATATAACAAAAAAAACAAAATAACGCCAAAAACGATAAAAAAGAATTTTGTAATTTATGAAGAGTTAAAAAAACAAAAAGACAGAAACACCACAAAAACCATAGAAAAAATATACTCGGAGATAAACGGAGAAAACATAAACGCGGTGATAACAGAGATTGAAAGGCAGATGAAGGAAGCCGCCGAAAACTTAAATTTCGAACTTGCGATAGAACTGAGAGACAGAATAAAAATCCTAAAGGAAATGAAAGCTAAATAAAATAGAATCCGTTGTGAAATTATTTAATTATAAATTTAATTTGGCAAGAATTTAATTTTTACATAATTTATTTATGAACGAAACCGAAAAAATAATAGA